>Ga0163152_10003538_pt1 | contig 20212 bp, 15 predicted proteins | sample OliLakLV19MP8IB2_FD_148635 | JGI IMG/M metagenome (GOLD analysis project Ga0163152, IMG submission 148635) | Freshwater microbial mat bacterial communities from Lake Vanda, McMurdo Dry Valleys, Antarctica - Oligotrophic Lake LV.19.MP8.IB-2 | ecosystem: Environmental > Aquatic > Freshwater >...
GGCGTGCGCGAGGATATGTGGACCCCGGAGGGCGACAACCGCGATTTCCGGTTGTCGCCGACGCTGACGCCTCTGGCCGATCTGCAAGATCAGCTTCTTGTGCTTACTAATTTGTGGAATCCGGGGAGCGTGGGCGGCGACGGGCACTATGTGAAAATTTCGGGCTGGCTGACGTGTACGACGGTGACGAAGACGCTGGGTGTGGACGTGAGCTGCAACGGCGTCTCAATGGATCAATTGGCGGTTCAGAAGGCCGGGCGCCAGACGCCGATCGCGTCACTGGAACTGGGCATTGCGCCGGTAACGACGGGCGTGGATAAGAACGTAGGGTACACGCGGGTGTATGGTTCGCATATCGCCTGGGCGAGTCCGACAACGCCGCTGGCGCGCGAGTTGAACCCGCAGTTGGCGTTTGAGCGATTGTTTCGCGCCGGGAATGGACAGGGCAACGAGACGAAGGACGACATTCTGTTGCTGGACCGGGTGCTGGAAGACGCACGGCAGTTGCGGCAGAAATTGGGCGGCGGAGACCGGCAGCGGCTGGATGAGTATTTGTCGGTGGTGCGGTCGTTAGAGGACCGGCTGGAGCGGGCCGCCAGCCCGGAGAAATCGAAGTGGAAGGCGCGGGCGAAACTGGATGCGTCGGCCAAGCCGACGGCAAATCCCAAGGACTACGCCGAGCATGTACGACTAATGTTCGATATCATCGCGCTCGCCTTCCAGACCGACTCAACGCGCGTGGCGACCTTCCTTTTTGGGAATGAAGTCAGCAATCAGAATTTTGCGTTTGTCGACGGCGTGAGCGGCGCGCATCATTCGCTGTCGCATCATGAGAACAAAGCGGAGAGTCTGCGGCAGTATCAATTGATCAATCGGTGGCACATTGAGCAGTACGGCTACTTACTGCGCAAGTTACGGGATATGAAAGAAGGCGAGTCGACTGTTCTCGATAACTCGATGATACTTTTTGGCGCGGGTATTCGCGACGGGAATAAGCACGATCCGCATAACTTGCCGGTAGTGGTGGCGGGTAAGGCGGGAGGGAGGCTCGCGAGCGGGCGGCATTTGTCCTATGAAAAGGACACGCCGCTTTCGAACCTGTACGTTTCCATGCTGGATGCGTTTGGAACGCCGGTGGAACGGTTCGCCGATTCAACGGGGCGATTGGCGGGTGTGTTGGCGTAGACGCGCCTATTGCCGTGCGGCTTGTCCGCCGATAGTAGATTGATTATGGTCTTGGTCCGTAAACGAGCAGTTTGGATCGTGGCGTTGGGTTGTCTGGCAATCGGAGCCGCAATCGCCGCCAAGTTTGGATGGCCGGCGTCCAAACCGAATCCGCAAACTGTCTACCGCATCGGTTACGGCACGTTTCCGCCGTACATGGTGATCCCGAAGGACGCGCCCCCAACCGGATTCGCCATTGAGGTTGTGCGGGAAGCGACGCGGCGGCTAGGCATGCGGGTGGAGTGGAAACGAATCGCGGATACGACCGAGAAGGCGCTGACATCCGGGGAAGCGGACTTATATCCAATGCTTGCGATGATCCCGAGCCGAATGGGGAAGATCGACTTTAGCGATCCTTGGTGGGAGAACACGCTGGTAGTGGTTTCGCGCCAGAAATCGCCCATCCGAACGGTCTCCGATTCGGATGGAAAGCGAATCTCATTGATTCACGCCACGTTCGGGCTGCAGCGGATGAAGGCGTTGTTCCCCCGCGCGATACCGGCGCCGGAGAAGGAATACGAGCGGGTGGTGGCGAATGCCTGTTCAGGGCAGACCGATGGCGCGATCATCGAGACCAGGCTGGCTTCCGGGCTCTCGCTGCTGCCGCAGTGCGCCGGCGTGGAATTAACGATGGCGTGGTTCCCCGAGTTGAATCTGACGTATGGCGTTGGGGCACGCCTGGGACTAAAGGATGAAGCGGACCGGATACAGGCGGAAATCGTACGAATGGCGCAGGACGGCGCAATGACCAGGATCGGCGAGCCATGGGGCGTGCAGGTCACGAATCAGAAAAAACTGCTGGATTCACTCGTATCGGGGCACGTAAGGGAGCAGTGGCTGCGGGACTTGGTGGCGGGCGCGGGATTATTATTGCTGGTCGCCATCGGGTTGACCTACAACTTGCGAAAGGCGCGGCGAAAGGCGGAGGAAGCGTTGGCCGCGCGGTCTGAATTCGTCGCCAACATCAGTCACGAGATACGAACACCTCTGAATGGTCTGCTGGGGATGACGCAGATCCTGCGGGAGACGCCGCTTGACGCCACCCAACGGGACTGCGCCGAGATACTGGATTCGACCGGCCAAACACTGTTGGCGCTTATTAACGAATTACTGGATTTCTCAAAGATGGAGGCGGGCAAGCTGGAGGTGGAGTCCATTGCGTTTTCGCCGGGAAAAATCATCGTGGACGTTATCCATTTGTTCGACGCACGGGCGTCTTCGCAGGGGGTGCTGCTGGCGAGCGAAGTTGCGGAAGGGGTGCCTGCGGCGGTGCTTGGCGATCCGATGCGGATTCGCCAGATTCTCACCAACCTGGTGAGTAACGCGGTAAAGTTCACCGCCCGCGGGAGTGTCCGGTTATGCGCGACGCCCATCGCCGGCGGCGTCAACAGCGGTTGGATCCGTTTTGAGGTTGTGGACACCGGATGCGGCGTGGACCCGGCGATGGCCGAACAGGTCTTCGACCCGTTCACGCAAGGCGACGGATCCACATCGCGCAAACACGGCGGAACCGGGCTGGGCCTGGCGATATGCAAAAACCTGACGACGCTGTTGGGAGGGCGAATCGGCTTGCAATCGGCTCCAGGCGCGGGCAGCACATTCTGGGTAGAGATTCCCTTCGGCGAGGCGGAGGCGGCGGCGGTGGAGCGACCCGCCGAATTGGCGGGAAAGCAGGAGCCGCTCGCGCTTCATGTGCTGGTCGCGGAAGACAATCTGGTCAATCAGCACGTTTTGGCCGCGCATCTCAGAAAGCTCGGTTGTACCTGGACGATGACCGCCAATGGGCGCGAAGCGGTGGCCGCTGCACGCCGGGAGAAATTTGATGTGGTGCTGATGGACGGCCAAATGCCGGAGGTGGATGGATTCACGGCGTCGCGGCAGATCCGGGCGCTGCCGAAACCATACAGTGATGTGCCGATCATCGGCGTTACCGCTTGCGCGTTTGAAGAAGACAGGCAACGGTGCCTGGAATCCGGGATGCAGAGCGTACTAATTAAGCCGTTCACCAGACCGGGCTTGCTTGAGATGCTCTCCACGGTGAGGCAGGCAACGACATCCTCAAACTTGAGCCGGAGATTGTAAGAGCATAGAATGCTAGTCAGCGAATGCGCGGACTTTCATACTTCCTAATAGCGGCATGGCCTGTGCCGGTTTGCCCTGTATATGGACAGGCGCCGCCGGACTTGTTCGAGCGGGAGGTTCGTCCGTTATTCGCGCGGCACTGTGCGGCGTGCCATGGCAGCGGGGCGAAAGTAAAGTTTGCGGGGCTGGTTCTCGATACTCCCGACGGTATCCGGAAAGGAGGCGACGCCGGACCAATTGTTGTGCCTGGAGATCCGGCGGCAAGCCGATTGATGAAGGCTCTGCGGGGAGAACTGGCGGTGCGCATGCCGCCGGCGGGGCCGCTCGCGGCGGAGTCATTGGCAGTGTTGGACGAATGGATTCGCGGCGGCGCGCATATGACCGGGGTTGCCTCCGCACAGCCAACGGGCGCAGCCTTTGACCTGCGGCAACGGAGGGCGTCGCACTGGGCTTGGCAACCGCCGCGGCCTTCTTCCTCCGGAATGAGCATCGACGGATTTCTGAACTCCGCGTTGCGCCAAGCCGGATTAGCGCCGGCGGCGATGGCGGGAAAGTCCGCGTTGGCACGGCGATTGGCGTTTGATTTGACCGGCCTTCCGCTCAACGAAAAGGACCGGGCCCAATTCCTCGCCGACTCGTCGCCCGGAGCGTACGAGAAATTGGCCGACACACTTCTCTCCAGCCCGAACTTCGGCGAACGTTGGGCGCGGCATTGGATGGACCTGGTCCGTTATAGCGAATCGCACGGCAGCGAGGGCGATCCGGACGTGCCGCAGGCCTGGCGGTATCGCGACTACCTGATCCGCGCGCTGAATGGCGATGTGCCTTACGATCAACTCGTACGGGAGCATTTGGCGGGGGATCTGCTGCCCAAGCCGCGGATTGACGCGGCGGCGAAAACGAACGAGTCGCTGCTGGCGACGGCCCATCTGCGGATGGTGGAACATGGATTTCAGCCGGTGGATCCTTGGGAGGACCGGGTGAAGTGGGTGGACAATCAGGTGGACGTTTTTTCTAAAGCGTTCCAGGGGCTGACAGTATCTTGCGCACGCTGTCACGATCATAAGTTCGACGCGATCAGTCAGAAAGATTATTACGCGCTGTTCGGAATATTCAGTAACTGCCGCCCGACGCAAAGGGCCATTGACGCGCCGGAAGAACTGACGCGAAACGTGCCGGAATTGCGGGCATTGAAGGCTAAGATCCGGGACGGGTTGGCAGCCGAGTGGATGCGGGCCGCGGAGGGCATGACATGGAAGGCGGGGCCGGATTGGTCGCCGCAGGCGGCGGTGGCGGAGTTCGGCGCTCCTGGCGCAGGCGATCGCTGGCGGAAGGAGGCCGCATCCCGGCGCTCTTTCAATTCCGGGTTCCGAAAGGGCTGGGATGTGCGCGGCGCGGACTTTGGAAAGTGGATCGGACATGGACCCGGGGTACCGCGAGCGCCATCGGCGCCGGGCGATTTCGCGGTAAATGTGGGGGGCCCGCGCGCTATTTCCACGCTGTTGCCGGGAGGCGTCTATTCGAATGTTCTTTCGGACAAGCACGGAGCCGTTTTCACATCCCCTAGATTCAAGATCGACAGCGACTATATAAGTATCCGGATCGCCGGCGGCAACTACTCGTTCGCACAGATTGTTGTAGAGAATTATGCCGTGAGCCGCGGCGGGATCTACCAGTTACGTCAATCGTCGAACGAGCCCGGCCTACGGTGGGCGACGATCAAAACAGAATTTTGGAAAGGCTTTTCCGCGTATGTGGAATTAGTGACTAAGGATGAAACGACGCATTTGACCTCGCTCGACGCCGACCACATGAAACGGCCGCGTCCGAAGCCGGTGGAGAATGGCCGGTCGTGGTTCGGGGTGCAGTCCGTGGTGTTTCACAACACCAAAGAGCCGCCGAAAGACGAGATTCTTCCCGGTGCGCTGTTATTCGAAGGGGGAACGCCGCAGTCGATCACGCGCGACGCCATCCGCGCCTGGGCCGCCGATACCGCCACTGAGGAGCAGGCAGCGTGGCTGAACGCGCTGCTGGCCGCGGATATGCTGCCCGCTTCCTTGGCCGCGGAGCAGGCGGAATATAGGAACTTGGAGTCGGAAGTGCCGGTGGCGAGGCGCGCGCCGGGTGTTTTTGAAGAGGCTGGTGAGGCGCAGGCATTACTGATCCGCGGCGGGCATAAAAATCCTGGCGAAATCGTTCCGCGCCGCTACTTGACGGCACTCGGCGGGATTGACTACCCCGATCCGCGAACGGCCCGGCTGCGACTTGCCGATGAGGTCGCCAACCCCGCCAATCCGCTTACCAGCCGCGTGATCGTCAACCGGCTATGGGCGAAGTTATTCGGCAAAGGCATTGTCAGCACCGTGGATAACTTTGGCAAGTTAGGCGCCGCGCCGAGTCATCCGGAGTTACTCGACTGGCTGGCCGGCGTGTTCGTGAATGACGGCTGGTCATTGAAGCGGATGATTCGGCGCATGGTTACTTCGGAAGCGTATCGGCGGACCAGCAAAGCGAGCGCCGAAGCGCGGCAAACGGACCCCGCGAACAGGTTGTTGCAACATATGCCGGTGAAGCGCCTGGAGGCGGAGGCGCTGCGCGATACGATCCTGGCAATCTCCGGACGTCTGAAGGACGACATGTACGGCCCGTCCGTGCCGGTCTACTATTTGCACGATACCGGGAAGACCAAAGGCGATCGGCCGAAGGGGCCGCCGGATGGCGACGGACGGCGAAGTATTTATCTGGAAATCCGCCGGAATGCGACGAATCCGTTTCTGGAGACTTTCGATTTTCCCGTTCCCGCGACGACTCGCGGCGAGCGCGATTGGACCAACGTTCCGGCGCAGTCATTGGCGCTGCTAAACAGCACGTTCGTCATTGAACAGGCGGGCCACTGGGCGGACGCGGTAATGAAGGTTGACGAGGGCGGGGACGATAGATTAGCGCGGATGTTTGAGACGGCAATGGGCCGGGCGCCGTCCGTCAATGAGCTGGAACGAATGCGAACGTTGACACATGAATTAACGGCTGAACACAAAGCGGGCGGCGACCGGAAAGTCTGGCGGGACGTGGCGCAGTCGCTGTTTAACTTGAAGGAGTTCCTGTACATCCCATGAAGCGGCCCCTGCTGACGCGGCGCGAGATGCTCGCGCGGAGTTCCACCGGATTCGGCATGTTGGCGCTCGCCGGGCTGATGGAGGAGGAAACTCACGGCCAAGCCTTGGCCAAACCTCACTTCACCCCGCAAGTCGACAGCGTCATTTTTTGCTACATGTCCGGCGGCGTGTCGCACATTGACTCATTCGACCCTAAGCCGCGCCTGGACAAAGAAGCCGGCCGGCCGATGCCCTTCCCGATTGAGCGAACGATGTTCAACCAGAACGGCAATATAATGCCAAGCCCGTGGGCGTTCAAACATTACGGCCAAAGCGGCACGCCGGTCAGCGATCTGTTCCCCCACATGGGCGGCATTGCCGACGATATTTGCGTCATCCGTTCCATGACAGTTAAGTTCATGGAGCACGCGCAAGGGAACTTCTACTTTCACTGCGGCCAGCCATTCACGGGCTTTCCAAGCATGGGCGCGTGGACTACTTACGGGTTGGGAAGCCAATCGAAAGACCTGCCTGGCTTCGTCGTCCTGGCCAGCGGTGAGATTCCGCTTGGCGGCATCAACGTATACGGCAGCGGGTTCCTGCCGGCCGTGCATCAGGCATCCTTCGTTCATCCCGGCCGTGCCGAACCGCTGCAAGATATTACGCCGAAGGAATCCGATGCGCTGCAAAAAAAGCGCCTGCGGTTCATCGCCGACATGGACCGGCCGTTCCTGGCGGGCACCGGGAATCATCCGCAAGTTGAGGCCGCGATTCAAAACTACGAAACGGCGTACCGTATGCAAACGTCAGTCCCGGAGCTGGTGGACATTTCGGGCGAAACGGAAGCAACCAAAAAGATGTATGGGCTCGACGATCCGAACCCGGGCAAGGCCGCCTATGCGCGGCAATGCCTGCTGGCGAGGCGATTGGTCGAGCGCGGCGTGCGGTTTATTGAATTAACGATCGTTCCGGCGCCCGGCACCGGTGGCGGCAACGCCTGGGATCAACATGGCAAGCTGCGCGAGCATCACGCGGCGAACGCGGTGCACGTGGATCAGCCGATCGCGGCACTGGTGAAGGATCTGAAGGCGCGCGGGATGCTGGACCGAACGCTCGTAATATGGTCCGGGGAGTTCGGACGCGCGCCGTTTGTGCAGGGCACTGATGGACGGGATCACAATCCATACGGCTTCAGTTTATGGCTCGCCGGTGGCGGCGTTCGCGGCGGGATGACATTCGGCGCGACCGATGAGTACGGGTATCGCGCGATTGAAAACGTGTTGACGATTCACGATCTGCACGCGACGGTGCTGCATCTGCTGGGGATCGATCATGAGCGGCTGACGTTCCGTTTCGGCGGGCGGGACTTCCGGCTGACCGATGTGCATGGGCAAGTGATCAACCCGATTCTGGCGCGGGGGTAATGGAAATAACTCGCCCCGAAAAACAGAATTGCGGGAAAATGTGAGCTATGGTCGTTGAGATAGATGGCGTACTTTTGCACTTGGCTCACCCCGATGAGCTGAAGGTGCAGTGGGTTGGGCAGGACGATGTTATGCGTCAGTTACTGGCCGCGTGGCTGGTGATTGAGGATCGCGATCTGCCGATGAATCCGCGCCTGGTAGGAAAGCCTGGCGTGGGCAAGACGACGCTGGCGTACGCGGCGGCGCAGCGCCTGGGCCGCGAAGTCTACATCATGCAAGCCACCTCCGACACGCGGCCGGAAGACCTGCTAATCACCCCCGTGATTGAAGGAGAGGGCATGTTGAAGTACGTCGCCTCGCCACTGGTGACGGCGATGATACGCGGAGGCATCGTCATCCTGGACGAGGGCAACCGCATGAGCGAAAAAAGCTGGGCGTCGCTCGCGCCGCTGCTGGATAACCGGCGCTATGTGGAGTCGATTGTGGCCGGTATCAAGATCAAAGCCAGTCCGCTGTTCCGCCTGGTGACGACGATGAACGACGACAGTTCCACTTTCGACCTTCCCGAGTATATTCACTCCCGCTTGCAGCCGCAGATCCTGATCGACTTCCCCGGCTACGACGAGGAACTGGCGATTCTTAAGGAGAACCTGCCATTCGCCGACGACGACATTCTGGAGTACGTCACTGAGTTTCTGCAACATGCCCATGCGGCCGATGAACGTTACTCCGCCCGCGACGGCATCAATATCGCCCGTTTCGCGCTGAAACTGCAACACATCGCGAAGGACCGCGTTCAGCAGGCCGAAGCGCTCCGCATATCGATCCTCGAAACAATTGGCGAAGAAGCCATGCGGTACGCGCCGCGGCGTTCGTAAGAGAGGAAGACGGCTACCGTGTCTGACGATCCAGCCAGCCTGCAACGCGGCGCTTGGCGTTACTTCCCCGTCGTGCCCGGACGCATGGAATTCGCCGTGGCCGTGCGCCAGGCGCTGCTCGCGGACCGGCCCAAAGTGGTTGCGGTGGAACTGCCCTCCGAATGCGAACGGGGGCTGCTAAGGGCAGTGGGACGGCTGCCCCAGATATCGGCCCTGATGTACCCGCACCGGCCCGAAGCCGGGCTGCCCGAAAGCGACGGCGACGACGCTATCACCTATCAGATGCTTTACGTTCCGGTGGAGCCGTGCGACCCGTTTATTGAAGCTGTCCGAACCGCGCGCGAGATCGGCGCCGCAGTCGTTTTCATTGAACCAAGCCTGGGCGACCGGCCGCATGTCGCCGGCGCGTACCCCGACACCTACGCGGTGCGCCGCGTTGGCTTGCAGGCCTATCTGCACGCCTACCGGCTGCAGGCCCAGCCGCGTAATGAAGATCTGGAACGGCATGCCGCGGCGATGGCGTGGCGCTTGCAGGGTGCCGACCCGCTCGCCCCGACCATGGTCGTGTTGTCATTGAACATGCTGCATCCGGTACTCGACGCGGTGCAGATTCCACAGGACGAGACGCCGCAAAAACTAAGCGCGAACTTGGTGCAGGTGGTGAATCCGGACCCCGATTGCCTGGCCGAAATTTGCAGCGAAACCCCGTATCTGCAAAACCGGTACGAGCAGTGGCGCATCGACCGGTCCGAAGACATTCTGATCGACCGCCAACGCGCCAACCTCGATCTGCTGCGCGAAGCCGAAGCGCTTTATACCAAGAACACCGGCGACACAATGAGCCACTGGCAACGCCGCCTGATTTCCAAATACACGCGAAACCTCGCGCGAATTCAAGGGGACCTGGTGGCGGGGCTGTTCGATCTTACGGTGGCGGCCCGCGGCATTGTCGACGATAACTTCGCCTGGGAAGTCTGGGAGCTGGCGAATCGTTATCCGCACCAGCAGGTTGCGTCGGACATGCAAACGGTGAAGATTTCGGGTGAATGGGTGTGGATGGACACGCGCCGCATTCGGCTGCGGCGCCGTCTGCCGCGTCCGAAGCAGAAGCTGATGCCAGCCGGATTAAAGGCGCGCAAGAAAGAAAAAACGAAGGGCGAATGGAAGCACAAGTTGGACGGCGATTCCATTTGCAGCTATCCGCCGGAAGACATTCACATCGAAAATTACGGCCGTTTCCTGAAGCAAAAAGCTCAAAGTTTGTTGAGCGAGGAACGGCTGCGCGTGCAGCCTTTTACGACATCATTACTCGATGGGATCGATCTGCGCGAAACGCTGCGCAATTGGTACCGGGGCAAGATTTACGTTCGCGAAGCGAACAAGATCGCCGGCGCGGTGGGCGCGCTGGTTGTCGTCTTCGACGACGACCGCGATAGGGACGATCGCTATACTTATCTCGCCACCTGGCAGGGCGAGCATCAGAACGAATCCGACATGGCCTTTTACGCCACTGACCCTACGGCGCATGTTGTCGGTCCGGGCATTGGACGGGCCGAGTATGGCGGCTTCCTGATGACGCTGCCGCCCCGCCGCATGTCCTACGTCTGGTCCGATCCCGACTACGCCTTCGCGGAGTCGAAACCGGAGACGCTGCTGATGGCGGCGCTGGATTATTCGGTGGAGAAGCATGTGGTCTATGTCGCCAAGAAGCCGCCCCGCAGTGTGTTTCGCAGCATGGCGGCGCGGTTGAACCGCTCCATCATTTACCTTCCTATTGGCGCGTTGAGCGCTGAAAAATTGAAGCGTCTTCGCGTCGTACACATTCTGGACAGCCACGCCCGGCGCGACGAAGCTAAAGATTTCATCTGGTAAAAGCGGAGCGAAACCATTTTCACTGCTCCGGGTTCTAAATGGTATGCGTAAATGGATTCTCGTCATCACCCTCTTCGCAATGCCTGTCTTCGCACAGCGCGCGCGAGTCGACAATTTGAAAGCGTTTCGTCAGGATCTGGCCGCCGCTGTTAGCAACGGCGCCCTGACCGCCGAAGAAAAACAGAAATATGAAGCCGCGCTGAAGTCTCTCGATGAGCAGCGGCAAGCGCGTAAGAGTGGCGCGGAGAAAGGCGACCGCAAAGCGACGCGGCAAGCGATGGAGGATCTGGCTACAGTGGCGCGCAGCGCCAATTTGAAGGAAGAGGATCGCGCGAAGCTTGCCAAGCATATGGATAACGCCAAAGCCAAGGGAAAGCGCGCCAAGAAGCAGGCGGCGGCTGCTTAATCGCCGGCTAGGGCGTGTCTGCGTTCGAGGAATTCTCGCGCCGGCGCGCTCATCGCGCAGCCCAGTGCGCGTTGATAGGCTCGCTTGGCTTGCGAAATATTTCCAGCCTCCTCATGGAGGCGGGCCTGCGTGGCTGGGAGAAGTGAATAGCCTCGCAGGCCTTCTTCTTTTTTGAGTGCTTCCAGCTCCGCCAAAGCTTCCCCGAGGCGGTCCGCGCGGAACATCGCCACGGCACGATTGAGCCGAATCAGCGGCGAAGGCTTCAATATAAGCAGCGCATCGTACAGCGTAACGATGTGCCGCCAATCGCGCCGTGGTTCACATGCGCCGCGGCGATGGCGGCTTCCGCGTGCCAAGCGGTGGGCGCATTCGTCCGCATGGCCTCGCGCAACGCGCCGTCGGCCAGCCGCAAGTGCGCGGCGTCGTAAGCGGCGGATTGGATGTGATCGAAGTCCCGCATCAGCGTCGTGCTCATTGCCCAGAAAGTTATAGGCGATCGACTTCATACGCGTCCCATGATCGCGAAACACGTCCTCAAGCGCGGACCAGCCCGCGCTCCCGGTTCCCGTGATTTCGATAGGCAGCGTCAGAACCTCTCCGGGCAAAATGTCGCTCCTGCTTTCGTTCCATTAGACGATGCGCACGATGCCGCTGTTGGGACCGCGCAAAATATATTTGCTGGAATTTCGGTACCATGTGGCGCCGATTTCTTTTCCTCGCGTTGGCTTCCGCTTCCTTTGCCGCCGATGACGGTTGGGCCAAAGTGAAGGCGCTGGCCAGTGGCACCGAATTGCGCATCGTCAAGACCGGAACCCGCGTCCCGATCCTCGCCAAACTCGATGAGGCTACGGACGAAAGCCTCATCATTGCCACCAAAACCGAGCAACTATCAATCGCGAAGGAGCAACTCGAAAAGATCGAGTACCGTCCGAAACAGACTGCATCCCGCGTCATGCGCGAGACCACCACCGACAACACACCGCTGAACAAGGAAGCCGCGCGCCCGAGTCCCGGGCCGACACACACGCCAGGGCCATCGGGCTCGTCCTCCAGCAACGTAATGATAGGCGGCAAGCCCGACTTCCAGGTGATCTGGACTCGCCCCCGCCGCAACTAACTTTTCAACATCGCCATCGCCGCGTTGTGCCCCGGTGCGCCCATCACGCCGCCTCCCGGATGCGTCCCGCTGCCGCACAGGAAAAGGTTTTCCACTGGCGTCTTGTAGTTCGCGTAGCGCGCCGCGGGCCGCAGCGAGAACATTTGATCAATCGCCATTTCGCCGTGGAAAATGTTCCCGCCGGTGATGGAATAGCGCTTCTCCAAATCGACCGGAGTCAGCATTTCGGCGTGTTCGATGGTGCTCGAAAAACCCGGCGCGTATTCATCGATAATCTTCAGCACGCGCTTGAAAAACGGATCGCGCAAATCGTCCCAGGACCCGTTCCGCAAAGTATACGGCGCATATTGCAGGAAGATGCCAATGATGTGCCGGCCCTCGGGCGCCAGCGTTGGATCGTACAGAGTAGGGCAAGTCATCTCCAACATCGGCCGCTCGCTGGGACGCCCGTATTTGGCGTCGTCCCAAGCCTTTTCCACATAATCCATCGACGGGCAAATGTGCATCGTCGCCTTATGATGCGCGGCCGGCGCGCCGGGCAGCGCCTTGAAATTCGGCAGCGCTTTCACACCCAGATTGATCTTCGCGCTGATGCCCTCGCAGCGGAAATTGCGAATCGTTTCGGTGAACTCCGCCGGCAGCACCGCCGGGTCCAACAGCCTCAAGAATGTCCGCTTCGGATCCAAATTGGAAGCGATCTGCTTCGCCTCCATCTCATCGCCGTTCGTCAACGTCACACCAACCGCGCGATTCTCCTTCACCGTAACCCGCGCCACTTGCGCCCCGCAGCGAATCTCCGCGCCCGCCGCCCGCGCCGCGCTCGCCATCGCCTCCGACACCGCGCCCATTCCTCCGCGTACAAACCCCCACAGGCCGCGCTTCCCGCCCACGCCGCCCATGCAGTGATGCAGCAAAATGTAAGCCGTTCCGGGCGATCGAGGCCCGCCGTTGGCGCCAATCACCCCGTCGGTCGCCAGCGTCACCTTCACTTCCGGCGACTCAAACCACTCGTCCAGATAATCCGCCGCGCTCATTGTGAAGATCTTCACCAGCGCCACCATGTCCTTCGCGGAGAGCCCGCGCAGCCGTCCAACGAGCTTCAAATACTCGATGATCTCGCCAATCCCTTGCGGCGGAAACGGCGGCGGGCATACCAGCAACAACGACTCCACCAGCTTCGCCAGCCGCTCCAACTGCTCATCGAAGGCGGGCATTCGTGCCGCGTCTCGCTTGGAGAACTTCGCCACCTCGGCCAGCGTCTTCGCCTCATCCTGCCAAGTGAAAAAATACCGCCCATCGGGAAACGGCGAGAAGAACGCCGGATCCTTCGCGTCCACCCGATACCCATGCCGCGCCAACTGCATATCGTCGACGATTTTCTGTTGCAGCAGGCTGACCAGATAACTCGCCGTCGACACTTTATAACCAGGCCAGATAGCCTCCGTCACGGCGCACCCGCCGACCATCTCCCGGCGTTCCAGCACCAGCACCTTGCGTCCCGTGCGCGCCAGATAAAATGCCGTCACCAGCCCGTTGTGGCCGCCGCCAACAATGATCGCGTCGTAGCTCACGCCACCACGCCGGACTCTTCAATCGTCAATGTTCCTTTGTCCGCGTCCAGCGCCGCCATGCATCCGAGCGGCAGCGTCAATTGGTCCGCCGTGTGTCCGAAAGTCAACCCCGCCAACACGGGAATTTTCAGCCCGCCCAGAATGTCGTCGACAATTTCCCCGAGCGAAAAATTCGAATCGAAACCCGGCCTGAATTCCCGCGGCGTGCAGCGCGAACACTCGCCGAACACCACGCCCGCCGCCGCGTCCAGCTTGCCCGACAGCCGCAACTGCGTCAGCATCCGGTCCATCGAATACGGCTCCTCGCCCGCGTCCTCAATGCACAAGATCTTGCCGCGGGTATCGATCTCATACGGCGTCCCCATCGTCGTCGAAATAAGCGTCAAATTCCCCGCGATAATCGGCCCACGCGCCTTCCCGCCCTTCACGGTGCGCAGTGTGTGATTCGGCCGCAACGTATTCGACTCCGCCGGATTTGTGACGGACCCAATCGGTTTCGTATCGAACAAAGCGCGCTTGAAATGTTCAATCGTGTACGCCGTGAATCCCGATAGCATCACCGGCCCATGAAACGTCACCAGCCCCGTCTTCTGATGAATGGCCAAATGCATGGCCGTAATATCGCTATATCCCTGGAAAATCTTCGGGTTTCGCGCGATCGCGTCGTAGTCAAGCGCGGGCAAAATCTGTGCGCTCCCGTAGCCGCCGCGAATGGCGAAGATGGCTTTTATTTCCGGATCGGCGAACATTGCGTTCACGTCGCCGGCGCGCTCCGCAATCGTGCCGCCCAGGTATCCCGCGCGTTTCCGCACATTCGGGCCCATCTTCACTTTCAGGCCGAAATACTCCGCCGTTCGCAACGCGGTGGCGATTTCGTCGGGCGAGGAAACATAGGTGGACGGCGTGACAAAGGCCACCGTATCGCCTTTTTTTAGAACCTTCGGTTTCATCATTTTTGATGCGCCTATGACTGCCGGAACCCCAGCAGCCGCCATCGCCGTAAGTAACGCCCGTCGCCGCATTACGACTTTTTGCTCCAGGGCAGATTCTTCATTACCTTATCCCAAAATCCGCCGGGCGCGTCCGGCTTCTGGACCGGCGCCTGCGTAATAGCCAGCGCCTTCAAATCGAGCGGATCCGCCAGCTTTGTCCAAGGTGTTGTGGACACCAGCCTGACACTATAACCCTCGAAGGAATACGTCTTCCGGACCACCCCCCCGCCCTCATCTTCCACTACCACCGAAAACCCCTGCACCGTGCGCTTCTTGCGCCCTTCGGTGATCTCCACCGAATGTACCGCGCTGGGGAAATAGCCGCGAACATCCCTCTCGCGATAGCCGTTTTCATAACGATGGCGCCGGACACTGTATACGAAAACGCGGAACCCATCGAACTCGTGGGGCTCCCCTCCTTTGGCGATCGTCGTCCACAGATAATGCTTCTTCACCGTCTCGCCGTCCTGCACATCGCCCAGTTCGAACCAGGACGTGATGCGATGCCCCTCGGCGTAGCGCGACACGTCCTCGGGAATGCTCATGGTCATGCTGCGCGTCAGGATCCAGCCGGCCCGCCCGTCCTTGGCCCGGATAAGACTCCAGTCTTCAAACTTGGGCGGCTCCTGCGGTTGCCGGATCAACATCGACAACGCGGACCGCTCCTCCTTTTTCGGCGGTGGCGGCGTGTCTTCCACCGGCGGCGAGCGGAAGGACAGCTCCCGCCAATTTGCCGGCGGCGGCGGCGCTGCGGGCATCGGCGGCAACTCCACGTCCGAATCTTTACTCCGGCGGTCTTTCGATTTCGGCGTGCGCGCCGGTTTCTTCCGCGGCAAGGGCGCGCTGGCTTTCTCGATCTTTTTCTTCACTTCCGATTCATAAGGCCCGCGCGCCACCAATCGGTGACCCAGTACATGGAAGCGCTCTTCTTCCTTTAGCATCAGAAAACTGGGCGCCAACCGGTGCGGCTCGGTATGAACATTCCGCGCATCGAAAACCGTGGCCTCCCCCTGCGACGGCAGTTTCGCCGCCGCCTCCGCCACCGCCCGCAGCCGCCCCATTTGCTCCGTCGTCAACAGCTTCTCGCTGTCGCACCAACCCTCCACGCGCAAAGATGTGCGCACCCGCATGAATCGCCGGCGCACCGCCAATACTTCCAGTTGTTCCCCATGCTTGACCGTCGCCACAACCGGCGATTTCAGGCCAATTTCCTGCCGGATATTAAGCGTCATCGGCCCGGCGTAGGCCTCGCCTCTGGCGGACGCAGGTTGGGGCGCGTCCGAACAGGACGTGATCGCCAGCGTGGCGAAGAGTATTGAAATCAGTACGAAAAAGTAGCGCATGCGCCTGACTACCGGCCGCGCCAGAGCATCTATGATTCTAACCTATGCGGGAACATACACACGCAAAATCTCCAGATTCGCGCCGTCAATCGCATACGTGCCGCAGTTCGCCGGAATCAGCCAGCACTCGCCCTGACGCACGCGCCAGTTGCTCGCTCCAGCAGTCAACGTACCGCTGCCGCGCGTTGCCACCAGCAAATGAAATCGCCCTGTATCGGACCGCCATTCTATCAGCCCTTTCAGGTCCATGCGCTCCGTCGCGAAGTACGGGCACGATACCAGCAACTCCCCGCCGCCGAAGGGCACCGGCGTCACCGGGCCGGGATGCGGCCCCAGCTTCGCCACCGCCAGCGCGCTATCCACATGCAACTCCCGCGGTCGCCCGTAGTCCCACAGCCGGTAAGTGACGTCGGAGTTCTGCTGGATCTCGCAAATCGCCAGCCCCGCGCCCACCGCGTGTACTGTACGCGCCGGGACGAAATATGTCTCACCGGCCGCGGCCGGCCACCACTCCAATTTCTCTTCTACTGTGCTTTCAACTACGGCCCGCCGCAACTCTTCCGGCTGCATCGCCTGGCGGAATCCGGCCGCGATCGTCGCCCCCTCATCAGCGCGCAGGACGTACCACATCTCCGTTTTGCCAGGCGAGCCTTCATACTCTTCGGCGTAGGCGTCATCGGGATGCACTTGAATGGACAGCTTCTGCCGTGTAAGCAGAAACTTCACCAAAATCGGAAATCGTCCGCCGTAAGCCGGCTGCACCGCCGTTCCCAGCAACGCCGCGCCGTCCCGCTGCATCAGCGCCCGCAGCGTGACGCCCTCCGATGTTTCATTCTCATCGGCCGTAAACCACACCTCGCCGATATCCACTGTCGAGTTGGGGAACCAAGGAGCCAACTCTTTGGCCCCCCACATTCGCTCCACAAATCGCGGCAGCAACCGAACCGGCTTCATGCCAGTCCGGTGATGAATTTGTGCAATCGGTCCAGTCCCCGCTCTAACTCGTGCATCGACGTCGCATAGCTGATGCGAATGTGTTTGTCCGTTCCGAACGCCTCGCCCGGCACGGCCGCCACATGCGCTTCGGAAAGCAGTCTCTCGCAGAAATCCATCGTGTTATTGATGCCGCCCTTCCCGAACGCCACGCTGATATCGGGATAGACATAGAACGCGCCCTGCGGGACTTGTAGAGTCACGCCCGGAATCTGCCGCACGCGGTCGATCACGTAGTCCCGCCGCTTGCGATACTCGGCCAACATAACTCCCACGCCCTCTTGAGGTCCGCGCACGGCTTCCACCGCGGCTTTCTGCGCGATCGATGTTGGGTTCGATGTCGAGTGGCTCTGCAGCTTCATCATCGCGTTCGCCACGGGCACCGGAGCCAACGCGAATCCGATACGCCAGCCAGTCATCGCGTAGGTTTTCGATAGCGATCCCGCGACGATCACCGTATCCTTCGCGCCCGGCTGCGCCGCAATCGAAAACGGCTCGCTGTCGTAGAGAAAGCGGCAGTAGCACTCATCCGTCAGCAACCAGATCCCGCGCGCGGAAGTCAGCTCGAAAATCCTGATGAACTCGTCATTCGGCAGCACGGCGCCCGAAGGATTCGACGGCGAATTTACGATCACCATCTTCGTCTTCGGCGTGATGGCCTTTTCAATCATGTCCGCCGTCAGGTTGAACCCGTTGGTCTCTTCGGTTTCGACGAAAACGCACTTGCCGTAGGCGAAGTTCACCACGTCCTTATACGTCACCCAGTACGGAACCGGGACGATCACTTCATCGCCCGGATCGATCACAACCTGCATGGCGTTGAAAATCACATGCTTGCCGCCAACGCTGATCACCGTCTCCGCGGGCGTGTAGCTGGTCCCATAATCGGCCTTGTGCCGCTCGCAAATGGCGGCCTTCAACTCCTGCGTGCCGCCGGCTGGCGTGTACTTGGTGAAGTTGTTCCTGATCGCGTCATAGGCGGCTTGCTTAATATTGTCGGGCGTCGGAAAGTCCGGTTCGCCCGCGCCGAAATCGACCACGTCGATTCCCTCTCGCCGCATTTTGTCGGCGTCGGCGGCGACCTTCATGGTCGACGAAACGCTGATCGTCGACATTCTTTCGGCTAATCCAATTTGACGTGCAGCTTGCACAGAAGAACTCATCCTTTCATTACACCTTACTTTCGCTGAATCTCGCCGCCAGGCGATTCTCCACGGCCGCGGGCACCAGCCCGGATACGTTCCCGCCGAGCCGGGCAACTTCCTTGACCAGACGGGAGCTGATAAACGAATTCCCTTCCCCGGCCAACAAGAACATGGTCTCGATATCGGGCCGCAGCCGCCGGTTCATCAACGCCATTTGGAGTTCGTGCTCGTAGTCCGATATGGCGCGAATGCCGCGCAGAATCACGCTTGCGCCCAGGCGCGCGGCATACTCCGCCAACAGGCCGTCGAAACTGTCGATCTCGACGTTATCCATCCCCTCCACGGCCTCGCTCAACATATCCATCCGCTCATCCACGCTGAACAACGGATGCTTCGCTTCGTTGTTCAAAACTGAAATCACCAACTTCCCCACCAGGCGGCGGCCCCGCTCAATGAGGTCAAGATGCCCATTCGTCAGCGGGTCGAACGACCCGGGGTAAATCGCAACAACGCTTTCGGTACGGAGACTCACGCGGTAATTCTGTATTGTACCAATCGGATAACGGCAGCCACCCGGGCATCCCGCGAGTAAATGCTCCTATTGCTCATCCGCCAAACCCTATCGCGAGGCGACCACCCACATATCGGGCATCTTCATCACCACCGCGTCAGGATCCGCCTCCAACCGTTCAAGTTCACGGATCAACTCATCGAATTCGGTCTCTCCCACCAACCCCCTGGCCTTTATCGGACCTTCGGCTGAGTGAATCGTTAGCAGAAATGTACGCCGGCAATCGGTGTCTCGATACTCCAAGTGCTGGGCGGCGCCAGCCTCAATGTGTGACGCTCCGGCGGCCTTAAAATGCGAAACCAGCTTGCGGCCGATGCGCGCGTCGGCAAACAGGCCGTCCCATATGCCCGCCATGCGATCCATCGCCCAACTATGCGGGTACGACAACTGCGTCGCGCAGTCCGGTTCGTATGCGATCACTTTGCCATTCCGGCCCGCCACTCGCAGCATCTCCTTGATCGCCGCCACTGGATCCGGCAAGTGAACCAGCAGGTACCGGCAGAACACCACGTCAAACGAGCTATCGGCGAACGGCAGATTCGTTGCGTCCCCCTGCTGGAACCGTATGCCTGCCGAGTTTTCCGGATGCGCCGCCGCCTGCGCCACCAGGTTTGCGTCATACTCCAGCCCCACACATTCCACCGGCCGCAGTGTCTCCCACAGCATCCGGGTAGTGTTGCCTTGGCCACAACCAAGGTCGAGACAACGCCCGCCGGCGGGTATCCCGGCCCGCTCCAGAATCGGGCGCGTTAGCGGATTCAGAATCTTCGCGAGCAGGTATTGACGCTCGCTATTCTTCTCATCAAGCGTATACTCCATAGTGATCCACCGAAGTGTATCACGCCGTCTCGATCGTCACCGCAACCCCGTCACCGCCCGCAAAGTAAGCGTCTGCACGCGCAACGCCGTAGCGCAATATTCCCGCATCCCCTCCAGCGCCTCCATCCGTTCTACCTCGCTCAACGCGCCCTCCATCACCATTTGCGGCCCCAACGATTCCAGCACATGCGGCCACAGTGACGTTTCCGTCACCTCGTCTTCAACTGTTGAACTAACTCCCTCCAACCCGGCCGCGGCAAACAGCCCGAGCAAGTGATCGCCCATGCAGTTGTCCCAGCCATGACCGGCGCGCCAATCGAGAAACGCCTGATAAAACACGTCGAATTCAGGTGGCGGCGCCGGCTCCAACCGATTCTCCGCGTGGTTGTAATCCAACGCAATTACGATCCCGCCGGGCTTTGCCAGCTCCGCCATCCGCCGTACCGCAGTTCCCGGATCGGCAATCCATTGCAGCACGCGCGCCGCATTTACTATGTCGAATCGCTCCTCCAGATCGAGCGCCAAAACATCCCCCTCCACAAACGACAAATTCTCCGCGGTGTGCGAAGCCCGCGCCTGAGCGATCAGCCCCGCATCCCGGTCAACCCCCACAACTCGTGCCGCCACGCGAGCGATGCCCGCCGTAATCGCCCCGGTCCCGCAGCCAATATCCACAACGG
>Ga0163152_10003544_pt1 | contig 20193 bp, 12 predicted proteins | sample OliLakLV19MP8IB2_FD_148635 | JGI IMG/M metagenome (GOLD analysis project Ga0163152, IMG submission 148635) | Freshwater microbial mat bacterial communities from Lake Vanda, McMurdo Dry Valleys, Antarctica - Oligotrophic Lake LV.19.MP8.IB-2 | ecosystem: Environmental > Aquatic > Freshwater >...
GCGCGCGAAGGGGCGCGCTTCACGCGCTGTTTTACCCACGCTCCGGTTTGCGCGCCCTGCCGGTCAGGCCTGATCACCGGCCAATATCCAACGACGATTGGCACGCATCACATGCGGTCGCGATTGCTCAAGCCGCCGACGATGTTCACCGAGCATTTGAAGCAGGCGGGTTACACGATCTGCTGGCCGACCAAGGGCGGTTTCGGCAAAACGGATTTCAACTTCGACGTGCCGCCGGATGCGTTCGATGTGAATACCGATTGGACGCAGAAGAAACCGCCGGAACCGTTCTTCGGCTACTTCAACATCACTTGGTCCCACGAGAGCAAGATTCGCGCGGACGCGGACGCCTTCGCCCGGCTTACGGAAAACTTGAAGCCGAACGAGCGGCATGATCCGAAAAACATGAATGTGCCGCCGTATCATCCTGACGCGCCCGAAGTGCGCCGCGATCTGGCCAATTACTACGACCTCGTCACGGCGGTGGATTATAAAATCGGCGAGGTTCTTGCGACGCTGGAACGATGGGGCATCGCCTCAAACACGGTGGTGATTCTCACCGGCGATCACGGACGCGGCCTGCCACGAAGCAAGCGGTGGATCTATGACAGCGGAATCCATGTGCCGCTGATCGTGCGTTGGCCGGGACAAATCAAGCCCGGAACCGTGCGCGACGATCTGGTTGGCTTTATCGATTTTGCGCCGACGACAATGGCCATCGCCGGGGTTCAAAGTTCAAAGTCCGAAGTTCAAAGTCTCATTCCCGGTGGAGCGAATGACACTGAAATGATTTATCCGCCGTTGCAGGGGATCGTATTTCTCGGTGAGAAGGCGCAGAGGCGCGATTACGTCTTCGCCGCGCGCGATCGCATGGACGAGGCCGACGACCGCATCCGCGCCGTTCGCGACCAGCAGTTCAAATACATTCGCAATTTTGAGCCGCAACTGCCCTACGCGCAGCGCATCGCTTACAACGAAGAAATGCCGACGATGCAGGTCTGGCGAAAATGGAATGCGGAAGGAAAGTTGAACGCCGCACAGAAACTTTTCTTCGCTCCGAAAAAGCCGAAGGAGGAACTCTACGATTGCGCAGCGGATCCTCACGAAATCAACAACCTCGCCGGAGACCCTGGACAGGTGGCGAAATTGAGCGAGCTTCGCGGAGCATTGGACAAATGGATCGGGCAAACGCATGATATGGGCTCAATTCCTGAGACGGAGTTGATCAAACGCGGTCTGGTGGCGGACAAGTTGTCCGAATACGAACTCCGCAAGGTGAAGAATTAATTCAGTGACAGCACGTTTCAGAGCGGGCCGCCTTTCTACCGGCTTTGAATCGGGATCGAACCAAAGCCAGTTGCAAACCGGCGCTCCGTCCCGGAAAACGGATTGAATCCAGATTGCCGCGGCAGAAAACACATCGGAAATGAAAAAACAAAAGAAACCGATCAAACAGGCAAACGCAGTGTCCAGCCGCAGCATCATCGCCATCGTCGCGATCGTTTTAGTTGGCACCGTGGCGGGTTCCTTTGTCGCGTCGAAAGTGGCCAAAAAGGATGCGGCAAAAAAATACGACAAACCCGGCGCGCTTGGCCACGAGGTTCCAATGCCGCCGGACACGAACAACATGGTTTGGATTCCGCCGGGCAAATTCTGGATGGGCGCGGAGGATGGGCAAAACGACGAGAAGCCGGTTCACGAAGTCGACGAGAACGGTTTCTGGATGGACAAAACCGAAGTGACGAATGAGGAGTTCGAAAAATTTGTTCGCGCCACCCGTTACGTCACCGTCGCTGAACGGAAGCCTGACCCGAAAGACTTTCCCGGAGTTCCGCTCGAGAATCTGGTTGCAGGCTCCATTGTTTTCACGCCGCCGCCCGGAGAAGTTCCGCTGGACAATCATTACGCGTGGTGGAGCTATGTGCCCGGCGCGGACTGGCGCCACCCGCAGGGTCCGGACTCGAACATCCGCGGTTTGGAGAAGCATCCTGTCGTGCAAGTTTGCTGGGATGACGCGATGGCCTATTGCAAATGGGCGGGCCGGCGCCTCCCGACTGAAGCCGAGTGGGAATACGCCTCGCGAGGGGGACTGGATCGTCAGGCCTTCAGTTGGGGAAAGGACAAAGTCCCGGACAACAAATGGCAGGCGAATATCTGGCAGGGACAATTTCCAAATGAAAACTCATTGTCTGACGGTTTTCGGGGCACCGCACCGGTCGCAACTTTTCCGCCAAACAAATTCGGCCTTTACGACATGGGGGGAAATGTATGGGAATGGTGCGCAGACTGGTATCGGCCCGATTACTACGAGCAAAGCGCGAAGCAAAACCCGCCAGGACCGGGCGACAGTTTTGATCCGAACGAGCCGGGGGTGGCGAAGCGAGTCACCCGCGGCGGCTCCTTTCTTTGCAGCGAACTTTATTGCACCGGCTATCGACCCAGCGCGCGAATGAAAACGTCGCCGGACACGGGTCTTTCGCATACCGGTTTTCGCTGCGTGAAGGATTAAGCGAATCCGCAATAGTTTTGCATCCCGGCAGATCGGCAACACAGGCCGAGAGCGTTCTCTCGGATTATTTGTCGAGAAAGATCGGCTTCAGGTGGCGCTCAAAAAGATTCCCCGTGACATTCCGTCCGATCGGTCCCGACGCTTCCCGGACGAGATCCAAATACTTCTGCCCTTTCTTGGCCGCAACTTTATAGCCCACGTGCAGCAGTTGGCGCATCGAGGGATTATACTCCGGCGACTTGGAATTGTGCCGCACAGCCGCGGCGAACTGTTCGCTCGACCAGGTCGCGACCGTCGCTGCGGTTGGAAGTTTGGCCCGATCCACGTCGATGACTGCGGCGTAGGGAGCGCAGAGTTCGTCGATATGCTCCAGCGCCTCGCCGTAAAGCTCTTTGGCAAGGTTTAATCCGTTCCCGCCGAATTCAGCCAGCCCAATAATCTCCTCCAGCCAGGTCGTGCCCGCCGTTTTTATGTGCAGGCCCGCCTTGTGTCGCGCCAGCGCGCGACGAATCGGAGCGTAAATGGAAAATTTATCGCTGCCCGAATGAACGCTCAGTTTCAAATTCTTTGGCAGATGATATTTCTCGACGGCGAATTGAATGACCGACAGGTCGTCATTGAATTCCCTCTCGAATTGCGCCACGTCACCCACGTAGTCCACACCCTTGTTAAATCGCCCGGTGAATTTTGGCGCGATGGTTTGCAGTGGCACGGACTCATCAGCCAGGGCCGCGAGGATGATCAACAACTCCACGGGAGTTTGGGGCGTATCGGTTTCGTCCATGGAAACCTCGGCAACGAACGGCGTCTCGCGCTTCTCCAGGATGTGGTCGTAAATCCCCTTCACATCGCGCGTGGCGGCCAGATATTTGCGGGCAATTCGTTGCAAATTGTCCGCGCTGACGCGCAATGGGGTTTCGATTCCGGGTATTTCAAGCGTGCCGATCAACTCGGGGTGGCGCTGCACGAACGATTCGACGGCCTCCGAAGGCGCATCTTTCCCAATCGAATCGGCCACATCGATGGTGTAAAAATCGGAGCACGAAATAAATCGGTCCACGGTTTCGAGCCGGATATGGTCGGCATCGACATGCCACGGTTTTTTCCAGCCGAGACTTTTCACGGCGCGCTCGGCCGCCTGATAAACACTCGCCGGCTCTGAGTCAACGATCAGGTGTTCGCGATTGGATTTGTTCCAGACCGGGATCACGTCGGCGCCCAGTTCGGCCGCCCGGATAAAAGCCCTGAGTTGCGCCTCGGCCTGCTGCGCGAAACGGTCCCCGACTCCTAATGAAAATTTGGATAGATTCAGTTGAGGTTGCGTCATTTGCACGAAGGACTCTACCTGAACCGGAATCAAAAATGCGCCAATTTTCTGCAAACTGAATTGAATATTGTGCAGGGCAGCGAAGTCGGGCTGACGCTGCGAAGTTTTTTAGGGTGCAGATATTTCAATCGTAAGTGCAGAATGCCCTGGATACTTTCATGGGGAAGCCCGATAAAATTGATTCATTCTATGAAATTCATTCATGAGGATTTTCTACTGCACACCGCCGCCGCGCGGCGCCTTTACCAGTTTGCGGAGAGCGAACCGATCTGCGATTTCCACTGCCATCTTTCCCCGCGGGACATCGCCGAGAATCGCCAGTTCCAAAACCTCGCGGAAATCTGGCTCGAAGGCGACCATTACAAATGGCGCGCGATGCGGGCCAACGGAGTGGCGGAACGCTTTTGCACGGGTGACGCCGAGCCGTTCGCGAAATTCCAGGCCTGGGCCGCTACCGTCCCGCACACCCTGCGGAATCCGCTCTATCACTGGACGCATCTCGAACTGAACCGCTATTTCGGCATCACCGATTTGCTCGATGAGGCGAGCGCGGCGCGCGTCTGGCACACGGCCAACGAACAGCTCGCCCAACCAAATCTAAGCACGCAGGGCATCCTCAAGAAATTCAACGTCACGACAGTTTGCACGACCGATGATCCGGTGGACGACCTCCGGCATCACCGGTCGATGGCCAACGGTGATTCCGGCATCCGCATGTTGCCGGCGTTTCGCCCGGACAAAGCCATCATGCTTGAGGATACGAAACAATTTAACGCCTGGGTAAATCTCCTTGCTGAAGCCAGCGACACCGACATTTCCAGCTTCGCCCGCTTTCTCGACGCCCTTCGAAACCGCCATGATTTTTTCCACGCGAACGGCTGCCGGCTTTCCGACCACGGCTTGCCCCATTGTCACGTTAATTTTTGCTCTGCGGAAACGGCTTCGATGATTTTTGAAAACGCGCGCGGCGGAAAAATCATTCCGCCCGATGACCGCTCAAAATTCGCCTCCTACCTGATGCTGTTCTTCGGGCAACTCGACGCGGCCAGGGGTTGGACCAAGCAATTGCACTTGGGCGCACTACGAAACAACAACACCCGCCAACTCAGCCAACTGGGGGCGGACACTGGCTTTGATTCCATTGGCGATTTTCCCCAAGCCGCTTCGCTCTCGGCCTATCTGGATCGGCTGGACCGCGAAAACGCGCTCCCGAAAATGATCCTCTACAACAACAATCCCGCCAACAATTATGTGTTTGCCGCCATGCTGGGAAATTTTCAGGACGGTGTCATCCCCGGCAAAATCCAGTTTGGCGCGAGCTGGTGGTTTCTGGATCAAAAGCATGGCATCGAATGGCAGCTCGACGCGCTGTCCAGCCTTGGGTTGCTCTCCCGCTTCGTGGGAATGATCACAGATTCGCGATCCTTCATGTCTTTCCCGCGTCACGAATATTTCCGCAGGGTGCTCTGCAACCTGATCGGGCGCGACGTGGAGGCGGGCGAAATCCCGGATGACGAAACGCTGCTCGGCGCCATGGTGCGAAACATCTGCTACACGAACGCGGAACAGTATTTGAACTTGAGCGGCCAGGCCAAAGCGAACGCACCGAAGAACGTTGGCCCCCGCCTTCCGGCCGCTTCAACATAACCCCGCTTGCCAAACGAGATTTCAACCGGCGACTTGTCGCCAGAGGGCAAGGCGTCACCCGGTTCCCCTAAAGTCGGCTATCAACGCTGGAGCATCTGCGGGCTTCTGCTCTTCGCGGCCGTGATCAATTACGTGGATCGACAGGTGATTGGCATTCTCAAGCCGACGCTGGTCGAAACGTTCGGCTGGACGGATGAGCGGATTTATTCCTCGATCGTGTTTTGTTTCCAACTCGCCTACGCCATCGGTTTCATGGGGGCGGGCCGTGTCATGGACACGCTCGGGGTGCGGCGCGGATTCGCGTTGTCGGTTACGATCTGGAGCTTTGCCGCGATGGCGCATGGAGCGGCGGGGTTCGTGACAACCTGGCAACTGCCTGTATTGAACCTCGACGCGAAGGCCGGCTTCGCAATGGTCACTCTCACCGGCGCCGCCGTGGGCCTGGCCATCGCGCGCTTTGCTCTGGGCATCGGCGAAGCCGGCGCGTTCCCTGCATCGATCAAGACCGTGGCAGAATGGTTCCCCAGGAAGGAACGGGCGCTGGCCACCGGAATTTTCAACGCTGGAACCAACGTTGGCGCGCTCGTCACACCATTGATCGTGCCGTGGATCGCAATGCATTGGGGCTGGGAATGGGCCTTTATTCTGACGGGCGCGCTCGGGTTCGTCTGGGTTTTCTGGTGGCTGGCGGCATATCACCCGCCGGAAACACACCCGCGCTTGAAGCCCGCCGAACTGGCCTACATTCGCAGCGATCCACCGGATCGAGTTGAGAAAATTCCGTGGAGAAAACTTCTTCCCCACCGCCAGACCTGGGCTTTTTCCATCGGAAAACTGATGACCGATCCGATTTGGTGGCTTTATCTTTTTTGGGTGCCCGATTTCCTGAACAAGAATTATGACGTGGGTATTACCGTGTCAGAACTGGGTCCGCCCCTGATTACGATTTACCTGATTGCCGACGTGGGCAGTGTCGGCGGCGGATGGATTTCATCGCATTTGATCAAGAAGGGTTGGACGCCCAACCGCGCCAGGAAGACGGCAATGTTGATCTGCGCGCTGGCAGTGGTGCCGATCATTTTCGCGGCCAGCGGCGTGGGCAAATGGACGGCAATCCTGCTCATCAGCCTGGCGGCGGCAGCGCACCAGGGCTGGTCGGCGAATTTGTTTACGCTGACTTCCGACATGTTCCCGCGCAAAGCCGTCGGGTCGGTGGTTGGAATCGGCGGCATGTCGGGGGCTGTTGGCGGAATGTTTATGGCCATGCTGGTCGGGGCGATTCTCCAGGCGACGGGAAGTTATGTAACAATCTTCATTATCGCCGGGTCGGCTTATCTGGTGGCATTGTTAGTCATTCACCTCCTGGTGCCCCGGCTTGATCCGGCTAAACTGTAGAAAATTCTTTGCCTTTCTATGACACTCTTTGTTCGCTCCCGAAAGAACAACGTTTTGAATTTTCTAACACCCTGCCTCGGACTCGCAGTTTGCGCGGCCATTCAGAAAGCACCGGATGAATGTGGAAAATGCGGAAGTTGATGGATTGAGCGAAGCCAATGAAAAAAAATAGTCAAATGCACCTGGTCAATTTCCTGGCAACAGGAATTCTCCTCGCGCTGCTTGGGTGCGCCACCGATACCGGAGGGACACTCAAAAAAAAGGGCGTAGCAATTTCGCAACTCGAAGACCGGCTGCGCGTTGAAATCAACGGCGAACTTTTCACCGAGTATCATTTTAGGAATGTTCCCCGACCGTTTCTATATCCGTTGATCGGTCCCGGCGGCGCGGGGATGACGCGCAACTGGCCGATGAAAGAAACGCCCAACGAAGAACACGACCATCCGCACCACCGCTCTTTTTGGTTCACGCACGGGGATGTCAACGGCCACGATTTCTGGACGGAGCGGGAAGGAACAGGGAAAATCGTTCACGCGGGCTTCGACAGAATTACCTCCGGCAATAATTTTGGCGTGATCCAGTCGCGGAACAACTGGGTGGCGCACGATGGCAAAATTATTTGCACGGATGAACAAACGCTTCGGATTCAGTCAATGACAGGGAACGAGCGGATGGTAGATTTTCAAATCACGCTGCATGCCTCTCACGGTGCCGTGACGCTCGGCGACACCAAGGAAGGGACGATGGCAATTCGTGTGGCGGAAACCATGCGGGTTGAAAAACCGATCCACGCGAAGGGCGAAAAACCAAAAGTGGGCCAGGGCCATATCGTCAACAGCGAAGGTTTGCGGGACGGCGAGACCTGGGGCAAACGCTCGAACTGGTGCGATTACTCAGGGCCGGTGGATGGAAAAACTGTCGGCATCGCATTTTTCGATCACCCGAAGAACCCGAATCATCCGACCTGGTGGATGGTGCGAGGCTATGGATTGTTTGCCGCGAATCCGTTCGGCCAGCAGGCGTATGAGAATACGCCGGAAAAAGGCGATGTGAAAATTCCTTCCGGCCAAAGCCTGACATTCCGGTATCGGTTTTACGTCCATGAGGGCGACGAAAAGCAGGCCAGCGTTACCCGGCGCTACGAAGAGTTCTTAGAAGGTGCAGAGAAAATCCGTTAAGAATCCAGCCTGAGACCTGGTGTTCGACGAGCGTATTTCCACCGCGGAGCGCCTCATTTTGACCTTGTATTCCAAGATACGCGAGACTGTTGCGTTGCGAGAAGCTGGCAGGCTGCCGCAACGCTCCGGGGCGGAATGATTCAGAGCGATCTCATAGATCCCGCGAGATCAAAACGGTCGTTTCGCCGTTGGATCCACGGTGACGCAGCGGTGCCGTCCTGCCGAACGAAACCAGTTCCAGTCAACCCGAGGAATTCTCATCGTGCTTCAAAACCCTTCCTCAATGAATCTGCGAATCGCGATATTGTTTCGGCGACATGCGGATGGCGTTTTGAAGGCAATGCAGAAGCTGTTGGCGCTCTGATAGCCTGACATTGATGCGACGACCTCAATCTTCTCGTCTGTCTCAATCAGAAGACGTTTTGCGCGCTGCATCCGGACGCGCTACAGTTCCTGGCCCGGCGTGCGACCCAGTTTCTCCAGGAACGCCTTGCGCAATCCGCGCCACGACATCGCCGCCACACCGACCAGATCCTTGACGCTAATTGGCTCGTGACAATGTTCCGCAATGAAACGCAAGCTGTTCGCCACCCCTTTGTGACTCACCGCCAGCAAATCGCTACTTTTGCGCCCGACCAATCTGGCTGCGGGAACACGAATCGGATGTTTGGGGCGCGGTTTGCCGTTCATCAGTTGGTCAAGCAGGGCGGCACCGCGATAACCGAGCGTTTCCAAATTCGTGTCCACACTCGAAATGGGCGTGTTCATCGCATCGGGAGCAAGCAGATAATTTTCCGCCCCGACTATTGCCACCTGCTCGGGCACGGCCAGGCCGGCGCTTTCGCACGATTCCAGAACGTCGAGGGCGTGTTCATCGTTGGCCGCGAAAATTGCCAGTGGTTTGGATGCCTGCTTGAGTTGAGCGGACAGCCAATTGCGTTTGATGCGCCATTGGGCGCGACCGGTTCGGAACGCCTCCGATTGGTGCCAGCGTATCCATTGACACTCCCGGTCAGCTTGTTTCAGCGCATTGACAAAACCTTCCCCCCGCTCCTCGTAGGACCAATTATCGGCGTCGCTGTAGAACATGAAGTGACTGAACCCGCGCGCCAGAAAATGTTCGACGACCAGATGCGCCGCATGCGCGTGGTCCTCCAGAACGCGGGGGAAAGACAACTCCGGCCGCCGGTTTGCGCGCATGCTTTACGAACTCGGCCAGATCATCACCAGCGCCCAGCCAGGCAAGGATGCCGTCTCCCTCCCAACCCCAGGGGATAACTTTCTCACGTGCGAAGTTTCCCGAGAGGTACCAACCGTGTTCCTGCGCATAACGTTCGATGCCACGATGGAGGCGGTAATCGTATCACCCAAGCGCGATCAGCACTCGTTTTTGGATTTTCCTCATGGATGCAATGCAGGATGAATTCAGCGGGAGCGCGATTCAAATATTATTGTCGTTACTGTTATTGTCGCCAGCAATACGACGACGGCGCAATCGGAGTGACGCGCCCAAACCCTCGCCGTCAACGATGACCGCTCCCCAAAATCGAAGACCCGACGAATTTCAGGCCAAGTAGGGTATCGTCAGCGGACCCTGCGGCAGCACGGCAACGCGCGCGTCCGGCCCGAGTTTTTCCAGTCGTTCCCGAATGGTTCTGCCAATGTCGCGGCAGGGAGTCAGAAAGGCGGTGCGAACGATTTCATCGGGCAACGAACTGTGGAGCAGGACCTCTGCGTGGCGCTGAATGAGGGCCTGAATTTGCGCCTGCCATTGTTCGGGACGAACAAATCCCGGAGTGGAAAGCATGGTCAAAATTTCCTCGGGACTGGAGGCGCTGCGCAAAAGCTTGTCCAGCGGACTATTGGCGGGGACACCCTCGCTGCATTCACAGGCGAGAATCAACAGGCCGCCTTCATCCAGAATACGCGCCCCCGCGCTCATACCCTTGACCCCTTGATACAAATTCAAGTCGAGCGGGTAGCCGCTGTTAGTGGTTACGACAATCTCGAATGGCGCTTTGACCTTTTGCATGGCTGATTTGCGCACGAACTCGAACCCAACCTTGTGCGCCTGCAAAATGTCGCCGGCAAAAACGCCGGTGATCGCCCGTTCCTCGTTGAGCGTCACGTTGAAAAGGAAACTCGGCCCAACGCGCAGGGCAATGTCGCGCAGCTCTTCCCAGAGCGGATTTCCCTCCGTGACGCCGAAGGTAGATTTCGGGTTGCCGATGTTTTTTGCGCCGTGATTGCTCATCACGGTTTCCAGCCCGGCGCACCCGGGCATGATCCCTTTTATGCCGCCGCTGAATCCGGCGAAAAAATGCGGTTCGATAAAGCCGGTGATGATCCTCACGTCAGCCTCGGCCAGAATCTTGTTGATCAGCGCAGGCGTTCCGTCGCGGGTGGCGCCGAATTGCTTGAGCGCTGCCGGGTTCTCCGGTTCATGATTGATGACTCGATAATTCCGAACGACCTCCGGCGTGAGCAGTTTTTCCAATTCGGCCTCGGTGTTGGGTCGATGCGTTCCGAGTTGATTCAGCAAAGTGATGTTTTCGCGCGGGAACTCGGCCAAGTATTCCAGAAGCCAGGGAATGATCCGCTCGTTGGGCGTGGCGCGGGTGATGTCGGTAAATGCGATGCAGATTTTATCGGTCGGCTTGATCCATTCGCGTAGCGGCTTCGTCCCGATGGGATTTTGCAGCGCGGACAGGACCGCGGCCTTTTCGTCTGCCAATCCAGGATTGTGCGAAGGGGCGATCACCGTGACGCGGTTGTCCGGCAATTCGAGTTGCAGATGGCCGCGGCCGTAAGCGAGATCAACTTTCATGTGTTTAAAACTCCCCAAAACTAAACGCAACCAGGCACAAGGCAAAGCGGGAATTCAACCCAACATTTCCAAAAATCCAACTCGAGGGCAATTTCTCAACTGCCGTTACAGCGTCCTGCTCGCGACAAGGAAACTGGGGCTGGAAGCCCCGGAGGCAGGCAGGATGCCTACCCCACTATCTCGGCAGTTGGATCCGAGCCAAACACTATTTCGTCTTCAATCCGGTTGGGATTTGTTCCAGATACTTTTTGACCGTGCGCGGATCCAGATTCGTGCGCACAGCCACGGCTTCAAATGTCTCATGTCGTTCGTGAAGAATTCGACAATAAAGCGAGAGCACCGTGTCCGCGTCGAGCGAACCCGCCTCGATTCCCGAAAGAAGCTGGCCGCGCAAATCCCCGCTGGCCTTTTCCCCGTCGTAACGTTCCGTGAGCAGGATGCGTCGGATCGCCTGCTCCAGTTCCCGGACATTTCCCGGCCAGCCGTAGTCATTGCCCACGCAGGCCATCAGCTTCTTCCGCACAGACGAGACGAGTTCCGGCGCGCGTTCGCCCGACATCCGCGCAAGCAGGTGCTCGAGCATGGCGTCAAATTCCTGGGGCAATTCCTGAAACCGTTGCCGCAAGGGCGGGAGCAGAATCGAATCGGAGCAAAGCCGATAAAAGAAATCGTCGCGGAAAAGCTTTTCCCGCCGCAGGTCGTCAAGCGATCGATTCGTCGCAGCGATGACGCGTCCGCGAAACCGTTGCTTCTCATGGCTGCCGACGGGTGTAAAAGTTCGATCCTGCAAGACCTGGAGGAGTTTGATTTGGATCGGCACGGAGACATCCCCAATTTCGTCCAGGAAAATGGCTCCGTGCGGGCTGCAAAGCGCAAACGCACCTTCGTGATGGTCAATTGCGCCGGTGAATGCCCCTTTCTTGTGCCCAAATAATTCCGATTCAATCAAAGCCTCAGGAAACTGCGAAAGGTTCAGCGACAAAAAATTCTCGGCAAAACTTTCGGCGAAGCTGGACTTCTTTTCGTCGAACGGAATAAACCCGGAACGTCCGATAGCAGAGGCGGCGGCACCTTTGCCCGTGCCTGTTTCTCCGAGCAACAAGGTGGAAAAGTCCTCCATGCGGTTCCAGAGATAACGGTCGTAGCATCGAATGTCCGAGGTGAAAACATTGTTCCAGAGATGACGGCGGAGATCCTGCATGCACGATGCCTGCCCAATCAATCCGCGAACAATGAAGAAAAAGGCCCGGCGCAGTTGATAGAAAATGGCGAAAAAGCGCAACGCTTCGTCCCTGGAGAATCCGCGCTTGATCAGGAGCGCCAAAATTTCCCGGGCAAATGGAACCTCGCAGCTTTTCTCCCCGCTCTTGGTCTGCTGCACGATGAGCTCGTCCAACTGGTCGTAGAACCGGTGATAGACCTCGAAAAGAAATCCGGTCCGCATGATTTCCTTCTCCTCGCCTGAATAGGAATTAAATTCGGCCGCTCCGTTCTTTTCAATTTTCTCAACCCGCTGAAAAACCGTCGCCGACAATTTGGCCAAATTACTTTCGGGCGTTCCGGCAATTCTTAAATCCAACTCACGCCGCTCCGGGCTGAATGGATTCGCGAAGGCTGCCCGCGCGATGAGGCCCCAAAACTCGCGATCGTCAGCACTTAACTTGAATTTCTGTGGCACGCATTTTATGTATGCCAAACCATCATTAAATGTCGATTCAAAACAATATCAACACCGTGCGGAAACGGTCCAATTAATTTCGATCAATGCTGGCATCAGGCCGTTACGCGAGAAGTTGGATCGTTGGCACAAAGAATGACTACAGAAGGGTCCTGGCACGATTTTAAAACTGAAGCCAGCCAAAAACGGATCAACTATGAAAACACTACAAAGAAAATGTTTAGCATTGCTGACTGCAGCAGTTTCCTGTCTGAGTCTCCTCCAGCCTCCGAACGCTCACTCCGCCGGGTTGCTCGTCGCTGACGGCGGCTTCGGCGGCGTGCTGGAAATCAAGGAGCACGACGTCAACGTCACGATCAATAACGGAATCGCGGTCACGAAAGTGACGCAGATTTTTCACAACACCGAGAGTCGCCAATTGGAGGCGCTCTACAGTTTCCCCGCTCCGAAGGGAGCATCGGTCGCCAACTTCAGCATGTGGATCAACGGCAAGGAAATGGTCGGCGAAGTTTTGGAAAAGAAACGGGCGCGGGAAATCTACGACAGCTACAAACAAAAACGCCAGGACCCGGGTCTGCTCGAACAGGTCGATTTCAAGACGTTCGAGATGCGCATTTTTCCGATCGCGCCCAACGCCGACCAAAAAGTCGAGATCACCTATTATCAGGAGCTCGACTTCGACCACGACTCGGCAACCTACGTTTACCCTCTGGCCACCTCCACGAAGGGAAACGCCGACTCGCGCGTGAACGGAAAGTTTACTTTCTCGCTGGAAGCGAAATCGGCCATTCCCATCACCGAAATGAAAAGTTTCAGCCATGCGGATTCCTTTGTCATCGCGCGGCATGACGATTCTTACTATCAGGCGAGTCTGGAAATGAAGGAAGGCAGTTTGGCCCGCGACATTGTCCTGGCTTTCAACCTGTCGCGACCGCAAACCGGAATCGATCTCATCACCTCGAAACTGGACGGCGAGCCGGGATATTTTTGCCTGACCCTGACTGCCGGCGAAGATCTGGCCAAGCGCGATGAAGGGATGGATTACGTTTTCGTTCTCGATATCTCCGGCAGCATGGCCAACGACGGCAAGCTGCTTCTGTCCAAGGATTCGGTCGGCGCATTCATCAACGAGCTGGGCGAAAAGGATCGTTTCGAGGTGATGACGTTCAACGTGCAACCGAACATGGGTTTTAACAAACTCCGGCCCGCCGATCCGTCCGCCAGAGAGTCCGCGGCGCAATTCCTGGCGCAACAACAGGCGCGCGGCGGGACCATTCTCGCGCCCGCTGTCACGACCGCCTACAAATACGGCGAGCCTGATCGCCCGTTGAACGTGATCATTCTCAGCGACGGTTTAACCGACCAGGGTGAACGGCAAACGCTGCTCAAGTTGATCCAGGGGAAGCCGCGCAACGCCCGCGTGTTTTGCATCGGTGTCGGCAACGAGGTCAACAAACCGCTGCTCGAACAATTGGCCCAGGATTCGGGCGGGCTGGCTTCGTTCATCTCGCAAGGCGACAATTTCGAGCGCCAGGCCAAGGCGTTTCGCCGGAAATTGACCCGCCCGGCTGTGAGTGATCTAAAGTTTGACTTCGGCGGATTGAAAATCACCGACGTCGAGCCGAAGGTTCTGCCGAATCTTTATCATGGTTCGCCGATTCGGGTTTACGGCCGTTATGCGGAGGGCGGCACGGCGAAGATCTCCGTGCGCGGCAGCGTGAACGGAGTCGAGTTCAAGCAAGGGACCGAACTAAACTTTCCAAAGCAGGATGCGACCAATCCGGAAATCGATCGCATGTGGGCCTGGCACAAGATCGACGGATTGCTGAAGGAGGCCGACCGGACAGGCTCGCGGCAATCGGTCGCCGACGAGGTCGTAAAGCTGGGCGAAGGTTATTCGATTGTCACCGAATACACGTCGTTCCTCGTTTTGGAGAACGATACTGAATTCAAACGCTGGAACATTGCGCGCAAAAACGCTCTCCGAAACGACCGCGACCGGAAAGCGCAGGAACTGGTTCGCAAGAATCTCGATTCCATCCGGAATAAGGCCATGGCCGATCTCGGCCCGCAGGAAAACGGGGTCCTGAAGCTCGCCCAGGCACCAACGCCCTCGGCGAACACGCCAGATGCCTCGGCACCCTCCCAAACAGCGAACCGAGATACGTCTCCTTCAAGCCGCAATCTGAACTTCAACGGTGGCGGCGGTTCCGGGCCGGTGGGCCCGCTCTTCGTCGGGCTTCTGGTTTGGCTGCGCCGTTTGAAAGCGAAGGCTACCTGACACGATGGACCGGTGGCGCAGTCGCCACCGGTCCACTTCCATTTTCCATTGTATGAGCGCCTCGACCCAAATAACTCCGTCAGAAAAGAAGTCCGCCCTCACCCCGGCTTTCTCCATGAACATCAAGGTAGGGCGCCGGTGTCCTCACCGCGCCGTGATCGGGGCACCACATTTGAGGCGTTCTCGGCGGGTTGAGGACAGCCCTCCCTACCCTGAAGTTCTCGGTAAGGGCGAGCGCCAATTCCAAGCAGTTCAAAAAATCCAGGAACTCGACCGGAAGCAATCTCTCAAACCCGAACTCTGGTTTTTCGCCGGATTAATTCTGCTTTTGAATCTTCCTTTGCTGAATGGAACCTGGGCTTCTGATTTTGCATTTCATCCCGGCCTCGTCGGCCAGGGCGAATGGTGGCGGGTTCTGACTTTCCCGTTTGTTCACGTCTCCATCTACCATTTGCTGCTGGATGCCGCTGCGTTCTTCCTTCTCTACAGCGGGCTGCGCGAACCAAAGCGAAGTAACCGACTCGCGTTTGTTTTCGCTTCCGCCTTGGGAAGTTTAGCCGTCTCCCTTTTCGCCGCGCCGCAAATTTATTCCGTAGGTTTATGCGGACTTTCTGGTGTCGCCCACGGCCTGATGGCCATCTCCGCGCTGGAGATGATGCAGTCACAGACAAACAAGAAAATCCTTTGGGCGGGAGCGATCTCGTTTCTTTTCGTCATAACAAAAGCCGCGTGGGAAGCCGCCACCGGCGCCGTCGTATTCTCCGCCTTCCATTTTGGAAATCTGGGTACGCCGATCGCGGTTTGCCATGCGGGTGGAATTTTAGGGGTGCTTTTTGTGTGGATCGTTCGCAACGGTGCATCCCGATGTTGTTGGAGGTGGAACTTGTCGCGCTGCGACAAGTAGCGCCGCGTTCAGCGGTGCAACGGCGCTTCCAACGCCCCGATTCCGCCCGCTGAACGCGGCCGGGGTTGTCGCAGCGCGACAACCGCTACCAACAACTTCGGGATGCACGGCGTTCGCAAAGGCGTAAATAAAAAAAGTTTCGTTCAACGTGGTGTTGCGTTAAAGACGCGCATCTTTAAACTCCGGGCGAGAATCCTTTGTGAGCCTTGATCCCACAAACCTGTTTGAAGTCGCGACTCCGCTTGGATTTACCGTGCGGACCTCGGCGGAGTATTGGCAAAAGATAGTTTCCAAGCACCCGGATTTGGCCGAACGCTTGGAATTGATCAAATCCGCACTTGCCGGACCCGATGAAATTCGCCGCAGTAGTCGCGACGAAAGAATACTGCTATTCTATTTGGCGACGAAGGAACGCTGGGCGGTAGCAGTCGCCGAGTTACTCACTCCGTCCCCGCCGTGTATTGCTCCAAAACCTTTTTCGCAATGAGCAAACCGGTTTCCTCAAGTTTTTGGCCTTGCTGTCGATTTGCCCCCGAGGATTTCACATCGTCGGGCTGCGCGGCGTCGTGGTTTCGGTAAACCGGATCGTGCCAGCCTTCGATATTCAAATCCGAATCGTAGCCGGAACGCAACAGCGCAGAGACGATTTCCGCCCAGTTCGATTGGCCCATTCCAACCGTTCGATGTTCCGCCACGCCGGGATGACAAATCCCATAGACTTCCAACAGATGCCGATTGATGTAAGCGTCCTTGGCGTGAACGTGGAAAATGCGCGAACCGAATCGCCGGATGTTTTCGATCGGGTCGATGAATTGGCAGATCAGATGGCTTGCGTCCCATTCGATGCCGACGTTCTCGGATTGGATGGCGTTGAAGACGCGTTCCCACATGGCGGGCTGGGCGAAGATGTTGTAGCCGTCGATCGGCAAATGCCACGAGCCTTGCGGGCAGTTCTCGAAGGCGATGCGCACTCCGTGATCAGCGGCGTACTGCGCAAGCGGACTCCAGAACGCGGCCAACTGTGGTAGATAATTCTCGAACGGTTTGTAAACCGGATTTCCACCGCGCTCGTTGATATCCGTTTCGATGACTGCGCCGGGAAAACCACAAACCGTTCTCACGCCGATATGCGAGGCGACTTCGATGGCGCGCCGGAATATTTCCCGGGCAAAGTCGGTCTGTTTCGGATCGAGCGGATTTTTGTAGAGCGCGCCGATGGCGGAAATGCGGATGTCGCGCGATCTGGCTTCGGCGGCGAATTGTTCGGCTGCCGGTTTCCAGTCCGCGTGCTTCAGCGACATCGCGCTGTCGGCGAAGCGCATGATTTCGACGGAGCGAAAGCCGAGGCGTTGCGCCCATTCCAGTTGAGAGATTTCCGGTCCACACAAAACGCCAACACGCATGCGGTAAGTCAAAGGCCGGCTTGAATCAGTGTCCAGAGTTTTTGCCGCAGAGTTTTTGCCGCGGAGGCGCGAAAAGAAAACTATCGTTGGCGTCGAGCCGGCTCTTCGTTACGTTTGCCTCATGGCAGCCGTGCTGGAAAAACAAGCCAAGCGTTGGACCTACGAGGATTACTACCGCCTCGACGACGGCCAGCGTCACGAGGTAATTGACGGGAATCTTCTTAGCTCACCCGCAACCGATACGTGGCATCAAAACAGGCTCAACGATATTAACATTTTCCTCAGCCGGTTCGTCAAACAGCGCTCACTCGGCCAAATTTTTATCGCCCCGGTGGACGTGGTGCTCGACCCGGAAAACACGGTCCAACCGGACATCATTTTTGTGTCCGCAGCCAACGAGGGTATCATTCAACGCCGTGCCATTTTCGGCACGCCCGAACTGCTCGTCGAACTTATCTCGCCCTCCAGTGTGCGCCGCGACCGCTACGACAAGAAAGATCTCTACGCCAGGTTCGGCGTGAAGGAATATTGGATCGGCGACCCAGCGAACAAGTCCCTCGAGATCCTCACGCTCAAGGAAGGCCGCTACGATCTGCACTGCGCCGCGGAAGTTCAGGGCAAACTGACATCACTGGTTCTGGCTGGCCTGGAGTTCGATCTCACGGAGATCCAGTAGCGGGTCGGAACTCAGCGACCAGTCCATCACCTTTCGCCCGGATTTCTCGCTAAATGCCATCCCGATCGACCGTGTCAATAACCGCCAGTTTATTTTGAATTGGAATCGTGGAGCGGATACCTTCCCGGACTAAATGTCCGGGGGAAAAATCAAGCTCGCGCCGCCGCAACAGGAGTTCAAAACTTCTGGCTGTAGTCCCCGGCTGTGGCTCCGATTTTCGCTGTTTGCATTCTTCCACTTACAATTCATCGGAAGCCCTGCGGCGACATTGACAGTCAAAACCAATAAACTCGGAACCACTCCCGAAGTTTTGGCCTACAACTCCGGCCACTTTTTCCCGGGCAGCAACACGAAGGATTGGTGGCATTATTCCGGAGTGGGCGGCGTCCGGTTTTTTGTCGCTCCCAATGACATCGAAGCCACCGACGACATCGCTGGACGGGGCGACGGCGTCGTGACCCAAAGCGATTTCGTCAATCGCCGGGCGGCGCTCCGGGTCAATCCGCTCGACACGAGTTACATCAACTGGCCGTATTTCACCAATCGTTACGAGACGCGCACCTTTTCAGGAAACATTTTCAAATTGAATTACGCCTTCTCACAGGCGCGCTCCCTGAATCTTAAAATCCTGGCAAACATCTCCGCCACCTTCGGCTCGTTCACGATCAACGATTCGAACGACTGGGCAGGCAAATGGGAATTATGGCAACACTACTATGCCCAGGCGTTTTATCTCGGCCGGGAATTCGATGTGCCGCGCTACCAGATGTTCAACGAGCCAAACCACTCGAGCGCGGGCGGCATCACCCAGGCCCAATACCTGGAGCGTTTGCAACTGGCTTCGGACGCGATTCAATCCGCGCTCGCCGACGTGAATCAGATTTACGGAAAGTCGCTGGTGCCGCAGATTCTCGCGCCGGTGCTCACCACCTCGAGTTATATCGATTGGAGCGCCACCGTGGTGACGAACCGACATCGAAATTACCTCGGACAGGTCGATGCGAATTTTTCCCTCATCCACAAATACGACTATCATCAATACAACAGCTCGCCGTCAGGATTCGGAAGCAGCCTCTCTTCCCTGCGGAGCGCGCTCACCTCGGCCATGACACCGGAGGCGCCGTATCCGATCACCATCACGGAATTCAACGTCCATACCGCCGCCAATTTCGATCTGCTGACCGAGACCCTCGATTCCCCGACGAAATATTCGCGGCTCGGCGCGATTGCGGTCAATCTGATGAAGAATTCCTGCAACGAAATGTATTGTTTCAAGTTCAGCCAGACGGACAACAGTGGCGATGGTTCCGTCAAAAAGAATGGGATGCATTACGTGGACAACAACACGGCTCCCTACAATATCGGCACGGTGACGAAGGCGGGGGAAGTCTGGCGCCTGTTCAACAAGGCGTTTGCGGCAGGGCGCGATCGGCTCGATTTCACGGCGGGGACGGGCGCGGATGTTCTCGATGTGCAAACCAGTTTCGATCCACTCACGAAAAAATATTACCTCTTCTCGGCGAACGACACGACGTCACCGCTGAGCCTGGATATCAATCTCAGCGCCTGGAATATACCGTCGGGGAATCAGGTGATGATTGAAGAAGTCAGCGAAAGTTATTACGGCGGCGTTAGGATTCTGACCGGTTTGTCTGGCGGGCCGATCGTCAGCGCGATTCAACCCGCCAACACCGCGTGGCTGCTCTCCGTCTCCAGCAGGCCATCAGATTCCACGACGACCATCACTGCGAGCGACGATGCGATGGTAAGCGACGGGGCGAACAAAGCGTTGAACTATGGACTGAACGCTGCGAGTTGGGTGCGCAATAATTCCACGAACGCGGGCGGGCGTTACGCGACTCTTTTGAAATTCCAGTTGCCGCCGTTCAGCGTAACGAATCTGCAATCCGCCGTGCTCACCGTGCGCGCCTCGTCGATCAACGGCGGCGGAACGGTCTGGGCACATGTTTACGGCCTCACGAACACCTCCTGGACGCAGAGTTCGGTGACCTGGGCCACTGCGCCGAATCTCGCGCAGAACATTTCTCCGGGCACGAATTATTCGAACAACGTTCTGCTGGATGCGGGCAATTCCGCGGAGATCGTCGGGCAGCTCGTGGCCAGCGCGACTGCGTCCGACCGCACGATCGACGTGACCGGTTATTTGCGAGATCATCCGGCCGGAACCGTTTCGTTTCTGTTGGTGCGTCCCGTGGGTTTTCTCGGAGACGAGCAGAACAACGACGGGATTTCGCTAGTTTCTAAAGAGGGCAGCTCGACCACGTCACCCCGCTTGAGTCTCGTGCTCAATTCCACGAACGGGCCGCCGAACAACCCTCCTGCAGCCGTGGACGATTATATTTTCACC
>Ga0163152_10003545_pt1 | contig 20191 bp, 13 predicted proteins | sample OliLakLV19MP8IB2_FD_148635 | JGI IMG/M metagenome (GOLD analysis project Ga0163152, IMG submission 148635) | Freshwater microbial mat bacterial communities from Lake Vanda, McMurdo Dry Valleys, Antarctica - Oligotrophic Lake LV.19.MP8.IB-2 | ecosystem: Environmental > Aquatic > Freshwater >...
CGTTGCCGGCTCAGTTGGCCGGAGAGGTCGGGGCGTTGGATCTCGCGGCGATTGAGGAAGTACAGCGGGAGTCCTGGCCGGTCGTGCGCGATCCGGATGAATTGCACGACGCCTTGTTGACGTTGCTGTGGCTGCCGGTCGAGGAGGTGCAGGGCTGGGCGATGCACTTGCCGCGTTTGATTGAAGAAGGGCGTGCGGTTGAACTCAACGTGAGAGGTGAGGCGCAAGAAGTAAGAGGGTGGGTCGCGACGGAGCATCGAGCCCAAGTGGAGTCGATGTTTGTGTCGGACGATGAAGTCGCCACCGATGCTACGGTGCTTGGCTGGATGGAAAGTATCGGACCAACGACGTCTCTAGACCTGGCTGCGCGACTTCACATGCCTTCCGACTCGATTCATGGCTCGCTGCTTCGCCTCGAAGCATCCGGCCTAGTCCTCCGAGGACGATTTCGACCCAACTCAGCACTCAGTACTCAGCACTCAGCACTGTCGGGCGCCGCAGCGCCCGAATGGTGCCACCGTCGGCTCCTGGCGCGCATTCATCGCCTGACCATCGGCAGGCTGCGAAAAGAAGTCGAGCCGGTGACCGCGGCAGAATTCATGCGATTTCTTTTTCAATGGCAACATGTCTCTCCTGGGGCTCGTCTCCATGGCGAGGCGGGCCTCTTGGACATCGTTGCACAGTTGGCCGGCTTCGAAGCGGCAGCGTCGGCCTGGGAGCCGCATCTGCTCCGGACGAGGCTTGCCAAGTATGAGCCGGAGATGTTGGACCGGCTCTGTCTGAGCGGGGCAGTCAGCTGGGGCAGGCTGTCTCCTCATCCACGGCTTGGGCATGTTGGCGATCTTGAACGACGTCGGATCAATCCGACGAGTGTGGCGCCAATTAGTCTGTTCCCACGTGAGGAGACCGAGTGGTTGATGTCTGTCTTCTATGATCACGCCGCATCGCAGGGGCCTGACCCGTTTGCGCAATTGGGTCATGTGGCGCAAGATCTGCTCCGTACCTTGCAGGAGCGGGGCGCAAGTTTTTTTGCCGATCTTGTGCGGATGGCCAACCATCTTCCGGCAGAAGTGGAGGATGGACTGTGGGAACTTGTGGCCGCTGGCCTGGTGACGGCAGACGGCTTCGACAACCTCCGTGCACTTATGGACCCGCGCCGGCGTCGCGCAGAAGGGCGAGCGCGGACTCGCCGTCCGCGACACACGGCTGGGCGATGGTCGCTATTGAGACAAGCTGTCGGCTATCAGCAATCAGCCATCAGCTCTGAGGCCGTCGCTTCAGTCCCCTTACCCCTTACCCATCACCCCTCACGCTCAGTCGAGCCTGTCGCACGCCAATTGTTGCGTCGCTACGGCATCGTCTTCCGTGATTTGTTGGCCCGTGAGTCGTTTGTGCAGTCCTGGCGTGATCTGCTGGTGCAGTATCGTCGTATGGAGTTGCAAGGTAAGATCCGTGGGGGGCGGTTCGTGAGCGGCTTTACCGGAGAGCAGTTTGCGTTGCCTGAGGCGGTTGAATCGTTACGGGCGTTGAGGAAACAGAACGTGTCCGGCGTGATCTCTCACGAGATGAAATTATCTGCCAGCGATCCGTTGAATCTTGCAGGCATCATCTTGCCGGGTCCGCGCGTGCCCGCTGTACCATCGAATTTCGTGGTGTTTCGAGACGGGGTGGTGGTGCGAGCGGAGGCTGCGGCTGGCAGGCTCAACGAACACGCTATGGAGCAAGGACGGGTAAATCTGGTCGGGCAGGAATAGTGAGCAGGGGGCAGCGCGTGCCACGGACCACCCGTTCGGTGGTGCTTCCACGAAGCAGGTCGAACAGGCTGGTGTGTCCTTCCGTCATCATCACGATCAGGTCCACATCGAAATCAGCTCCTGCCGCTAAGATCCACTCAACCGGATCACCCTTCGCAGCGAGTGTATTCCATGACCAACCAGAGTGCTCCGGCTTGATGAGTTTCGGGAAGTCTTCTTCCTTCCCAAGATGTATCAGCTCGAATGAGACATCCGAGCTGCCTAGCGTGCGTGCCAGGTCAGCGGCAAGATCGATGGCCGGTTGCGGGTGCGGCGTATGGGCGATCGGGATCAACACCCGGCTCAGGTTTGTGCGGCCCGTGTTTGCTGAGACAAACCCCTCGATGCCGGCCGGGACAAAGAGTGTTTTGGCGTGAGTGCCACGAGCCAGGGGCTCGGCGACTGCGTGGTGCGCAAGGCGAGCGAGGCCTTCACGCTGGTGCGTAGACAGCACGAGCAGGTCTGTGGGGCGTGCTGTTATGTGTTGGAGCAGAGCCTCTGTGGCATCGTCTGCGACAGCGCGGACGCGTTTGATCTTGACGCCCAACTTCAAGACATCTTCCTTCGAGCTGCCTTCCGGCAAGATCCCCCAACGAGCGAGGAGTGGCCGGATGCGGGGGAAATCCTCGAAGCCTTGGCGCCCGATCGTCGGGTCGACGTGCATCATGGTCAGCTCTCCCTGCACGAGGCAGGTGAGCTTTACGGCGTGGGCGAACGCCGACTGGTCCGCGACGGAGAAATCGGTGGGATGAAAAATTTGGTGAAATGGGAGCATCGGTGTGTCGATCGTTGTCCAGTTGTCAGTGAGCCAGCGTCCGCAACCGGTGAATCTGAGCCTCGTGATCCGGTGTGGCCAGGGTATAGAACGCCCCCTGCGCCTTTGCGTGAAAGGCCGGCTGTTGGTCACTCGGGACTCCCAAGAGGGCAGCGAGGGATGTGACATATTCCCCCTGTCCGCGCGCGAGGTCCTGCTCCAGGTTTGCTTCGTTATATTTCGCAAAAGCAATGGTCTTATGCTCTGGGAGCAAGAGTCCGTCTTCACTCCACCAGGCGTGGCCAGAAGTCGTGCCTGTGACGTTGGACGTCGTGTCGGTGATTTGCTTGACCGTTCCCTTGAGTGTGCAGCCTGATGCCAACAGCATAAGTATCGGGATGATGGTCCACACAGTAGCCTGTTTCATTCAGATACCTCCTCAGCGTGGAAGAGAATAATTCCCATCATGGTCGACTTTGGACACTATAACACAAGCGGACTACAGTTCAGCCAGAGGTGTACCGATAGATAGGATAATCGCGGGTGTGGCGGCCCTAGCTTCTGAGCCGAGAAAACATCGTATGCCCGTCCAAGCACTGACTCAATTCGATCCCACACAGTTCTTTCGCCTGCCGTCTGCACAGGGCGCGGGAATCCAGCGCTTGGATACCAAGGTCAGTGGGGTCGCCGTCTCCAACGACTTTTCCGGCCGCCTGAGTGTCACCACGGCGGAAGGGGACACCATCACCCTCTCGGCGGATCTTGAATCCGACTTCCGTGCCGTGAACTACACGTCACGTGTCGAAGGCGATGAGGGGAGAGTCGATGTCGAGGCGACGTATGCGGAGTATTCGCTGAAACACGAATTTGGCGTGACGATCGAAGGCGACTTGAACGAAGAAGAGATTCAGGATTTGGAGAAGCTGTTCCGAAACGTCGCCAACATCTTCAGGAAATATTTGAGTGGGCGGGATGACGAAGCGTTGGCCAAGACGGCGAAGCTGGGCGAGCAGTTTGGCGCACTATCATCTCTGTCAGGCTTGGACCTCAATGTGGATGTGGAACGGTCCGTCACGGTTCTTGCCGCGCATATTGTCTCGGAGGTGACCGGTTTTCCTGCGTTGCCGATCGATCGGCTGCCGCAGATCCCTCCCGCGACGGCTCAGCCAGCTACCTCGGGTGGGGGGGCCTCGGCGGTTGCGGCGATCCCGCAGCCGTCCACCGGTACTACGGCGCCCACCCCGTTATCGACCGCTTCATCTGCTACGAATCCCACCAACGGGGCACACCTCAGTGCCCCCGCGGCTGAAACGCAGAAGCCTAGACCGTTGGTGCAGCAAATCTTGGAAGCCCTGGAGGAGGCCGGCCTGGAGTCGCGCAAGGTTCAGAAGTATCTTCCAGACTTCCTGGAGAAGCTACGAGAGGATCTGGAGAAGGAATTGAAGGGCGAGCAGGAGCGCCATCCAGACCAGCCTGCGGATCAGGTCCAGACGCCGGAGGCCGCAAGTACCAGGGCGGCCTTCGCGTATCAGGCCGTGAATCAGATGTCGATATCTCTTTCAATCCGAAGTTAGCAGAGCAACAGCGTCAGCCGCGGGGCTGGCGTCAAGCGTACGGCGAGGCGTGGGTATCTCACGCCTCGCCGTTGTCATGTCAACGACAGTAATAGCCCGCATTATTCATGACGGTTCGTCGCGAAATCGCGCAGTCGCGTTGTGGGACGGGCACGCGGAGCCGTGAGGTCCCGAGGTGTACTTAAACAGTACGTCGAGGGAGCGAGCGGCGAGCCTGCCCGCCGAAGGCTCGTCGCAGCAACGAATCCGGGATTGAAGCAGAAGTGCTCGTGAATAATGCGGGTTAGATTGCCCCTGTCCAGTTTCCCTGCGCAACCATTCAACATGAAGCCGGCAGTCAGGCCACGAACGTGCTGAGCGTTTCTTGAATCGGATTGGATTCACCTCGTGAATCTCTTCTGATACATGCGTCTGTGATCGGGCGGTGTGCGATAGGCCGGTCTGTTGAATGTGACAATCGTATCACGCTGAAATGTATAAGATTGAAGGTACTGCCCGATGTATCCGACGTTCCTGCCTCATGCTGGCATCTCGCTTGCTTTAGACATCTGCAGAATCGCAGAAGAGAAAGTCCAGAGAGGGGACGACTCCTGTCGGACTTAGGTGGATCTCACGTGAGTTGGACGGAAGGACAGGAAGTGGCGCGATGCGGATACCCGCAAGCGTTGCCAGACTTTCTGCCCACAATGAATGAGGTGATCAAAATGGAAAAGATGACAAGGAAAAAAGTGCTCAGAGCCGCGAAATTATCCGGATACCATCCGGTTCTCTCTATCGGAGGGGCGCTCGGCGTCACGTCGCCAGCACTCAACGATGTTGCAAAGGCGTGGCTCCTTCCCCGACGGAAGCAGTATGGTCAGAAGGGTGTTGTCTTGTCGAAACGATCTCTGTTGGTCGATATCGGCATGTCGGACATTCAATTGGATGACGTGATCAGCACCGCAGATTTGGTGGACAAACTTCGAGAAGGCACTGATGCGTATCGAGCGACGCATGCTCTTTCGTGCTAAGGACCTCAGCGAGCCTACGGCGATCTGGAGAGTCATCCTGCTGGTTGGAGCAGTAATTCTGATATGAGATTATTGCCAGCCGACCCAGCCCGCCTTCAACGGAAATGGAAAATGGAGGAGAAATGCGCGCATTCGAGGATCAACAAGGCCGTCCTGCGAAGAAGTAGGCAAGTCAACATGGAGGGACCGTTGATGGTGCCTAAGCAGTTTGGAAATGGTTCCCGGCCCTGTGTTCAAACCTATGGTGCCCGCTGGCGCACCAACTTCGGTCGAAAGTCTTGAGTGAGATGCAGGATTAGGGCGGGCACCATGTCTTTGCGGGGATTGGAATCTCCCACCGTGGCGCTCACACCGCGCTTGGTTGATAGACTGACGCTCCCGATCTGACGTTTCGCCCAAGCCGAGCTACTCCACACGCTGGCCCCCGATTGGGTTTCCATCAGTTTGGTAGACATGTCGCCTCTGACTTCGGTGCGAACCCCGCCCTCGAGCTTGTTGATATCAGTGACCCTGATGTCGGTCTTCGGCTCGGAATAGACGATGTCCCCGAGGAAGACCGCCGTCACGCCGTACTTCTTGCCGATTTTCGCGATCGCATCCGCGTCGAACTGGGTGGCGCCGACTGCCGCCAGCACCGCTTCGCGGTTTCCCAATTCGAGAATTGGCGTTCCCGGATAGGCTCCCTGGACATGTTCCTGGAACTGCTGTGTCGCATAGTTGATGATGGCTGGGTCAGAATTGGAGGCAAACTCGATGATTCCGAGCGTCCCGTAGCTTTTCAGATCCATGCGCGGCGGTACCGGTACAAGGATGGTGCGGGAGCATCCCCACTGGACAACGAGTGCGAGCAGTATCACGAACGCGGCGTATGTTCGCATTGGACGTCTCCTCTCTGTCAGTACGACCCTCACTCGCTAAGTATAGCTGATCCGATAAAGGCTTCAGGAGCCGGTGACGGTCACGATTGGGGCTTATGGCTGTGGTTTGCGATTAAAGATGAGAGAAGAGAAAAGAGACGCCCTGGAACAATTTGACCCTCCCGGTTCTTGACAAACTCCAGAGGCGCTCCTACCATGGCCCCTCGGCTCTGGCTCTGGGTCCAGGGCTCTTTTTTTGGGAGCATGGCAGGCGATGGGAAATCTCGTGGTGATCGGGGCGCAGTGGGGCGATGAAGGCAAGGGGAAGATCGTGGATATCTTGGCCCGCGATGTCGATGCGGTGGTTCGTTACCAGGGAGGGTCTAACGCGGGGCACACCGTCATTAATGAACGGGGTACCTTCGTGTTTCACCTTATTCCCTCAGGCATTCTCTATCGCGGGACGCTCTGTGTGATCGGGAACGGGGTCGTCGTCGATCCAGCCTCGTTGATCGAGGAGCTGGACCATCTTCAGACTCAAGGGGTAAAGATCGGGAAGAATTTTGTCGTCAGTCAGCGCGCCCATCTCATTCTGCCCTATCACAAAGCGATTGACAAAGCCGCTGAACAATCGAAAGGCTCTCGCCGGATCGGCACGACGGGGCGAGGGATTGGCCCGTCCTATGCCGATAAGATGTCGCGGGTGGGTATTCGAATGGGGGATCTGCTGAACCCGAAGGCGTTTCGAACCAAACTCGAAGAGAACGTGGTCGAGATCAATTGGTTTCTCGAGCAATTGTATAAGCTGGAACGGTTCGAGGTTGAAAAGGTATTTCGACAGTATATGGGCTATGCCGATCGCCTGAAGAGCCATATCGTCGATACCGTTACGCTCGTGAATAAGATAATCGAGAGTCGGAAGACCGTGCTATTTGAAGGGGCACAGGGAACACATTTGGATGTGGACTTCGGCACCTATCCCTACGTGACTTCGTCCAGCTCCACGGCTGGCGGCGCTTCGACGGGAACGGGTGTGGGCCCGACAAAGATCGATGCAGTGCTAGGGGTCGCCAAAGCCTACACCACCCGAGTCGGCAGTGGGCCCTTCCCCACGGAATTGACCGATGCGGTAGGAGAAGGTCTCCAGTCACGAGGAAAAGAGTTCGGATCGACGACGGGGCGTGCCCGCCGCTGTGGCTGGTTCGATGGCGTCCTTGTGCGTTACGCCACCAAAGTAAACGGACTCACATCGCTGGCCGTGACGAAACTGGATGTACTCGACGGTTGCAAGGAACTCAAAGTTTGCACCGGTTATCGGTATGAGGGGACGCTCTATCGGGACATGCCGGCCGATCTTCAGACGTTGACCGACTGTAAGCCGGTGTATAAAACGTTCAAGGGCTGGTCTGGCTCTACCACCGGTGCAACCACGTATAAACAGATTCCAGCGGAAGCCAAGCGCTACCTCCAGTATCTTGAAGAGATTTCCGAGTGTCCTATCGACATGATCTCAACCGGCTCAAAGCGCAGTGAAACCATTGTGCTTCGCAACCCGCTCAAGGCCCGTTCACGCGCGCGGTAAGTGAAGCGTTTCCTCTCAGGCGCCTGTCTTGTTCTTTTGGTTTGTTCGGTCTGTCTGTCTATCTGGTCCATCTAGTCTGTCTGGTTCATCTGGTTAGTTTCGTTCAACCAAGCAGACGAGACAGACCGAATAGACCAGATGGACCAGATAGAGCGGTCTAGTCACAGGCCGAACGTCGGTGGTAGAATCCGCGGTCTTGGCTCGGTGAGCCGGTAGCTCAGTTGGTAGAGCATCGCCCTTTTAAGGCGAGGGTCCTGGGTTCGAGTCCCAGCCGGCTCACCATTTACAATCATGTGCTTGCGAGAGTGCTCGCTCTCGCAAGTCCACTCAAAACCGCTCCCTGTGCTAAATTTGTGCTAAACCGCTGCGGCTCATCCAAGACGCTCACACCCTCTCTCAAGCTCTCCGGCGAATGATGCGCATACCGTTGCGTCATCAGGCTGGTCTTGTGACCAAGCAGACGTTGGATATTGTGCAAATCTACTCCACGTTGGATGAGTCGTGTGGCGAACGTGTGCCGCATGTCGTGAAAGCGGAAGTCTGGAACTCCTGCCCGATCGCGTCCCTGCCAAACTCCCGAACTAAGTAGCAGACTTGTAGTTCATTCCATGGTGGCTGAACACAATGGAGAGGGAGTCCTGAAAGACAATCAGCGGGCCTTGCGATGGTTCCGTCTGGTCGCAGACCAAGAAGAGGCATTCACTTACTCGAAATTGCCATTGTGGAGTGGCAGTTGCTTGGTGAATGCGACTCAGGAACGACCATATGCACGGATTCAGCAACCATGCGCCGCAAAAAGAATTTGAGGAAGATGTCGGTACCGATTGATATCAAGACAATACAAACCAGGGGGAGTGTTTCATATTTGTCGACAAAGGCGCACAGGGAGTATGGCTGTAGCGATGGGCATTTTGAAGAGCTTACGGCCCTGCATTTTTGGGCAATATGGGAAATGGTAATTGACGTAATAGCTGCTCTAGCAAAGACGCGTGGCTAGGAGTTTCACCAGGGAGTCTTAGACAAGGTTAGGCCCTGAGCGATCCAAGTTCAGTGGGAACAATCCATGAGGCCTGGAAGAACCAGGGAGGCTGTTGAGATGTGCTCGCAACCAATCGACAGAGCGAATTGAAATCAGGGGGCCGGCCGCAAGGCGACGGCACTGAGCACCCAATTTTGGCCTCCAAATTGCGTCCAGTCCATCGTCTCTGCGCCTGCCGGCATCTTGTCATTGACCGTGGAGACACCCACGGCATCGACGGTTCCCGTTGTCGTACGATTCACGCGGGATGTTTGTCCAGCTCCAACTGTCAGCGGGTCCGACTGTGCAATTGCGCAATCAGTAATCAGCGCATGATTGGCGACCGTGGTGATGGCCGTGGAGAGCGTGGTCCCCGTGCCGCCGCTTCCCGCATGCGCATCAATGGGCGTGACTTGATTCACACCGAAATAACTCGTGGCGGACCCGACGCCATAGCTGGAGAGGGCTCCCGCCCACGTTACCGTGATCGTATAGCCGCCTATCCCAGGATTTGCCAGATACCAGAGTTCCGTTCCAAAGGAACTGCCCCCATTGGTGCGCAGATCGGCGCGGACTTTCGTGAGCGGGAAGCCATTGGCGGTCACGGTGGTCACGGCCACATCTCCTGCCGCCGTATCCCGTGCTTGGGTGCAGACGGCGAGGAGTCGGTTCGTGCCGTTCCCGACGGTATGGGACCAACTGATCGTATTGGTTGTGTTCCCTGTGGCTGAACTGCTCGTGGTATCGAAACCAATAGTCGCTGCCGTGGCCGTCCCGAATCCGCCCATGGAGAAGCGGCTCATCTGCACATTGGTGAGCGTGCCGCCTGCACCAACAGCAGCCAAAGGACCGGTGTTCCCGCTGGAATAGGTTGCATCCGTGACGGAGAGGAGCAACGTCTCCGCCGTCCCTACTACACGATAGAATCGCAACGCGGTGCCGTCACGTTCACAGCGGCCCACATCTCCTGGTCCCCAGACGACAGTAGTATTGTTACCGAGATCTCTGCTGACCCCCGCGTCAAGGCGCCGAAGACTGGCCTTGTTTGTGCCATTGATGGAGGCGCGGCAGAGGTACAGACTCACTGTGGGTGGAGGCGACATGTGCAGAGTGCACCCGAGATCAGCCCCTTGAGCACCGGTGAACGTCCCGATGGTAAACTCGCACCACTGATTCGCCGGAGTGGTAACACCTGTGTACTGCTCGACTGTGTCGGTACCAACCACGGTAGGCAGCAGGTTTTGCGAGACGATTTTGCCAGTCGCCCTGCCGGTATAGCCTCCGGCATAGTCGGTTCCCAAATCCGTGCTGTCGGCCCGATTGAAGGTATCGGTAAACAACGCCGTGCGGTTGGTGATGGCCGTGAGCGTGGTCGCCGTGGTGATGGGCGAATAGGGGCTGACATTGCCCGCGGCATCCTGGGCCCGGACTCGGTAACTGTAACTGGTGCCAGGGGTGAGGCCGGTGTCGAGGTAGCTGGTTGTGGTGGGGGAGGCGATAAGCCCGAAGGTGGCGCAGCCAACCCTTTGGCAGCGCTCCACCTGATAGCTCGTCACACCGACGGTATCGGTTGCGGCAGGCCAACTCAGGTTGATCTGTGTCTCGCTGGGCGCACTGGCCGTGGGACTGCCTGGCGCCGTCGGTGGGGTCGTGTCGGTGGTGAGGCTGAATCCGCCCATGGAGAAGCGGCTGATCTGCGCGTCGGTCACGGCCCCTCCAGCCGCCACACTGACATACACGCCTGTAGTCCCACTCGCATAGGTCGCATCCGTTGCGGAGACTAGGAGTGTCTCAGCAGTACCGACTACACGATACAGTTTGATCGTCGTCCCTTGTATTTCACAGCGGAGTTTATCCCCTGCTCCCCAGACCGTCGTGGTGTCATTGGTCCCCACCGTCGTGAGGGTTCCCGCATTGATCCGTCGAATGCCGGCTTTATTTGTTTGGTTGATGGCGGCAAAACAGCGGTAGCCTCGATAGGTGGTGGGGTTGGTCAAACGGACATGGGCCCCCACTTGTGCCGTCACGCCACTCGCCAGCGCCCCGATCGTAACTTCACTCCATTGATTGTTCGGGGTTGAGACGCCGGTATACTGCTCCACCGCGGGCCCAGCTCCCATTGCCGATAACACGAGTCGTTGCGAGAGAATTCGGCCGGTGGTGAAGCCGGTATAGGAACCGGTATAGGCCGCACCGAGGTCGGCGTTGTCGGCTCGATTGAAGGTGTCGGTAAACAACGTCGTGCGGCCGGTGACCGGTGGAACCGCTGTGTTCGTGGTGATGGGCGAATAGGCGCTGAAATGGCCCACGGCATCCAGAGCCCGCACCCGATAACTGTAACTGACGCCGGAGGTAAGGCCGGTGTCGATGTAGCTGGTCGTGGTGGGAGTGGCAATGCGTGTGAAATTGGTGCAGCCGACTCCTTGGCAGCGTTCGAGTTCGTAGCCGGTCACGCCGACATTATCGGTTGAGACGGGCCAGCTCAGGTTGATCTGCGTCCCACTGAGTACGTTGCCCGTGAGACTGCTTGGCATCGTTGGCGGGAGGGTATCAGCAGTGACAGAGATATTCACAGTGCCTTGAGTGCTATCAGCATCGTTGTCCCGTGCAAAATACGTCAGGCTATAGTTGCCCGCTGGAGATGCATTGGGCCAACTAAACGTTCCTGTTGAACTGAGTGTTGCCCCGGTCGGGAGAGACACCGAGACAAAAATTGGGGCATCGCCATCCACGTCCGTGGCTCCAACAGCAAAGCTGAGCGTATTCCTTTCCGTGACCGCCTGGTCCGCAACTCCCGTCAGTTCTGGAGGGGAGTTCACACGGACCGTCGCGATGGCCCTGCCGATCAGCCCACTAGAGTCCGTCGCGGTCAGTTGAAAGAAGTACGTGCCGGTCGCAGGCGCCGTAAATGAAGCAGTGGCCGTGTTCTGGTTCGCAATGGTGCCGACAGAGGCGCCGGTCAATTGGGTCCATGCATACGAGCTGATGCTGCGACCCACAGAAGCCGTGGCAACACCCGAAAGCGATACCATAATGTTCGGAGCCACGACTTGCGACGGGGTAGTGATCGTGACGATCGGCGGGACACCCAGCACCTGCATGGCGGCCTGGGCATCGAGGAGGCCGGCCCCACAGAGCCCGAGACCGCTGGAGGTGCACCACGAGCCGGCGGGAAAGGGACGGGCAGACGATTGCAAGATGGAGCGGACTTGCGCCGAACTCAACGTCGGGTTGATTGAAAACAGGAGCGCCGCGACCCCGGCCACCATCGGCGCCCCGCCGCTGGTGCCTCTACCAATACCATAGCTATCTGCTCCTGGGCTAGGGGTGCCGGTGTTAAATGTCGAATAGAGACCTGGTCCGTTGGAAGACGAGAGATCTGTACAAGTACTCCCAAACGTGAGCTTCCCGCAGCCCCCGCCCGGCGCGCTGAGGGCGACTTGAGGGGCGACATTGGCATAATGGGCCAGATCGCCATCGATCGCATGGCCGGTCACGGCAATGACCCCACTACAATTCGCTGGCGCCTCTACCCCATTCGTCAGATTACCATTGCCGGTCGCTACCATAATTATGGTCCCGGCGTTGACGATGTCCGTCACCGCGGCCTGGAACGCCGAACTGCATGCACCTGGCGCGCCGATGCTGATGCTCATCACCTTTGCGGGGTTCAGATTGGCCGGCACACCAGCCACCGAAAGGCCTGCCGCCCAGCGCATCCCATCCACGACATCCGAGGTCAGTCCACCGCACTTCCCCACCACTCGCACGGGCACAATGCCCGCGTTGGGGGCAACGCCTGTGCCTCCTTGGCCATTATTCATCACCGCACCAAGGAGACCGAGCATGAACGTGCCGTGCCAATTACTGGGCCTGGCTGGTCTTCCTACCCCGCATTCGCCGGCGACCACCGCATCGCCCGGGTCTTGGGCATTGGCATCTCGGCCATCGCCATCATGGGCGGCCGTGGGATCGGTAATAAAATCAAATCCTGGCAGGAGCTGAGGAAAATCGATGTGTGGGCGATAGCCATTGTCTATCAAGGCCACGACGGCGGACGGGCTGCCCCTGGTCACATCCCACGCCAGCGGCAGGTTGACTCCGCCCTTATTGGTGGTGCCATTAGGCGCAAAATAATGCCACTGATTCCCATACCCGGGATCCGTGGGGGTCATCAGAGTGTACACCATCTGGTCCGGCTCCGCATATTCGAGGCTGGGGTCATTGTGCATGAGCCGTGCGGCGATGACGCGCGCCTCGGACAAGGTGACCGGCTGTTCCAGCTTAATCACGTGGGCGCCACCGGACATTGGCCGTACTACCGTCAAGGGCACCAGGGCGGATTTCGAGAGAGCTCTGGCATCAAATGCCTGAAGGGCACTGGCCATCTTGGCCCCGGCTTGAGCCCGGGGTTTCACGATCAGGCTCGGTACCATCTTCTCTTCCGTCCCACTGGCCCCGAGGGTCACGGCTGACTCCACTGGCCAGTCGTCAGATCCCGCTATCGCGACGGAAGCTGTCACTGCGAGAGCCAAGATGACCGCCATCGTGGCCATCCCCAAACCCAACGTGCGGTGCGGCAGTTTGAAAAACATCAATCTTTCTCCTTCCTAAGAAGTAAGACGCCGGCTTGTAGCAGAACGGCCCCAACCCAATTACGAGGCCTCCAGCATCCTATCTTCCTCGAGCCATTCGATAGCCGGATGGTGCTTGAGCGTGTCTTGTCCAAGCGAAAGGCCGGCGGTGTCATCCGCACGCTGCTGGATCACACACGCATCGCCGGACAAGGAGCGCACATGCTGGAGCGGCACGCGCGTGACTGCAGACAAGTGCGCGATCTGAGTTGCCTCGCAGGCGATCGTGTGGGGCTTGAACTTTACAATGATTTGCTTAGTGAGGCGCATCTCCCCTCTCAACATCGACGTAGGCTGCGATGGGCTATTGGTAGAAGAAGACGGTGGCGCCTGACACCCGACTACCATCATCATTGCGGCTAATGTGATCGCATGCTCCCTCGCCTTCATGGTACTCCCTGTGCGCGGTAATTGGTTGAGGCGCTTAGTCCGAAGATGCCGATTGTACCGTGATCCCTTGTGTTAGATGCGCAAGGAGACGGGCTATGGTGGGTGCGGTGAGATCGGCGAGTGTGAGCTTCCGTGTGTGTGGGGAGACAACCTCCTGGCTGACTCGGGGTCAACATAGGAACTAGCTCCAACCAGCAGAACGGATCCGAATCGCCTAAGAGAACCACACTATATAATTTCACCTGTACAGATGGCAATACATCTTTGGGTGGGATACCTGAATAAGGATCTCGTCAAGCAAGGCTAGTGCTGGTGGTATTGGCAGTATGTGCTGCTTCATCTAATGCTGGAAGGTTCGAGAAGTATGCACGCGAGGCGAGGATAGGTTCGCGGGCCGAACGGCTACCGGTGCTGCCGTGGGAGTGTAGGAAGCGGCAGTAGCTGGCGCCGAAAATCGTTGCAGCGGCACAAAGTGTGTGCGATTTTGAGGTATCATTTCACCTGCCTACGCAGGAGGCCAGGGCTGTGAGGCCGATACAAAAGGTAGTAGTGGTGCTACTTCGGCTCACTGCATCTCTAAGTCAGGCGTCGAGGGGAAGCAGTTCCCGTCCAGAACTCCTCACGATCAGCTTTCTGTGAGCGCTCTGGGTTCGAGTCCCAGCCGGCTCACCATAAAGTTGATCATGTCATGGCCCCTTTCCCGCACTCAATGGATGTGTTCTTTTTGAGGAGGGGATGGATTTTGCCACGTTGAGTTGCGGTTCCACGCGGTGGTGCCACGAGTTCTGCCTCATTGGGCTGGTCGCTAGGTAACGACGGTAGGCGCTGTAGGGTCGGATCGTGTGATCTCGATCAAAATCACGTAGGCGGAAAATTCGATAGCGTCCTGATTAGGTTATCGGCTGACTGAAGTTTCTTCTATTCTCTCCTTTTATTTGCGCGCGTGATCAGAAACCCAAAGCCCAGGACCACACCGAGGATTGTCACAACCCCTCCCAGGCCCCATCCAAGCACGCAGGAATATTCTTCATTGCAAAGATCAAACATAAACTGCCAAAAATGGGTCATCTCGGTCTTGGCCATATATTGCACAAACATGATTTCTGCTCCGTGGCTTATCTGGTTGAGCGCCAGTATAGCATTTTTTCCTGTGGGCTTGACAGCCTTCAAGGCGCTAGACAATAATGCGATCCTCTAAAAGCATCGTCGCTGTGCTGCATGGCTCAGCGTGAGATTGCGCCGCTATAGTTTGGAGATATGGGCTGTTGTAAATTGATCGGCATCCTCACTCAGGGTGAACATACCTGAGTGACGGGAGGTGCCTTTCACACAAGTATTCCAATCCTGATTTCCTACTGTAGTCGGATCAAGTCGGTTTAAGGCACGCGCCGGAAACTTCACGCGCATCGCGCGATGAGCTTGCCCGTTGCGAATAAAGCGGGCGGTTAATTGGTGATGCGTAGCTGCAGTTGTCGAATTCTGTCCCGTAAGCTGTGCCCGCTGCTACAGCGGCCAATCTCGCCTCATCAACCGAAAAACTATTCACATACACAGCTACATAGACGATGGCGCCACTTCGACTCTTTTACCCGGTGGCCATTGGGTGACGAGGCCGGTTTCATATCGGCCCAAGCTGGGCGTGGCCCACCTTACCGGGCCAGTTTTCAGGCTCCACGTTGTCAGGGGCAGTTCGTTCACATTATTTATTAATCATTGGAGGGGTGGATCGTCATGAAGCAGTATAGAATCGTCACGCTCGCAGTTGTTGGGCTCTGCTTATCCCTGTCGTTCCTTGCTTCACCCGCGATGGCCGTCGAGAAGGATGGCGTCACGATGAAGGATGGTAAGCTGTGGAGATTGCAGGATGGGAAGGAAATTGGCCGGATGGATCGTGAGACGACCATGTCCAATGGTACGAGGCTCATGATGAACGGGAAGATGGTCATGAAGGATGGGAAAGCGACACAGCTGCAGGAAGGCCAATCCCTGATGCTGGACGGCAAGCTGGTCGAGGGGGCCAAGTAAGTTCGTAGAGTCGTTGCCTCACCCGACATCTGGCAGCGAGCGGAGCCCATAGGGGCTCCGCTCCGCCAGTTCCGTCGGGGTATCGTTTGTGATCCGCCGGTACCAACCATGAGGGGCCTGGGCTCAAGTCCCAACTGGCCCACCAGTTTTCAATAACCCGCCTCCATTTTCTTTTGTTGCCAAGCGCTGTAAGAGCGTCCCTGTTTCTCCGACTGACATTCATGCGTTGGACCTTGTGCCTGCTCATCATCCTTTTAAGTGGTTGCCATGGTGTCTCGCTATTGGAACGAACAACGGCAGAGCCTCGGTCACCGATCATGCCATTATGGGAGAGTTATCAACATTGTCTCTCTGCCACCGATCCCACGGAGTTGGTCTTGATCGTTGAACGGTTCGAGCGTGTCGTGTCTGAGGGAGCCGAACCTCCATCCTGGATGAAGGCATGGGGACATCACGTGACGAACCAACTCCGCCGTCCGTCGGTCGATCCCCAAGCTCTTGGAGCTGCCTGTACTCTCAGAGCTGCCGGGGTGATGGCCGAGGCCGAATTTATGCCTGAAGCTCGGGCGCTCTATCAGCGTGTGCTCGCACGATATTCGAACCGGGAATGGGCCTACTATGTCGATCGAGCTAAAGCGGCGCTGGCTGGGCTTCAAGACTCAACTCCCGCAGTCGTCGCATTTCGCCCTGATCCGCTACTGTCTCGCTGACTCTCAACGCCATCGAGCCCAGATAACTCACCTCCAATATCGAATGAGGGGAGGATGGGCAGATCCTGTTCATCAGGGGAGGTTCATCGGTCTTTCATCTTCGCTTGACCATAGGCACCCGGCGGGCTAGCCTGCTCTAAGACTTTCGGCAGCAAGCCGACTCTAGTTGTATGCCGTTTCTACCGAAGGAGTCGTATGGCCTCTCTTCGTCAGACCGCTTCCGCCCCTCAACCGTCACTCCTGGCTGAACAGCAGCGCCTTGAAGAGGACGCGCAACGTCAGCGCCACTGGAAACGTTGGGGCCCTTATCTGAGCGAACGGGCTTGGGGAACTGTGCGCGAGGACTACAGCCCTCATGGAACGGCCTGGGAAGCGTTTCCCCATGATCATGCGAGATCCCGCGCCTACCGCTGGAACGAAGATGGTCTCGCCGGCATCTGCGATCGCCATCAATTGATCTGCTTTGCCCTCGCCTTGTGGAACGGGCGCGATCCGTTTTTAAAAGAACGGATTTTCGGCCTCACCGGCAACGAAGGCAATCACGGTGAGGACGTGAAGGAATGCTACTTCTATCTCGATTCGACGCCGACGCATTCCTACATGAAATACCTCTACAAGTACCCGCACGCGGCTTTCCCTTATACCCAGCTGGCTGAGGAAAACCGCCGTCGAGGCCGTCGTGATCCTGAATTTGAATTGATCGACAGCGGAGTGTTTGATGAAAACCGCTACTTCGACGTCTTTGTGGAGTATGCCAAGGCCTCGCCGGAAGATCTGTGCATCCGTATTCAGGTGGTGAATCGTGGTCCCGAGCAAGCAGAACTCACGCTGCTTCCGACAATCTGGTATCGCAACACATGGTCCTGGGGATCGGACATCAGGCGCCCCCGTTTCAGGCAAGGGGAGTCGACGAATCAGATGGGGGTCATCGAGACCCAGCATGATTACTATGGCCTCCGCAGGCTGCTCTGCGAGGGCGCGCCTCCCTTACTGTTCACGGAAAATGAAACCAACAGCCGGCGCCTCTATGGCGACCAAGAAGGCGCCCGGTACGTGAAGGACAGCTTTCACAGTTATGTTGTGCAGGGCGAGAAGGACGCGGTCAACCCGGACCACTTGGGGACGAAGGCAGCGGCTCAGTATGTGCTGACGCTTGCCCCAGGCTCCACGAAGACGATCAAGCTGCGATTTACCAACGACGCGCAAAGTTTAGGTTTCGCCCAGCAGGACTTTGACACGGTGTTTTCGACACGCCTCGAGGAGGCGAACGAGTTCTATGACAGCTTCGCACCGAGCAATCTGTCCGAAGATGCGCGCTGTGTGCAGCGGCAAGCCTTTGCCGGATTGCTTTGGAGTAAACAGTTTTATCACTACGATGTGAATCGCTGGCTCAAAGGCGATCCGGGCATGCCGGAACCGCCGCGTGAACGCCTCCATGGCCGCAATTCGGACTGGGGGCACCTCTACAACGCCGACGTCATTTCGATGCCGGACAAGTGGGAGTACCCCTGGTATGCAGCGTGGGATCTCGCGTTTCACTGCATCCCGCTCGCGCTCGTCGATCCGACGTTCGCCAAGGAGCAACTCGTCTTGATGTTGCGTGAATGGTACATGCATCCCAACGGACAGATTCCGGCCTACGAATGGGCGTTCGGCGATGTGAATCCGCCGGTCCATGCCTGGGCCGCCTGGCGCATCTATAAAATTGATAAGAAGCGTAAAGGTGTCGGCGATCGACGGTTCTTAGAGCGTGTCTTCCACAAGTTGCTGTTGAACTTTACCTGGTGGGTGAATCGTAAAGACGCCGATGGAAAGAACATCTTCCAGGGAGGCTTTCTCGGCCTCGACAACATCGGGGTGTTCGATCGGAGCGCGCCGTTGCCGACCGGCGGCCACATTGAACAGTCGGATGCCACCAGTTGGATGGGCATGTATTGCCTCAACATGTTGACGATTGCGTTGGAGCTTGCCAGGGACAATCGGGCCTACGAAGACGTGGCCAGCAAATTTTTCGAACACTTCGTCTATATCTGCCGCGCCATGAACAACATCGGCGGCGAGAAGATCGAGTTGTGGGACCGTAAGGACGGCTTCTTCTATGATGTGCTGCACCTGCCGAACGGGGACACGACACATATGAAGGTCCGTTCGATGGTCGGCCTGATTCCTCTGTTCGCGGTCGAGACACTCGATTCCGAACTCGTGGACAGCCTGCCGAGGTTCAAGCACCGCATGCAGTGGTTCATCGAAAACCGACCGGACTTTGCCCAGCATTTGGAAACGCAGTCATACGACGGAGGCGTGCGGCGATTTCTCTCGCTCGTGAGTCGAGATCGGTTGAAGTCTGTGTTGGGGTACCTGTTGGATGAAGAGGAATTCCTGTCTCCCTATGGTATTCGCGCGCTCTCGCGTTATCACAAAGACCATCCTTATATCGTCTCGGTCATGGGCCATGAACATCGTGTGGACTACGAACCGGCGGAATCCAGCACTGGGTTGTTCGGCGGCAATTCGAATTGGCGCGGACCAATCTGGTTTCCGGTCAACTATCTCTTGATCGAGTCGTTGCAAAAATTTCACTACTATCTCGGCGACCAGTATAAGGTGGAGTGTCCAACAGGATCGGGCCGTCAATCCACGCTCTGGCAAGTGGCAGCTGAGATCTCACGTCGTTTGACGCACATCTTCCTCCAGAATGCTGAAGGGAAGCGTCCAGTGTTTGGAGGGGAGAGTCGATTGCAGGACGATCCGCATTGGCGCAACAACATTTTGTTCTATGAATACTTCCACGGGGACAACGGGGCCGGTATCGGTGCGAGTCATCAAACAGGCTGGACGGGACTGGTGGCGAAGTTGATTCAGCAATCCGGGGAATGAGGACGTGAGGGGTAAAGGGTACGGGGTGAGGCGTGAAGATCGGAGCGGAAGACTGCCGGAATCTCGATAGAGCGTTGAGTCTCGAATGGCTTGAGACGAACGGAAGGGGGGGATTTGCGTCCGGCACGATCGCAGGTGCAAACACCCGCCGCTACCACGCACTCCTATTGACAGCTCGAAAGCCGCCTAGTGAACGGTTCGTGCTCGTCAACCACCTCGAAGAATGGCTCGACATCGACGGTCAGACGATTCCACTCTCAACGAATCTGTATCCGGGCGCCGTCCATCCGACTGGTTATGAGCACTGCATCGAGTTTTCGTCAGACCCATGGCCGACCTGGACCTTCGACTGCAATGGCATGACGATTCAGCGGGAGATTCTGTCGGTCCATGGCCGCGACATTGTCATTGTTCGATGGAAACTGATCGGGAAGAAGCCGTCGAGAGTCGTGTTGCGGGTGAGGCCGAAGCTCACCGGGCGCGACTATCATGGGACGCACCGCGAGAATGGAAGTCTTTCAACGGAGGCCTCGATCGGGAGCGGAATTGTCGCCTGGCAGCCCTACTCTGATGTGCCTCCAGTGCGGGCATTTCACTCAGGATCGTATCGCCATGAACCGAATTGGTATCGGCGGATACAATTCCCCGTCGAACAGCAACGCGGACTCGATGCCGAAGAAGATTGGTGGTCGCCGGGGGAGTTGACGTTCGACCTTGAGTCCGGATCTACCGCAGCCTTGGCCTTCACCAGCGAGACCATCGATTGGCTCGACGTTGCGGCCCTTGCGAAGCGCGAGAGGTCTCGTCGAGACACAAATCGGCAAGCTGCCCCAACCGATGATTCTTTGGCCGGCCAACTCTGGTGTGCTGCAGAAACGTACCTCTCTGAGCGAGGGATGCAACACACAGTCATCGCCGGGTATCCCTGGTTTACCGATTGGGGTCGAGACACATTCATTTCGTTGCC
>Ga0163152_10003546_pt1 | contig 20188 bp, 18 predicted proteins | sample OliLakLV19MP8IB2_FD_148635 | JGI IMG/M metagenome (GOLD analysis project Ga0163152, IMG submission 148635) | Freshwater microbial mat bacterial communities from Lake Vanda, McMurdo Dry Valleys, Antarctica - Oligotrophic Lake LV.19.MP8.IB-2 | ecosystem: Environmental > Aquatic > Freshwater >...
CGCTGACGTACGAGGCCGTGTGGCAGCTCACGTCGCGTGGGCTCGGCCAGTCGACCTGCGTCGGCATCGGCGGCGACCCGGTGAACGGCACGAACTTCGTCGACGTGCTGACGGCGTTCAACGCCGACCCGGAGACGGACGCGATCGTGATGATCGGCGAGATCGGCGGGAACGCCGAGGAGCGCGCGGCCGAGTACATCGCCAAGAACGTGAAGAAGCCGATGGTCGGCTTCATCGCCGGCCAGACCGCGCCGCCTGGACGTCGCATGGGACACGCCGGCGCGATCATCTCGGGCGGGCAGGGCTCGGCGGCGGACAAGATCCGCGCGCTGGAGTCCGCGGGCGTGCGCATGTGCAAGAGCCCCGCGCGCCTGGGTGAGGAGATGGAGAAGGCGCTGGCCGCGGCCGGGCTGCTGGAGAAGGCGCGCCAGCTCGTCGCCGTCTGATCGGATCCGGAACTCCGCCCCGGAACCAGAAGCACGCGCGATTTCGAGCGCGACCTGCGCATCGCTGCTAGGTTCCTCCTCGACGTCGACTCCAACCGGCGCGGGGCCACCCTGATTCCGGACGGCGCCGCGCACGTCCGCAGCCAAGAGGTCCATCGCCATGGAATTCGACGACGTCCTGAGCCCCATCCTCGGCCGGCGGCAGATCCTGCGCAGCGCCGGCGCCCTGAGCCTCCTCGGCCTCGGGATGAAGGTCGCGCGCGGACAGGGGCTGCTCGCCGCGCTCGAAGCCGGCGGCGCCACGCAGATGTCCGACTTCGACGCTTCCGACCTGGTCGACGACCCGAGCATGGCGACGGTGTGCACGATCGCGCCCAGCCTCACGCAGGGGCCGTACTACCTGAACCTGAACCTGATGCGCTCGGACATCACCGAGGGCCTCGCGGGATTGCCGACGCGCCTGCACGTCCAGGTCGTGCGCTCGTCGGACTGCGCGCCGATTCCGAACGCCGTCGTCGACCTGTGGCACAACAACGCGCCCGGCGTGTACTCCGGCTTCGCGAACCAGGGCACGCAAGGCCAGACGTTCCTGCGCGGCGTGCAGACGACCGACGCGAACGGCGCGACCTACTTCGACACGATCTACCCGGGCTGGTACCCGGGCCGCACGACGCACATGCACTTGAAGGTGCGTCCGACGGGGCAGACGGAGCTGACGACGCAGCTCTACTTCCGCCAGCGCCTCACGAACCGCGTCTACCAGCTCGGCCCGTACATCGGCCACGGCACGAACCCGACGACGAACCAGACGGACAGCCTGTTCCGGCAGGAGACGGTGGTCGACATCGTGCAGGCGAGCGGCGGGCAGCTCGTGCTCGCGATCGTGATCGCGGTGGCCTGAGGTCCGGAGCGCTCCGCCTCAGCGGATCCCGCACTGATCGCTGGCGGCGCGGACGAATCGGCGCGTGGGGCGGCTCGAGCGTCGCACCGCGGTTCGCTGCCCGGCTCGACGCGCGCGACGGCCGGGTGTCACGACAGAACTTGATTCGGCAGAGATTCGAGCCTTGCCCGCATGCGTTGGCACGAAGGTCCGCCGAATCGATCGCTCCCTGACCCGGCTTTCGTGAATCATCCGGGCTCAGAGGGTGAGAAGAATTCGAACCCTCTGCGCGCCGCGCGCGGTTCCGCGCGGCGCCAACAGGGTATGAGAGACCGTACGATCGATTTTTTCTCGGTCTCTCAGCCCAGATGATTCACGAAGCCTAGGGTGGGCGAGGGCTGCGACCACCACTCGATCGCGCTGGACCCTGGGGCTTCCTACCCCCGGTTTCAGGGTAGTCGTCGCGTCACTGGCTGAGGTCCAGCCGGGCGCGCCGCTACCGGGCCTCATGACGGAACTTGATTCGGCAGAGATTCGCGAGCCTTGCCCGCATGCGGTGGCGCGACGGACCGCCGATTCTATCGCTCACTGACCCGGCGTTCGTGAATCATCCGGGCTCAGAGACTGAGAAGAATTCGAAGTCTCTCGCGCCGCGGACCGGCGCCACCAGGATCGGAGAGGCCGTACGATCGATTTTTTTCTCGGCCTCTCAGCGGTATCGGTCCGCGTCCAGCGCGCGGAAAGTGGTCGCGGCGGTGTCCTCCGCTCTGACGAACTCGAGGTAGGCCGTTGCACGCAGGTCCTCGGGCGACGTCCCCAAGTCGACGGTCGCCCGGAACGCGCCGCAGAGGAACAGCAACTTCTGCTCGTAAGACGGCACGCCCTCGAAGACCACAAGACCCTCTTCGTCGACGCGCGCCTCGATCGGCGAGGCCGCGAACCGGGGTTCGTCGGGCTCGGGCCGCAGCGTTTGACCGTCGCGCAGCGGCTTGTCGTCGACGCTTCGTTTCGCACCCGACCCTAACTTGCGGCCGCCGAAGGGAGCCGGCCTGGCGCTCGTCGTGCCCGCTGCCGTCGGCGTCTGGAACGTGCCCGTGCGGACATCGTCCTCGTCCAGGTGGAGCTCGAAGCGCCAGTCGAGCCGAGCTACCGGCCGTTCCTCCGGCGCATTGTCGCGAGCGTCGTGCAGGGCGCGCCGGTGACGGACGTTCGCTCCCCATGCGCCTGCCAACGACGCGCCATCCGTGTCGACCAGCTCGACGTGCAGCGTGCGTAGGATCGGCGCATCCATCTCGATGCGCGCGCACTCGGACTCGCGCAACGCGACGGGCAGTTGCTCGCCCACATCGTGACCGCGCCCGTCGTCGAGACGCAGCGCGTACATTCCGCTGGCCAGCGCGTGGAACGCGAAGTCACCCGACCGCGAGACGGGCAGACGTGAGCACTCCGGGGCGAAGCCGCACTGCGGACAGGGCTCGAGGGCCTCGTGGCCGCTCGATGCGTCCGTTCTCGCGGGATCGAAGCGCGGGGCGCATGCGGCACAAGGCCGCCGACCCTTGCCCTCGAGCTCGACGAGCAAGGTCTCGCTGGGCTGCAGCGTCCGGCCCACCGTGCCCAGGATGCGCGCGCTGCCCGGCTGCATCTGGACGGTCGGAAGCTCGACGACCGCCCCGGCAGCGACGCGGATGGGCGCGAGCTCCGCGGGCTCGTAGCCGGGTACCTGGACGAGTAGCGCGTAGGCGTCCGGCGTGAGAGCCAGCTCGAGCGCGAATCGGCGCGCACCGCTGTCGCGATCCGCCAGACGCGTTCCGCTCAGGGCGCGCACGTGCAGCCGATCCAGCGATTCTTGTGTCACCGCATCGACGGCGCGCACGAGGACTCGGCCCCCGCCGAGGGCGGGTGCACTCCGTGCCGCGCCGTGCGACACGCGTTCCTCGACGGGTGCGCCCGCGGCCGGCGTGCGAGCGTCGAGCTCGGGAGGCGGCTCGACGTCCGCGGGCGCGTCCGCGAGCACGAGGGCCGGGAGCGCCGCGATCTCCGGAGCTTGTGCGCGCACGAGCTCGATGCCGCCCGGTCGCGAGGCGCGCGGGAGCACGAGCGCGAGCAACGCGAGCACGGCGCACCCGCCCAGGAGGAGGCCTGTTCGGCGCGCGCGACGGCTCCTGTCGAAATGGGCGCTCACGAGGATCCTTGCCGGCGGCATGTCCTACCCCGCTGGTCCGGTCCGGTCTCGCTCGAATCCGGATCGAGGAGAGGAAGTCCTGGGGTGTCGTCCGCGGTCGGGTGAGTGCCGCCCGCTCGCCGCGCTCCAGCATTCGTGCTGGACGCGTGCCGGCCCGGATCGCGCTCGCGGCCTGAGGAAGCAGACCGGTGTCCGGCTCGGCCGATAGCATCAGCGCCCGTGCCGCTTCGCCGCGCCCTCCTCCTCGTGCCGCTCGCCATCGCCGTCGGGTGGCTCGCCTACCGCTGGTCCGCCCTGCCGCCCGAGGTTGCGTCGAGCTTCGACTTCGAGGGGCGCGCGCGCGACGCGATGAGCCGCGGGTCGTTCGCGGCGTTCACGCTGGTCACCCTGGCCTTCATCGCGCTCCTGTTCGGCGCTCTGGCGGCGTGGATGCCGCGCGCGCCTTCGCGCTGGGTGAATCTGCCCGACAAGGACTACTGGCTCGCGCCCGAGCGCCGGACGGCGACCCTGGCCCGCCTCACCTTGTTCCTCGACCTCATGGGTTTCGCCATGGGGTGCTTCCTGTGCGTGCTCTTCGTCGCGATCGCCGAGAACGCCGTGTCGGGTTGGGGACGTCTCCCGCCCTGGTGGCTCGCGGCGCTCCTGATCCACGTCGCGTTCACGATCGCGGCGCTCGTGTGGCTGAACGCGCCGTTCCGGGCCCGCAAGCGCGAAATGCGCGCGGCCAGCCGATGAGCGCCGGCTGGATCGAACGCAGGACGGCGGACGGGTCGAGCACGCTGGCGCATCCCGCTCACGGCGAGACGCTGCACTCCGTGTCGGGCGCGTGGACGCAGGCGCGCGAGCGTTACGCGCGCGAATGCAGGCTGCGCGAGCGCGCGCACGGGCTGGCGCGGGCCGGCGTCACGACGCTGCGCCTGTGCGACATGGGCACCGGCCTCGGCTTGAACCTGGCAGCGGCGCTCGAGGCCCTCGACGGCACGGGCATCGCGCTCGAGGCCTGGAGCTTCGAGCGTGACGGCGACCTGCTCGCGCGCGTCGCTCGCGAGCCGCGCGAGCCAGCTGACCTCGAGCGCTGGCACGGCGTGGTCCGTGAAGGCCTGGCTCGGGCCCTTCCAGATCAGGACGTAGCGCGCAGCGGCGTGCCGCTCGGCGCTGGACGCCTGCACCTCCTCCTAGGCGACGCGCGCGAGTCGATCGCCGGCCTGCCCGCTCCGCTCCGCTTCGACGCCGTCTTCCTCGACCCGTTCTCGCCGCGCGTCGAGCCCGACCTGTGGCAGCCGGCCTTCCTCGCGGCCCTGGCGCGGCACATGGCGCCGGGCTCGATCCTGTCGACCTACTCCGCGGCGACCGCGGTGCGCGCGGCGCTCGTCGCGGCCGGCCTGCGCGTGGGGCTTGGCGCCCGCGTGGGGGAGAAGCGCGAGGGGACCCTGGCCTCCCCCGACCGCGATCTGCCGCCGTTCCCGGCGCGGGTCGCCCGGCGTCTGGCGTCCCGGGCTGTCAGCGCCACGCAAGACGCCCGATTTGGCGCGTCGGGGCGCGCTTCCCCCGGTTCGATCCCCTAGACTGGGGATTGGTCCAGGCCCCGCCTGGACCCCAGGAACCGCATGTTGCCGATCGCCTTCGCACTGGGTCTCCCCGAGATCCTCCTGATCGTCTTCGCCATCCTGCTCCTGTTCGGCGCGCGGAAGCTGCCCGAACTGGCGCGGTCGATGGGCAGCAGCGTCAACCAGTTCAAGAAAGGCATGAGCGACGGCGCTGTCGACAAGGACGAGGACGTCAGCCCCAGCTCGCGCTCCACCGACTCGAAGCCGAAGAACGGCACCCCGCGCGAGCCCTGAGCTCGCTCCGCGACCGTGTCTTCGGACGTGCAGCCTCCCGATGCCCGGGTGAGGCCGCCCGCACCCCGCGGTCGGACGGGAATCGTCGTGTGCGGCGGGGCCAGCCGGCGCATGGGATCGGACAAGGCGCGCCTCGAGCTGCGCGGCAGGACGTTGCTCGAGCACGCCGTGGGCGCACTCGACGGAGTCTGCGGCGAGGTCTGGCTCGCGACTGGAGCGCAAGGGCGCTACGCCGAGCTGGGCCGGCGTATCGTCCTCGACCGCAGCGCCGGCCTGGGTCCCTTGGCGGGCCTCGAAGCCGGGCTCGCGGCCGCGCCGGAGGGCTGGGTCGCGATCCTGGCCTGCGACATGCCGGACGTCGACGCCTTGGTGATCGCGCGGCTCTTCGAAGCCGCCGAACGCGGCGAACACGACGCCTGGCTGCTCGAAAGCAGCGCAGGGGTCGAGCCGCTGTGCGGCGTGTACCACACTCGACTCGCCGTGTGCGCGCGCATCGCGCTCGACGCCGGCGACCGCAGGATGATCGACCTCTTCGCACACCCGCTGCCCGACGGACGCAGGCCGAGCTTCGGCCTGGCGGACGAGCGCACGTTCGGGCGCGCGGGCGCGTCGGCCAACTTGAACACGATGCAGGACCTCGACCGCGCCGTCCGCGAGAAGCGGGGGGCCGTCGCGTGAGCACGTCCGACGCACGCCTCGAGCGCCTCGTCGCGCCGATCGCCGGGGACCTCGGGCGCATGCGCGACATCCTCGCGCGGCAACTGGCCGAGCGTTCGCACGCCGTGTCCGACATGACCGACCACGTCGCGCGCTTCCGCGGGAAGCAGCTGCGCGGCGCGCTCGTGCTGCTCTCCGGCGACGCGACCGGCAACATCACCGACGAGCATCCGGCGATCGCCGCGATCGTCGAGATGATCCACCTGGCGACGCTCGTGCACGACGACGTGCTCGACGGCGCGGAAGTGCGGCGGCGCGTCGCGTGCGTCAACCAGCGCTGGGACAACCAGGTTGCGGTGCTCTTGGGCGATTTCCTGTACGCGCGCGCGTTCGCGCTGTCGACCGACCTGTCCTCGCGGCTGGCCAGCCGCGCGCTGGCGGAAGCCACGCGGCGCATCTGCGTCGGCGAGATCGAGCAGAGCACGCTGCGCTACGACTTCGAGCTCTCCGACGAGCGCTGCGAGGCGATCGCCAGCGCCAAGACGGCCACGCTCTACGCCGTCGCCTGCGAGCTGGGCGCGCGCTACCCGGGCGGTCGCGACGACGTCGGGCAGGAGCTGTGGCACTTCGGCCAGGAGATCGGCCTCGCGTTCCAGATCGTCGACGACTGCCTCGACGTGGTCGGCGAGGAGGCCGTTGTCGGCAAGTCGGTCGGCCAGGACGTCGAGGACGGCAAGGTCACGCTGCCGGTCCTGCACGCCTACCGTCGAGCGGGCCGCGCGGCGCAGGCGCGAATCCGCGAGATCTACACGCAGCCCGGGCTCGCGCACCGCGTCCAGCTCTTGCGCGCGGCCTGCGACCTGGCCGGCGGCGTCGAGAGCGCGATGGCGCGCGCCGCGGAACTGGCGGAGAGCGCGAGCTCGCGCGTGGCCCGGCTGCCCGAGTCGTCGGCGCGTGCCGCGCTCGAGGAGCTGGCCGGGTACGTCGTCGAGCGGCGTTGGTAGGAGCGCGACAGTGAGCGAATCGGCCGAAACAGACCGCAAGGCGAAGGTTTTCCGCTGGGGGTTCGGCAGCACTTTCGCGATCGTCTTCGCGCTCGTGATCGCCGGGCACGTGGCGCTGTCCGTGCTCGGACGCATCGTCGACGGCCACGCGAACGGGCTGCAGATCGCGGCGTTCGGCGGCTTCATGCTCGCCAGCCTCGTGTTCGTCGTGCTGCAGCGCGCGGCGATCCTGCGCTTCTACAGGTCGATGCACGTGGGCGTAACGCTCGTGAGCTCCACGTTGCTCGCGATCGCGATCGGCGTGCTCGTGCCGCAGATCACGGGCTTCGAGGACCCGACGGAGCGCGTCCCGGAGATCGGCGACATCCCGGCCGAGGTCGTCGAGGCCTACGTGCCGGCGCCCAAGCGGGCCAGCGACGAAGTGTTCCGGCGACACCCCGAGGACCATCCGGCGCTGTCGGGCCTGAGCGCCGACCAGCTCGTGCGCCTCAAGCGCTGGAAGAACGAGTACTCGGCCTTCCGCTGGGCCGAGGGCTTCTTCCTCTACCACCTGATGCACCCGTACGGCATCGGGATGCCCGAGGCGAGCCTGCCGCCGGGCGTGACCGAGAAGCTCGACAGCTTCCAGGACCGCTACGGCATCGAGGAGCGCCAGAACCGCGAGAAGCAGATGGGCGCGGCTTTCTCGGGCCGCACGAAGTCGCAGGAGATCGGCAACCTGATCCGCTCGAACGAGCCCGCGTTCCGGCGCGCGTTCGAGATCTCGTCGGCGCTCGACCTGAACCGCACGTACAAGTCGAACTGGTTCGCGTCGCTGCTCGGCCTCCTGTTCATCGGGGTGGCCGTGAACACGTTCAAGGGCTCGTTCCAGAGCTGGTTCACGCTCAAGAAGGGCGGCTACAAGCTCGTGCACCTGGGCGTGATGACGCTCATCGCCGGCGGAGTGTGGAGCAAGCTGAAGACCGACCGCGGCGTCCTGCACCTGATGCTGGGCGAGCAGCCGCGCGACGTCTACGACGGCTTCCACGATCCGGGCAAGCCGCGGCGCATGCCGTTCGCGCTGTCGCTCGACCGCTTCGCGCGGCGCGACTGGAAGACGCTCGAGGTCGGCTTCTTCGAGGACGACTTCAAGTCGAACCTGCCGTCGTTCACGCTCTGGCCCGGGCGGCAGATCGAGCTCGATTTCGTCGACGACGAACGCGGCGGCAAGCGCCCGCGCATCCGCGTCGACGTGGCGGAGATCCACGAGCGCGCAACCGTCGGTCCGCCGCGCTGGTGGGAGGCCGAGAACCCGGACGATCCCGAGGGGCTCGGGCCGCTGGCGATCCTGGCGACTGTGGACGAGGCTGCGCGCTCGGCGCAGCGTCAGGAAGGCGGCGTGGCGGACGCGCGCGAGCGCAGCGTGTTCCTGACGCCCGACGCGCGCATCCCGCCCTTCCTCGATCCCCACTGGAAGTTCCGGCTCGCGGTCGCGTACGGCGACGACCCGGTGCAGGCGCGGCGCCTCGCCGCGGGGCCCGAGGAGGGCCGCGTCGGCTGGCTCTCGCTGCGCGTCGCCGCGGCCGGCGACGTCGAGCCGATGGTCGTGCCCATCCGTGTCGGCGACGTCGTCGAGGGCCCGGCCGGCTATCGCGTCCGGGTCGTTGCGGCCGCCGGCGACCTGCGCTTCGATCCGGTCGCGAAGACGGAGATCCTCGACCCGCGCCCGCTGGCCGAGCAGTACCCGTCGAACCCGGGCGTCGTCGTCGAGATCACGCCCGAGAACGGCGGCGCTCCCGAGCGGCGCGTCGTCGGCGAAGCGTTCGACGCCGAGTCGCACCAGATGCAGAAGGAGTACGCGTTCCCCGACCTCGCGCTGGCGCTCGACTGGGAACGCTGGACGTCGCCCGGTCCGCCGCGCTACGTGCTGGCCTGGGGACCGACGCGCGCGCCGGAGCTCGTCTCGCAGGACGGGCGCGCCGTCGCGGTGAAGGCCGGCGATCGTCTCGACCTGCCGGGCGACACGCACGTCGACGTGCGCGAGCTCCTGCGCAACGTGAAGTTCGAGACGCGCATCGACTACGACCCCGAGGCCGACTTCATCCGCGGTCCGGCCTACGACCCGTTCTTCTACTCGACCGATCCGACCGGCGTCGTCCTGAAGATCACGAGCGACCCGGGCACGCCGGCGCAGAGCGAGCGCACCGTGCGCATGGCCTCGACCGACGCGGGGCGCGCGCACCTGTGGTCGTCGCCCGACCGCCGCTTCTGGGTGCGCTTCTTCGAGAACCAGGAAGGGTTCCCGTTCGAGTGGCGCAGCGTGCTGTCCGTGCACGAGAAGGACGGCGGCGGGACCTGGGCCGCGCTCGACGTGGGCTCCGAGCGCGACCGCGAGATCCGCGTGAACGACTATTTCGTCCACAGGGGTTACCGCTTCTTCCAGACGAACGCCGACGCGCGCTTCCCGACCTACTCGGGGATCGGCGTGGTGTACGATCCAGGCATCCCCGTGGTCCTGTTCGGCATGTACCTGACGATCTTCGGCGCGGCCGTGGCCTTCCTGGCGCGGCCGATCGCGGAAGCGCGCGCGCGACGCGCGGGAGGACAGCGATGAACCCGTTCGAACTGCTGCTGCGCGAGGACATCCTCCTCTCGACGCGGCTCGTCGTCGTGGCCGACGTCCTGTGCGGCCTGGGGATCCTGGCCGCGCTCGTCTCGGCGCTCTTCCACGCGCGTCCGTCGGCCGACGGCTCGCGGCCGCGTTGGGTCGCTCGCGGACCGATCGTGTTCATCGTCCTCGCCACCGTCACGATGGCGGTCGGCGTCGGGCGCCGCTGGAAGGAAGTGAATCACTTCCCGAGCCAGACCATGACCGAGGTGCTCGGCATGTTCACGCTGGCCCTGGGCGTGTCCATGATCGTGCTCTACTTTGCGCTGGCGCTGCGCAAGCGCGGTCACGGGTGGGCGATCGTCGAGGACGCGCTGGGGATGCTCGTCCTGGCCGGCATCCTGTTCACGCATGCGCACGTGCGCACGCTGGCGACGGCGCAGCGCGACCTCCCGCCCGCTCTGCAGAGCTGGTGGTTCGCGCCACACCTTTCCTGCCTGATCTTCAGCTACGCGACGATGGGCATCGCGGCGCTGATCGCGCTCGTGTACTTCGTCACGCGCTTTTGGAGCGGCGTGTTCCGCGGCGGGCAGAGCTGGCAGAGCCAGGCCTTCATCCTGGCCGGATTGCTCCTGGTGCCGTTCGCGCAGCTCGTGACGGTGCCCATGCTCCTGATCTCGGCCGGCGTCTTCGGCGTGCTGGCGATGCTCGGCAAGGTGCCCGGCGTCGACACGATGCGCCGCCTCGAGAAGGAGCTCGACGACGTCAGCTTCCGCGCGTTCGCCGTCGGCTTCCCGTTCCTGACGGCCGGCCTGTGGATGGGCGCGTTCTGGGCGCAGGAGGCCTGGGCCAACTACTGGGGCTGGGACAGCAAGGAGAACTCCGCGCTGATCACGTGGCTCGTCTACGTGATCTACATCCACCTGCGACTCCTGGGCGGCTACCGCGGCGCGAAGGCGATGACCGCGCTCGTCGGCGGCGCGCTGAGCGTGTTCCTGACGTTCCAGGTCTTCGGCTACCTCCCGGACAGCCAGAAGAGCCTGCACCGTTACACGGACGACGGCGTCGAGCCGCAAGAAGGCCAGCAGGGCCCCGGTCCCTCGACCGAGCAGGCGCGTATCGAAGCGCGCTGAGGCGCGCTTCGCACCAGGACTTCTGTGGGCGTGCACCCGTGAACGCGTCCAGTTCCGCTTCCGGTTCTCTGGGCGGCGCGCGCCTCTTGGACGGCAAGGCCGTCGCGGCGACAGTGCGCGCGGAGGTGCGCGAGCGCGCGCTGCGCCTGGCCGAGCTGGGCCAGAAGCCCGGGCTCACGGTCGTGCTCGTCGGCGACGACCCGGCCAGCCACGTCTACGTGCGCAACAAGGACAAGGCCGCGACCGAAGCCGGCTTCGCCGTGCGCACGCTGCGCCTGCCCGCCAGCGCGCGGCAGGGCGAGCTCGAGGACCTCGTCGCGCGCGAGAGCGCGGATCCGGCCGTGCACGGGATCCTGGTGCAGATGCCGCTGCCGGCCGGCCTCGACGCACAGCGCGTCATCGAGCGCATCCACCCGGCCAAGGACGTGGACGGGCTCACGGCGCAGAACATCGCCGCGCTGGTCCTTTCGAAGCCGGGCCACCGGCCCTGCACGCCGCTGGGGTGCATCGAGCTGCTCGACCGCCACGGGATCGCCCTCGAGGGCCGCGAGGTCGTCGTGGTGGGCCGCTCCATGCTGGTCGGCAAGCCGCTCGCGGCCCTGGCGCTCGAGCGCAACGCGACCGTCACGGTCGCGCACTCGAAGAGCCGCGACCTGGCCGCCCTGTGCGCGCGCGCCGACGTCCTCGTCGCGGCGGTCGGCCGCCCGCGGCTCGTCCAGGGCGCGTGGGTCAAGCCCGGGGCGGTCGTCCTGGACGTCGGGATCAACCGCATGCCCGACGGCAGCCTGGTGGGGGACGTCGAGTTCGAGGCGGCGCGCGCGCGCGCGGCCTGGATCACGCCCGTTCCGGGAGGCGTCGGTCCCATGACGATCGCGATGCTCCTGGCGAACACGTTGCGCGCGGCGGAGCGTGCGGCGGAACCGGCTCGCGCGGCTCGCTGAACGAACGTGTCGGCCGCGAGCGTAGAATCAGGATCGCCGCGGCGGCCGCGGGACCGAACGGGCGCGATCCACACGAACCGGCGAGCACTGACGAGGCCCTGAGGAAACACCGCGTGTCCGCGCGCTACACCGACGATGCACCGGGGCCGATGCCCCAGTTCGCGTTTCCGCGCCTGACGTCGGCGGTGAAGACGCTGCTGATCATGCTGGCGGCGATCCAGCTCGTGATGTTCGCGCTCTACATGCAGAGCACGCCCACGTACCTGAGGATCCTGCAGGTGTTGTGGCTCGACCCGTCCGCGTGGAGCGAGTCGTTCCCGCTGGTCCCGGTCTGGCAGCTCGCCACCTACGGCTTGCTGCACGACGTGCAGGGTCTGGGACACCTGCTGGGCAACCTCATGATCCTCTACTTCATGGGGACGATGCTGGAGGAGGAGCTGGGACGTCGACGCTTCCTCTGGACCTACGCCGGCGCGCAGCTCGCCGGCGCGCTCCTCTACCTCGTCGCGGCCTGGTTGGGGATGCCCTCGGGCGCAGCGCTCGGCGCGTCGGGCGCCTGCTACGGCGTCATGATTGCCGCGGCGACGCTGTTCCCCGAGCGCCGGGTGTACTTGCTCATCTTCCCCATCAAGCTGCGCTGGCTCGCGATCGGGATCCTCGTCCTGACCTTGTACGCGGCGCTCGTGCAGATGAAGGGCGTCCAGGACGGCACCGCGCACCTGATCCACCTGGGCGGCATCGCCTACGGCTTCGTGGCCGTGCGCACCGGGCTCGTGCGCAAGGATCCGGTCGAGATCCTCGAGCGCCGCCGCGCGGTCGCGCAGGTCGAGCGCGCGACGTCGGACGCGCAGCACGTCGACCAGCTCCTCGAGAAGATCGCGAGGCAGGGGATCGGCAGCCTGTCCAAGTCCGAGCGCGAGTTCCTGAAGAAGGCCTCGTCGCGCAAGTAGTGAGGTGCCGTCAGGCACGAGAGGCGCCGTGAGGCGCCGAACCACCAGTACTTCTGGGTGTGAAGGTCTGTTCTCCGATCCGTGGTTCGGTGACTGTTCTCCCTCCCGTGCTTCGCTGTCTGTCCTCTGTTCCGCGCCCTGTTCCGGGTGCTAGCCCGTGCGAACGGCCCGTGACACCGGCCCCGCCTAGGGCCCACCTGAACCGGTTGCTATCCTTCCGCGCTCTCCGCGCGCGAAGGGGCAGCTCTCATCCCGCTGCCGCCAGCCATCTTCGGCGCGGCCGATCGACCATGCGACCCGCCCACCTCATCGCGCTGACCGCTTGTCTGCCGGTCCTCGCGGCCGTCGAACCGACGGCTCGCCCTGCTCCCGCCGCCGCCTTCGCCGCCTTCGACGCGACCGACGTCGCGTTCAAGGAGAAGGCCAAGAAGGTCCTGGGCTCGGGCAAGAAGGCCGACATGGAGACGCTCGTCCGATCGGAGAGCCCGCAGGCCGCGGCCTGGATCGTGCGGATCGGCGAGGTCCTCGTCGACCGCGCCGACGCGAACGAGCAGGCGCTGCGCGACGCGCTGGTCGAAGGCTGGACCGCGACGATCAAGACCCAGTTCCCCAAGCTCCACGACGACTACGTGCGCGGCCTGGACGAAGCGCGCAAGAAGACGCGCGTCGACCTGCGCAAGCGCCTGGTGCAGGCGCTCAGCGACGTGGAAGCGAACCGCGATGCCAAGGACGGACTGATGTTCGTGCAGACGGCCGAGGAGCTCGACGTCCTGGCCGGCGCCTTCGATTCGGAGGGCGACCTGTACTTCGCGTCCGAGGCCTTCATCGCGCTGGCGACGATCTTCGACGAACCGTTGCGCGGGCCGGCCGCCGAGCCGCACAAGGCCTGGACGAACTGGACGAAGGCGGCCGAGCTGCGCGGCAAGATCGAGTGCAAGGACGATCGCTGGGACGAGGCCGAGAAGCGCCGCGCCGACCTGGCCAAGCGGGGCTACGACAAGGCGCCCGATCCGTCCGAGCCCGACAAAGGTGGAGGCGAGGGCGGCAAGGGTGGCGAGGCGCCGGGCGGCCCCGGGGCTCCCGCGCCGGGCGAGGGCGGCAACCCCGTGACGGTGGCGCTGACGTTCGAGCCGCTGGCCGGACCCGAAGCGTTCGTGCGGCCCTGCTACCAGGCCGACGAGATCTACGCGCTCTGGACGCCGCTGCGCCTGGGCGCCAAGGGCACGTTCGGCACGTTCGCGTTTCTGGGCGCGGACTCGCCGGTGCTGCACCGGATCGGCTCGAGCGACCTGCGCTTCGACGTCGACGGGGACGGCAAGGGCGACGGAGCGGCCGACACGAAGATCGCGCTGACGGGCGCCATGACCCCGTTTCGCGTGCAGGTCGGCAAGGGCGACGCGGCCCGGCCCTGGGCCTTCTTCGGAGTCACCGGGATCGATCAGGACACCTTCCAGGGTCTGCAGGTCAACCTGAACCCGAACGATCTGGGGATGTCGATCTACACGCTCTCGGCCGCCAGCGTGATCGGGAACCTGGCCGGCACGCAGTTCCGGATCATCGACGACACGATGGACGCCGTGTACGGCAGCGAGCTGCAGACCTACGGCTACGGCGGCCTGTCGAACGGCATGTTCCAGCCCGAGTTCGACTCGATCGTGATCGGCACGAGCAAGCGCGCGCGGCCCTGGAGCCAGTACCAGGAAGTCGGCGGCAAGTGGTGGAAGTTCGAGGGCGGCAGCAAGGGCAAGCAGGTCAACGCGACGCCGGCCAACGTGGAGACCGGCACGCTGAAGCTCGAATGCAAAGGCTATGCACCGAACTACGTCGTCGTGCGCGGGACCGAATCGCTGAAGGACTGCTACTACGACCTGGTCGAGGGCGGCGCCAAGGGCGTCGCGGTCCCGTCCGGGCGCTACACGCTCTTCTACGGGGACGTGCGCAAGGGCAAGAAGCGCCAGATGCAGAAGGCACTCATCCTGCCCGGGAAGGGCAGCCTGAACTACGACGTCGCGGTCGGCGGGACGACGGTAGTCAAGCTCGGCGCACCGTACGCGCTCGACTTCACCTTGAAGCAGGCGGACGACAAGCTGACGGTCGTCGGCAACACGGTCGTGATGACGGGCGTGGGCAGCGAGCGCTACGAGCGCCCCTGGAACGTCGTGCCCCACCCCGAGGCGTCGTGGCGCAAGAAGGGCACGAAGAAGGTCGTGAAGACCGAGAAGATGCCCCTGATCCAGAGCACGCAGACCATCGAAGACATGGGCGAAGCGGGCTGGCTGGCGATCTGGTTCCCGCTCGACCTCGTTTTCGACGTCAAGGGCGCGGGCGACGTCGAGGTCCAGATCGTCGACGAGAAGCACAAGCTGTTCGGCAAGGTCGAGTCCGCCTGGAAGGAGTGAGCTCGCGCGTGCTGGACATCAAGTTCATCCGGGCCCAGCCCGAAGTCGTGAAGGCCGGAGCGGCCAAGAAGCGCATCGTGTGCGACGTCGACGCCATCCTGGTGCTCGACAAGGAAGTGCGCGAGATGGGCGCGCGGCTTGACGAGTTGCGCAACCGCCAGAAGACGGCCAGCAAGCGCATCGGCGAGGCGCCGGCCGCGGAACGCCCCAAGCTGGCCGAGGAGCAGCGCCGCGAGAAGGGCCTGGTCCAGGAGCGCGAAAAGGAATACGGCGCGCTGCAGGCGCGGCTGCACGAGATGCTGTTGCGCGTGCCCAACGTCCCGGCCGCGGAGGTCCCCGAGGGCAAGGACGACAGCGAGAACGTCGAGGTCAAGCGCTGGGGCGAGCCGCGACAGTTCGACTTCGATCCGAGGGACCACATCGCGCTGGGCGAGGTGCAGGACTGGATCGACGTCGAGCGCGGCGCGCGGATCGCCGGCAGCCGCAACTACTTCCTGAAGGGCGACCTGTCGCTGCTCGAGGGCGCGGTCATGCGCTACGCGCTCGAGCGCATGGTCAAGAAGGGCTTCGTGCCCATGTCCGTGCCGACGCTCGTGCGGCGCGAGGTCATGGTCGGCACGGGCTACTTCCCGGGCGGCGAGGAGCAGGCCTACCGCTGCGACGATCGCGACGATCTGGTGCTGGTCGGCACGGCCGAAGTGCCGGTCACGGCCTACCACCAGGACGAGATCCTCGACGTGCGCACGCTGCCGCGGAAGTACGTCGCGCTGTCGTCGTGCTACCGGCGCGAAGCCGGCACGTACGGCAAGGACACGCGCGGGCTGTACCGCGTGCACCAGTTCCAGAAGGTCGAGCAGGTGATCGTCGACGTGGCCGACGCGGCCACGAGCCTGGCGCACCACCACGACATCGTGCGCAACGCCGAGGAGGTGCTGCAGGCCTTCGAGCTGCCCTACCGCATCGTGAACGTGTGCGGCGGCGACCTGGGGCAGCCGCAGATCCAGAAGTTCGACATCGAGACCTGGATGCCCTCGCGAAAGGGCTACGGCGAGACGCACAGCGCGAGCCGCTTCCACGAGTTCCAGGCGCGGCGGCTGAACCTTCGTTACCGCGACGCGGAGGGCACCGTGCGCACGTGCCACACGCTGAACAACACGGTCGCGGCGAGCGTGCGCATGCTGATCGCGCTGATCGAGAACCACCAGCAACGTGACGGGACCGTGCGGGTGCCGAAGGTGCTGGCGCCGTACATGGACGGGCGCGACCGGATCGGGAAGGCGATCGAGCCGGTCTAGGCTCGAGCGGCTGGACGATCCCGCGCCGCGTGGCGCGGCGCCACAAGCTCTGCCGGGAAGCGGATCGAGCCGGTGGTCCAAGGCTCGAGCGGTTGGACGATCAGGCGCCGTGCTGCGCTACCGGAACTCTTCCAGCCAGGCGAACGAGGCCGCTAATTCGGCGGGAGGGTGCCCGTCGGCGGGGGCGGGCCCGAGGTCCTGTCGTTGTTGTTGTTGTTGCCCTTCGCCGCACCGCCGACCTCGGCCGGCGCATTCGCGGGCGGCGCGGGCACCTTCGGAATCATCGGCACGGGGAGGTCCTCCTCCTCCGCGCGCAGGCCCTCGGGGATCCGGATGATCCGCTTGTAGGTCAGCGTGCGTCGGTCGGTCGACAGGAACGAGATCTGCTCGTTGACCAGGCGCGGCGCCAGCTCGAGCGTCAGCGTGACCTCGATGCGCGCCGGCAGCCCGATGTTCTCCTCGGCGCGGTCGGTGCCCCACTCCTCGAGCGGCTCGCCGTCCGGGCCATCCTCGGTGAAGGTCTGGATGTCGAAGGCCTTCACGCGCTCGTGCAGGTACTGGTACTCGCCGCCCTCGAACGGGTCGTCGTCCACGCCGAACTGCTCGCGGCGCCAGATCTCGAGGAACTGGTCGTCGTCCGGCCGCACGCGCAGGCGGTAGCCGATCTCGCACAGCGGGCTGCGCGTGAAACGATCCTCGATGGCGGTCAGCACGCGGCTCTTCGAGTTGGCCACGAAGTCGATGCTGTCGCCGTCGAGACCGGCGGTCACGCGGTTCTTGACGCGCAGCTGCATCAGCCGCGTGCGGTCGTAGACGGAGAGCGAGCGGAGGTCGCGCTCGAGCAGGTCCAGGATCGCCGGGCCGGCCAGCATCGTCTCCTGGATGTTGTGGATCGTGTCGCGCGACGTGCGCGCGGCGGTCAGGATCTGCGTGATCGACACCATGATCCCGGCCATGATCATCAGGGTCAGGAGCACTTCGACCAGCGTGAAGCCGGCGCGCGAACGCAGCGTGACGAACCGCGCCTTCACGGCTTGGATCCCTTGGACGGCGTGCTCGTCGAGCCGCCCGTGCCCGTCGATCCGGCCGCCGGCGACGAGTTGCTGCCCTTCGAGGCCTTGGGGTTCTTCGAGACCTTGCCCGCCTCGCCCTCGGCCTCGCCGTAGACCTGCTTCCAGGGCATCCAGCGCTCGAGCGTCAGCTCGTTCGAGAACTCGAGCACCTGCGGGAACGTGACGCGCACGCGGATCTTCTCGTACGGCTCCTCGGCGGTCTCCTCGTCCTCCTTGGACTTCGCGTCGAGCTCCTTCTGCGTCGGTGCCCACGAGTCGTACGGCTTCTCATTCGACGTGTCCGACAGCGCGTCGTCGCCGACCGCGATCTCCCAGTTGAAGTCCGGGTAGCCCTCCTCGGAGTAGCTGCCGGCCATCCCGGTCTCGATGTCGTCGCGCAGGAGGCCGCTCTCGACCTGGCCCAGAGTGAAGAGCCCCAGGTCGCGCGCCAGCTTCTGGTTGCGGGTCAGTGCAGCCGTCATCTTCGCCGTGTTCAGCCCCTGCATCACGTACACCAGCGTGATGCCGACGATGACGATCGTCACCGCGACCTCCGCCAGCGTGAACCCCGAGCGTGCGCGTGTTCGTCTCATTGGAAATCGTCCTCGCGCGGGGCCGCGCGCTCGTACAGGCCCTCGTGGTAGTCGATCAGGCCGAGCAGTCCCTGCACCTCGATCGTGTACATGTTGTCGTCCGCCGGCTGCGCCAGCACGATCACGTGTCCGGATGCGCTGCCGAGCGGGTCGAACCGCACGAAGATCAGCCCCTTCTCGTACATCTCGGTGCCGATCGTGATCGACCGGAAGCGCACGGAGGTCGGCAGATCCTGCCAGGCCAGGGCCTGACGGTCCTCGGCGGTGGGGGCGAGGCCGCCGCCGGCGCGGAAGGGCGTCACGACGCGGTAGCGGTGCTCGTCCAGGTCGTACTGCACGTCGAAGATCGCGTTGCGGGCGATCGCGTCCGAGCGCGTGCCCTGCAGCACGGCCCCCAGGCTGCGCACGGCCGAATGCAGCTGCGTGCGCGGCAGGATCGCGCGCCAGTTGATCGTGACCAGCGTCGCGATCAGGGCCAGGACGATGATGACCGCCAGCAGCTCGACGAGCGTGAAGCCGGCGCGCCGAGGGGCGCGCGCGCTGAGCGACCGCTCGTGGCCACGGTCCATCGCCGTGGCCTACTTGTCGTCCTGTGCGTCGGCCTCGCCGTTCCTGATCATCACGTTGTCGATGTCGCGGTTGTCGCCCTCGCCTCCGGGCTGCATGTCCTTGCCCAGCGTGTAGATGCGCGGCAGCGGCTGGCCCGGTCCGGGCGGGTCGTACTGGTACTCGTTCTTCCAGGGGTCCGTCGGCAGCCGCGTCCCCTTGAGGTACGTTTGGCCGTTGACGTCCGGCGTCACGAGCGGCTCGAGGCTGTCGGGGTAGCGCATCGAGTTGTTGATCGCGTAGTTCTCGAGCGCGCTCTCGATCGTCACGATGTCCGTCTTGACCTTGCCACCCATGGCCTGGCCCAGGTTCTTCATGACGTTCGTGACGACGAGCGTCGCCAAGAGGCCCAGGATGACGATGACGACCATCATCTCGGCCAGCGTGAAGCCGGCGTTGTGCCCGGCACGGGAAAGCGAGTGTTTCATGGGTCTAGGGGCCCGTTCTCCGGGCGGCCGCTGTTCGACGCGGCCCGCGGCGGGGTATTCCTCCGGTTCCGTCCGCCGGCGCGGAACCGCCTCCAGGATAGCCCAGAACCGGCTCCCGGCTCATCCGACCTGCCCGATCTGGAGAATCGGCAGGACGATCGAGACCACGATGTAGCCCACGATCAGGGCCAGGACGATGATCATGATCGGCTCGATGACCGAGGTGACGCGCTCCGTGGCGATGTCGATCTCCTCGTCGTAGGCGATCGCCACCCGGTCGAGCATCTGCTCCAGCTCGCCCGACTGCTCGCCGATCGCGACCATGTAGCTGACCAGCGGGGGGAAGACCCCCGTCTGCTTGAGGGGCGTCGAGATGTCCGTGCCCTCCAGGATCTTCACGCGGATGTGCTCGGTCGCGTCGGCCAGGACGCGGTTCCCGACGACCGTGCGCGTGATCTCGAGGCTCTGCACGGCCGGCACGCCGCTCTGCAACAGCGTCGAGAGCGTGCGCGTGAAACGCGCCACGGCCTGCTTGCGCAGGAGGTCGCCGATGATGGGCACGCGCAGCATGTTCTTGTCGATGAACATGCGGCCCTTGTTGGTCTTGTAGATGCGCTCGATCGTGAACGAGATCGCGGCGATGCCCAGCGCGCCGGCCCACCACCAGTTCTTGAACAGGTCGCTGATGAAGATCAGGACCTGCGTCGGAGCCGGCAGCGTCTTGCCCTGGTCGGTCAGCATGCCGGTGATCTTGGGCACGACGACGGCCATCAGGATGCTGACCACGATCACGCCGATCGCGATCATCATCACCGGATACGTGAGGGCCGACACGATCTTGCGGCGCAGCACGCGCTGGGCCTGGAGGTAGTCCGCCAGGCGGCGCAGCACGACGTCGACGTTGCCCGTCGCCTCGCCGGCGCGGACCATGTTGACGTAGAGCTCGCCGAAGAGCCGCGGGTGCTCGTACAGCGCGTCGGCCAGCGAGCCGCCCTGGTTCACGCGCTCGCGGATCTCGCGGAACATCGTCTCGATGTCGCGCCGTTCGGCCTGCTCGATGATGGCCTTGAGCGTCTCGGCCAGAGGGATGCCGGACGAGAGCAAGGTGCCCATCTGGCGCGTGACGCTCGTCAGCAGCTCGAGATCGCGCGAGCTGGGCCGCGCGTGCGCCTGCCGGTTGCGCCGCACCTTCTC
>Ga0163152_10003548_pt1 | contig 20166 bp, 17 predicted proteins | sample OliLakLV19MP8IB2_FD_148635 | JGI IMG/M metagenome (GOLD analysis project Ga0163152, IMG submission 148635) | Freshwater microbial mat bacterial communities from Lake Vanda, McMurdo Dry Valleys, Antarctica - Oligotrophic Lake LV.19.MP8.IB-2 | ecosystem: Environmental > Aquatic > Freshwater >...
GCAGGCGTGCGAAAAGACCGGTTGGCGGGCCCATGCCTGGTGTCTGATGGGGAATCATTTTCATTTGGTTGTGGAAACGCCTCAGGGAAATCTCGTGGCGGGGATGAAATGGCTTTTGGGAACGTTCGCTTCGAGATTCAACCGGCGCCACAAACAATTCGGACATTTGTTTAGCGGGCGCTACAAGTCGCTGGTCGTGGATGGGAGCGGGAACGGCTATTTGAAGAAGGTGTGCGATTACGTGCATTTGAATCCGGCGCGAGCGAGCCAAGCGCAAAGGCGATTTTGGAAAGATCGCGATTGCGAGGCTATTGAGAGCGGAAACAACGATGACGCATCGCTGGATCGCGGAACGACTGCGAATGGGCACCGCCAGCCACCTAACGCACTTGCTTTACGGAAGCAAAATAAAAAGCAAATTACCAAGAACCGATCTCTTTAACGGATCGAAAAACTACATTTAGTATGAAAGATTTTACCTTGCCTAAATTCTCTTAAAGTTTAGGGTCATCCGCTAAAGCGTTTTTCCTCTGTGAAAACTATCCATCCCCAATCGAACATGGCTTCCTCAACAATCGTTGTAACCCCAAATGGTCTGCTTGGTATTAGCAGAGGCGTTAGGCATTTAGGTTTTTTGTGGTGCTTAATGTTGATTATATCGCTGGTCTTGTATTTCGTTCATCCATTGCTTTCATTTTTCCTGCTTCTTATTGGGACTGGTTTCACCATTGTCGCCCTCATTCAATTGTTTATTGGAAAAGGAACGGTGCTTAAGGGGACGGAAGTTTCTCTCTGGAAAGGGTTTGCGAAGCTTGTATCCTGGAATCCAACAGAAGGTGTGGTTTTTCTAAAGAACAAAAACGTGGATTTTGTAGACGACAATCCCCATGACGGAGGCGGAATACGGGTAGTGTATCCATTTTTCGGCGAGGAGCTCGTCCTAAAAGTTCCTTTAGAAATTCAAACCGCTCCATTCCAAGATAACGAGGTTCTTACCAAAGAATACATGCCACTCAGCATCAAAGGAACCATCTATTGGAAAATTAGCGACTTGAGGCGATTTTATACCTCCATTAGCAAAGAGATTCACGTGTCTGATGATCGTGGCAAACATCTAGTAAGATCGCTGGGGCGAAATCCTCAACTTGAAGCTGCAGAATTTTGGTTGTGCTCCATGGCGGAAGAAAAAACTCGCGCGGTAATTTCGAAAATTGGAACCGGGTTGCTTATCTCCGATCAGCTTGCGGCTGATCTGCCAAAGACGACTTCCGAGAGTTCAACCTTTGTTACTGTTTCGCCCCAATCCTCGAAGGGCTATCAAACCGCCACAGAAGGTTTATCCTCAATGATTAAAAATGAATTTGAAGTAAGCGTGAGGGATTACGGGCTTGAGATTCATCGAGTTGCCCTCCAAGAAGTTAAGCTCCCGCCAGCCATTTACGCAGCGGCTGTGGATGCTTGCAAATCTGCTTATCTTCCATTGAAGGCTCAAGCCGAGGCATTGGAGAAAAAACTGCACCTTCAAGCTGAAGCCGATGTCATTGGGAAGGAGGCTACAGGTTTCAAAGAGATTGCTCGTAATGCCCCTGCGCTGACATTTCAGGAGTTTTTAGCACCCATGTTTCTTGACCTAAACAAGAAACGAATCCCAGCTGTTGAAAACTCAAAAAACTAGACTCAGGACTCCTGATCCCGAGCCTTGGGATGAGGGAGGCGTGGAAAATGGTTGAACCCAAATTGGTCCTATAAGGTGGGGATATAATTTTTGGCTTGCTCGAGTTTTTTGACCGTTGGAAAATCCTTTGTATGCCCCAAGTTCAACTTCCGTTGTTTCCTTCCGGAACCACTCACATTACTCCGGAACTGGCCTTTCAAATGCGAGAGGATCAGGTGGTGTATTTCAACGGTTACCTGCCAGTGTTCACCCATCCGACCAATGACCTGGCCAGCTTCCGTCTTTTTACGACTCAATTGATCGTCAACGGATCCGCCAGCCAGGGAGATATTGTCAAAGCCTTTGGGGTTCCGATCACCACCGTCAAGCGATGTTGTAAACGTTACCGCGAGCGGGGAGCGGGGGCTTTTTTCAATCCCGCCGAGCGGCGGCAGGGTCACCGGCTGACCGATCAAATGCTGGCCCAGGCGCAAGGCCTCCTGGATCAAGAGTTCACTGTGCCCCAGATCAGCCGTCAGTTGGATATTCTATCCAGCACCCTGCACAAAGCCATTGATGATGGGCGGCTCAAGCAGGTAAAAAAAAAGTATCCTTTTCATCCGATCTGAACGAAGCCGGGGCCAGCACTAAAAGCCAGCGCAGTGTGTCCGATGGGCAGGCGGTCATGGGAGTGGCCACGACGCGGCTGGAGGATCGGATCATGGCCTCGCTGGGGCAATTAAAGTCAGCCTCGATTTGTTTTCAAAGTGCGACCGATGTGCCCAACGGCGGAGTGTTGTGCGCCTTGCCCGCGCTCCTGGCTTTGGGATTGTTACGGCACAGCCAAAAGAACTTTTCCCTTCCACCCGGCTTTTACCCTTTGGAATCGATCTTTCTGGTGATTGCCTTTCTGGCTTTGGCGCGGGTCAAGTCCCTGGAAGCTCTGCGCTACCAGCCGCCGGGAGAGTGGGGAAAACTTCTGGGATTGGACCGGATGCCGGAAGTGCGGACCTTGCGGGAAAAGATCGGGATTCTCTGCCAGGATGGCCAGGAGGTCCGGCAGTGGAGCGGGACCCTGGCCCGGGAATGGATGGAAGCGGAGCCGGAGAAGGCAGGGGTTCTTTACGTCGATGGGCATGTGCGGGTCTACAACGGCAAACTCACGAAGTTGCCGCCGCGTTACGTGGCCCGGCAGCGGCTCTGTCTGCGCGGGACCACCGATTACTGGGTCAATGCGATGAACGGCGAGCCGTTCTTCGTGGTGACCCAGGCCTCGGACCCAGGTTTGGTGAAGGTGTTGGAAGAACAGATCGTGCCGCGGTTGCTCCTGGAAGTGCCCGGACAGCCGACTGAGGAAGAACTGGCCGCCCATCCATGGCGGAGCCGGTTCACGCTGATCTTCGATCGGGCGGGATATTCCCCGGATTTTTTTGCCCGGATGTGGGCCTTGCGCATTGCGGTCATCAGCTATCACAAATTTCCGGAGGGCCAATGGGCAGAGGAGGAGTTTACTTTGCGCCGGGTTCGTTTGATCAATGGAGAGGAAGTGGAGTTGTCCCTGGCCGAACGCGGGGTCTGTCTAAGAAACGGATTCTGGATGAGGGAACTGCGACAAAGGGAGGAAAGCGGGCACCAGACATCGATGGTTTCCAGCGATTTCCAACGGGAATTAAGCGCCTCGGCGGTGGCCCTGTTTGCCCGGTGGTGCCAGGAAAATTTCTTTCAATACATGGGGCAGCACTATGGGTTGGACCGCTTGATTGAATATGGAACTGAAGCCCTTCCTGAAACCACCGTGGTGGTCAACCCCAACTGGCGTCAGAAGGACAAGGAGGTGCGCCGTGAGCGGGCTTTGATGGTCAGACAGCAGGTGCGCTTTGCCGCCTTGAGCTTGCCGGCGCAAGCCGCTCCGGAAACAGCCGCCGCCTATGAACAACAAAAGGGCAAATTGCTGGAGCAAATCCAGCAACATGAAACCAAGCTCAACGAACTCAAAGCCCAGCGCAAAGAAAACGGCAGACACATTGCGCTCAAGGATCTGCCTGAAAAGGATCGCTTCAAGCAATTGAGTCCGACCAAGAAACAGTTCGTGGACACCATCAAGCTGATCGCCTATCGGGCCGAAACTTCTTTGGTGCAGATCTTGCGCGAGAAACTCAAACGGGAAGAAGACGCACGGTCACTGGTGCGCCAAATATTTGGAAGCGCCGTGGATCTTTGCCCAGATCAAGAGAAGGGGACCGTGACCGTTGGATTGCATCGGCTCAGCAGAGCGGCTGACGACGAGGCACTGGAACATCTCTGCGCAGAATTAACCACCTCCGAAACGACGTTTCCGGGGACCGAGCTACGCCTGATTTTCAAGCTGATTGGGACCAACCAACTTCCACGGGATCAGGAGTCCTGATCCTGTGGATCCCGTACATCCTGTCAAAACATCAGCCTTGGCTCTCATTCGTGCGGAAACACTTTAGACAGGATTTGCAGGATGTGCGGAATCAAAGCAGGCGGAGCATACAGATTTTCTAAACCGCCGTTCTTCATCCTGTCGATCCCGTTTATCCTGTCAGAACATCAGCCTTGGCTCTCGTTCGTGCGGAAACACTTTGGACAGGATTTGCAGGATGTACGGGATCAAAGCAGGCGGAGCATACAGATTTTCTAAACCGCCGTTCTTCATCCTGTCGATCCCGTTTATCCTGTCAGAACATCAGCCGCGTAATCCGCGGTTACATTCTGTCCTTCTTCACATCATCAAACAAAGTTCATAGCCATGATCGCCAGGCCACGATCCTTCATTGTCTGGGCCTCACTCTCTCCTGGTTTAACTCCGTTTTATGAGTGCTCAGATCGTTCCACGGAATTGAATAAATCAGATTTTGGCCCAGTTCATCGAGCGACATGGACGCGGAAGAACCATTCCTTCCCCGTAAAAGGCAGGTTGTTGGTCCAGGATGTGGTTGAAGCCGTGGCGCTGATCGGATTGCTAAAGCCCGCGAATTCCCCATTCACGATATCAGGCTGCCTGCTGACACGATAAATCTTGCCGGGAACGCTTGCCCAAGTGAGCTCCATTCGGTCGCCGCTCAAACGCTCCGTGGTTAGGATTTTTAAAACCGAAGCTGCATCGGTGGAATCAGTGCCAGCCGTCGTCTCGTTGAGGTCATGCAGTCCATCGCCGTCGGAATCCAGTGCAGGGCGACCGACAACCATGCTGAGTGCGAAGTTATTGTTGGCCTCATTGCTTTCGCGCTGAACGTTGAGGGCATCAACGGCGCTTTGAATCAAGTTTGTGCCGCGGGCGGCAATCCAAAGGCTCATACTTTCACCGGCATCGACTCTCAGGATGACAGAGCCGTCTGGTGGAATGGAACTAGTGAAATCTTCTGACCAGATCACGTTGGTTTTGCCGTTGATCGAAAATGCTACGCGCGTAGGAACACCTTCCACCGTTTGCGCAGTCCCTTGGTTTTTAACAACGACGCTGAACGCGACCGACTCCCCCTCGACTGGATTGGCGGGATAACGATTAATGGCGGTGACGATGAGATCGGGCATGCGTGTAATACCGTAGAGACTCGATTGCGCGGTTATAAAAAGCATCTCCCGGTTCGTGCCTCCGAAACAAAGATTAGCGGGGCTCTCCGGGACCGCGAGATTGCCAATACTTTTTCCGTCCATCCCGTATATTCTCAGGCTGTCCTTGCATGCGAAGAACCGGCCATCTGGTGTCGTGCGGATCCCGTCTGCTCCATGGGGGAGAAAAATGCGGTTGTTAGTGAGGGAATTATCCGAGAGCACGTCAAAGACCCGGATCTGCCCGTCGGTATCCGCCACGAACAGCTTTTTCTCGTCTGGTGAAAAGCAGAGGCCATTCGGATGACCGAGATTGGGAGTAACAGGAGCGACGGTGGCATTTCCATTGGTGGGATCAAATCGATAGACGTAGCTTCCGGGCTGCGTGCGCAGGTTGATGTAGGCTGGATCCGTGAACCAGACGGTGCCGTCCGATTTTACCACGACGTCGTTTGGTTCATTGAATGTCTTGCCTTTGTAAGCCGTGACCAAAGGTGTGACTGTTCCATCGGTTTCCGTGCGCACTATAGTCCGCGAGGTCTGCTCGCAAGTGATCAGCCGCCCTTGTAGATCCAGAGCCTGCCCGTTCGGCCTGGGAGTCTGCCGTAAAGTGGTGATGCCCGAACCGGGCGTCCAGCGAACGATTTTGTTCCCTGAATGATGTGTGAAAAGCAAAGAACCGCTGGCTGGTTCCCAAACGGGTCCTTCCAGACCTCCGCGCGTAGTGACAAAGCCCGACGCAAGTTTTTCCAGCTTTGCCCCTGCTGGCAACAAATCCAAAACGGGAGCGCTCGGAACCGCGCGAAGGCGTGAAGTATCAGCGCTTTCGAATTCCCCTGAAATCGAAGAAACCGAAAAGAAATAGGGAGTATTATTCTTCAGGTTGGTCACGGTGAGACTAGTGCTCGCGACGTTAGTGGCAATAATCGTGAGAGGGCCTGCGGCGGAAGCCGCTTGTTTGATATTGAACGCCGCTGCTTCCGCAGAGCCGTTCCAACGCAACGTCACCTCGGCGTTTCCTGGTGCAACCATAAAATTGGAAACCGCCGATTCAACGGACTGAGAAGTGGCAAGCATGATTAACAAGGCAGAAAACGGTATTTGCAAGTTGGTGAGCATATAAGTGGAGAGAGTTAGTGCAGTGCCATGCGATTGGTGATCCAGTTGAAGTCTTCCCAATCAGCTCCGGGTTTAGGCGTCGCACCAAACGTTCTTTTGGCCGCGTATTTGAGCCGATGGCCTTCCGTGTGGCCGTCAACGAACGCTGCATTGAAGCCGCCGTTGTGTCGAAAGGTCGGATAGTTTCCCCACTGCGACGGCGACCAACCGAAAAACGAGCCGCCCTGCAGCGATTCTTCATGGACCTCAATGAACGTGAATACCTCGGATGTTGATGGCTGTGTCCAATCGGTGGTCTTTCTCCGCAATGTAAATGGAGCTGGCATGGGCCCTCCGATATCACCGTTCAGCATGATGTTCAGGCCGTAACTACGTGTGCGAGCGGAACTACCGCGTCCAGCCACGCGAGACCGATCCCCGGGGCAACGATAAATCGCTGCGGATTGGGTGTATCGAAAGAGCAGACCATTTGTAATACCTGTGGTGTTGGTGTCGGTTCGAGCATTTCCTAGCACCCAGGACGGATCCAAGGTGCGCACCCATCCCGATCCGTCGTACTGTTCTGTGATCGGAACCATCACATCGTTGTTATCATTTGCATAAAATGTCCACGCGAGTTGAAGCTGTTTAAGATTGTTCAGGCAAGCGATGCTCTGCGCCTTGCTCTTTGCTTTACCGAGCGCAGGAAGGAGCATTCCCGCCAAAATTGCGATGATCGCGATCACGACCAAAAGTTCGATCAACGTGAACCCTCTGCGGCGGGGTGAAAAACCCGGCAGATCATCCGAGTTCGGGCTGTTTAGAGTGAGGAAACTTGGCATGTCTTTTAATTTTATTAGTCAAGAGCGTTGGGCATCAACAAAGCGCGAAAACATAATTTGGGTGTGCTCATGATAAAAACCGGTTTAAACCCGCTTATTAACTTTCTGAGGCAGTCGGGCGGAAAGGTAACAGGATATTTTTTGGGAGATGACGAAAGACGTTAACGGAGCCGGCTTATCTTTCATAAGACGCGGGCGAAGCATTCCATGAGAAAGCTCCGTCCTTTCGTGCGTATTGTTCGTCAGCAATCTGTTCAAGGGTCGGCGCCCGCCAGATACGGACCGTGCCATCACCGCTGCAACTAGCGAGTTTTGTTCCATCCCGCGAGAATGCCAGGCCATCAACCGGTCCGGTGTGCGCCTCGATGACCCCGGCTTGTTGGAGCGATGCTAAATTCCACAGCCGGATCGTGCCGTCGTCGCCGCCTGTCGCTAATGTGCGTCCATCCGGTGAAAAGGCGACCGCCCAGGCGCGTCCGTGGTGGGCCTTTAGAGGATGCCGGATTTTTCCAGGATTCTCCAGGTCCCAGAGGTGGACGGCCCCATCCCATCCGGCGCTGGCGAGAAGCTGGCCATCTGGCGAAAACGCAATGCTCCAAACCCGTCCAACGTCAGTGTGCTTTCCGACTTCAGTGACGCTTGCGATTCCGCCCTCATGAGCAGCCATTATAATTCTATTCCCGTCCACTGCCGCAACCCGGCGACCGTCTGGCGAAAGAGCCATGAGCGCTGTGGAATTGAATTCCACGGCACACACTCGTTCTGTCCCGGTTTTCAAGTTCCGCCAATGAATGCCTCCTCGTTTTCCCTCGGGGCGAAAGTAAATTAACTCAACGATCGTCTCCGAAAAGAGCGGACGACAGCCGGCTATTTTCTCCGCATCTTCGAGTGAAGGCAGAGTGCGCAAGTGGATTGTCCCCTCTTCTTCGGCGGCGAGAAACTTTCCATCCGGTGAAAAAACCAGACGGTCCGCTCCGACGGCCCTGGTTTGACGTTCCACAACGAGCTGTTCGGTCTCTGTGTCCCACAGTTTCAGCGCCTCTCCGGCGGCCACCGAAGCGAGCAGTTTTCCATCAGGCGAAAAAGCCACTCCCAGCATCCAACGGCTGTGAGCCATGGCGGGTGGTGCCTGCTGTTTACGCCAGGCGGAATCAATATCCCAAAGTTTGACGGAGCCATCCATTCCGCCGGACGCGATTGTCCGGCCATCGGCGGTGACAGCCAGGCAGTGCACTCCCTGATTATGGCCTCTCAGTTTAATCGCGCTTTGAGCGCCCGAGAGATCCCAGACCGTGATGTTGCCATCGGTCCCGGCGGAGACCATCCTGTTGGGATCCCCAGCGAAAACGAAGCTATTCACGATGCCAAGGGAGCCGCGGGGCATGGGCAGTTTTCGTGAGGAGAGAAGGTGGTCATTCCCCGTAAAGCTCCAGGCAATGACATCCCCTCCTGTCCCCGAGGAAACCAGAATGTTTGTCCGCGGCGCAAAAGCAAAGGCAGAGATCCACGCCGTGTGCTCTTCGGGGAACGGAAAAATGATCGGATTGGTTCTTTGTGAAATATTCCAGGCTGCGGGTGCCGAGATGTGGCCGGAGGCCACAAGGATCTGATCGTTCTGCCCGAGCGCCAGTTTATAAACGCAAATCAAAGCAGTTTGGATCGAAGTAATCTGCGACGGAATTGCTGTGGAAATGTCCCAGAATTGAATGACACCGTCTTGGGTGCCGCTGATTAAAGTTTTGTTGTCCCGGGTCAAAACGAGAGCATTCACCACCAAGTTTTTTCCCTGGAGCAATGCGCGCCGCGTTCGCGTTTGGACGTTCCACAAGACTATGTCGCGCCCCTGGCCTGCCGCGAGCAACTGCCCATCCGAGGAAAACGCGAGCGCCGCAGAGCTTGATTGCCATGGCTCCGCCGATACCGGCGCATGACGCAGCACACCGATCAGCTTTCTGGCCTGGTAATCCCACAGCTTGACTGTGCCGTCGGCTTCCCAGGAAGCCAGCAATGTGTCCCTTTCCAAGGGTGAAAAGGCGATCGCCTTCACCGCGTTGTCGTGACGTCCCAAAGTAGCGGTCTCTTCGCCGGCGCTTTTTCCATATAAGTAGCGCCATTCAAAGCCCCGGAGGTCATTCGTGGAGTTGGCTTCGGGCCATTGCCGGTTGAGCAAATCTCGAGCACGGCTCATATCGTCGTTGGCCAGAGCTACGCCCGCAAGATCCACTTCCGTCGCATAAAGTTGCGTGCGGCGGAGTTTGGACTCGCTTTCCGCGCGATTTTTTTCGTTTTTAATTCTAAAATAGGCGATCGGTAGTCCAAAGGCGAAAATCAGCGCGAGGAGAACAATGGCTGCGGACATGCTGGCTAAAACCGGGTTTCTTCGACAGCGGCGCCACAACCGTTCTGCACTGGTGACGGGACGGGCATGAATGGGTTCATCTCGTTGAAAGCGTTCCAACTCATCCGCTAACTCTTGCGCGGTTTGATAGCGGCGCGCAGGTTCTTTCTCCAGACACTTTAAACAAATGGTTTCGAGGTCAAGCGGGAGATTCCGGTTGAGCGCTCGTGGCGAGAGTACGTCGTTGTTCATGACTTCCGTGATGAGCCCTTCCAATGACTCTGCCTGAAACGGAGCTCTGGCCGTCAAGAGGTAGTAAAGAATCGCGCCAAGTCCGTAAACGTCGCTCGGCTTTCCCACTTTGCCCCGGTTTCCACTCGCCTGCTCCGGGGGCATGAAATTAGGGGAACCTAGCACCTGGCCGGTAATGGTGAGACTCGATTCTCCGTGAATCTGTTTGGCCAGTCCGAAATCCGTGACACGGGGTTCATCGGTAGCATTGTCAATCAGCACATTCGACGGCTTCAGGTCACGATGGAGGATCCCCTGGCCATGCGCGTAGTGAATCGCCTCCGCAATCTTTTGAACGTAGCGCGCCGCCTTCATGGCCGGAAACGGGTGGTTGCCGGCGATTTCAGCAAGATTCTTTCCCGCGACGTAATTCATCGAGAAAAAATGCTGCCCTTGGTGCATGCCCACTTCGAGGACCGCCACAATATTTGGGTGCTCCAAAAGCGCCGCTGCCATAACTTCTCCGCGGAACCGCTGAATCATTTGTTTCCCGGCAAATCGACCTGCCAGGATCACTTTCACAGCCACCACGCGATTCAGCGAACGCTGACGAGCTTTATAAACCACACCCATTCCTCCACGGGCGATCTCTTCGATCAGATCATAATCGCCAAATGCCACCGGGTCGGCCTGACTGCAAATAGATTCGGACAACGGAAAGTCTTCGAAGGTACTTTGATTAATCTCTGTGGGGGCATCAGTAAACTCCTCCAGCATCCCGAGGACGCATTCAGCGCAACCGGTTTCCGAGGCGTTTTCATGCAAGAGTTTCCCACACTTTGGACAATTCGAATTGGTGCGCATTGGTGCTCCAGAAATACAAGCCGTTTTACTGTTCTGAGGCAGAACGCTGAAAAGGTAACGATCTTACTTCCGCAGAGCCGCCATTAACTGTCCGTATTCCTCCTCGGCTTCGCTCGCCGTGGATACAGTCTCCAGTATTTGCTCTTTCAACAATTCGCGACAACGCTGGCGCAGCCGCGAAACGGACATTTTCATCGCCGCCGTGGTCATTCCGAGCCTCGGGGCCACATCCGCGTAGGTTTCTTCCACCTGCTCGCACAGGAGGAAACGACTGAGTTCCTTAAACAAAGCTTGCTGTCCGCGAACGGAGAATTCCGCCTCGAGTTCAGCGAGCGCTCGCTCGACCACAGTCGTGGCCCAACGTCGTTCAAAGAGGCTGGCCGGATCCATCAGTTCCACCGGCTCAAGGCCATATCGCTCCTCCGCGCTTGCTGCATCGAAAGCGATGAACGTTTGCCTGCCGCCGCGCTTAACCCGCTGGCTTTTGTCCCATTCATCGGCCAGAAAATTGGATAATGCACTCAAAAGAAATGTCCGAAACTTCCCGCGGCGCTGGTCTGCCTGTCCGAAATAATTCTTTTCGAGAACCCGTTGGAAAAACGACTGGGTCAAATCCTGGGCTTCTTCCCGGCCGTGGCCACGGCGGCGGACGTAGGCATAGAGCGGGTACCAGTAAGCACCGCACAGACTCTCCAAAGCCGCGTTCGGCTCTGGGGAAGAACTCGCCGCGCACGCCGCGAGGACCACACTCCAGCGTGTTGTTCTGAATTCCCCTGCAAAATGAGGTTCTTCGGATTCCATAGGGTCGAGTGAGATCGAACCTAACAGGGCCTTTGGAATATCCAAGTCAAGGCCGCCTATTTGCGACAGTCCGCCTATTTGCCGTGACCACCATGGGTCGGCCACGGTTTCTAAAAACTCCCCCGCGTGAGGGTACGTTGGACAAAGCATTGCCAAGCCCTTGATCCGTGCTCGCCTTCTTCCTTTGGCTGCATCGATTTTGCTCCTGTATGACTGTGATTGACTCCCTCGTTCGCGATCTGCGCGAGTTGACGCCACCCAAACTGGTGGAAGTGGCCCGTTTTATTCACAGCCTCAATCCCGGCAGCCACGAACGACGCCGCACCGCTTTGATGGCCAGTGCGGGCCGCGTGAGCGGCCAGGAGGGCAAGGACTTCGAGCAAGCTGTAAAAGCGGAGGGCAGAACAGATTGATGGTGACACCTGGGAAAAGCCCCTTGCTGGATGGCAGCATGGTTGTCCGCCGCAGTGGGGCTCATCGGCGTATTTCTGTAGCGGCGCTCTGTGAGCGCCGTCTTTAATCGTGTCGAATTCGGCGGTCACAGACCGCCGCTACAGGAATTTGAACAGCGCTCGAAAACCTCGCCGCAACATCAGTTCGGCGTTGCTGCGGCTAGGGCATCATCCAGGAGTGGCCATGACAGCCAAAAAGGTGACAAGGAAATATTGGAGAGGATTAGCGAAGGCGGAGCGAGCGGATTTCCGAAACTGCCTCTCGTGCTTTGGGATTCGCAACCGCTTCTGATTTGCTCCATCTGGGGATTGAAAAGGGGCGTAATTAAAAGTGGGTGAGATGTTAAGGAGACCTCCCCCGGTTTAATCACACCCATCAAATCGCCTTTTCCAGGTTCATCCTTTCGATCCTGTTAATCCCGTTTCATCCTGTCAAAACATCAGAGTTGGCTCTGGTTCCTTCTTGGATTTCAGGCTCATTTCCGGCGAAATTTTTCGGCAAGACCTGGTGTGACAACCAGGATGGTCCTGGCATCGTTGGTGATCAAAACGAGGTTTTCTTTGCGGAACCCATTGATGCTCGCATCATAACGTTCGGGTTTTCCAGTTTGCAATGCGGTGGTGAAAGCCTCTACCCATTGTTGACCATTCAGAACGTTGGTGTGTCCAAAATCGACCGACGAACCAATGATATTGGTGTGAGAAACTTGTTCGCCTGATCGATTTTGGTTTCGCAACTGTTCCTAATCTTCCCTGGCGACGGTTGACTTATTGAAAACGAAGGCGATAGATGCGCGTGGAAAATTGCTTCCATTTTGGATCGCTGAAAAAGGAAGAGCCGTTGGACAGTCTATTTGTTGCCACGGGGTTCCAAACGGGGTTTGCCAGGTCGTTGCAGGCTTCCACAACGACAGATCTTTCGCCAACCCAGGAGATATCGAAGCCAAACTGGTTGTTACGAACGCCCAAGCTAGTGTAGCTGGTTTCCACCTCAGGCCTCCACACTTCAGTGGGGCGACCTGCGAAAACCGGACCCCACCCATCAGTTCCTGGGGCGAAATAGACTGTGACCGAAGGGGTCTCAAAAAAGGTGAAACTTCCGGCCTTGGGAACAGTTCCTCCAAAGAAGATTTTTTTCAAATTGTTGCAAAATGAGAAGGCGGAATCAGCTAGAGCAGTTACGCTAGCTGGAATTAGGATCCGGTCGAGATTGGTGCAGCCAAGAAATGCGCCAAACCCGATCGAGGAAATGTTCGACGGGATCGAAACCGTCGACAGTTTCGTGCAGCCGTGGAATTGATAATCCGAAATGCTTTGGAGCCCACTCCCAATGCTGATTGCTTTCAAGCTCTCGTTGTAGTTGAAAGCCGAAGAGGAGATCGAGCTGACATTGTCCGGAATTTTGTAGGCTCCAATTTTGCCTCCGGGATATTGGATGAGCGTTGTTTGATCTTCGTTAAACAACACACCGTCCACGCTGCTATACTCTGAGTTTAGTGGTTCTACTTCGATCGCCCTCAGGCTGGCACAGGTGTGAAAAGCCTGGTCGCCAATGTTGCGAACGTTTTGAGGGACCTTCACCATGGTCAGGCTGCTACAACCAAAAAAAGCCTGGGTGCCGATATTTGTTAATCCGTTGCCGAGCGCAAGATTGGTGAGGCCGGTGCATCCGTTGAACGCATTCTTCTCGATGGTATTGACGGTGTCAGGGAAAATGATGCTCGTCAGGCCAGTGCATTCACGGAAAGCTCCCCCGGCAAAATCGGAGGAGTCAATTCTGACAACACCATTTGGAACCATGTATTCGCCGCTCTTCCCTCCCGGAAATTGAACGAGCGTGGTCAGGTTCTTGTTAAACAAAACTCCGTCCAGGCTCCGATAGTTTGCATTCAGCGGATCAACCGTTATTTCAGTCAAGCGCGGGCAGCGCTCAAAGGCACCGGGATGAATCCCGAGCATTCCGCGGGGGATCGAAACGTGTTCGAGGCTGGTGCAAAAAGTAAAGGCGTTCGCGTCGATGTTGGTCACGCTATTGGGAATCTTGACGTTTGTTAAATTGCTGCAGCTATAAAATGCCTGTTGCCCGATGTTTTGAACTCCCTCTGGAATCAAGACGTTTTTCAAGTTGGAGCACCAGGCGAAGGTGTTAAAATCAATGCTCGCTAGACCTTTGCTGATTTCGATTTCCGTCAACCCACGGCACATGAAAAATGCTCCGCCCGCGAACGAGGTTTGGATCTTATTAACACTGAGTGGCATCACATATCCTCCTGTTTTGCCACTTGGATATTGAATCAATGTAGTCAGAGTTTTGTCGAACAAAACTCCGTCCAGGCTGCGGAACAAGGGATTCAAAGCATCCACGGTAATCGCCTCCAAAGCAGAACAGGAACTGAACGCCTCGTCCCCAATGTTGGCTACAGTTTTGGGGATAACTATATTGGACAGGTTGACGCATCCCGCAAACCCGTAAGCCGGGATACCATCGATTTTGTTCCCAAGTGTGATGCTGGTCAGATTGCTACAACCAGAAAAAGCTGCAATGCCGATGCTGGTAACGCTATCTGGAAGAACAACACTGGTCAGACTGATGCAACTGGAAAATGCCCAATTTCCGATCCGGTTTACGCTAGAAGGAACCTGGTACGCGCCGATTTTTCCCGCGGGGACCTGGATGACGTTGGTTTTTTCCCGATCAAACAGTATTCCGTCAACACTGCTAAAATTTGAATTGAGCGGATCCACATTAATGCTTTTCAAGTTTTGATTTTGAGGAAAGGGGATAGCTCCGATAAAAGTCACACTTTTGGGGACCGAAATTGTCGCAAGGCTCGAACAGTTAAAGAACGCCAAACTTCCGATGGCTTTTACTCCAGCTCCGATGGTGACATCAGAAAGGAGAAGGCAATCTTGAAATGCATAATCACCGATTTCGGTGACACTGCCGGGGATGATCAACTGGGTCAAATTACGGCAATCCCTGAAGGCTGATTGACCGATGCTTACAACGCTTTCAGGGATATGGATACTGGGGAGAGGGCAACCGCGGAAGGTCTCATAACCAATGCTCGAAACATTTTTCCCGATGACAACATTGGTCAGACTGCTGCAACCTTTGAAAGTCGCGAAACTGAATGGATCACTTCCGATGTTAAGAACGGAGTCAGGAATTAAAATACTTTTCAAGCTAACGCAATCCGCGAAGGCATAATCCCCAATGTTGGTCACTCCTTCAGGAATTAAAAAATCGCCGATAGCCGAACAATTGCTGAAAGCATCGGTGCCGATTTCCTTGAGCCCAGCGCCCAGAGTAACTTTGCCCAAGCGCCAAGCACCAAGGAATGCTGAGTTTGCAATCCTGACAACTCCGCCCGGGCTTGTGTAGGTGTTCGAACTCTTGCCAATTGGATATTGCAAGAGAACCGTCCGTAATTTGTTAAAAAGCACACCATCCAGACTGCTGAAGGTTGAATTTGATGCATCGACAGTTATCGAATTCAGGTTGTCACATCCGTCAAAAGCGGATTCATGAATGTCGGAAACATTTTGGGGAATGGTTGCTGTGCGCAAACTCTTGCATCCGGAGAAAGCCGCAATGTCGATTTCGGTCAGGGTGGAAGGAAGCGATATATTGGTCAGACCAGTGCAGAGTGAAAAAGCTCCGATACCGATTCTCGTGACATTGTCAGGGATGACGACACTTCTCAGGCTCTTGCACTCGCTAAAGGCATGGTTCCCAATTTCGGTAACCGGCAGGCCGTCGATGGTGCCAGGAATGGCGATCATGCTCTCGACGCAGTTGAATCCGGTCAGGGTGATGGTTCCATTCTCCGTGGTATAGGAATATTGAGCTCGCCCGGGGAATGGAAGAATCAGGAATAAAAATGCCGCAAATCCCGTTCGTGCATATCTGGTCAGCCTTTTTACGATAAAGTCGAAGACGGACGCAGAGGAATTTTTCATGGTGGGGGAATTAAATCATGGAACGCCTGTTCGATAAAATGATTTCCCGTCAGGCTGACTATCTGAAATTCGGGCGCTGGATTTTTCCGGTGACATCGATGACACCAAGATCAACATCAGAATTTCCGTCTGGCAGAGTGACCTGCTGAGAATAGTAGAATCGCGCTTCGCCGGTTCCACTAATGGAAAGCCTGGATTTTTCAGCATGAGTCACATCTCGAATGATAAACTCCCCGTTGGCTTCGACCGCGAAACCGAAGCTGGGATCTCGGTATTGTTCAGCCATGGTCAAGTCCCGCCCGCGTGGAGGGGCTTGGATCGGGGGGCCCATCTGAAGCCTCAAGGAACCCATCACCGTGGTCCAATCGATTTTCTCATTTTCTGATGCTTGCAGCCTTCCTCTAACCAAACGCCCAGAGCCACCCAACTGGATACGGTTCAACTCTCCGGGTTTTAAAACTACCAATTTGGTGTGGCTCATCAAGTTTCCCTTTCCCTTCAAGCTTGATACAGAGATACAAACCAGACTTTCAAGAGGGAGGACTTTCTGAAACAAAACAACCCCGTCCGCGTCGGTCGTTCCTTGAAGGTAAGCTGAAAACGCACCAAATTCAGTCTGATATATGATATTTACAAGCTGCCCGGCGACGGGTTTACCGCTAAGAACCACTTTCACCTCAGCCGAAGCCAACGAGTCCAAGGTTATTTCCAGATTTTTCTGATCGGAGAGCGGGACGTACTTAAAGCCTTTCTCATGCAGCACCACCATGCCAATCGCCGCCCGCCGTTCTCTGAAAAGAAAACTTCCTTCGTTGTCAGAAATCGCCTGCCCCGGCGCGGAGCTTTGTGTGAACGCGAAAGAAGAATTTAACTGCGCGAATTCAAATTGGGAAACCAATCGCAGAGTGGCTGCCGAGACCGCCAACCCCGTGGAGTCGAAAACCTTCCCTCTGATCCCCGCGTCTTTGGTAAGTTTAAAATCAAACGTTTTTTGCGTTAATGTTGGCGAGAAACTTTCGCTTGCGAGGGCGGCGTATCCGTCCGCCGAGATTCGAACAAAAGGAGAACCGAAACCCTTTCCAGAAATCTGAGTTGTAATCAAAAACTGACCATTCTCACCTGCTCCAAGAGGTGGTAGCCCAAATGTCCCGACATGTTCTTCTTCCAAATGAACCCGAAACGAAGGTATCGCCTCTCCAGTTTCGGCATCCGTCACGATGCCGCTTAATTTGATTTCACCGACCTTGGAAATGGTAAAGGTCTGCTCCTCGGAGGTCGGCTTCCAAACATTGAGTTGCCCGCTGAGATTATCACCACCGCCGTTATATCCCGTTGCATGAAATTGAAGAGGAACAGGTTTTGATGGCGCCGAGTTCCAGCGAAATCGCCCTTCCGCATCCGTCATTGTGTCCAAATCAAGTTGATCCGTGTCAAAAGGGCCGGAAGACGCATAGACCGCTACTTTAGCGACCGGTTTTCCTTCCTGATCCACCACCCGCCCGGACATCAACAAGCCTTTCGTGAGAACTAAATCCAATTCTAAATCTCCATTTTGCATGACCAAGTTGGTGATGATTTGCTGGTATCCATCTGCTCTCGCCAACAATCGAATATTCCCGGGCAAAATATCCGGGGAAAGGAATTTGCCGTCGTCGCCTGATTTTACCTCAAAAGTGACCGGACCCATTATCCTTGAAATCTTTGCTCCGGAAACAGGCTGAAGGGATTCAGACACCACGCGACCTTGAACCTTGAATCCCGGATGCAAAACGATCAAAAAATTTGTCGGAAAACTTCCCGCCAAAGAAATGTTCGTTGTTGTGTTGGGATAACCCTCCGTAACTGCACTAAGACGGAGTTCCCCGATATTCTTGGGGGCTGATCTGTAAATCCATCGTCCCTCAGCATCGGAATTGAAAGTATTCAACCTGGACCAGAACCGGATGCTCACCGGATCGTTTTGCAAAAAATCGGAGCAAGATGGCCTGTTGATCCTCCTCTGGCAGGGCGGCGATGGCCGAATCAATTTGTGTGTCGATCTCGGCGTCGGAAGGTTCTTGCTCGGTGTTCATAATCAAGGCCGGGTCGCGTCCCGCCTGGTTCAAATAAAAATTGCGACGCCGGTCCCCGCGTTGATGGTGGGCGGCCACGTTTCGGGCGGCGGTAAACAGCCAGCCCCCAACATGGACATCAGACTTTAGCGTCGTGGATTTTTGGGCCAGCAAGGTGAACACCTGTTGGCGCACCTCCACAGCGGCGTGATAATCCCGGAGCTGTCGGATCAACGCATTCAGCAACCAACCGGCATGGCGTTGCACCAGCTCGGTAAATGCCTCTTCTTTTTGCTCGTCGATATAACGCCGCAGCAGAGCCCAGTCGTCTTCCATGGTTTGCATCATTTCAAACGGGTAATTCCCGGCGAAGCCAAAAGGGGACAATTTATTTTGAATCTCGAAATCGTGTGTAATCGCATCGGGGAGCGTTCGCGTCAATTGGCGTTCATTGGCGGTTTCCTTCTTTTCCTTCTGCCTAAACGAACCCGTCCGTAATGCCTAAGCCGCGAAATCTTTGTCACCTCGGACCGTTCGGGTCCAAGATCAAACCGCCGACGAGGTTCATTTCGTAACCTGGAGAAATGATGCGGGCTCGGGCTCTCAATTAGCCTGAGAATGACGTGAACTAAAATTCCAAGCGTTCCGGGATTTCCGGTTCACCACGTGCGCCGTGCCAGATGCGGGCGATGGCCACCACCTGTTGCCGGGGCAGCACTTGATAGATAATGCGATAGGGCGGGAGGATGATCTCGCGGATGTGCTCATCGTCCGCTTCGGGAACGACACGGCCCATAAAGGGAAAATTTGCTAACGAATCAGTCCTGGTCATGAGCCGCAGGGCGAAGGACTGGGCGGCGGCGGGATTGTCGGCGGCGATGAACAAGACGATCTCACGCAGGTCATCTCGCGATTGAAGGGACCAAATTATCTTGCAAGCCATGCGGCGAGCTGCCTTTTGACTTCCTCGTGCGGCACGGTTTCTCCGCGTTCAATTTGCGTTAATCCCTTGCGGATGCCCGCGAGAAACTCCAACCGTTCGGCGATGACGTCCAAACTCGCATCATCCGGCAGGCGCTGGATGGATTCCAATGCAAGTTGTTTGTCGCTCATACCGCTACTCTGCATGAACGCGGCCGGAAATTCAACAGTCTCCTCCGGAACGAAGATCTCGATTTACTCTGGAATTGAACGTCTGAATCGCCGTAACTACTCAGGTCAAAATTGGGCCGGGCAGGGTAAAAGCAGGGCGTGAAGATTTTTAAACTTTGCACGGGACTCTAATTAATTCCTCTGTCATCCTGGGGTCGTGCTGGAAACCGAGACGATACAAGGTGTTGCTTCGGTAAAAGTGCGTGAAGACCTCGTCCGTGGTTTTCGTCTTGATTCGAATCTGGCTCACTTCTCGATCCAATCGGTTGCATGCCAGAATAATTCCTCCGACCAACACCGCAGTCCAAACAGTGATCCCAATCATCAGCCAGGCAGCCGAGGCCGTATAGAATTTGCCGGCCTGGCTCAACACCGCAGCGAGCCCTATGCTCATGATGAAGCAGAAGGCGATGATTCCACGCGCATACCGGAGAATAGAGTCGCGCTCCTCCCTCGAACGGGCGGTGGAGGCCGCGGCTTTTGTACCCAAATAAGCACAAAAAAGACCGATCAACGGTCCGACAAAAACGCCGAGGCCCAGTTTGGCGACAAGGCCTTTACCAGCAGTCCCCGCGCTGCCGCCCCCAACCGCACCAACAGTGAGCGCCGCGGTTGCGGTAGAGGCCGAGGCCATCGGCAAAGCCACCAACACCGCCATGGTGAACGCGGTACCCGGCCGTGTGCGAGTCAAGGTGGATTCCACCACTGCCGCCAGCTCGTCACGCAACATGGAGCGACCGCGCGAAAGCCGTTGCTTGACCGCGTCCTCCGAGAGTTCAAGCGAGTTTGCCACACTCTAACATTCTTTCCCGGATGAACACCGGAAAAACCGAATCAGAGTCTCCTGACGTCGTCTCCTACAATATGAGGGATGGAACCAAATCCCTGCCGCGTTTGCTCCGGGAATATTATCAAGGAGACCCAGGGAGCGGAGAGGGGACAAAACTGCCCGCAAGCGCTCCACCGAATGGTGAGTCAAAAACGCAGATGTTTTTCCCCCTCTCTTCCATCCGGTGGGGGAGGACGGGGAGAGGAGGCTCGGCCAATTTCATGGATACAGCTCAGCGCGTAATCAACGGCCTGGGGCAAAGTCATCGCCCGGCCTTCCCTCAAAATAGAAAAGTTTTCGTTGGTAGGCGCGGAG
>Ga0163152_10003550_pt1 | contig 20154 bp, 11 predicted proteins | sample OliLakLV19MP8IB2_FD_148635 | JGI IMG/M metagenome (GOLD analysis project Ga0163152, IMG submission 148635) | Freshwater microbial mat bacterial communities from Lake Vanda, McMurdo Dry Valleys, Antarctica - Oligotrophic Lake LV.19.MP8.IB-2 | ecosystem: Environmental > Aquatic > Freshwater >...
GGCGAGCGGAGGCGGCGGCGCGCCCGCGTGAGCTCCGCCGCGACCTTCTCCGCCGCCGCGCGCGCCGCCGCCTCCGCTCGCCGCTTCGCGCCGAGGGTCTCGTCGAACGACGCCAGCTCCGCGAGCTCGCGTTCGAGTCCGAGGTGCAGCACCTTGAGCGCCGTCGCGTCCGACACGCCGTGCTTCTTGCGCAGCCGTTCGAGCGACGCGAGCCGGTCCTCGATCTCCGCGAGCTTCGCGGGATCGGCCTCGTCCGCACGCCGATCACGGAGCGTTCGTGCGACCTCCTCCAGCTCGAGCTTCGCGCTCTCCACGGGCGCGACGAGCGCTGCCAGCGACGGATCCAGTTTGGCCGCTCCGCCGATCCACGTAGCAATCGCCTTCAGGCGCTCCGCGACCGAACCCTCGCCGGAGTACAGCGACTCCTCGCTTCGCGAAACCGCTTCCGACAGCGCTTCCGCGTGGAAAAGCCGCGACCGCTGCCCCGCGAGCTCCGCGTCTTCGCCCGCCTGCGGGTCGAGCTTCCTCAGCTCCTCCACCTGGAAGCGCAGGTAGTCCTCGCGCCGGGCGCGATCCGCCTCTTTCGCGGCGAGCGACTCCGCCTCTCGCCGCGCCGCTTCGAACGTCGCGTACGCCTCCGCCATGCGAGCGACCAGCGTCACGTGACCGCCGGCCGAGTCCACGGCGTCGCGATGCGCGACCGGATCGAGGAGCGTCTGATGCTCGTGCTGTCCGGAGATGTCGATGAGCTTCTCTCCGAGCAGCGACAACATCGCGAGCGTTGCGGGACCGCCGTTCAGCAGCACCTTGTTTTTGCCGCTACGCGAAACGACGCGCTTCACGAGCAGCTCGTCGCCGTCGATCGCGATGCCCGCGTCCTCCAACGCCCCCTTCGCCCTCGCGTCCAGCGAGAAGAGCGCCTCGACGGACGCGGCGTCCTCGCCGGTCCGGATCAGGTCCGCGCTGGCCCTCCCGCCGAGCACGAGATTGATCGCGTCGACGAGGATCGACTTGCCGGCGCCGGTCTCTCCCGTGAGGACCGTGAAGCCCGGCTCGAAGTCGATCGAGACCTGGTCGATGATCGCGAAATGAAGGATCCGCAGCGAGATCAGCATCCGTCGTCCCCTTACGGCCCGCCTGGGATGGCGGACCGTTGTCCGAACGTTATACCGATCTAAACACCGAACACAAGACCGAACATCAACGACGAATCAGTACGTCGACGTGCCGACCTTGCCCTGGACGATCGCGACCGAGGCCGACGCGCCGATGCGGTCGGCACCCGCCGCGACCATCTTGTCGAAGTCCTCGCGCGAGCGGATGCCGCCCGACGCCTTCACGCCCATGTCCGCGCCGACGACGCGCCGCATGAGCTCGATGTCTTTCACGGTCGCGCCGCCCGGACCGAAGCCCGTCGACGTCTTCACGAACGCGGCGCCTGCCGCCTTCGAGAGTCCACACGCGACGATCTTCTCCTCGTCGGTGAGGCCGCCGGTCTCGAGGATCACCTTCACGGGTGCCGGTGCGCTCGCCTGCACGACCGCTTCGATGTCGCGGAGCACGTGCGCGTAGTCCTTCGATTTGAGCGCGCCGACGTTGATGACCATGTCGATCTCGCCGGCGCCGTTGCGCACGGCTTCGCGCGACTCGAACGCCTTCGCGGACGTCGTGGCGACGCCGAGCGGGAAACCCACGACGGCGATCGGCTTCACGCCGCTGCCGGCGAGGAGCCGCGACGCCAGCGGGATCCAGCTCGAGTTGAGGCACACCGTCGCGAACGTGTGCTTCCGCGCTTCCTCGCAGACCTTGCGAACGTCGGACTCCGTCGCTTCCGGCTTGAGGAGCGTGTGGTCGATCATCTTCGCGCGCGAAGATTCGATGCCGGAGACCTGCCCCGCCGCCGCCGAAAACCGCGACGCGCCGCGCGAGATCATCTCGTCGATCACCGGCCCCTTGCGCACGACGCACGCGCCGGAGCCTTCGCAGTTGTCCTTCGTCGCCATGCAGTGGGCGCCGTCGGCAACCACCGGAAGTCCGAGCGGACGCGGTGCGACGGCGCCCGCGCCAAGACGCGCGTGAACCTGCCGCGCCACTTCTTCCACGAGCCGGTCGAATTCCCTGTCCGCCATCCTAGTTCCTTACCTTCGCGAGCACGGCCTCGAACCCGCTCTCGAACTCTTCGTGCGCGGCGGTTTTCTCGTCCGCGGTGATGAAGCTCGCGGCAGCGCCGTTGAGCACGAGCTTCTTCAGCTCGTCGCGCGTCAGTTCGCCGTAGAACCAGGCGAGCGCGAGCTCGTGCGAGCTGTTGGTGTTCGAGACCGTGCGGTTGTCGGTGTTGATCGTGACGCGCACGCCCGCGCGCAGGTAGCGGCAGAACGGATGCGTCGCGTAGTCGGAGACCGCCCGCGTCTGCACGTTCGACGTGAGACACACTTCCAGCGGGATTCCGCGCTGCGCGATCTCCGCCGTCAGCTTCGCATCGCCGAGGAGCCGCGTGCCGTGGCCGATGCGCTCCGCCTTCAGAACGTCGATCGCCGAGCGGATCGATTCCGGCCCGTCCGCTTCGCCCGCGTGCGCGATGCGGCGCAGCCCCGCGTTGCCGGCGGCGTCGAACGCGAGCAGCACGTTTTTCGTTCCGTGATCCGCTTCGTTGCCGGCGAGGTCGAGCGCGATGACGCCCTTGTCCTTGTACTTCACGGCGAGCTCGGCGAGTTGCTGCGACGAATCCGCCGGTTGCTCGCGAAGGGCGCACACGATGATGCCGCCCTTGAGGTTGTGTTCCTTCGACGCCGCGGCGAACGCGTCGAGCACGCCCGCGAGGATCGCCTCCGGCGACGCGCCCTGCAGGGTATGGAGCAGCGGACAGAAGCGGATTTCCGCAATGCGGACGTTCTCGGCCGCGCAGTCCGCGACGAGCTCGCGCGTGACGCGACCGAGCGCCTCCGGCGTCTGGAGATACGTGTTCACGAACGAGAACCGAGTGAGGTAATCGACCAGGCTGCGGTTGTCGGGCGACACCCGCATCTTCCGCTCGGCGGATGCCAGGTCCACTTTCCGGAGGCCCTTTTCCGAAAGCTCGACGAGCGTCTTCGGCCTCACCGATCCATCGAGATGGAGGTGCAGGTCCGCCTTCGGGAGGTCCCGGCAGATTCGCTCGAGGGTCGCGACGTCTCTCATCGGGGCGTCGAGGAATACCGCGTTGGCGCCCTCCTCGTCAAACGCGGCGCCCGGAAAGTGGACCTTCCAGAACGCTCGTGATTCGTGACCTCCGGGACCCAGCCGACGCGAGGGCTTCCCAACGATATCCGGTGGTTGTGCCCCTTTCGGGAGAGGCACGGCGGTTGCTCCCTACGGGGTATGCACCGAAACGCTCAGCGAGGACAAACCGGGACCGAGTACATGCTCGTGGTCTCCGTCGCGGTGCTCGCGATCGTCCTCGGGAGCTACGGCTTCGTCCCCGAGTTTCGTGCCGGCGTGAACAGGGTGGGCTCCGACGTCGAGCAGATGCTCTCCACGGGACAGCGCACGCGCCGCGCCCCGCCGACGACCGGCTCGCCGTCGGTCTTCCCGCCGAATTACCGCCTTCCGAACGGACCCCGCAATGCCGGCTGCGCGAGCGGCACCGCGTGCAATCCGCTCCCGCCGGCAGGGACGCTCGGTGCGCCGATGAGCGTCTGCCGCCGCGGCGACAACTGCTGAAAACTGCGGGGTCATGACCCCGGAGTCATCCGCTCGCCATCGACGCGAGCGGAGCGTCGCCGCTCTTGAGACGGCGAACGTAATCGACGGCCATCGCCTCCTCGAGATCGGCGAAGAAGCCCTTCACCTGCGCGTCGGGGTGCCGCTCGAGTCGGCACGTGCGCGGGATCGTCAGCACGACGGCGCGAGCGGTCTTCTTGAGCCGGATGCGCGGAGAGCGGACGTCGTCCGCGTAGAGCTCGCCGCGAACGGTGATCACGCACTCGGCGGCCAGCGACGCGACGCCGCGCAGGCGCCCGTCCACGATCACGCGGTCGGCGTGGACGGCCGTGGCCGATACGTCGGCGCCGCGCGCGATGCGCAGCGTGCGGCAGCGGATCGATCCGAACGAGCCCGCGCACGCGAGAAGTAGCTCCCCGTCGAACTCGACGTCGGGCCGCTCGACCGGACCGGAGAGCCGCATGCCCTTCGGCCAAAGCGCCGAGTGACAAACGCTGCGGCGGTTCGCGAACCATACGTAGAGGAGACACGCGGCCGAGACCGCGAGCGGAAGCAGCAGGTAGATCTTCACGGGGATCCTCCAGCCACGGGTGCGGATGCCGTCGCGGTCGCCGTCGCCGCTTTGGGAAGCGGCGTGAACCAGACATCGCGGCCGTCGCGCACCAGGATCGAGTCGGTGATGAAGTAGAGTGGATCCACGTTCTCGCGCGACTTCCCCTCGCCGCGCATGACCTGGTAGTGGAGGTGCGGCGCGGTCGAGCGGCCCGTCGAGCCGACGCTGCCGATACGCTCGCCGGTCTTCACCTTCTGTCCGGCCTTCACGTCGACCTTGTCGAGGTGGGCGTAGAGCGTGGAGTAGCCGCTGTCGCCGTGGCGCAGGAGGATGTGCTTGCCGAGCAGCGCGCGCGAGTGGTCGTCGCTCGGGTCGACGGCGCCGGCAAATTCGACGGTGCCGGTGGAGGGTGCGACGACCGCGGTGCCCGCTGGCGCCGCGACGTCGAGCCCCTGATGGGCTTTGCGCTGGCCGGTGAACGGATCCGAGCGGGAGCCCATCGTGCTCGAGACGTGTACGCCGGGCGTGATCGGACCGGAAGAAACGACCCATCCGGCGGTGAGGTCGATCGGCGAACGCGACGGGAGCAGGTCGAGCTCCGCGGATTCCCGCGTCCGCGAGACGAGCTCGCCGCTGAGCCACGCCGCTTCCTGGAGGTGGCGAGCGAGATGGTCGGTCCCGGCCGCCTGGCAGTCGAAGGTGGCGGGAGGAACGATGCCGGCGCTGAGCGCGACGCGGCGCAGCTCGCGAATCTCGGGCTCGAGCTTCGCGAGCGACGCGTCGACGCGCGCGCGCTCGGCGGTCTCCCACGAAAGGAGAGAGCGTGCCTGCTGATCGAGCGCCGAGCTGCGGATCGGCTGCGGATCGAAGGCGGCCAGGAGCATCGCCGCGAAGAGCGCCGTCAGTCCGACGATCGCGACGGGCGCGGGCACGACGATCACGCGTCCGCGCGACGTCCGGAAGGCGACGTGGCTCTTTGCCGCGGCGACGGTCGTGGTGCTCCAACGACGAGGTGGCGGCAGGGGAAGCGAAACCCACGTCTCGTCCAGGGGACCGGGCGGCAGGCGCGTGCTGATGACGGTGTCTTCTTCGTGTGTCGACGGGTCCATCGTCCTCCGCGGGTCTGTTGCGGCAGAGACAGGGTTAGACCCGATCGTCCACGGAGCAACCCGCCAGCGCCCTTTGCGCGCGCGTTTGCGCGGACCGCGCAGAGTGCGCGCGAAGCTGAGGGCGGCGTGAGAGCGCGTCAGCGCTTCTTGCGCGGCTTGAAGCCGTAATACCGCTGGAGCGCCGTGTTGATTTCGTCGTCCGTGGCGAGCGCGCAGTTCACCGCATAGCCCGTGACGAAGCCGATCTCTTCGAGCGCGCGCCGATTGGCGGGATCCGAGGTGGCGAGGAGCAGCGTCTGACCCGAGATCGCGACCGGCACGACGCGGAATCGCACGACGAGATCGCGAGGCACCAGGGAGAGGACCTCTTCCGGGAGGTCGAGGCTCTCGAGGTCGATCCGCGGGACGTCGAGCGACTTGCGGCGGCGCAGGCCGGGGAGCTCCTCGGAGTCGGCGGCGAGCTTCTCGACCGCCTCCTTCACGGCGTCGAGCACTCCGGACATCCGCGCCTGCAGCTCGGGGTCCGCGGGGTCGAGCCGCATGGCCATCAGGTAGTAGCTGGCGGCGTGCTCGTCCTCCCCCTGCATGGCGTAGAGCTCGGCGAGACGCACGACGAGTCGCGCATCTTCCGAGAATTTGAACAGGGCAAGCTCGAGCGTGTGGATCGCGCGCTCGGGGTGCCCGTTCTCGAGCATCGTGTCGGCGCGCTCCAGCGCTTCCTCGACGGGATGCACCATGGATGTCCAGTCTAGCATCGCAACGCCACGCGCTTGCGAATCCGAATTTCCAACAAGGCCTTCGCATCGGCTCTCTGCGCGGCCCAAAGAGAATGCGAGAATCCGCACGTGCGGATCGTATTGATCGTCGTTGCGGCGGCGTTCCTCGCAGCCCCGGTATTTGGAGCCGAGCCGGAAAGTCCGGGTCGTTTCGCCGTTCTCATCCAGACGACGTCGAGCGTGGCGGCGCTCCAGGAAACGGCCGAGCGCGTGTATCCCGGCGTGAGCGTCGTCGAACCGCTCGCCGTCTCCTCGGTGATGACCGACGACGACAAGGGCATGCTCACGGACGGAGTCGGTGAGCGGCTTCGCGCGAGGCTCCGCGCGGATCGACTGCTCCTTCTCGAGCAGCACATGACGCCGGCCGGCAGCCGCATCCTCCGCCTCCGAGTGTTCGACAAGACCGGCGCGGTGCACCGCAAGACTGTCGAGGTCACCGACGAGACCGTTCGCGAGCGCGTCCGCCAAACGCTCGACGGCCTGCCAAGCTGGCGCCCGAAAGAAGCGAGCGTCTCCGATTGGATCGGGTTCGCGAGGTCCGACGACAACGCCTTCTTCGACGTAAACTTTTTCGGCGGACGAAAGATGCTCGCCGAGTCCGAATGGGGACCGCTCGCGACGCAGAACGAGATCGGCGGCTTCGCCACGGTCGGCCCGACGAGCTGGCCCGTTCACCTGGCGCTCGAAGCGTACGGATCTCGGGCCTCCCACGACGACACCTCGGCGACGATCGTCGAGGTCGGCGCCGGAGCGAGACGGATCTTCGACATGGGCCCGATCCGTCCGTATGTCGGCGCCGGGATCGATTTCGTCCGCGCCGACTACATCGTCGTCGACGCCTTCGACGACCACCACGTGAAGAAGGATCGCGGCACCGGCTACTGGGCCGGCGGCGGCGCGGCGTTCCGCATGGGGAAGTTCGGGAACGTCGGCGTCCAGTTCCGCTACTCGAGCGCGGAAGTGGGGATCGGCTCGCGAAGCATTTCGGCGGGTGGCGTCCACGCCGGCGTCACGGTCGGCTTCGGATCAGCAAGAGCGGCGGCAACCGAGCGAAGCGAGCCTGCCGCCGCGAGAACAATGGCTGATCGCAAAACCCGACCCGGAAGTAGGTAGAAATGGAAACCCCCCAGGCGTCATGGACGCGAGGGGGGATTCACAAGAGGACCTGGCAGCGACCTACTCTCCCACAAGGCAAGCCTTGCAGTACCATCAGCTCGGGAGGGCTTAACTTCCGTGTTCGGGATGGGAACGGGTGTGACCCCTCCGATAAAACCACCAGGAATTCGAAATCGATAAAAAGAGCCACCGGCTCTCTCAAAACTGCATACGGGATGGCGCGAAGACTCTCCGCGCATTTCATTGATTCACGAGGGATATTTCTTCATTCCCCCCGTAGCGTGTGGGGGGTGCCAAGAAATATCATGGTCAAGCCGCACGGCCGATTAGTACCGGTAAGCTGAACGCCTTGCAGCGCTTACACATCCGGCCTATCAACGTCGTAGTCTCCGACGGGCCTTTAGATCCTTGCGGATGGGAAAACTTATCTAGAGGTGGGCTTCCCGCTTAGATGCTTTCAGCGGTTATCCTTTCCGAACATAGCTACCCGGCGACTACCGCTGACGCGATAACCGGAACACCAGAGGTTCGTCCATCCCGGTCCTCTCGTACTAGGGACAGTTCCTCGCAATTTTCCTCCGCCCACACCAGATAGGGACCGAACTGTCTCACGACGTTCTGAACCCAGCTCACGTACCGCTTTAATTGGCGAACAGCCAAACCCTTGGGACCTGCTCCAGCCCCAGGATGCGATGAGCCGACATCGAGGTGCCAAACCTCCCCGTCGATGTGAACTCTTGGGGGAGATCAGCCTGTTATCCCCGGAGTACCTTTTATCCGTTGAGCGATGGCCCTTCCATATGGAACCACCGGATCACTAACACCTGCTTTCGCACCTGCTCGACTTGTAGGTCTCGCAGTCAAGCCCTCTTATGCGTTTACACTCATCGGCTGGTTTCCGTTCAGCCTGAGAGGACCTTCGCGCGCCTCCGTTACAATTTGGGAGGCGACCGCCCCAGTCAAACTACCCGCCAGGCAATGTCCTTCACCCCGATTTAGGGGCGCAAGTTAGATGTCCAGATCCATCAGGGTTGTATTTCACCGTCGGCTCCCCCGACGCTAGCGCGCCGGGTTCAAAGCCTCCAACCTATCCTACACAAACAAACCCGAACATCATTGCCAAGGTATAGTAAAGGTTCACGGGGTCTTTCCGTCTAGGTGCGGGGTAGGAGCATCTTCACTCCTGCTACAGTTTCGCTGAGTTACTGGCCGAGACAGCGCCCAACTCGTTACTCCATTCGTGCAGGTCGGAACTTACCCGACAAGGAATTTCGCTACCTTAGGACCGTTATAGTTACGGCCGCCGTTTACTGGGGCTTCGGATCAAGGCTTCACCTTGCGGCTAACCTCTCCCCTTAACCTTCCAGCACCGGGCAGGAGTCAGACCCTATACATCCTCTTGCGAGTTAGCAGAGTCCTGTGTTTTTGATAAACAGTCGGTTGGGCCAATTTGCTGTGACCTGCGATCGCTTGGGGAGTAAATCCCGTACACGACTGCAGGCCCACCTTATCCCGAAGTTACGGTGGTAGATTGCCTAGTTCCTTGGCCAGTATTCTCTCAAGCGCCTTAGGATATTCTCCTCGTCTACCAGTGTCGGTTTGCGGTACGGGCACCTTTTCCTCAAACGCAGACCGCAGATTTTCTCGGAAGCATGGGCTCACCAACTCCCAGAGCCTTTTGAGCTCTGGTCGTCTCACCTCTCGGCATTCTCGGCGTTTTTTTCCTACCGAAAATATACCTACTGGCTTTCAGGGTCGAATTCGTCGCGACCCCCTGGCTACCCTTCTCCGTCCCTGCTCTTGCTCGGTTCGGTGGCGCAGGAATATTAACCCGCTCTCCATCCCCTACGCCTTTCGGCCTCGGGTTAGGTCCCGGCTTACCCTGGGAGGATTAACCTTGCCCAGGAAACCTTAGACTTACGGCGACTCTGTTTCTCGCAGAGTTTCTCGCTACTCGTCGCAGCATAAGCACTTCTCAACTGTCCACGGGTCCTTACGGTCCCGCTTCAGCCCGTTGAGAACGCTCCCCTACCACGAACAGAATCCGAAGATTCTGTCCATCCGTAGCTTCGGCAACATGCTTGAGCCCCGTTGAATTTTCGGCGCGGTTTCACTTGACCAGTGAGCTATTACGCTTTCTTTAAAGGATGGCTGCTTCTAAGCCAACCTCCTGGTTGTCTATGCGCCACCACATCCTTCACCACTTAGCATGTATTTGGGGGCCTTAGCTGACGGTCTGGGTTATTTCCCTTTTGTCCCTGAATCTTATCACCCAGGGGCTGTCTCCTGGAAAAGCGCTTACCGGCATTCGGAGTTTGATTGGGTTTGGTAGACTTGTAGGTCCCCTAGCCCATTCAGTGCTCTACCTCCGGCAGCGTATTCTCCAAGGCCATACCTAAATATGTTTCGGGGAGAACCAGCTATTTCGAGCCTTGATTAGCCTTTCACTCCTATCCACAAGTCATCCGAGCGGTTTTCAACCCACAACGGTTCGGTCCTCCACGCGGTTTTACCCGCGCTTCAACCTGCTCATGGATAGATCGACTCGCTTCGGGTCTATCCCACGCGACTCTGGCGCCCATTTAGGACTCGCTTTCGCTACGGCTCCGCCTGTCGGCTTAACCTTGCCACGTAGGATAACTCGCTGCGTCATTATGCAAAAGGCACGCAGTTAGGCCTATCTCCGAAGAGACATTGCCCTTCTACCGCGTGTAGGCATGCGATTTCAGGATCTTTTAATTCCCCTCTCGGGGTTCTTTTCACCTTTCCCTCACGGTACTAGTTCACTATCGGTCGCTAGGTAGTATTTAGCCTTGGAAGATGGTCCTCCCTGATTCCTACAGGATTGCACGTGGCCCGTAGTACTTGGGTGTCTGAACGAACGAGTCTCGTGATCTTTCGTCTACGGGGCTATCACCCTCTGTGGCTGAACTTTCCAGTTCAATTCGACTAGATCCGCGATTTGTAACTCGTCGAGCTCTCGGTAGAGAGCCCCGTCCAAAACCCGCAACCCCACACGAACAACGCCTACCGGCTTACATTCGTGAGGTTTAGGCTGTTCCCCGTTCGCTCGCCGCTACTGGGGGAATCTCGGTTTGATTTATTTTCCTTCAGGTACTGAGATGTTTCAGTTCCCTGAGTTTGCATTTCTTCACCTATTCATTCAGTGAAGAACGAGTGGGTATTAACCTAACCCTTGCGGGCCACTCGAGTTGCCTCATTCAGAAATCCTCGGATCAAAGCTTGCTCAGCAGCTCCCCGAGGCTTATCGCAGCTTGCCACGTCTTTCTTCGCCTTCTAGCGCCAAGGCATCCATCACACGCCCTTATTAGCTTGACCATGAAAACTGATTTCAATGGTTTGCTTTGCGGACTGCCATCACGGCAGTCCCTCTAAATCGGTCAGCCCTAGCTCTGCAGCCGGTACTGACTCTTGAGAGTGGTCACATGCATCGCCTAACGGCGAGGACATGGACCCGCTTGACATCAGCGTGAATCAATTTATCCCGTATGCAATTTTCAGAGAGCCGATTGCGTTGGCGGCGATGCCGCCAGCGCTGAATTCTCTACTCCACCTGGGTGGAGGTGAACGGATTCGAACCGATGACCCTCGCGTTGCAAACGCGATGCTCTACCAGCTGAGCTACACCCCCGGATGAAATTGCCTCAACAGGGACTGGTGAGTCGTGGGTCTTGGTGGGCCCAGAAAGACTTGAACTTTCGACCTCGCGCTTATCAAGCGCGCGCTCTAACCAACTGAGCTATGGGCCCGGTCATGTTTCCTAGGCTCGGCCCTTTGGGCCTCGAGAATCCGTACGATAATCAAAGAGCAGGGAGTTATCCCCGATCTCTCAAAACCGAATAGCAGACGTTTAAGTTTTTGCGTTTGACCTTCGGACCGGACGAATCCGGTTCCTTAGAAAGGAGGTGATCCAGCCGCAGGTTCCCCTACGGCTACCTTGTTACGACTTCACCCCAATCACCACTCAGACCTTAAGGCACCCTTATTGAGCGCATTTCTGGTCCAAGCGACTTTCGTGGTGTGACGGGCGGTGTGTACAAGGCCCGGGAACGTATTCACCGCGCCGTTCTGATGCGCGATTACTAGCGATTCCGCCTTCATGCAGTCGAGTTGCAGACTGCAATCTGAACTGAGGCACCTTTTTTCCGATTAGCATGCTCTCGCGAGTTAGCGTCGGTTTGTGGGTGCCATTGTAGCACGTGTGTAGCCCTGGGCATAAAGGCCATGAGGACTTGACGTCATCCCCACCTTCCTCCGGCTTGACGCCGGCAGTCTCTCTAGAGTGCCCAGCTTTACCTGCTGGCAACTAGAGACGAGGGTTGCGCTCGTTGCGGGACTTAACCCAACATCTCACGACACGAGCTGACGACAGCCATGCAGCACCTGTCTCCCCGCTCTACCCTTGCGGGTAGCACTCTCTTGTTTCCAAAAGATTCGGAGGATGTCAAGCCCAGGTAAGGTTCTGCGCGTTGCGTCGAATTGAACCACATGCTCCACCGCTTGTGCGGACCCCCGTCAATTCCTTTGAGTTTTAGTCTTGCGACCGTACTCCCCAGGCGGGGTGCTTAATGCGTTAGCGACGGCACTGCGGGGGTCAATACCCACAACACCTAGCACCCATCGTTTACAGCGTGGACTACCAGGGTATCTAATCCTGTTTGCTCCCCACGCTTTCGCGCCTCAGCGTCAGTTACCGTCCAGGTGGCCGCCTTCGCCACCGGTGTTCCTCCTGATATCTACGAATTTCACCTCTACACCAGGAATTCCACCACCCTCTCCGGCACTCTAGCCTTGCAGTTTCGAATGCAATTCCACCTTTAAGAGGTGGGCTTTCACATTCGACATGCGAGGCCGCCTACGCGCCCTTTACGCCCAATAATTCCGAACAACGCTTGCACCCTCTGTATTACCGCGGCTGCTGGCACAGAGTTAGCCGGTGCTTCCTCTCCCGGTACCGTCAGGGCTCACTCTTCGTGAGCTTATTCGTCCCGGGCGACAGGGCTTTACAACCCGAAGGCCTTCATCACCCACGCGGCGTTGCTGCGTCAGGCTTTCGCCCATTGCGCAATATTCCCCACTGCTGCCTCCCGTAGGAGTCTGGACCGTGTCTCAGTTCCAGTGTGGCTGGTCGTCCTCTCAGACCAGCTACCCGTCGTAGGCTTGGTGAGCCATTACCTCACCAACTACCTGATAGGCCGCGGGCTCATCGATCGGTGACCCTTGCGGGCCTTTTCCCACAGCTCCTCAGAGCCGTGGTCTTATCCGGTATTAGCCCGCCTTTCGGCAGGTTATCTCAGACCAAAGGGTAGATTACCCACGTGTTATGCACCCGTCCGCCACTTTACAACCCTTGCGGGCTTCTCGTTCGACTTGCATGTGTTAGGCACGCCGCCAGCGTTAGTTCTGAGCCAGGATCAAACTCTCCAATTTGATTTTTTGGAGAGTCATCGTCGAGATGTACCTCCCGACATATGGCTCTTCATTTGTTCGATACCTGCTCGAGGGAGGATCACTCCTGCCTCGAGCCGGTTTTGTTTCTTTGTGTCCTGCGACCAGCGAGGTCGCGGGATCCGCAAAAACTGGCGTCTGCTATTCGGTTTTCAAAGATCGGGGACTGCTACGAAGGCCGGAATCTACTCAGATGCTGTACCCGGTCAAGAGAAATCTTGATCCCCTCAACCTTCCAACACCCTTCGGTCCCGAACCCGCGTATCTGGCCCGACCACCTGGAGGAATCGCTTCCTCGAGGCCGCCAATCACCTTTGGTGATGGGCGAAAAAGTCCGCGCACCTTAACGGGCGCAACTCGGACGGTCAAGCCCTTTTTTCAGGGTCTTTCGTCGCACGGTAAAACATACGTAAAATCAGCTAGTTGCATCAATTCGGGACCCGTGGTCTCGATCGGCAGTACGTCTACGAATTCGTCAATCGCCCGTCCATTTCTGGACGGCGGTTTCGAACTAAGTTATTCGTAAATTATACGTCTCGCGTGCGGAGCGTCACGTGCCAGAAGAGATGCACGTCGCGCTCGCGAAGATTCAGATCCAGCCGCGTACGACGGCGATCTTCATCGCCCACGAGCCGAGCGTGAGAGCGAGCGCGCTCCACCACACCGAGCGCGGAATCCACGAGAGTAACGCCTCGGGGCGGAAGCCCGGTCGTCCGGCGATCGCGCTGCCGAAGATCCACAACACGAGCGCGACATCGACGGCGAAAAGCGCGAAGCCCATCGGTTGCGTCGTGATCGAGGAGAGAACATGGCCATGCGCCGCGTGTGTCCACGACGTCGTCATTCCGCAAAACGCACAGGGAAAACCCGTGAGGTAGAGGAACGTGCACGGAGGCAAACCGAGCTGCTGGTGCGTGCCGACACCTTTCGCCGACGGCGTGAGAAGGAACGCGGCGGCCATCAGCGGAGCGGCGCCGAGCGTCCCCCAGCCCAGGTTCGCGAGGCGATCGCCGATCTTCGATCGCGGCGCGACGGTGTCTGCGGCAGACGTGGAAACGGACTCGGGCACGACGCTTCCTCCACGCGCGTCAGCGCGCGCTAATGTCGGCGGGGAGCCGACCGCGGAAGTCTACGCGGTGCCCGAGTCCATCACTAGTCTGGGAAGCGATCCGTCAGTTCAGCGGCATCACGTCTTCGGAGAGACGCGGCGGTCCGCCGGCCTTCTTCGCCCACGTGCGGCGAATGCGGCGGTGGACGTCGAGATATTCGTCGACCATTCGATCCGCGGAGAACCCGGACACCGCACGCGCGTGGCAGAGACGCTGGCACTCCTCGCGGCGACGAGAGTCCGTCGCGAGCAGCCCGATCGCGTCGGCGAGCGCCGCCGGATCGTCGACGGGGACGAGCACCGCGGCGCCGTTCCAGAGCTCACGGTGGCTCGGCACATCCGAAAGAATCAGCGCACAGCCCGCGAGACCCGCTTCCACCGAGCGAAGACCGAACGGGTCGTCGCGCGCAGGGAGCACCGCGACTTCCGCCTTCTCGAACGCGCTCGAACGGCCGTCCGTGTCGAGCCAGCCAAGATCCGCGATCCAGCCGGGCAGCGGCGGCCGGGCGCCTTCGCCGGCGATCTTGAACGGCGCCTCGATCTTCACGCGTCGCAGCGCCTCCATCATCACGTCGAACCCGTCGGCCTTCTCGTCGGTGCGGCCGTAATACACGAAGCCGCTCCGCGATTTTTTGATCGGTGACAGCATGACCGGCTTGTCGCCGAGCTCGATGCCCGGCTGGATGAGCGAAATCGGCCGGCGATATTCGAAGCGACGCGAGATCTCCTCGGAAAGCGCACGCGTCGGCGAAACCACCGCGTCCGCGCCGAGCAGACCGCGACGCGCCGGACCGCGCCCGCGCGAGATGCGAGCGGTGCGATCGGCCGCGATCATGAGGATCTTCGGAACCTCGAGCTCGAGGTCACCGAACGAGCAGCGATCGATGTGCACCACCGACGGACTCCACTCCTTCACGAGCTCTTCCAGTGCCGCACGCGCGGTCTGGATGAACGTGGGGTCCGTCGTGGGTCCGGGGATCTCGACTCGCGTGAGGCGGATGCCCGAGTCCTCGACGGCGGCCATGCGTTCGGCCGAGGGCTCCGGGCCGAACGACGCCACGAGGACGTCGTGTCCGCGACGCAGGAGGGCACCTGCGAGCGAAACGGTGTGCATCCAGCCAGCTCCGTGCGGGTCGACCGTGAAGAGAATGCGATTCATGCGAGTCCTTCTGCGCGAGGCCAGGCGACCAGCGCCTGAGCCGTGGCTTCGTTCGTCGTTCCGAGATTCGCCGGGGGCGTCGCGACGGCGAAGAGGCGAGCAAGGCCCTCTTTCCACGTGATCGCCGGCTCCCAGCCGAGCACGCGGGTGATCCGCGTGACGTCCAGGACGGGGGAAGGTTTGGTTTCGCCGAGCGGCGGAAGCAGCCGGGCGCGCCCGCCGATTTCGGCGAGGTGCTGCGTCATGTCCCACACCGACGGCGCGAAGCGGGCGCCGCCGCCGACATTGAATGCCTCGCCGACCGAGCCTTCGGGTCGGGCGAGCACGCGCAACACGGCGTTCGTGACGTCGTCGATGTGGACGAGGTCGTAGGGCCAGCGCGGATCCGCGTTCGACGCGAGCGGCGATCCGGTGCGGGCGGCGCACGCGAGACGCGCGGGGAATGCGTCGCTCATCGCGTAGAGAGGATCGGTCGCATACACGACGGGCAGACGAATCACCGTCGCGCGGCGCGAGCCGCTGCGAGCCGCCGCGAAGATGTACTGCTCGGCGCACGCGGCGGCCGCGGCGGCGGAGGACATCGGCGTCAGGATCTGCGCTTCGCGCGCGGCGAACATCGCGGTGTTTCCGCGAACCATGACCGGGTTCCCGTAGACACCCGAGTCGGAAAGGAGCACGAGATGCGCAGCGGGCGCGCGGCGCTCGATCACGCCGAGAAGCTCGAGCGTTCCGTGCACGCGGACGCCGAGCTCCAGCGCATCCCCCGCACCACAGAGCGGAGCGGCCGCGTGAATCACCGCGTCGGCTGCACCGATCGCGCGGTCGAGCTCGGAGCCGTCGCGAACATCGCGGAACACGAACGAGAGCCGCCCGGTCGAGTTGCGCCGGCGATCGAGCCAGCGTGCGCCGTCCGCCGCATGCGGTGCGCTCATGTCGTCGTAGACGACGACGCGGTTGCCGGCATCGATGAGCGCGTCGGCGAGACGCACGCCCACCGTACCCGCGCCCCCAGCTACGAGAACGTTCATGCCCGGCTCCTGCTCCCGATTCGACCCTGTGCTCCGACCGTGACCAACCCCGGAACAGATAGGGGTCAAAGGTCCGTGCGCAAGTCGGAGGCCACCTAAAAAGCGAAGCGGAACGACGGGTTGGAAACAGATGAGCGCTACACAGCCTTCACGAGCGCGTGGTTCTTGCGGCCTGAAGAAAGCTTTGCCGTCCCGTTTGCCCCGAGATCCGCGGTGCGCACACGCGCGGCGATGTCGGAGATGACGACGTCGTTCAGACGCGCTCCGCTCTGCTGGATCACTCGCTTCGCTTCGCCGCGGCTCGACGCGAGACCGCTTCGCACGAGGAGGTCGACGAGCGCGATGCCTTCTTCGAGCTCGGCGCGCGGCACGTCGACCGTCGGAAGCTTGTCCGACGCTCCGCCCTGCTCGAACGTCTTCTTCGCGGTCTCTTCCGCGTCCTTCGCCGCCGCATCGCCGTGCGCCATCCGCGTGGCCTCCGTCGCGAGAATCTTCTTCGCGTCGTTGATCTCGCCGCCCACCAGCTTCTCGAGACGCAAGACCTCCGCGAGCGGAAGCTCGGTGAAGAGCTTCAGGAAGCGCCCAACGTCGGCGTCCGCGGTGTTGCGCCAGTACTGCCAGTAGTCCCACGAAGACACGCGCTCCGCGTTGAGCCACACCGCGCCGTCCGCGGTCTTGCCCATCTTCGCGCCGGACGCCGTCGTGATCAGCGGCGTCGTGAGTCCGAAAACTTCGGCCTCCGCGATGCGGCGCGTGAGCTCGATGCCGTTGACGATGTTGCCCCACTGATCGCTTCCGCCCATCTGCAGGCGGCAGCCCGTGCGACGGTGGATCTCCAGGAAGTCGTAGGCCTGGAGGATCATGTAGTTGAATTCCAGAAAAGTGAGTGGCTGTTCGCGCTCGAGGCGCAGCTTCACGCTGTCGAACGTGAGCATGCGATTGATCGTGAAGTGGCGGCCGACGTCGCGGAGGAACGGGATGTACGCGAGCTTGTCCAGCCACTCCGCGTTGTTCAGCTGGAGTGCGTCCGTCGGACCGCCGCCGAAGGTGAGAAAGCGATCGAACACGCGGCGGATGCCCGCGACGTTCGCCGCGATCTTCTCGTCGGTGAGGAACTGGCGGCTCTCGTCCTTTCCGGACGGATCCCCGATCTTCGTCGTGCCGCCGCCGAGAAGAACGACCGGACGGTTCCCGGTCTTCTGCAGCCAGCGCAGCATCATGATCTGCACCAGGCTTCCGACGTGCAGGCTGTCCGCCGTCGCGTCGAAGCCGATGTACGCGGTGAGCGGCCCCGCGTCGATCACGCGCCCGAGCCCGGTTTCGTCCGTCTGCTGATGGACGAAACCGCGCGTCTTCAAAACATCGAGGAAATCCGATCTCGCGCCCATCGTCCTATTCGTCGTCTTCCTCATCGGCGACGGTGCTCTCTTCGTCGTCAAAATTTTCGTCCGCGATGTCCGCCGCGAGGTCGAGCGTGTCTTCGTCGTCCTCGTCGTCGGCTTCTTCGTCATCTTCTTCGCGGGCCTGCGCTGCCAGCAGACGCGTCACCAGGTCGGATTTCGCGCCCTTCCGCTTCGCCTGCTGCGCGTATTTCACCGCGGTCAGGAGGTCGCCTCGCTTCTCGTGGATCTCGGCGAGGTTCGCCAGATACATCGGATCGCGGTGCGCCTGCGCGGCCTTCTCGAACCAGATGACGGCATCGTCGTAGCGCTTCATCTCGTCGTACGCGCAGCCGATCAGGTTCAGCAGCCGGCCCTGGCCCGCGTTGTCGTGGGACCCTACCTTGCCGAGATTTTTCATCGCCTGCTCGATGCCGGCCATCGGCGATTCGTCCTCGAGCCACGTGAGACGCGCATCGAGGAAGAGCACCTGCCCGTCGCGCGGGTCTTCTTTCAGCGCGGCGTCGGCCTGCGCGCGCGCCTCTTCGAACTTTCCCTCTCGCCCGAGCTTGAATCCCCTCACGACGCGAGCGCCCGTGAGCTGCCGACGGATCCGCTTCTTCACGTCCTCGTCGGAGACCTCGTCGCCGTCCTCGTCCTCGCCGACGAACGTGCCGGCTGGCGCACGCAACACCGCCTCCGCGAGAGCGATGAGCTTCTCCATGTCGTTCTCGAACGCGTAGTGATTGAGCACGCACATCACGATCTGGCGATCGCTCGCGTGCTCCTTGCCCGGCTTCACGGCCTCGAGACGCTGCACGAACCACTCGACCGCATCCGCCTTCTCGAGATGCGGCCACGCGCTGCGAAGGAGATAGTTCCAGCTTGCGAGGTGCGGCTCCGGCGGAAAGGAGGGCGCCCAGAGCGGCGCACCGGAGTCGCCCTTCGCCTTCAGCGACGCGATGTGATCCGCGAATCGTTTGCCGGTCCAGAGCCGTTCGGAATGGCACGCGTCGTTCTCATACCACTCGGCCTCGTCGAGGATGCGGATGCCGGTCTTCGTCGAGTGGTAGCGCTCGTCGTTCTTCTCGCGCGCGGACTGCTCGAGCAACTGCGCCGGGATCTCCGGGTGCCCCGCGCGGAAGAGGTGCTTCGCGATGAGCGGAAGCCGGTTGTCGTTGCCCGCCCGATCGACCCAGCCTTTCAGGTTCGCCAGGAGCTCCGGCATCCGCCGCTCCATCCCGTCCATCGCCTCGCCCGCGAGCTCGGCCTCGTTGTAGTCGCCGTCCACATCGTCGAGCAGCGCCTTCACGACCGTGACGATCGATTCGTCCTCGCAACGACCGAGCGCCTTCGCCGCGCTCACGCGTGCCCACGGCGTGCCCGGACCCTGCAGCAGTGATTCGAGCAGCGCCTTCACGCCGGCAAGCTCTCGATTCTCGACGAGCCACTCCATCGCGTTCGAGTCGCCCTTCCCCGCGCGGAACGCACGCGTGAACGCCTCGAACACGGCCGGCGCCTCCTCCTTCGGGAGCACCGCGGCGATGCGGATGCCGATGCCGACGCCATCCGCCGCCATCCGCAGGACCGCGCTTCTCGTTTCCGGGTCGGTCTTCGCTCGCGCGATGTTCTTCTCGAGGTCGTCCCAGTCGGCGAGCTTCTCTTCGAGCGTGCGGATTCTCCGCTCGGGCACGTTGCGCCGATACGGCGTCCACGGCTTCGCGGAATCCGCCGCCGTCGCGACGAGGCGAATCAGCACGCCGCCCGAGAGGATGTGCACGCGGCCCGACGCGATCGCCTTGAACGCGGGCGTGTTCGGCACCGCGCGCAGCACGCGATCGAGCGACGCTTCCCACGCACGCGCAGAGAGGTCGGCGTAGCGCCGCGTGTCCTCGGGAGAAGCGCCCTCGGGGGCGTCGGACTCCGTGATTTGCGACGTCTCGCCCTTGCGGCGAAGGAGGTCGGGAAGCTCCACCTCGAACTGCGGCGGTTCCTCCGCCACCGGCCCCGAGTCGAGACCCGCGAAGCTGCGAGGTCCGTCGAGCGTCAAGCGCAGGGTCATGTCCCAGCGCTCGATCATGAGCGCGCCGGCACGGAACGCCGGATCCTTCGTGCCCTGCTCGGCGAGGCGCTCCGCGATCCACGAGACGAGACGCGGCTCGGCCGCGGTGATCTTCGGAGCCGGGTCGGTGAGTGCCGCGGGCGTGCGTGCCTCGCGGGTGAACACGAGAAGCGAGTCCTCCTCCGCGACGGCGAGCCGCCCGTCGAGGTGCAGCACGCCGTACGGGTAGCTCATCACCTGGTCCGAGCCATCGCCCGCGACCAGGCGCGCGACGCCGGTGACGACGGGCAGCTCGCGCTTCGAGAAGTCGACGGTGATGACCTGGCGGTTGTCGGTGAGGAAGTAGAGCCGGTTGCCGGCACGCGCGACCGTCCGCGCGTCGATCGCAAGGGTTCCGAGCGACTTCGGGTTCGCCGGGTCCTTCACGTCGACGAGCCACACACCATCGCCGATCGGAATCACCGCGAGATCGTCGAACACCGTAATGCCGCGCGGCTCGATGCCGTCGATCCCGAGAAACGCGACGGGGCGCGGAGCGCGACGATCGCGCACATCGGCGACCACGAGGCCTCGCTCGGACGTGACGAACACGTGGAAGCGGCGAGCCGCGACGCCGTTCACCGACGGCGAGTCCGCGCCGCCGGCGGCGACGATCGAGACCGGATCGGGACTCGCGGGATCGGCGAGGTCGTAGAG
>Ga0163152_10003554_pt1 | contig 20141 bp, 20 predicted proteins | sample OliLakLV19MP8IB2_FD_148635 | JGI IMG/M metagenome (GOLD analysis project Ga0163152, IMG submission 148635) | Freshwater microbial mat bacterial communities from Lake Vanda, McMurdo Dry Valleys, Antarctica - Oligotrophic Lake LV.19.MP8.IB-2 | ecosystem: Environmental > Aquatic > Freshwater >...
TGTCACGATTCCCGATCTTGACCCGAAGCCGGCTTTTCCCTTCGGGACGATCCGATGTGACAGAGCGAGGGATGACCTCGCGTCCAGCCAGTTGCCCCATCACGCGCTGTTGATCTTTCAGGGTGAGTTCGACGATGTCCGAGGTCCAAAAGTATCCCAAGCCATTGATGGCGATCAACAGCAACAGCCCGAATACCATCAGCAGGGATACCGAGACGCCGGCGGCGCACCCCCAGATGAAGATGTTGCCGGAGGCGAGGATGTTTTTGAATGAGGTAGGCATTAATACTGGCTATATTTCGTTCGCAACCGTTGCCGAATGATTTCCGCCACGGTATTGATCAGAAACGTAAAGACAAATAAGAGCACGGCCGCCAAGAATAAGATGCGATAGAGTGTGCCCCCGTAAGGGGCCTCTGGAATTTCTACGGCGATATTGGCCGACAACGTGCGGAAGCCATTGAAGAGGCTCCAATCCATAATGGGGGTGTTTCCCGTGGCCATGAGGACGATCATCGTCTCTCCAATGGCCCGGCCAAAACCGATCATGATCGCAGAAAAAATTCCTGGACTTGCCGAGACCAGCATGAGCTTGACCAGGGTTTGCCAGCGGGTGGCTCCAAGGGCAAGAGATCCGGCGATCAAATGCCGTGGGACGTTGGACAAGGCTTCCTCGGAAATACTGAAGATGATCGGAACGATGGCAAAGCCCATCGCAAAACCCACCACGAGGGCATTTCGTTGGTCGTACCGGAGCCCCCAATGGGTGGCAAACCAGGCTCTGTAGTCGGTTCCGAAGAGGAACGACTCGATCGACTGGTTCAATCCCAGACAGACCACGACGGCGCCGATGATAACGGGAATCAAGATAAACGATTCCATCCCAGGGCGAAGACGGCGAATGAGCTTGGCTGGGAGGTATTGCCAAAGAATCGACGCGACTGCGACGCTCACAGGCACAACCACAGTCATGGCGAGCATCGCAGGGAAAATTCGTTCAAGCACAGGGGCCAGCCACAAGGCGGCCAAGAATCCCAGGATGACGGTCGGGAGCGCCGCCATGATCTCGATAGTTGGTTTGATCTTGGCTCGAAGATCGGGCAGCATGAACATCGATGTATAGATGGCTCCTAACAAGGCCAGAGGCACTGCGACTAACATGGCATACAGCGTCCCTTTCAGCGTGCCGAAGATCAGCGGGAGGAGGCCAAACTTCGCCTCAAAATCATCGGCGCCACTGGAAGATTGCCACACATGTCCCGGTTCTTCATAGCCTTCATACCAGACGGGCTTGAACAGGGTTGCGAAAGTCGTCTCTGGATGAGGGTTGTGAATCGCATAGGTGAGCAATTCTCCCTGGTCGGTGAGGGCCACGGCTCCATCGGCTTTCGGGGAAAATGTCAGGGTGCGAATCGCTTGCTGGTTCCCGTGAAGCTTCAACAGTGTTTGCTCGGAGGTGGAGTAGTGGACAAACAGGTTACCCTGGGTATCGCCGGTGATAAATCCTTTGTCGCGAAGGGATGGAGAGATCACCGTGACGGGAGATGGGTGCGCCTCGAACCGGTGAATCTGTTGAAAACGAGTGAGTGAACTTTCTTGAGATTGCCGCACCGGCATCCAGACTGAGACATCGCCGCTGCTGTTGCCGATGGCAAGCGAACGATCTCCGATTAAGTAGGAGAGGGCGGTGACTGAAGTGCCGGCCGGAGCCACCGGAATGGTTTCGGCCAGACTCGGCTGGGTTCCTTCTCCCACATCGTAGCGATAGAGGTTCCCACCGCCCGTTCCAATCGAAAGGGTGTCGCCTCGGCTGTCAAAGACCAAAGCCGTCACGGACTCAGCGCCGTGACCGGTCAGTGCAACAGGGGCGGGCGAGGACGATGGAGCGCTGTACCACAGGCGCCCTTGATTTGTCAGGGCTGTGGCGAGGATGCCCTGGTCCGTTGGCTGGTAGGCCAAACGAATAATCTGCTCTTTAGCGGGAGTCAATTGTGCCGGGGGGCCAAGGATGACCGTTGGAACGATGAGACGGATTCCCTCCTTGAAACCGGCTGTGAACTCGATCGTGACAGGAATGAGGCGGCCATCGTCCGTGCCGAAGGCGAATCGATTGCCGACCCCTACTGCTCGAGCGATGGCGGTGATGGAGATTTTATCCAACCCTGGAGGAAGATCAACGCTGATCGGTGCACCGGATTGTGCATTGAAGAAGCGGATTTGGTGATCGGATCCTGCCGTAAGTTGATAGATAATCTCTTGATATTCATCCATGCCGACCAAGCTGGATTGAGGGAGTACGCTCGGTGGAGAGGCGCCGGTTACGTGACCGCTCTGAGTCGCGTGTGGAGAAAAAAATACGGGAGCGACTTCTTTCACCAAGAAAATAAAGATACCGATAATGCTCAGGATGACGGCAATCCCACCAATGGTGATGACGACTTGAGCCAGCCGGTCGAAAATACGACGCCACATCACAGCGGCTGAGTGTCGTGATATCGCCGGCAGGGGCGTATAGCCATACGCCCCTGCCGCAGGGGAGGGGACGAGGGTAGAATCGGATTCGCTAGTCAAGTTTCTTGAGTTCCTTCGCGGTCGTGTCGGCCTTCAGCGGGAAGAAGCCATCCTTGACCACCACTTGTTGTCCTTCTTTGCTATAGATGTATTTGATGAACTCTCCAACGATCGGATCCAATGGTTTATTGGGCTCCTTGTTGACGTAGAGATAGAGGTGGCGCCACAGCGGATAGGATCCATTGTCTGCGTTTTGCTGGTTGGCCTCATTGAACGGCATGCCTTCCTTCTCCGCCAGTGGAACGGCGCGCACGTTCGATGTGAGGTACCCGATGCCGCTGTAGCCGATGCCGCCTTGATCTTCGCTTATGCTTTGGACGACAGAGGCTGACCCAGGCTGTTCTTTGACTTCGTCCTTGTAATCTCCATTCTTCAGCGCATGCTCCTTGAAAAATCCGTAGGTGCCGGAGGCTGAGTTCCGTCCATAAATACTGATGGGACTATCGCCCAGGCCGTCTTCTACGCCGGCCTGTTTCCACAGCTGAATGTTCTCATTGTGGCCACCGCGTCGGCTCTTTGAAAAAATCGCATCGACTTGCGCCATGGTCAGTCCTTTGACTGAGTTGTCTTTGTTGACGTAGACGGCGAGGGCGTCGATGGCGACTGGAAACGCGGTGGGTTTATATCTGAATTTTCTTTCAAAGGCATCCATCTCGGTATTTTTCATCGAGCGGGACATCGGTCCAAGCTGCGCGGTGCCTTCAATCAAGGCTGGAGGAGCTGTGCTCGATCCCTTACCTTCGATCTGGATTTTGACGTTGGGATATTGTTTGCGAAATCCTTCAGCCCAGAGGGTCATGAGATTGTTGAGCGTATCCGATCCGATGCTGTTGACATTGCCGGACACCCCGCTGACTTTGACGTAGCCTTTCAAAGCAGGATCGAGAATGATGTGGTCATCGGCATAGGCCGATGGAAGACCGGAAGCAAGAGCCCCACAGAGGGCGACGCACCACAGACTGGACCTGGCAGTTAATCTTTTCATTGAAACTCCTTTCATCAGCGCATCATTCATAGGATGGTCTTGTTCTATTACCAGGGCATTACATGAATGTTACGGCAGTGTTAACTCCCCCTGGTCCTTCTGCTTGTTCCAAACGACCGAGCTGGGAGAGGCGGTCGTATGTTGCCCCTCCCAGAGGCCATCGTCAATAGTTCCACTGCAATTGAAAACGGAGAGTCTCCCCATCACGGACGGGAAAGGGCGCAGTTTGAGTATCCGTTCGTTTGCTCCAGGCATAGGCCACCGTCAGCTCAAGATCCTTGCTGAATTGATATTCCATGCCGACTTCCACTTCACGGACGACGTTGAACGGTGAACTAGTCCGATGCTTCTTTCCGCCGTAGTATTCTTGCCACCGTACGTAGGGAATAAACTCGTTCCACTTATACATGCCTTGGACGTATCCGCCTTGGATCGAACCTTCCTGAAGGGCTGTTTGCGCGGCATTCAGTTCCGGACCCCGGCCCCAGTTCCATTCCGCCTGGAAACCGAAGGGTTGAGGATACAGCACGAAATGCGCGGCGATTCGCTCGTCGTTGATATTCCCGCCGTCTGGACGCGCGATTCCCGCCCCTGCAGCCGTATTGACTAGCCCACGGTAGGCATCCGCTCCGACTTGCACGATTTGCCCATAGGGCAATTCAAAAGGGTAGGTGGCATGCAGCACGACATGTTTATTGTCATTGGCTTCCGAGACATTAAGGGTCTGACCGTTATAGACCCCGACGCCTAATACGCCATAGTCTCCTGACCCCTTGAGACCCGTGTCGATCAGCCTCCTGAATAATTTTCTGGTGTCAGCCGGAGTGTAATAGAAGAAGAATCCGATATCCCGCTCTCCGTTTACGGCGCTATTGAGGCCGTCGGCCCGGTCGAACGGGAGCCGTTGTTGGCTGGACTGAAGATTTTCAAATCCAAAAGGAACCTTCGATTGGCCTGCTCGAATACGAAACTCCTTATCCTTCGACAGGAACGGCAGGAAGATATCGGCATAGGCGTCTCGGAGTTGGGCGAAGTTATTATTGCCGGTTCCAGCAGTGGCCCCCAAATCTGGTTGAATATATATGGACAGCCAATCGGTGACATCGCCGGAGATGACGAGGCGGATGCGGCGGAACTGGAAGCCTGTATTATTGCCGATGGAGCTATCGTACTCGCTTCGCAGATCGTTTTCGTCAATGAGACGACTATAGCGAAATTGCGTATAGCCGCGGATGCTGAGTTTGTCGAACCATTTTTTAATGGCGGCCTTCTGTTGAATAATGCCTTCTTCTTTTTCATGGTCGGCTTTAGTGTGGAGCCATTCTTCTTTGGTGATGCTGCCTTTCTCGTAGAGAATGTCCTCAAGGTTGGCTTGAGCACTATTGGCCTGCACGATCAGCCCAAGGCCGATGACGCAGGCGACGGTCGCGAGCCACGGTCGTCTCATTCGTTACCTCCATTTCTTCTGTTGGGGCCTACCGATTGTCTTACGTGGGCGGGAAGGTAACTCTCATAGGTAAGAGCCACGTCACAGCGGTGTTACAGAATTGTTAATTTTTGATTGAGATTCGAAGAACTTCGAGGAGGTGATCAGCAGGCTGCAGAAAACTATTATGAGGAATGCCAGAACTTCACCAGTCCAGATGTCTTAGATGGTAGGAGCACCCTACAAGAATACGTATGTGGATATGGCCAATGGTGACCTGAGGCGCTCGAATAAACTGACCGAAAAAGAGGCCATCAAAATCATTCAGCGGCAGAGCATGAATTTCTGGAAGTCGATGCGAAAAAAAGCCGAAGCCGTGCTCTTAGCCGGTGAACTCGACCAACGGGTTGAGAACCATCGAGGGTAACAGAAGAAGAGCGTAGCCTGTTACCGGTGCAGGCGTTAAGGAATCACCGGGTTTTCTGTTTGGAAGGCCCATTGTGTTTCTGCGCGTTTCGTTCAGCTTCCTGCTCGGCTAACTGCCGTTTGAGATCGTGCAGCTCTTTTCTCATATCATCCCAATCACGCTCACTCGGCTGAGTAGGCGATTGAATTGTCTGGGTCGCCGGCACCGGAGCGGTGGTCTGTCCGGTCGCGATGGGAGGTGCACCGGGGATTTTTTGATCGAGCGGTGGGGCTTCTGAATCGGCGGGGAGTGAAGTGAGGAGGCCATAGTCGATGATCAGTGTCATTTCGGTCGAGCGCGGGTTGCGATACGTGTCCGGCCGTTTTGCCGACTCCGGGAAAAAGAGGATCGTGGGTGGTGGCGTCGGTCCGCCAGCTCCGTTCCAGGACAGGGGGATCAGCCGGGGCACAGTCAGATACAGTGATTGTCCGTAGGCGTAGAGCGAGCCTTTCGTCAACTCAGACATCCCCGGTTGGATAACGTGAAATCCCACCTGCTGGTCCGACGAAGCTCTGCTCAGTCCCTCAGCCAGGAGTGGAGACAGGAACTGAATATCCTCGTCCCTAAACGCTCGAACGGCCTCTGGCCTGCCCATGATGAAGTTTCCGAATAGTCCTCGGTACTCCTTGACTGCCGCGCCGCGAAGAACACGGGCCATCGTCTCTACCGATAGCGTGATGGGGTGAGCGGCTCGGAACGATCGATCGGGAATCCGTTCCACATACACCGCGCCTCGGTCTGATTCATGGATCGTTAAATCCAACTCAGGCCTCGTCGCGCAGGCAGACAAGGTCAACGTGATTCCGATCAGTATGACAAGGGCACGATGTGGATGATGAGACATGGCCGATTCGTTGAGTGTATGCCCATCGGCAGCCTAACATAAACGAAAGGGCGAGGGCATCGGGAATCTCTAGGTACTTGACCAGACCCCAGTTGTTAGGCCAAGGTTCAGGTTCCTTCACGCCGAAACGCTGAAGAGCAGGAAGGTACGAGTCTCTGGGCGGGTGGCCGATACCCCAGCGCGCTATGCGTTCGTTGCGTATTGTAGTGTTGGCGCCAACCTTCCCGATCACCCGCCCCTCTTGCAGCGTATAGAAGAGTTCGCCGTTGAGCAATTTGACCTGCCCGGGCAAACCTGGTCCAGGATGAATGTGAGACTGGACCGCAACCAGGGAGGTCCTGGTCATGCCCAAGTATCGATATATGCCCGAAGAGATCATTCAACATCTGCGAACGGTTGAGCTTGAAACTGGCAAAAGGCTGGCAGTGTTCGATGCTTGTCAGAATGACACCTATCTAGAGGACGCGGTAGTAGAGTAGAGAACTTGCTCCTGTGTTCGGATCGCGCTGGAGCACCGCGGTTGCGTTTCTGGTCACTTCGTTTACGCGCACCGTCATGCGGGCCAAGAAGAGATCGCTTTTGACGTCGTACAGATTTTGGGCGCGGAGCTCCTTTCCGATATCTGCAAAACTACTCACACGATCCAAGTCTTGAATGGTTTTGAAGGGGCGCGATATGGCAATGTCTGCAGCGACGCCTTGCGTAATGCTTGGATCGAGCGCCTGAAGGACAAAGGGGTCTGCGGTGTTCAGATTCAGCTTACTTTGTCCATCTTGAGGATAGACGGTCACCAGCTTTGAGAGCTTTGCCAGGATGTCCGGAGTCATCCCTTTAATCAGGCGCAATTCTAAGAGTGTCTGCAGAGGAGCATTGGCCGCCCGGTAAGGGGGGCGCAGCGTTTGGTAGTAGAGGCTTTCTGCTCCGGCAGGCTCCGGCGTCTCGTCCTGATCCACCCAATCGACGATGGCATCCACGAGATCTGGCCTGATCTGCAACAGTTCGAAGAGCCGCTTGACTCTCTGGGTCTTCGCTTTCTTGGCAATGGGGTCACCAGCTGCTGCCAGGTCGTTCAGGTTCAGCTTGCCCCGTTCATCCTCGATCTGGCCGGTCAGCAGGCCGTCACCGATAATATAATTTTTTATGGGAAGGGCCCACAAATCGGTGGGAGCATCGAAGAATTGGCCCGCATTCCTGTCCTTGGCAAGGTCTTGTTGCAAGGTGCCACGGGCTGCCTGAACCGCGGCGCGTGCGAGCACCGTGGCTTTGAAGTTGTCGCGAAAGGCTGCGGCATCGCGGTATTCACGCCTCGCCTCGGCATCAAACTCAAGAATCAGCGCGACCAGGAGAGCGAGAACCAGGAGAGTGAGGAGGAGGGCGATACCACGTTCATCAGACCTTCGCATAGGTCACGATTCTCAGCGTCGCGTCGAGATTGATTGGATTATCGTACTTTGGTTTGATTTGCAGATGATGCACTTGGACGTCATAAGGCGCCTGTTCGATGGCCGCCAGCAGCGCGAGGAGCTGAGGAAGCGACACACCGTCGAGCCGAAGGTCGACCGCGGTTTCCTGATAGCCCTGGACGACCGCGGGAGATTGCGGTTGTAGGCCGACGATGCGATCGCGAATCTGCGCCCCCGTCGTCGCTTCTTCCATGAAGGCCAGCAGCGAAAACTGGGCCGGGGGGCTCGGCATGCGTTGCTCAACTTTGGTGATACGCGCCTGCTTGACCACGTACTCCTGCGCGACAAGCGCGAGTTCTTGGCTGTCTTTCGCTTTCCGTTTCGCGTGCCGATCGAGCTTGTCGATCGAGCCCATGAGCGGATCGACGATCAGGAGAAAGACGAGCGCGGCCACAACCATGGCCCCGCCGGCCGCCACGATGATGCGCTCGCGCTGCGAGAACTGCTGCCACCGTTCTTTCAGCATCTGCATCATGGCCGTTGCACCGTATAGGTGAGGCGAAACACGACTTGGTTTGGCACCGCTCCGACGCGGGTATCGCTGATGGATACATCATGGAGCGTCTCGTTCGCCATGAAGGACTGCTTAATCTTCTCAACCGCATCGAACGTTGTGGTTTCTGCCTCAAGATGGATGCTTGTTCCGTCGATCGTCAGTTCCCGTATCTTCAACGGGACGCCCTGGGGCACATGTTTCACGAGTTCTGCCAGGCCGGCCAGAACGTTATAGCGCGTACCGTCGACGATCGAGAGACCTTTTTCCAGCTGCGACACTCGATAACGCGCCTGGTCCAATTCATCACCCGGGTTCACGCCGGGACCAAATGTTTGCTCATATTGCGTCTGGAGTCCGCGCTTGAGGTCTTTGACCGTAGAATCTTTGAGGACGACGCGTACGGCGAGATCTCCTAATACGAGAAGAGCCAGGATCAGTCCTCCCCATAGAGCCAGCCGTCGATCCTTTTTGGACACTTCCGTTGTGTCCGATGCGGCATCGCTGCTGGCTTTGAAGTCCAGCGCGAGATTCGATCCTGCCAGCCTGGATTTCCAGCGGGGGCGGACAATGTTTGGATGGATCGATAATCCAAACGCGATGGAAAATGCGCGTGGGCAACTCGATCCAAATCCTTGCCGTGGGCCGACCGGGAGTAAGCCGAGTTGCTGTGCCATATGCCCGCTGAGTTCTTTCAATTTAGACCCGCCGCCCGATACCCAACAATGAGTCAGCCGTTGATGGGCTGCGTTTTCGTAGGTATGGAGGGAGACGCGTAACTCTTTAATGACCGGTTCAAGCCAGGTCTCGATTTCCTGCACAGCCATGGCCCGCTTTCGCCGTTCCGCTTCGGCGAAGCTGCAGGCATAGCGCACGGCGAGCGCATGGGTGAGATGATTCCCTCCCCACAGCACAGTTCGTAACAACACGGGACGGCCCTCGTGCACGAGACATAAGGTCGTCTTCGAGGCTCCGACGTCGATGATCGCCATGTCGCCGGGGACCTGGGCGCCTTCCTCTTTCAGAAACTGACTGACAGAAAACAAGGCCATCCCGTCAACCGTGATGACAGAGGGGTTCAGATCAGCGGAGGCCATAAACCGCAAATGTTCGGCAATTTTGGCTTTGGGTGCTGCGGTGACCAGCACGTCGGACCCTTTGGCTTTTGTCTGTCCTTCCAGAGATTCTCGCGCCGGTAACAATAGGCTACCGACGGTGACGTCCTCCAAAGGCATGGGAATCAGGTTTTCCATTTCGAACGGGACAATCTGCGCCAGCTTGGACGCATCTCGAAAGGGGAAGGAGAGGGTTCTGACAAACACATCTTGGCAGGGGAGTGCGGTGACAATTTCCCCGCTCCCATACAAACCATGCTGCCAGAGAAAGTTTCTCAGCATGGCGGTGCGATACGCGGGTTCCGTATGTTCCTGACGCCCATACGGGATGGGCTGGTGAAAGTATTCTACCGATTCACGTCCGGTCAGGCGGCGGCGAAACCGCACGGCCTTCAAGGCCGTTTGTCCGATATCGAGTCCAACACATTCAGCAATCATCGACAACTTCCGACTCCTGGTCCGTCTGGTCTATTCAGTCTGTCTGGTCTATCTGGTTGGGAGAGTCGATAACTAGAGAGACCAGACAGACCTCCTAACGAAATAGACCGATTAGAGGGCGACCCGCGCCTGTATAATCGGCCCTACAAGTTTGAACGTCAAGGGGGCTCCTGGCTGGAACGGTGGCAACGAGAGGCTCGCCGCTTTTTGGGCAAACCCTGCGCCTGGAATCACGGTGACTGTGAGATCGAGAAGACTTTGTTGCAGAGGTTGTCGCAACGTGACATGTCCCTGGGCCGAAAAAGATCCGTCCACGCCGTCTCCCTTCAAATCCGTGACGTCGCATACGCCATTGCGGCAGGCGAGCACAGCGTGGATCTGGTTGAATGTGAGCGAGGAATTTGCAGAGGCGTTGGCCGCGATCCGTTCGACGACGAGATCCTTGATTTCAGCCTTCACGGTTCCTTCCCCATTGAGGGCAGCTTGTGCGCCTTGTGTGCTATCCCACCGATGCATGAAGTCTCCCTGGATTGTCCCTCGGCTCACGTAAGGTTTCAGCACTGTTGCAAGATCCATCTGCTGGAGGTGGCCTTTGACGGCCAGAGGACCCTGTAAAGACCATGAGGCTGCGGTCAGCGATCCCGAGGCTCGTCCTGCTTCTGACTGCGCGACTCCCGGCAGCTGGATGGCGTACTCTACCACTACTTGGCCTAAAATTGCCTGAAAGACCCCAATTGCCGCTCGTGCAGCTCCAAAGGAAATCGTTCCGATTGTCGGTCCAGTGAGGATCAGATCACGCCACTCGATGGCTGCGGGTAGGCCCACCGACCAATCTGCCGCACGAACCTCCAACCCACTCGTCCGATTGAATTCGGTCAACAGGCGGTGCTGGAGTGGGCCAAAAGGAAAGGTCAGGAGCAGGAATAGGATGAAGCAGGCCAGCGATGCCACTCCCCACCCCAAGGGGCCTTTACGTGTCAGTGTCGCAAGCCAGGCAAAAGGCCATGTCATTATGAAGCCCCCACTGACACCCATTGGCGAACCGTCACGGGTTCCGCTTTCCCTTGGAGCAGCGTCAGCTCGATCAAGATCGCTTTAGGCGCGCCAGGCTTTCCACGACTATCCCACTCATCCAGCCAGAGCTGGCTCTTCCCGTCGTAATAACGCACATTGAACCCTTTCACCTTGGTGGCGAGCTCGATCTTTTCAATGGATTCATCTGTCAGGCTATAGAGATTCCTTCGGGAAAATCGAAGGAGGCGATCGCCTTCTCTGGTGTAGACGATACGAACCAGCTCGGTATCTTTGGCCGAGTCCGCCCCTCGAAACTGGCCCATGGTGAGGAAGGCGACCGAATCTGCCGGTTGACCGTCCCGTTGGTCGTTGATCCCCATCCAAGGACCGGTTGCACGACTCTCGCTGACTGCCAACTCATCAGTCATAAGGCTTAACGTACGGCGAACGATTTGCTCATCGGTTGATTTCGCTCGTGCGGCTTCGATCGCGTTTGTCGTCATAAAGAGGGACCCGAAGACTAATGTGGCCATCATGGCGATCAGAGAGACCGCCAATAGAATTTCGATCAGGGTAAATCCCTCTTCAGAACCCTGTGGCGCTCGTCGAAAAGACATAGGTGCTGACCTCGACCCTTTCCTCTATTTCCCCTCTCGGCCAGAGGACCTGAATTTTGATTTCCCGTACGACTGGTAATGGTGTGGGCGAGACAATCCGTTTCCACCGATAATTCGTCGGGCGATTCGTCATCTCAGCAGTGGCTTGAGACCCAAGGGGGGTCGGCAGAAACTCTCCGCCTGTTTCGCCAAGGGGCAAGAGTGCGCCCAACTCTGTCTCGACCAACTTTTCCTGCGCGAGGATCGTGGCCGTCGTCAGGTCCCGGGCTCTCGCGTGAAGGTCGAGATCCCAATTGCGAAGTCCCAATAAGATCGGCAGCGCCAGCGCGAGAATGCCGAGCGCGATCAGTACTTCCAATAATGTGAAACCCTGGTCACTTCTCATAAACGCACACTCTGTGGGAATGCAGTCAACGTGGGCGCGAATCCTTCACGACTTCGGTCATTTTGAGTAATGGTTTCACTCGATCGAGAATGATGAGCTGCGTGGAAGGCGGAGGCTCGATGCGCTCATCGCTCATGCGGATGGCTCCTGTTACCGGCTCAATGGCGATGGCCAGAAGGTTGTTGTGCGTATCCACCAAATGCATCGTCATCGGATCGATTCTTCCTGAGGGGTAGAAGGCCAGATCGACCCGCCCGGAGCTTTTTATCGCCTGACCGATCACCATGTCCGAGATACGAACGGCGGCTGGGAGGTGTAGCGGGGTGGCCCAGGTGGGGTGGTCGATCGGCACCTTTTCCTGATTCCCATCCTGGATCATCAGCCAGTAGACCCCCCGGTCTATATCGACGTACAGTCGGACTGGCTTCTGGATCACCATAGCCAGGTCCTGGATGGATCGCACCGTTCGGACCATCTGCCGCCCGACAGAACCCAGATTTTCTTCCAGCGAAATTCGAGGCAGCACGATGCCGAGTAAGCTGACGAGTAGGAATAAGACGATGATAATTTCCAGAATGGTGAATCCACGCGAGGAGCGACAGGTGTGAGGCGGCCGGGTCTCCGTTGAGGGGGTATACGATGCGAGAACAATGCTGGTGGCCTTTTTCAGCACCCTGCTATTCCTTGTCCAGGTTCCAATTGGTGATATCGGCATTGATGCCTTCGCCGCCCGTTTCACCATCGGTCCCGAGGGAGATAATATCGTACTCACCTCTCAGACTGGAGGTCTGACCGGGATTCTGAATGGGAATCTGACTGGGGCTGAAGTACTTGTAGGGGTTTGCCCAGGGATCTTCCGGGAGTTTTTGAATATATCCTCCGAGTTTCCACTTCTTTGGGACAACTCCGACCGAAGGTTTTTCAACTAGGGCTTTCAGTCCTTGTTCAGTCGTGGGATAGACACCGTTGTCGAGCTTGTAGAGCTGCAAGGCGCCTTCGATATTTCGAATTTGAACTTTCGCCGCTGTGCGTTTGGCGTCATCGGTTCGCCCCATAATGCGAGGCACGACCAAGGCCGCGAGGATCGCAAGAATGGCGACCACGACCATGATCTCGATGAACGTGAAACCCCGTTCACTGCGGAGCATATACCGTGAGGGGTGAGCGGTGAGGGGGGAGGGGTGGACACTCGCGTTTCGATCTGCCATTCCCCAAAACCGCCACACGCTCTCGACTCTTGCTCTTCCACTCATCGAACACCTCCCGTTCATTGCATCAGTTGCTACTCGCCGCGTTTTCTAGCGCACCATTTGTCCCATCTCAAAGATGGGGAGCAAGATTGCCACCACGATACAGAATACCAAGATACCCATGATCAGGATCATGATGGGTTCGAGGAGCGAGGTAAACCGTGTAATAACCCGGTCTACTTCTCCATCATAAATATTGCCGATGCGACGCAGCATCTCTTCCATTTCACCGCTGCGTTCACCGACCGCAATCATGTGGGTGACCAGCGCGGGAAATTCTCCGCTGCGCTTCAATGGCTCGGCAATCGTTTCCCCTTCCCGTATATTCTGTCTCGCTCCCTCGACGGCATACTCGAGGACGCGATTGTTCATCACACGCTTCGCGACATCCATGGCATCCAACAATTGCACACCGCTCGCCAGCATGGTGGCCAATGTGCTGGTCAGTCGGGAGATAGCGACCATACGGGCAACCTCACCCATCAGTGGCATCTTCAAGAGCCATCGGTCGGCCGTGAGTCGCCCCGCGTCCGTTTTTATCGCCCGGCGCGTCGCCCACACCATCACACCCACCCCACCAAGTATCACCGCCCAATAGTCGGCAAGAAAATGGCTGATGCTCATCAATACGACGGTCGGCCAGGGGAGGGCCTGCTTCAAGCTCGTAAAGACGGCGGTGATTTTCGGTACCACAAAGGTCATGAGGAAAAACAGCACCGTGACACCGACGATCAGCATCAGGGCCGGATAGAGAACGGCATTCGTCACTTTATGCTTGAGCGCCAGCTGTTTTTCCAGAAACTCTGCAAGGCGGAATAGGATCTGATCCAACGCTCCGCTTGCCTCACCGGCGCGCACCATGTGCACATAAATCTGAGAAAACTCTCGTGGATAGCGCTCAAGCACGGCGCTATAAGATGCCCCTCCACGGATCTCTTCGCGGATATCGGCCATGAGGCTTTTGACGGGCTTCTTCTCGGTTTGATCGACCATGACCCCGAGGGCCTCGACCAGCGGCAGTCCTGCGACCAGCAAGGTCGCCAACTGCCTGGTCATCATCGCCACATCGGTTGTGCTGAGGGCAGGGGCGCGTCCAATCCCAACAGTGGATCGGACGGACGTGCTTGTGGATGGGCCGGTCGTGGCCGAGCCTTGCTCTACCATATCGGTGGGAAACACACCGACCTTGCGCAATTTTACGCGTGCAACTTTCGGACTCTCGGCATCGATAATGCCGGTCGCCGCTCCACCGTCGTTTCGATAGCCTGTATAGTGATAGACGGGCATCCTGCTAGATCTCGATTTCCTGTTGGGTCACCCGCATCAATTCTTCCGTCGTGGTGACACCATTAAACACCTTGTCCGCCCCTTCATCTTTCAAGGTCACCATCCCTTTCGCCGTCGCGGCTTGGCGAATTAATCCCGAGTCTGCCTTGTTGCCGATGAGACGGCGGATCTCGTCGTCCAGCACAAGGAGTTCAAAAATACCTGTTCGGCCTCGATAACCGGTTTGGGAACAGGCTGGACATCCGGCACCACGATAGAAGGTGGGCCGTACCCTCGGTGGAACGATACCAAGGCGAATCAGTTCTTCATCATCTGGGTGATAAGGCTGCTTGCAGTCCGAACAGACCTGGCGTAACAAGCGTTGGGCTAAGACGGCGACCACCGAGGAGGCGACGAGGAACGGTTCGATACCCATGTCGATCAATCTGGTGGCGGCGCTTGCGGCATCGTTGGTATGGAGTGTCGAGAAGACTAGGTGCCCTGTGAGTGAGGCATGAATGGCAATTTCAGCGGTTTCACGATCGCGAATTTCGCCGATCATGATGACATCGGGATCTTGTCTGAGAATAGACCGCAGCCCTGCGGCGAACGTCAGGTTGATTTTTGGATTCACCTGCATCTGGCCCACGCCGAGCAGTTGGTATTCCACGGGATCTTCGACCGTAATAATGTTCTTGTCCGGGGCATTGATCTGCGTCAACGCCGCATAGAGTGTCGTCGTCTTCCCGCTCCCCGTCGGTCCGGTCACGAGAATGATGCCGTGCGACAAATGGATCAATTGTTGGATGATCCCCAACCGATCCTCCGTAAATCCCATCTCCGACAGATTCAGCAGACGGTTCTCTTTCTCCAATAACCGTAGAACGACCCGTTCTCCATGTGAGGTGGGCAGCACTGAGACACGCAGATCGACATCCTTCCCCGCCGTCCTGATCCGAAATCGGCCATCCTGAGGCAATCGCTTCTCTGCGATATTCAGACCCGACATGATTTTCAAACGCGCGATAATACTTGCCTGCAGATGTTTGGGCGGTGTCAGGACCGGATAGAGCACTCCGTCGATGCGATACCGAACGACCAGACCACGTTCGAACGATTCGAAATGAATATCGCTCGCACGTTGCCTGACCGCCTGGAAGAGTACGGAGTTGACTAACCGAATAATGGGTGCTTCATCGGTGGCATCGAGGAGATCCTGCGGCTCATCCAATTCATGAGCGATCTGGTCCAAGCTCTCACTGGCGGCGATATCTTCCATCACTTGCTCGGCTCCGGCTGGACTCGCCGCTTCGTCATAGACCCGATTCAAGCAGGCCAGAAGCGCGAGACTACTGGTCAGCACCGGTTTGATCGGGAGGCCGAGTAAGAGCCGGAGGTCGTCCAACGCGGCTGTTTCCATGGGATCGGTGGTCGCCACAAGCACCGATCCATTCTCTGTCTTGAGAGGGAGTACGTGATAGCGGCGGGCAAAGTGAATCGGAACTTTCCTGACCCATTCATGGTCCACCTGGCTCACATCGAGATGCGAGAGCCAGGGAAGATCAAATTGAATGGCAAGCGCCTGGAGGAGTTGCTCTTCGGTGATCGCTCTGGCCCGGACCAAGATTTCTCCGATGCGTCCGCCTTTAGTGGCTTGGAGGTTCATAGCCTCAAGCAGTTTCGCTTCAGACAAGCCGAATTTGTCTTCGAGTATCCCGCCTAACAGCGGTCGACCATTCTGTTCGTCCTGTGCCACTGAACACCAATGAGATGGTTCACTACCGAGAAAGCCCGTCGGTTGGGAGCAAGACCCTAACCGGAGCAAGTTGAAAGAATACTCCTCCATTTCATGGATGACAAGGACGGAGCGATTCCACCGATGGGCCATCCATACGGCTTTTCTTCCAGTCGGGGGTCGGAGTCTGTCTCAGACAGCGGGCCCCGTGTGGTCCAAAATAACTGAGATCGAGCCAATCGCCAAAAAATTTTAATGATTCCATTTCTGAAATTGTCGTTGTCGGATGAACAGATCAGGTTGACTGTCCGGTTACCGCGAAGTATCTCGTGAGTGTATGAGCGTCGCTCAAAAAAAGAGGTATAAATTCCTTGCTTATGCTGGTATATAACCGTGGCGTAAAACTTTGAGGTAATGGCGTCGATGCCGTTACCCGCGATCAATGAAAACACCATCGCTGCTCTCAGGCGGTACTCCTGCCTTTCTCCTTCTGAGTGTGCTTGCCGCAGGCACGAGCCTGATCGTTACCGCGTGCGAGACCAACGATCCTCCAATAACAGGTAAGACAGACAGACCCACAGTCACCAAGATGAAACGGGGATTCGTTTCAGGTGAAGTCTTGGTGAAGTTCAAGCCGTCCGTATCTCAGGAGCGCATAGACGCCATCCTGAAAGAGAGCGGAACGGAACTGATGAAGATGATCCAGGGAATTGGAGTTCACCACGTTCGAATCGTGGGCAAGGAATCTGTCGAAACAGTTGTGACACGATTATCTGCACTCCCGGAGGTTGAATATGCCGAACCAAACCTGCTCTCACACACCGAGCAGTAGATTCACCAGGCGATCACGTTGGATACGCGTAGGCGCATTCGCACTGGCCTGTTCGTCCGGCTCGTTGTTGTTGTGGAATGATGCCAGCACCGCCGATGCCATACAGGAGAATAGAGAGTTCAATCGAGTGACTGGTAGCTCGGTGGAGCCGGCGCAGTATGTACCAGGAGAAGTGATCGTCAAGTTTCTAGACAGCGCCTCTAAGGCCACGGTCGCGGCAGCAGGGGGGCAGATGATCAAGTCCCTTGCCGGAGGCGAGGGACGGGTGCAACATGTGAAATTGAATAAGGGCGAGACCGTGGAGGCCGCCCTGGAGAGATATCGCCATAACCCTGCCGTCGAATATGCCGAGCCGAACTATATTTATCAATTAGCTGCTATCCCGAACGACACTCAGTTCACATCGTTGTGGGGACTTCGCAATACCGGACAGAATGTAAGCGGAACTGTCGGCACGGCAGACGTCGATATCGATGCACCAGAGGCCTGGGATATCACCACAGGCAGCTCCAATGTGATCATTGGGGTGATCGACACCGGCATTGCCTATGATCATCCTGATCTGGCTGCCAACATATGGAAGAATCCGGGGGAGATCCCCAATGACAGGATCGATAACGATGGCAATGGATTGGTGGATGATGTTTTCGGGTACGATTTTCGCTCCGGCGACAGCGATCCGATGGATATGGATCCGTTCGGCCATGGAACACATATAGCCGGCACGATTGGGGCAGTCGGCAACAATAATTCCGGTGTCACCGGCGTCATGCATAAGGTCAAGCTGATGGCGCTGAAAGCCAGCGACGAAAACGGCAGTTTGTCAGACATTGCCATTTTATCGGCCATAGAATATGCGATCGAGAAGGGCGCTCATGTGATCAATGCCAGTTTTACCAGTCCCGGCCCCTGCAGTAAGTCCTTACATGCTGCACTCAGCAGGGCGAATGATAAAGGTGTGATGGTGCTCGCAGCAGCGGGCAATCAGAGTTCCGATTCGGACAACGATGAGAAACGTGTTTTTCCCGCCGGCTATAGCGTCGACACATCCCCCGACTGTGGACCGGCGCTGCCGAATGTGATTTCTGTGGGAGCCATTAATCAAACAGGCGACAAAGCCGGTTTCTCGAACCACGGCGCCAGCTCGGTTCAGATTGCGGCTCCGGGAGTAAACATCATCAGCACCAACCCCGGCACGCCGAATGCTACGAACGACTATGAGTCCTTGTCCAGCACATCGCAGGCGACGCTTCATCGCAGCTGAAGGACAAAGTGTCGAGCGGCCGCCGGTTGAATGCGTTTAATGCGCTGAACTCCATAGCTCCAACGTTTACCCTCATGGTTGCCAAGAACGGCACAGGGGCTGGAACGGTCGCGTCAACTCCAGCCGGGATCGATTGCGGGGGTGACTGTAACGAACGCTTCCCTGGTGGAGCCACCGTGACACTGACGGCGACACCAAGCGCGGGGTCTGTGTTCACCGGCTGGAGTGGAAATGGGTGTACTGGCACCGGTCCCTGTGACGTCAACACTGCCGCTTCAGTGACGGCAACCCTCGATACCCCTGCCGGCAACGCTCCCACTCCTTCAGCTAGTGGCGGTGGAGGGGGTTGCACGATCGCCCAGGCCGGCACCAACGACGCACTGATGCCGATCATGTTGCTGATGACCATTGGGGCATTGGTCTGGAGAAGTCGGCGTCGATTATAATCACGTGACGGATACTCAACCACTTCACTCATCTGCTGAGGTTCCCTGGGATACCCCGGGGAACCTCGCTGAGATGTGAGTACCACGACCTCCCATATCCTGTCGGTCCTGTGCGAGAGGTGTGGCCTCAAAGCGGCGCCGGCCTTTTATCGCTCTCCGATTTTTCTTTCCGCGCTGGCCATGGGTGCCGTTGTCTGGTTTGTGTTGCCCTTCCTGGTGGTTGTCCAACCCTTGCCGTGGCTGCAGATATTCTCACGACCGTTCTTTGTTGCGGTGCTGTGGCAGCCGATAGTTGAAGAGCTCTTGTTTCGAGGATGTGTGCAAGGATGGCTATTCACTCATGGATGGGGGCGGCAATCGTTCGTCGGAATCAGCATCGCTAATCTTCTGACGTCGGTCGTATTTTCTGGCGCGCACATTGCGACCCATTCGCTTCCGTGGGCGTTGTCGACGTTATTCCCTTCGCTGCTGTTTGGGGTTCTGCGTGATCGGTTTGGGTCTGTCCTTCCTTCACTTGCACTACACATCATTTACAATGCCGGATACTTTCTGTTGACGGGAGGGTCGTCCCTGGTCTGAGTAGAAGGGTAACCTAGGGTATGGCTGAGATGGTCGGGGAGAAGGTATTGGGCAGGCAGTAATACTGTTAGCGAATTTCGAAGTTCATGGTGGTGCGCTGATTATTGCGCAAGACGTCAAGCTTCACGGCGCGTTCGTTGCGAAGCTGTTGGAAGAGTGTGAGTATCGTGCTCGGGTCACGAATATCCACGCCATTGACCTGCTGGAGGATATCCCCGTACTTCAAACCGATTTTTTCATAAAAACTGGATGGTGCGATGTAGTCGAGGCGGAACCCGTTCATCGCTCCATTCACGAGGTTTGGCACGGCTCTCGCCTGGGACAATAGTTTAGGCAGATCGTCCATGGCTTGCTCAACGATTCTTCGATCGAGGACCGTACGCGTCGGACTCGCCGGTGCTTGAGTCACGGCTGATGCAGTGGGTGCTGGAGCAGCCGGAGGCTTCTCGATCTGTGAGGCGGCGAGTTCAAGGAGCTCTTGTTGATCGCCCTGCCGAACGACCATCCCGTCTCGACGGATTTCACTGATCTCACCGATATCGGGGATGTGGTCGTGCAACCGGAAAAATAGTTGGCGTTTGCTCGACAGTTCTTCAACAATCGCCGAGACCCCTTCATAATCGCCCATCACCACCCCCAGCAGCTTGAGCTTTGACGCTAGATTTAACGGTGCGCGGGGAGGCGCTGACGCACTGGCTCCAGCTGTGTTCACACTCACAGGATCAGGCGGAAGGGGAAAGAGCCCACTCTTTTGAATAGATACAATCATTGCCGTTGCAGAGGTTTTTGCCTCACCTTCCCGGTCCGTCCCTGGTGATGGGCGCACCGATCCGCTCGGAACAGACAAGGCCTCCGCAATCACGGCGTTGATGATGTGGGCCACCAAAAAGGTGCCGCACAGGATATAGGCGAATATGATGCCCCGACGCATCGTCATAGCTTTCAAGACCAT
>Ga0163152_10003555_pt1 | contig 20141 bp, 18 predicted proteins | sample OliLakLV19MP8IB2_FD_148635 | JGI IMG/M metagenome (GOLD analysis project Ga0163152, IMG submission 148635) | Freshwater microbial mat bacterial communities from Lake Vanda, McMurdo Dry Valleys, Antarctica - Oligotrophic Lake LV.19.MP8.IB-2 | ecosystem: Environmental > Aquatic > Freshwater >...
CCACAGGATCGCGGCGCAACCCTCGGGGCTGATCACCGAGTAGTAGGCGTGCTCCATCATGTAGACGCGGTCGCCCACGCCGATGCCGAGCGCGCCGCCCGAGCCGCCTTCGCCGATCACGATCACGACGATCGGCACCTTGAGCGAGAACATGTGCAGGATGTTCTCGGCGATCGCCGCGGCCTGCCCGCGCTCCTCGGCGCCGATCCCGGGGTACGCGCCGGGCGTGTTCACGAGGCACACGATCGGCAGCTTCATCTTCTCCGCCAGGCGCATCTTGCGCAGCGCCTTGCGGTAGCCCTCGGGGTGCGCGCAGCCGAAGTTGTAGGCCATGCGCTCCTTCGTCGTCCGCCCCTTCCTGTGCGCGACCAGCAAGAAACGGCGCTCGCCCACGCGCGCCAGGCCAGTGACGATCGCCTTGTCGTCGCCGTAGACCTTGTCGCCGTGCAGCTCGACGAACTCGTCCAGCATCTTCTCGACGAAGTCGAGAGCGGTCGGGCGCTTGTCGTGGCGCGCGACGCACACGCGCTGCCAGGGCGAGAGGCCGGCGTAGGTCGTGTCGATCGTTTCGGACAGGCGCCGCCGCAGGGCCTCGACCTCGGAGGCCAGGTCCATGTTCGTGCGCAGCGAGATCGCCTCGAGCTCGGCCAGCTTGTCCTCGAGCTCCTGGATCGGTCGCTCGAAGGACATCCCGGGGCTCGTGCCGTCGCTGCGCCGCTTCGCTTCTGCCATCGTCGACTCCGTTCCGGCCCGACAGGCCCGGGCCTCTCCGCGCCCGACTCTAGCAAACCCGGCGGGCGACGGAGACGGCCGTACACGGCGCGTACGCCAGGCCGCGCTCTTGCTAGCATCCGCGGCTCCCCCGGTGCGCGGAAAACGCGGGATCCAGGCTCCCGCCGGCCTCTGCGCGTCCACCCGCATCCTTGCCGATGAGCCCGACGAACGCACCTTCCGTTCCCGTCCGCGAGGCCGCACCCGACGCGTGGCGCGTCGAGGTCGTGCGACGCGCGGGCATCGACGATCCGGCCGCGGCGCCGGCGATGGCAGCGCTGCGCGACGCCGGCGTCGAAGGGATCGCGCGCGTGGCCACGGTGCGCGGCTACCTCCTGCCGCCGACGATGACGCGCGCGGCGGTCGAGGCCACGGTCCGCGAAGTCCTGATCGACCCGGTGCTCGACGAGGCGCGCATCAGCGAGCCGCGGCGCGCGCCGGCGCGGCGGCCGGGCGTGCAGCGCGTGCTCGTCGCGCGCAAGAGCGGCGTGATGGACCCTGTCGCTCTGACGGTCGGGCGCGCGCTCGTGCGCGCGGGCATCGTGCGCGACGCGGGTCACGACGGACCGTTCACGGCCACGTTCCGCGGGTTCGAGCTCGAGACCGGCGCGGCGCCGATCGCGCGCGAAAGGCTCGCCGCGGCCGCGGGACGCGCGCTGGCCAACGAGGTGATCGAGGACGTGCTCGTCGACAGCGAGGCGCTGCGCTTCGGTCCCCCGCCGCCCGGTCCGCGCCACCACTTGATCCGCGTGCCTCTGCTCGAGGCCGACGAGGCGCGCCTGGCAGCGATCTCGCGCGACGGGCACCTGTCGCTGTCCCTGGCGGAGATGCGCGCAATCCAGGGCCACTACCGCGCCGACGGGCGCGATCCGACCGCCTGCGAGCTCGAGACGATCGCGCAGACGTGGAGCGAGCACTGCAAGCACAAGACGTTCGCCGGCATCGTCGATTTCCAGGGCGAGGTGATCGACAACTTGCTCAAGCGCACGATCAAGGCCGCGACGCTCGAGCTCGACCGGCCCTGGTGCGTCAGCGTCTTCCACGACAACGCCGGCATCGTCGAATTCGACCAGGGCTTCGACGTGTGCATCAAGGTCGAGACGCACAACCACCCGAGCGCCTTGGATCCCTACGGCGGCGCCGGCACGGGCGTCGGCGGCGTGATCCGCGACATCCTGGGCGTCGGACTGGGCGCGAAGCCGATCGCGAACACGGACGCGTTCTTCGTCGGCCCGCTCGATCTGCCGCGCGAGGATCTGCCCAAGGGCACGATGCACCCGGCACGCATCCTGAAGGGCGTCGTCGCCGGCGTCCGCGACTACGGCAACCGCATGGGCATCCCGACCGTGTCGGGCGGCGTGTGGTCGCACCCGGGCTACGTCGCGAACCCGCTCGTCTACTGCGGCACGGTCGGCATCCTGCCGCACTGGGCCGCGACGAAGACCGTCGAGCCCGGCGACCGCGTCGTCGTCGTCGGCGGACGCACGGGCCGCGACGGCATCCACGGCGCGACGTTCTCGTCGGTCGAGCTGCACGAGGATTCCGAGGTCGTCTCCGCGGCCGCGGTGCAGATCGGCGACGCGATCACGGAGAAGCGCGTGCAGGACGGCCTCTTGCGCGCGCGCGACGAGCGCCTCTACCGCGCGGTCACGGACTGCGGCGCGGGCGGGCTCTCGTCGGCGGTCGGCGAGATGAGCGCGACGTGCGGCGCGGAGGTCGACCTGGACCTCGTGCCGCTCAAGTACCCGGGCCTGCGGCCGGAGGAGATCTGGATCAGCGAAGCGCAGGAGCGCATGGTCCTGGCCGTCCCGCCCCCGAGCCTCGAGCGCCTGCTCGAGGTGTTCGCGGAGGAGGACGTCGACGCGACGGCGATCGGGCGCTTCACGTCGACGGGCCGTCTCGTGCTGCGCTACCACGGCGAGATCGTCGGCGACCTCGACCTGCACTTCCTGCACGAGGGCACGCCGCGGCCTGTGCGGAAAGCCACGTGGACGCCCCCCCGATTCGCCGAGCCGGGAGCGCCCGCCGCGCGCGACCACGAGAGCGTCCTTCTCCGGCTCCTCGCCAGCCCGGACATCGCCAGCAAGGAGTGGATCGTGCGCCAGTACGATCACGAAGTGCAGGGCCGCACCGTGCTCAAGCCGCTGGTCGGCGTGCAGATGGACGGGCCGGGCGACGCGGCGGTGATGCAGCCTCTGCCGAGCTCGCGCAAGGGCCTCGCGATCGCCTGCGGCGCCAGCCCGCGCTACGGCGAGCTCGACCCGCAGGCCATGGCCGAGGCGGTGATCGACGAGGCGCTGCGCAACGTCGTGGCCGTAGGCGGCGACCCCGACCGCACGGCGATCCTGGACAACTTCTCGTGGGGCAACTGCGAGAAGCCCGACCGGCTGGGCGCGCTGGTCCTGGCCTCGAAGGGCTGCTACCGCGCGGCGATCGCGTACGGGACGCCGTTCATCTCCGGGAAGGACAGCCTGAACAACGAATACCGCGTGGGGGACACGTCGATCTCGATCCCGCCGACGCTGCTCGTGACGGCGCTGTCGACGGTGCCCGACGTGGCGTTGTGCACGACGATGGACCTGAAGCGCGAGGGCTCGCGCCTCTACCTGCTGGGCCGGACCGGGCCGGAGCTGGGCGGCTCGCACTACCTGGGTCTTTTGGGCATGCCGGGCGGCACGGTGCCGCGGCCGGACCTGGCTCAAGCTCCCGGGCTCTTCCGGGCGTTGCACGCCGCGATCCAGGGCGGGCTGGCGCTCGCGGTCCACGACCTGTCCGAGGGCGGCCTCTCGACCGCCGCGGCCGAGATGGCGTTCGCCGGCGGGCTGGGCGCGCGCCTGCGGCTCGCGGCCGTCCCCTGCGCCGAGCTGCACAGTGCCGATTTCCAGACTGGCTTCGATCCGGATTCGACGCGCTTGTATTCGGAGTCTTGTTCCCGTTTCCTGGTCGAGGTCGCGGGGGGACGCGCGGGCGAGTTCGAGCGCGCGCTGGCGGGTTTCCCCTGGGCGCACGTCGGCGAGGTCGATGGCACCGGGCGGCTCTCGATCGAGGGCGTGCGGGGCGGGCTCCTCCTCGACGTGGCGATCGATCGCTTGCGCTCGGCCCACTCGAGCTCCTCTTCGTGGGGCGGCTCGAAGCCCGACACCTTCCACGCTTGATCCACCGACAGCAGGCATGAGCTCTCCGCGCGCCCTCGTTCTCCGCACTGCCGGCACGAACTGCGACGGCGAGACGGTTCGCGCGCTCGAGCTCGTCGGCGCGCAGGTCGACTTGGTGCACGTGCGCCGCGTTCTGGCCGAGCCGGCGCGGCTCGAGGAGATCGAGCTGCTCGTCTTCCCAGGCGGCTTCAGTTACGGCGACGACGTCGCCGCCGGCCGCGTGCTGGGCCTGGAACTCCGCCACGGATTGCTCGAGCACCTGACCGCGTTCGTCGATCGCGGCGGCCACGTGCTGGGCGTGTGCAACGGATTCCAGGCGCTGGTCGAGTCGGGCCTGTTCGAGCGCGAGGAGGGCGCGCGCGAGCTGCCGCCGCGCGGCATCGCGCTGTACGACAACGCCTCGAACCGCTTCGAATGCCGCTGGATCACGCTGCGCGCCGAACACTGTGCCGCTTCCTGGCTCGAACCCGACACGCTGCTGCCTTGCCCTGTCGCGCACGGCGAAGGGCGCTTCGTCGTGCGCGACGACGTCGTGCTGCGCCGCTTGCAGTCGAAGGGCCAGATCGCGCTGCGCTACGCGCGCGCCGACGGCGAGCAGGCCGACGCGTACCCCGACAACCCGAACGGCTCCGTGCACGCCATCGCCGGGATCTGCGATCCCACCGGACGCGTGCTGGGGCTCATGCCGCATCCCGAGCGCAACGTGGATCCCTGGCACCACCCGCACTGGACGCGCGTCGCCCCCGGCGTCGTGCGTCGAGAGGGCGAGGGGCTGGATTTCTACCGGCGGCTCGTCGAGGCGGCATCCGGCGCGCTTTCCGCGCGCTCCTGAACGATCCGATTCCCGAACCCGTCGCGCGCGGACGAACCCGCCGCGGCCCGAAACACACCATGCGCACTCCGATCCTCGCCGCTCTCCTCCTCCTGCCCCTCGCCAGCTCGTGTGCGGTCGCCGCCGTCGGCGCGGGCGTCCTCGTCGGCCAGCGGGTGCTGGACGACAGCGTCTACATCGGCCAGCTCACGACCGACGCCAGCCGCACGTGGGCTCAGGTCAAGACGACGCTCTCGCACATGAGCCTCGAGCCGATCGAGGCCGACAACGAGCGCCGCAAGGCCGTGGCCGAGATCGACGGCGCGTCGGTGACCGTGTTCGTCGAGACGTACGACCTGAACCGCAGCCAGATCAAGGTTTCGGCCACGAAGTACGGCTTCTCGGCCAGCGAGACCGCGCGCATGGTCTTCGAGCGCGTCACGCAGGACCTCGACCGGATGACGACGTCGACGGAAATGTCGACGAGCGCGGGGAACTGAGGCGCGACGGAACTAGGAACGATCGACGTGCTTGTGCGCCTTCGTTCGAGGGCGCACTCCCGACCGATCCGACCGATCCGGAACCCGATCCGTACCGGTGGGACCGCGCCCTCGGGTGCCATCCGTGCTGGTGGGACCGCGCCCTCGGGCGCCATCCGTACCGGTGGGACCGCGCCCTCGGGTGCCATCCGTACCGGTGGGACCGCGCCCTCGGGCGCCATCCGTACCGGTGGGACCGCGCCCTCGGGTGCGGTCCTTGGCGCACGACCGGCAATACCCGCGCAAGCGCAGATCGTGGCTCACGAGGGTGAACCCCTTCTTGGCCGCGGCCTCGATCTGGAGCTCCTCGATGCGGTCGTCGTGGAACTCCTCGATCTTCCCGCAGCCCAGGCACAGGAGGTGGTCGTGGTGCGCGTGGCCGAGCACGTGCTCGTAGACCAGCTCGCCGCGTCCGGCGTCGAGCGCCTCGACGAAGCCGCCCTCCTGCAGGAGCGTCAGCGTGCGGTACACGGTCGCGCGCGACACACGCGAGCCAGGCTCGTCCTTGAGCCAGCCGTAGAGCTCGTCGGCGCTGAAGTGCTCGTGCGTGGCGAACGCGCGGTCGAGGATGCGCCCGCGTTGCGCCGTCAGCTTCAGGTCGTGCGAGCGCAGGAAGAGCTCGAAGCGCTGGACGATCTGCTCGTTCTTCAACGCGCGCTCCTCACGTCCCTCAGGGTGCCGTGCGCCGCGGCCGCGCGCCACCCGGGCTCGTCGGACGGCGCAGCATGTCGTCGCCCGTGGCCTCGACCGCGGCGTGCGGCGGCGTCGTGCCCCCGCGCTCGCGGCGCGCGGCTTCGCGCCGGCCGATGTCGCGCCGGCAGAACTTGCCCTGCCAGCGGATCTTGTCGTAGGCCTCGTAGGCGCGGCCACGCGCCTCCTCGAGGTCCTTGCCCATCGCCGTGACGCACAGCACGCGACCGCCCGCCGTCACGATGTCGCCCTTCGGGTTGCGCGCGGTCCCGGCGTGGAAGACGACGACTTCGGGCACTTCCTCGGCCGCCACGAGCCCGTCGATCGGATCGCCGCGGCGCACGGTGCCGGGGTAACCCTCGGCCGCGGCCACGACGCCGACGCAGGTGCGCTCGTCCCAATCGGGCGGCTCGATCTCGGACAGCTTGGCGTCCGCGGCCGCGATCAGGATCGGCAACAGGTCGCTCTTCAGGCGCCGCACGAACGCCTGCGTCTCGGGATCGCCGAAGCGCGCGTTGTACTCGAGCACGCGCGGCCCGGCCTCGGTCATCATGATCCCGGCGTAGAGCACGCCGCGGTACGGGATCTCCTCGCGCCGCAGGGCGTGCACGCTGGGCACGACGACGCGCTGCTCGATCTGCTTCTGGATGCGCTTCGTCAAAGACGGCACGGGCGAGTACACGCCCATTCCGCCCGTGTTCGGACCGGTGTCGCCCTCGCCGACCTGCTTGTGGTCCATCACCGGCTCGAGGATCAGGATCGTCTCGCCGTCGGTGATCGAGAGGCACGACGACTCCTCGCCCAGCAGGCATTCCTCGATGACGATGCGCGTGCCGGCTGCGCCCAGGGTCTTCTTCTCCATGATCGAATCGACAGCCGCGCAACCGGTCTTCGCGTCGTGGACGATGAAGACGCCCTTGCCGGACGCGAGGCCCTCGGCCTTCACGACCTGCGGCCACGTCGTGCACGACTCCAGGTAGCTCTTCGCGACACCGGAACGATCGAAGCGGCGCCAGGCCGCGGTCGGGATGCGGTGGCGGTCGAGGATCTCCTTGGCGAAGACCTTCGAGCCCTCGAGCCGGGCGCCCGACGCGCCCGGACCGAACACGCGGAAACCGGCCGTGCGCAGCTTGTCGCCCAGGCCCAGGACGAGCGGGTCCTCGGGCCCGATGACGACCAGGTCGGGCTTCTCGCGCTGCGCGAGCGCGACGATTTCGTCGACGTCGGTGACCTTCACGGCCACGTTGCGTCCGACCTGGGCGGTGCCCGTGTTGCCGGGCGCGCAGACGATCTCCGGCGCGAGCGGGGAGCGCGCCAGCTTCCATGCGAGCGCGTGCTCGCGGCCACCGCTCCCTACGACGAGGACTTTCATCCCGAAGAACCGAACCTTCCACGCGGGTATGCCCCGCGCGCTGCCCTGCCTGCCCGCCGCACGCGCGGCTTTCCCGGGCCGCACTCAGCGTGCGGATGGCCCATCAGGTTACAACCCCGAGGCGCCCCGCGGAAAGGAGCGGGAGGCGATCTCTACACTCCGCACCCGTGACGCGCGCAAGTCGGTGGCGGATCGTGGGTGCAGCGACGTTCACCCTGCTGGGCGTCTTCGGGACCCCGTTCGCACCGGCGGGAACGGGCGCGGGTTGGGTCCTCGCGACGACCGCTCTCATGGTCGTCCTGTGGGCCAGCGAGGCCTTGCCCTTGGGCTGGACGTCGCTCCTGCCCCTGCTCGTGTTCCCCTTCGCGGGCGTCTACGCCGGCGACGCGCCGAACCGCGTGTGGACCGCGGCGTCGCCGTACGGCGACGCGTACGTGCTGCTCTTCCTGGGCGGCCTGTGCATCGCCGCGGCGCTGCAGGAGACCGGCCTGCACCGCCGCATCGCCGGCCTCGTGCTGGCGCGCACGGGAGCCTCGCCGACGCGGCTCATCGCCGGCGTGATGCTCCCGACGGCGCTCGTGTCGATGTGGATCTCGAATACGGCCTCGGCGGCGCTGCTCCTGCCGATCGTGCTCTCGCTGATGCGCGAGATCGAGGTCGCCGGCGGTCCGCGACCGCGCTACGGCGCGGTGCTCCTGCTGGCCGTGGCCTTCGGCGCGAACATCGGCGGCATGGCCACGAAGGTCGGCACGGCCACGAACATGCAGCTCGTGGGATTCCTGGGCCAGCGCGGCCTGGACGTCACGTTCGCGCAGTTCGCATTCCTCGGCGGCGGCTTCGTGCTGCTCCTGCTGCCGATCGCCGTTCTCCTCCTGAGGCGCAGCGGCCGGAGCGACGCGCCGCCGGCCACGATGCTGGCCGGCCTGCGGACCCTGTCTCTACAGGTTCCCCCGCGCCTCTCGCCCGGCGAGCGCGCCGTGCTGATCATCTTCGTCGCGACCGCCGTCGCCTGGATCCTGGCCGCGCCGATCCGCGCGCGCCTCGAGCCCCTGGTCCCCTTCCCGATGCGCACCGCGCACGTCGAAGCCGGCGCAGCGCTTCTCGCCGCGATCACGCTGGCGCTCTGGCGGCCGCGCGGAATCCGCCTGCTGACGCGCAGCAGCTTGCGCGCGGTGCCCTGGTCCGCGCTGCTCATCATCGGCGGCAGCTTCGCGCTCGCCGCCGGCATCGAAGCCAGCGGGCTGTCGCGCAGCGTCGCGCCCCTCTTCGGCGGCCTGGCCGGCGCTCACCCGCTCGTGCAGGCCCTGATCGTGGCGCTGGTCACCGTCGCGACGTCCGCGTTCCTGTCGAACACGGCGACGGTCGGCGTGCTGCTGCCGATCCTGGCCGCCGCCGTGCCGGGCGCGAACCAGACGACCGTGCTCTTCACGTCCGGTCTCGCCTCCTCGTGCGACTTCGCGCTGCCGGCCGGTACGCCGCCCAACGCGATCGTGTTCGCGACGCACCGCGTGCCGTTCGGGACGATGCTGCGGACCGGGATCCCGCTCGACGTGATCGCGGCCGTGCTCGCGGCGCTGTGGTGCAGCCTCGCGGTGCCGTGGGTGCTCGGGTGAACGTGGAGGGATCGCAGCGCGGCTGCTACCCTCGTGCGCGTGTGAACCGGGGAGTACCTCAGTTGGTAGAGGCGAAGCTTTGGGTGCTTCGAGTCGTGGGTTCGAGTCCCATCTCCCCGACCACTCCGCTCCTCGAGCGCCCGTAGCTCAGCTGGACAGAGCATCGGATTTCTAATCCGACGGTCGCAGGTTCGAGTCCTGCCGGGCGTGCCATCCTCCGAGCCCTGGGCGGGTTCTCGCACGATGTCGCGCCTCTCTCGTGCTCTTCGGGGCTCATCCATCCCGCCCTGAATGGCGGAGTGGATGGCGGAGCTGTCCGTTCCCGTCGCGCGCACCCTCTCGGGTCCAGGCGACGAGAGATCCGGCAGCATGTCGAGCGCGCGCAACTCGTCCTCGGGGCGAAGGTGCGTGTACCTGTCGAGCGTCAGCGTGATCGTCGAGTGCCGCGCGAGAGCTTGCGCCACCTTCGGCGCGACGCCGCCACGGGCGAGGTTCGTGATGAACGTATGCCGCAGGCTGTGGAAGTCCGCCGTTGCTCCGTCCTCGTCGCGCACCGGGACGCCGGCCGCTGTGAGGTCCGCCGCGATCATGTCCGCCGAGCGCCATCCCTTGGGGGTTCGGAACGCCGTAGCCTTGGGCATCCGGCCGCGCAGGAAGGCCGCCAGCGCGCGCGCCATGTCTGGGCGGAGCGGAAGCACGTCCTCGCGGCGGCGCTTGCTGTAGGCCGCCTGGAGGCGCACGGACGGCTTCTCGCCGCCCACGTCGAAGGACGCGACGCACAGGCTGGCAAGCTCGCTCGCCCGCAAGCCGGTTTCCACGGCCAGGCGGTAGAGCAGCGCGCGCTCGTTGCCGTCCATGCCGCACCGCGCCGGGCCTGCTTTCGTCGCGTCGAGCAGCCTGCGAAGCTCCTCGATGGCGAGAACCCGTCGACGACGGCGCACGTCCACCCGTGCGTTCAACGGGCGGAGCACGCGAAGCGGGTCCTCGTGAGCGCGCCCGCTCTTGACCATCCAGAGGCAGAACGCGCGGGCCGATCCCAGTAGCGCGTTGGACGTGGCATGGCCGATCGGCCGCTCCTTGGCCTCGCGGAGCCCGGAAAGCAGGTGCTCCACGGCAAGCGGCCGAACCTCAGTCCACGTCCGGAACCCGCACCCCTCGAAGATGCGGCGCGCGCGGCGCTCAGCCTGGAGCGCATGGCCTTCGGTCGCCCCCCGCGCCCGCATCGAGCCCTTCCACTCGTCGAGGAGGTCCGTGATTGGGAGAGCGCCCGCGATGCGCTGCGCGTCGAGCAAACCGATCTCCACGAGCTTGGCCTTGGTCTCGTTCGACAGGGCCTCGATTCGACGCGCCAAGTCCGCGTCCGGCGAGCCACGAGAGATCCGCCACGCGATCATGGCTTCGACCGTGCGCCCCAGCTCGCGGCTCGAACGCTCATCGGTGAAGGCCGGGATCCGGCGGCGAATCTCGTTAGCGTCGGAGAAGTCGAGGTAGTACTTGGCAGCGGTCTTTCGCTTGCCGTTGCTCGCCGTGAAGCGTTCTCGGTAAAGGCGCATGGTCAGCGGTCCTTGGCCGGACGGGTCGGCATCACGGTGCGCAGGGAGAGGCCGAGCAGGAGACCGAGGCGATCGAGGACGTCGAGAGAGAGGCCACGCTCACCCGACATGAACCGCGACATCGCGGACTGGTCGAGGTCGAGCGACTTGCAGATCGCGTAGCGCGAGCGCCCTGAGCGTTCGATCGCCTCACGGAACTGGTCGGATAAAGGGCGGGGCTTGGATCCCATGCGTTCCTTGTAGCGAAAGCTGGCCATTATGGCAAGCACCGTGCCGGCTGTAGATCCTGCACGGGGATTCGTCCCCTTTTTCATGCGCGATCGAGCGATCCACCGGAAAGTCCCGTTCCCTCCGCAGAGGATCCAGAGAGGGCGCGGACTCACGGCTCCACCGCGCCCGTCTCTTCGAGCGCCGCGCACTCACGGATGGCGGCCCGCTCCTCCCTGGCCGCCAGCTCCTCGACGGACGACCGAAACGACATGGACGACGGATCGGCGTCGTCGGCTCTCGGTGGTGGCAGTTCGGTCGTCTCGGTCGTTTCTGTCGTCGCTGCGATCCAGCGTTCGGCGGATCGTCCAGCCGTCGGGACGACGTGGCGCTGCACGAGCCCTAGGCCCTCCAACCGGGCAAGGGCCGCTTCGATGGTGCTTCCGGAGCGGTTCCGCTTGAACAGGTCGCGGATCTCAGTGCGTGTCATGCCGTCGGGCGCGGCGCGGAGTGCGTTGAGGATCTCGTCCGCGACGGGATCGCCAAGCGAGTCTCCGAAGACGTAGGCAGCCGAGGCTTCGCAGTATCGCCACGAGGCCAGCGCGGCACGGAGGTGCTGCGCCCGGACCACGGCGGAGCTGTCCAGGAGCGCGTAGACGACTGACAGTCGGAGCACCTGGGCCTCCGACCGCGCTGTCATCGCACCCAGCATCCCGGGTTTGCCATCCGACAGCTTGGCGTAGACCTTGTGCCAGAGGGCCGTCGATTCCGCGTCTCGCCTTATTTCCCCCTGTCCGCGCGCGAACGCCCCCGCCACGGCCATGCGCTGCGCGAATGCCTCGAGCTGCTCCTCGGGCACCCTGCCGCCGTCGGGCAAGCACTTGGAGCGCTTGGCACAGACCCACAGGAATCGGTTGCCGAATCCGTTGGCGGCTTCCGTGCGGTCGAGGTCGCGCATCAGCTCTTCCCGCGTGATGTGGCCGATGATCGAGACGTGGGCATCGGTGGCCTGCACGGGCGAGTTCTTGGTGAGCACGCGCAGTTCGCCGGTGTCCCAAGCGTCCCGCACGACCGTCGAGAGCGTGTTTCCCTCGCGCCGGATCACCTTCAGAACGGCGGCGAACTCGGCTTCGAGCACGAGAGCTCGCTTGTCATTCGCTTCAGGGTCGGGCGCGGAGATCTTCCTCTTGCGGTCGACGGAGGCTTCGACCTGCTCCGCACGCACGATGTCCTCGGCGTCGCGCACTTGGAAGATCAGTCCTTCGCCGCTGGACAATCCCTTGACCACGCATTCGCGGTTCCAGCTCTCGGCGAAACGACCAACGACCGAACGCACGCGGCTGAGCGAGGTACCTTTCCTGGCCTTCGAGGTGAGTCCCACGAGCACGGTGAACAGGTTGCAGTAGTGACGAGTGTCCTCGGCGAGCGCGTAGGCCGTGCGCCCGATGACGTTCCCGAAGGCGACAAGGAGCTGCACCAGCAATGCCACCGCATCGGCCTCGGTGTGGGGCTCGACCATGCTCACGAAGTCGCCTGCGAGTCCGTGGAACGCTTCAGGGTCCGGCCTCGAGGGCCATGCCCGCTGGCCTGCCGACGCTGCCTCAGCGGATCGCGCCACGGACACCGCACTTCGCTCCGGCGCAGCGGCCTCGCGCGCTAGCCCGTCAGCAAGTTCGTCACGTTGGAGAGCCGGGAAGGTGGCGCAGGCCTGGGTGACTGCGATCTCGCGGCTTGCTGGGTCCATCAGATCGAACCGGGTCACGAACGGCGTGGCGGAACCGTTCACGAGCACCAGCCGGTGGGAACCGTCCGACAGTCGATCGACGCGCAAGTCCATCACGCCCTCCTACGCAGCGTCGGGACCACGCGGGGCGCGGCCGCGATCGCCTTGAGCAGGTCCTCGCGCGTGGCGCCAGCGATGAGCGCGGCACGCAGGTCCTTCGCCCCGTGAGGCGGCTCGATCACGCGCACGTCTCGGACGGCAGGCGCCAGCAGTTCGGCAAGCTGTTGTGCACCGCGTCGGCCGGCCTCGTCAGCATCGGCGACGACAATCAGGCCCCGGCCTGGTCGATTGGCAACCCAGCGCAAGAGATGCATCACGCCGCCCATGCAGCCGGGCCGCCCGATGGCGAAGAACTCGAGCGAGACCGCGGCGGCGCAGTCGGATTCGCCCTCGGGGATCAGGACCATGTCCTGCTCGTCAACGGCAGGTAGGAACAGACCGTTTTTCGAGCCCTTGACGGCCCACTTGCCGTTCGGGGTTCGGAGTCGAATGCCGACGATGCGACCCAGGTGGTCGCGCATCGGCCAGGTCGTGGTGACGAGGTCGCGATCCAGGCCGACGCCGAGAGCGTCCATGCTCTCTACCGTCACGCCCAGCTCCATCGCGATCGAGCCGCGCAGCTCGCTCCGCTCCAGGAGGCGAAGCCGGCAGGTCTTGGCGATGTGCTCCCACCGTTCAAAGTCCGGAACGTGCTCGAGGGTCGCGCGTCGCGGTCCCTCGCTCCGCTTGGTGCTGCCGTGCAGCCAGCCGACGTCACCCCAGCGGATCGAGGATTCCATCTTCGTACAGAGCGCTCGGTCTGATGCATCGCGAGCGCGCATGCAGAACTTTCCCCGCCCACAGATCGCGCACGGATCCCGTTTGGAGACCCGCATGAACTCCGAGAGAAGGCTCATCGACCAGCCCTCCGCATCGCTTCCCAGCGATCACGCGTCGGGCACCCCGCAGATACCCAACGGTTGAGTTCCAGCACACTCCATCGCACCGCACGCCCAAGCCGGATCGGTCGTGGAAGCCGGCCACTTGCGTTCATGCGCACCGCGTGTGCGCGAGACACGTCGAGGATGCGGCAAACGCATCGCAGACGTACTAGACTGTTCTCGTCGTGGTGCCCACCTCGACATCCTTCGCACGCCCCCGGGTTAGTAGCCGGGGGCGGGCGGCTCTTAGTGGGTCGCAAGAGCGGCCTCCTTGGTCCCCGACTGCCCTTCGAGCGCATCGAAGACCACTTCCGCGTCGAAGCGCAGCACCCGCTTTCCGATACGGACGGCGGGGATTCGCCCCGCGAGCGCCCACCGCCTCAGAGTCGCCGGAGAGATGCGCAGCCGCGCAGCAAGCTCGGCCGTCGTGTCCATTCGATCATGTGCCATGTGTGGCCTCCTGAAAGGCCGGGGCACGGAGCGAAGGGATCGCGATCGGAGCGCACGGATGGGGATCGGATTGCGGTCGGAAATCCGATGCGATCCGCTAGTCGATGTCCTGAAGGCGGACGATGGAACGGGAGACGGTCTTGCGCGTGCCCCGCTTCCGGCCTTCTACATGTGTGCGACCACGACGGGCGAGCGCGCGCCACGTATCGACGTTCGTCTTGCTCGCCCCTTCGAGCCACTCTGGGTGGTTTTCGCGGAGGTAGGCGTGATGCTCGGGACCTGGCGTCTCGGTGCTCAGGTCCTCGCGTTGGCAGCAGGCGAAGCGGAACCCGGCGTACGCCTTCGCTTCAGAGGGTCGCCCGGTTTTCGTGGCCGGCGTCTCGCTTGTGGCCTCGCGGACAGGCTCGGCGAACGAACCGCTGGGTAGCACCCGCAGGTCAACTCCAGCGCCAGTCAGGAATCGCTCCAGCGCGCACTCGATGCTCTCGATCACCTTCGACCGATCCACGCTAAGCATCCAAGTCCAACGGTGTGCAAGAAAGTCCGTCGCCGCCGTGCTCTCGGGTGTGCCCCACGGGATTTTCTGCATGAACCCGGGGAGGGAAGGATTGGGGTTCGGAGAGCGGTCCCAGAAGAAGGTCGCGATGAGCAAGACCGCTTGCGCGTGTTCGTCGCTCATGCCCGGCCCCAAGTGGGCGAGCGGCTGCATCGCATCGCGGTTGGCGATCCACTCGCTCATCGTTCGTTGGGGAAGGTAGCGGTGGCCGTGTCGCGCTTCCCAAGCGTCCGGTCCGAAGTCCGCTTCGAGCTTCTCCCTCAGCATCGACAGGAAAATCGTTGCTTCGCCCGTCTCAGCGTCGGCTAGTTCTTCACGCAACCTCTCTTCCTTGCGCGCGCGAATCGCGGCGAAGGTGAAGCTACGTTCGAGGAAGACGCGTCCTGCTTCGAACCACTCAGGGTGCGCGCGCGTGTGAAGAGTGATGGCTGCGAGCAGGCGCCCGTCTGCCGATACGAAACCGCGAGAGGAGTCGTTCATGCTGGAAGCGGCCGACCCGAACCGCACCCCGCAGCATGAACGTATGCGGCGCGCGGTTCGAGTCGCTCACCGGCTGGCCGGCCGGTTCACCGCAAGCAAGGTACCTCCGGCGCGCTCAGGAGTCCTCCTCTCCTCGCTGTTCGTAGCCTCTGCGTGCGCCCAAGAGCATGGGGATAGAGAGAACAAGGAATACTCCGAGGGAGTGCGCCCAGCGGTCGGCGTCCGTGACCTTCTCGTCGTACTCCTCAACGTGGCCATCCTCATCGAGATGCTCGCCGACACTCATCCCGAGCATGACAGCGAGCACCGCACACAGGGCCAGACCCCCAAGGCAGAACTTCAAGGGGTGAAGACGTGCCCCAGTCGCGGCCACCTCGCGGGACGCGTCGTGTACGACGTAGACGACCCAGCTCACTACGAGGAACTGCGCCGCCGTCCAGGAAGCTGAAAGATACTCGTTCATTGGAGGTACGTCCGGAGCAAGCGCACGCGCCGTGAAGCCCGGCACTTCGGAGGAGCCTTCGCCTGTCCTGGCCGAAGTGAGGCTACGGGGTCCACACGATCCTCAAGCCGTTCGTGAGATTGAAGCCACTCGGAGTGCAAAATTGCGCCACGTCCCGGTACCAAAGCTGGTAGTAGCGCGTAGCTCCAAGACCGGGCAACATGCCCACGACGGTGATGGGCTGGTCCCCCGCATCAGGGTAGCCCGAGACACCGCCGCTGGCCGTCTTTACAGCGAGACGGAGATTCGTACCACCGACGCAGCGAAGGCCATCCCCGAACTGGATGCCGAATCCCAGGTTTGCCATGGCGGTGCCCTGGAAGTAGAGCCCGGTCGCGTTGGGCGGTTGCCAGCTGCCGGTAAGGCGCACGGTGTCGTGAGCAACGGATGCGTCGCCAGTTGCAAACAGGCCCGCACCGACCACGGCGGCGGAGTTAGCGCAGCCGTACGAGCCAGGGTTGCCGCAGGGGCAAGGTGTGTTCCCGTTATCCCCGAAGCAGTAGGGCGCGATCGCGGGCAGATCGCTAACGCCAAAGACCCGGACAATCCCTTGGTTGCTGGTTCCTTCGAACGGCGAACCAACGGCAAGCACGTTCGATGCGAGGGCGAGCGCGCGGTAAGCTGGGTCGGGCACCGGCACAGACATCTTCCAACTCCAGACTCCCTCCTGCCGACGGTAGAGCGCAACACCAACCGGCGACGGGTTGTAGACGGCCGCAATGTCCCCAGCGACCTGAACGGAACCACCGAAGCCCAACTGCGGTCCATCGGGATGGAGCAACTCCTGCTGCAAGGCCCACACCCCGGCGTTCCGCGTGTACACGAACGCACGGCCGGGACCCGTGTTCGGCTGGCCTACTATCAGTGTGTTGTCGTCGATGTCGAAGGCGATGCCGAACTGAGTGTGCGCAAGCGCGCCCGGCTGCCAGATCGTTTGTTCATGGACTAGTCCAGCGCCATTGTCCACGAAGATGAGAATCGAGCCTGTGTTGGTTGCCCCGATATCCGAGAGGATCGCGCTGACCGCAAGGGTGGTTCCGCTACTTGCCATCGCGAAGCCGAAGTAGTCGTCGGTCGCACCACCCGGGGGGGTGAGGTCAGCGCCTTGGAACCAGAACGGACCTGTTTGGTTGAACTGCGCGACGCGTGACATCAAACCGGGCGTACTTTCGGGCGCACCTACGAGAACTGATGCACCGAAGATCTCCACCGACAGACCGAAGTCCTGCATGGGGGTGGAGGGCACCAGTGTGCCGACTTCACTCCAGGAGCCTCCAACCGTATCGAAGACGTGCGCGGACTGAAGCGTGCTGTCACTCACCACGATCCGGCTGCTTGAGAGGTCAATTGCGCGGCCAAAACCCCTCGCGTATACGGGCGGTGAGGCGCGCAGCGTGGCGGCAAGCGTCCAACTCGTTCCCATGCCGGTGTACAGCAACGCCTCGCCCGCATCGGTCGCGCCAAAGTCGGAAGTTGGAACGGCCACGAGAACCATGCCCGATTCGGAAACGACCGTGACACCAAAGTACATCGATGGCAGTCCGGACGGGTGGGGTATGACGACTGGCCCGGTGAGCGTGAGCTGAGCGTGGGCGGCTGCACTCAGCGCGAAGAAAGCGAGCGTTCGGACCAGCATGGCGACTCCTTGGGTCAACGGCAGAGGGAAGGGCGGCCGCGCGACGCTCCCGGCGGGCGCACCCAAGCGAGTGTACAACGCCTCTAGCATTCCCAGCGTCCGAGGTGCTACGGCATCGCGGGCGGTGCCTCGAGGCCCGGCCGCACGACGATGACGCGCTGGGCAGGGTCGCCATCGTGATCGAGGTGACGGCGGCAGTCGGGGCAGCGGGGCGCGTCCTCGGTCGAACCTCTCAGAATGAGCAGGTACCGCCAGCGTCGCGCGGGATCGTCGCAACGTAGGCACCCGGACCTCGTGATCGCGGGCGCTCTGCGCTCCAGCTCAGCCAGCCGTGACCTCAGGCTCACCGGCGCGGCTCGGCGGCACGGCGCTCCAGTTCTTCGAGCCGCTCGACGAGGTCGGCCTCCACAGGTCGACCCAGGGTCCTGTCGAATAGCTCGCGGATGGCCTGGACGTTCCCGGCCTTCGCCAGTTCGACGAGCTTCGCGGCCACGGCTCGGAGTTCATCGGGCGTCACGGCCTCCAGGAGCGCAGCCCGCAGCGCGGCGACCTGGCGCCCGTACGGGTTGCCAGGACCTCCGGGATTGCCGGGCGCAAACCTGCCGCCACCGGCGCGGCCGTCACGAAACGGGGTTGTCGGCTCGCTCACGTATCCGTCCTCGGGTGACTGGCACGCACTAGCGCCAGGACAGCCGCGCGCAGGGGGGCCGGCAGCGACTCCCACGCCTCCACCACTTCCAAGATCTCGCCCGAAAGGCGGAGTGGATGGCGGAGCGTCTCGTCCGACGGGGGGGGCGCAGGCGCTGGATTGTGCCTGGTTTCCCGCTCGTTCTTCGCCTTCGGCTCGTCCTCCTCCATCGGATTTCTAATCCGACGGTCGCAGGTTCGAGTCCTGCCGGGCGTGCCATCCCCCGTCCTGGGCACATCGTGCTAGCCTGAGGATCGACGTCCTTCTCTCGTCGGCACGTCCTCGCGGAGGATCGATCATGCGGCTCGCCGTCCTGTTCGTCCTGTCAGGTGTGGCGATCCCGGGTCGAGGGCAGGTGCTCGCGCCCGCGACGAAGCAGCTTCCGATCACGGCGACCGGCGAGCCCTTCTGCTTGGGAAGTCGTCTGGGGCACGTAGAGCCGATCGAACGGCCTGTGGATCGTGAAGACGCGGTTGCTCCGGCCGGGCCGAGAGCATGAGCGGAGCGGGCTGGCGGCGATTCCGTTCGATCCGGCGGATGCACGACCTCCCATTCGTCCTTCCGTCTTGCTGATCGTCACGGTCTGCGCTCCAGTTTGCGATACGTATCGATCGCCTTCCCCTTCCGCACCAACGAGGTACCCCGTGCACCCGATCCGCGTTCCGCTCGCTCTCGTCGCCCTGGCTGCAACCAGCCCGGCACAGCAGTTCCAGTTCCAGCTCAATCCCGCCAACGGACACTGGTACGGCACGAGCCACTTCGCCACACAGAGCTGGTCGAGTGGCTACGACGCCGCGATCAAGGTCCGAGGCGATCTGGTCTCGATCACCAGCGCAGCGGAGCAGGCCTGGATCCAGGGTGGAGCGTTCGCGACGGGCGTGAGGTATTGGACCGGCCTGAACGACATCGCGAGCCCGACGAACTTCGTCTGGACGACCGGCGAGCCGGTCATCTACATGAACTGGGCCGCGGGGCAGCCTTCGAACGGTGCCGGCGAGGACGTCGTCGAGCTCGACCCGGCCGCGGGCTGGGTCTGGAAGGACCTCGCCGGAACGGCGTCGGACCACAAGCCGATCGTCGAGACGGACGGCCTGCCGCGTTTCGGTTGGAAGAAGCTGGCGACGTCCACGACCGGTGACCAACCCGGCGCGTTCTTCCTCGGCAGCTTGAACGGCGATCAGCGCGCGGACGCGGCCGTGCCTGCGCAGAACGCGGCGAGCGTGAGCATCTGGACCGGTCAGGCGGACGGGACGTTCGCCACGGGCGGCTCGTTCACGACCGGATCGAGACCGGTCGCCGTGCAGGGCGCGGACGTCGATCTCGACGGCGACGCAGACCTGATCGTGGCGTGTCACGACGCATCCCAGATCCGCATTCATCTGAACGATGGCGGCGCGGGCTTCACCGCCGGTGCGACGCTGAGCCTGGGCGCGAAGCCCCAGGGGCTCGCCGTCGTCGACTTGAACGGCGACAACAGGGCCGACATCGCGGTCACCACGATCCTCGACGGCAACGATCGGCTGCGGATCCTGCTCGGCGACGGAGCCGGTGGGTTCTCCGCACCCGTTTCGTACGGGACCGGCAGCTATCCGCACCACGTGACGGCAGCGGATCTCGACGGCGACACGGACGTCGACCTGGTCGTGAGCAACCGGAACAGCGCCGATCTGGGCATCTACCGCAACCTCGGCGATGGCAGCTTCCTCACGGGCGCCTTGTACGCGCGCGGCGCGACGCCGGGGCGCGTGGCCATCGGGGACGTGACCGGCGACGGGCGCGCCGATGTCGTGGTCCCGCTGGAGACCACGAACCTGCTGCAGGTGCTGGAAGGCACGCCGAGCGGGAGCTTCGTGCCCGGCGTGCTTTACGACACCGATGCTTCGCCGCGCTGGGCGTCGCTCGTGGACCACAACCGCGACGGGTACCTCGACGCCGTCGTGGCTTGCGAAGGCGCGGATTCGGTCACGCTGTACACGAACACGGCCGGCAACTTCTTCGGCGCGATCGATCCGCTCACGGGCGGCGACGGGCCGCGCATGGTGGCGGCTGCGGACGTCGATGGCGACGGGTGGGCGGACCTCGTGTCGAGCGCGTTCAACCAGGACGTGCTGGGCGTCCTCGTCAAGCTCTCGCGCGACTGCAACGGCAACGGGCGCGACGACGACCGCGACATCGCGCTCGGGGGCAGCGTGGACTGCAACGGGAACGGCGATCCCGACGAGTGCGACTTGGCGCTGGGCGCGACGTTCGATTGCGATGCGAACGGCCTGATCGACTCCTGCGAGATCACGCAGAACGCGCAGCTCGATCTGGACAGCGATGCGATCTTGGACGAGTGCGAGGCGGCCGGAGTGCCCTACTGCTTCGGCGACGGAACGGGCGCGGCTTGTCCGTGCGATCCGGGTCAGGCGGGGA
>Ga0163152_10003556_pt1 | contig 20139 bp, 10 predicted proteins | sample OliLakLV19MP8IB2_FD_148635 | JGI IMG/M metagenome (GOLD analysis project Ga0163152, IMG submission 148635) | Freshwater microbial mat bacterial communities from Lake Vanda, McMurdo Dry Valleys, Antarctica - Oligotrophic Lake LV.19.MP8.IB-2 | ecosystem: Environmental > Aquatic > Freshwater >...
TGGCGTTTGCCAGCGCCACCCTTCGACAAACTTAGGGTGACTGCGATTTCTATTCAAACTGTTGCACTACTAAAAAAAGCAAGGAAGTTTTTAGAAAACTCAGGCGCGTACTTGCCCGCTGCCCCGCACAATCCATTTATAACTGGTGAGTTCTTCCAACGCCATCGGACCACGCGCATGTAATTTCTGTGTGCTGATTCCTATTTCTGCTCCAAGCCCAAACTGTGCACCATCGGTAAATGCAGTGGAGACATTGGCATAGACTACAGCGGCATCCACAGCTTTGAGAAATGTATCAATGTGCATTTCATTTTCAGAGACAATCGCCTCGCTGTGTTTGGAACTGTATTGCGCAATATGTTCCAATGCTTCATCAAGTGAACCAACCGTTTTCACCGACATTTTATAGGATAGAAACTCTGTGCCGTAATGTTCGGGTGTTGCGTTGCTCAATAATTGAGCAGGGTAGTTTCCTGATAATGCAGCGAGTGAAGATTCATCGGCATACACTTGCACATCGTGCTGTGTCATCGGTTGCAGCAACACAGGCAAATCCTGTAATCTGTCTTTATGAATGAGCAGACAATCGAGCGCGTTACACACGCTCACTCTTCGCGTTTTTGCATTGTGGATAATGTGCTTTCCTTTTTCGAGGTCGGCTGTTTCATCGAAGTAAGTATGCACGATTCCTGCCCCGGTTTCAATCACCGGCACTTTAGCATGTTGGCGCACAAAATCAATAAGACTCTGGCTGCCGCGCGGAATAAGCACATCAACAAACCCGACAGCATTCAGCAATGCTTCGGTTGCTTCGCGGGCAGCAGGTAAAAGTTCGGCTGCGCAACTGTTGATGCCGTTTTTTTGCAACGTACTTTTTATGAGTTGCATAATTGCCTTGTTGGAAAAATCCGCATCGCTGCCGCCTTTGAGTACGCAGGCGTTGCCTGACTTGATGCAAAGCGCGAACACATCAAACGTCACGTTGGGGCGGGCTTCATAGATGATTCCAATCACTCCAAGCGGCACAGTGAGTTTTGTAAATTCCAAGCCGTTTGGCAATGTTTTGTGTGCGAGCGTTTTTCCTAAAGGAGAAGGGAGCTTGGTTACATTCACGATGTCGGCTGCGATGTCTTTGATGCGTTGTTCGGTGAGTTTCAGCCTATCATACTTCGGGTCTTGCGCATCCATCCTGTCGAGGTCTTTCTTGTTTTCGGCAAGCAGAAAGGGAATGCTTGCAAGTGCGCTTTCTGCTAAATCAGCAAGCAGATGATTTATTTTTTCATCGCTGAGCAGATTCAACCCGCGGCTTGCTGCGGCAACAGCTTTGAATGTTTTTTGAAAGTCGTTCATTGGATAAAGGGAGTTATGGAAATTCAAAAAAACAAGTGTTCTCGCAAAGGCGCAAAGTTCGCAAAGGTTTGAGTCTCTATTTATTCTTTGCGGGCTTTGCGCCTTTGCGAGAGTGAATTAATTTTTAGAACTGCCCTTAGTACAAAAAGAGATAATCATAATGCACCGTTGGTTTTTGATTCTTTTTGCCTTTCAACTCCAACGTCTTTTCTGAATTGTATTGCGCTTTTCCAACGCCAAGAGGCTTTCCTGCTTTGTCCGTGATTCTGATTAAATCTCCTTTCTCAAAACTCCCCGTGATTTTTAGAATACCGACAGGCAATAAACTTGTAGGCTTTTCCGATAGCAATGCCTTGCGCGCGCCTTCATCAATAAAAATAGTTCCTTTCACGGAAGATTCGGAATGCGCAATCCATTTTTTGGTGCTCGAAGCATTTCTCTTTGGATGAAAAAGTGTGCCTACAGTTTCGTTTTGTAAAATGTGCAACAGGATGTCATCCGTTTTTCCATTTGCAATCTGCACGGGAATGCCAAGCGCGGCAGTCTTTCGTGCGATGCTGCATTTCGTAGTCATGCCGCCCCGACCGAAATTTGATTTCCCGGCAGAGATAAATTCCGAAACGTCTTCTCCAAACTTCACATGATGAATCACACTTGAGTCGGGAAGCGTTGGGTTGCCGTTGAAAATGCCATCAACATTCGTAAGAATAATCAGTTTGTCGGCATTCAACATGCTTGCGACAAGTCCGGCTAATTCATCATTGTCGGTAAACATCAGTTCGGTAACGGAAATCACATCATTTTCATTGATGATGGGAACGATGTCGTTTTCCAACAATGTCTGCAAACAATTCTGCATGTTGAGATAATGCTGACGGTCGCGGAAATCTTCTTTCGTCACCAGTACCTGCGCACAATGAATTTTATGTTGCGAAAAAAAATCAGCATAAGTATTCATCAACAACACTTGCCCCACGGACGCGAGCACCTGCCTGCTGGAAACGACATCATAATCTGCCTGCAACTGAATTGAACTTCTTCCTGCCGCTACGGCACCTGAACTAATTAACGTGCAGCGGATTCCTGATTTTCTAAGTTGAGCAACCTGGTTAGTGAGCTGTTGCATTTGCCGGGTGTCGAGCTTTCCACCCTCACCGGATAAAACATTCGACCCGATTTTAACAACAAGGTTTTGATATTTCACAGAAAGAGGCATTAACTTTTCTCCATTTCCTTGTTCACCATTTTACCTCCGAAGTAAGCTCCCGCACTTCCCAAAACTGTTGCGAATAAAAACGGAATCAGCGCGATGGGCAACAGCGAAGCTGCGGTAAGAGAATCACCGCCCAGCATTTTACCCATCGCATCGGGCAAAGAAACCTGAAACGAAAGCAACAACGAACCGATGAGCAGCAAAAACAAACTGAGGCAAATTCCCATTGTTAGCCCGATGACGATTGCATTTTTCCCCGTAGCGCGCGCTTTCATGCCTCCGGCAAAACCTCCTATGAATGGTCCTAATGGTCCGGTGATGAAATGAAGTATTGGAGGGAGCAGGCAACCGACTGAAATTCCAAAACCCATCAACCCGGAGAGTAAATATTTTTTCATTGAAAGCCCGAATTTACAACTTCGTTGTTTCTCCATTTATCCTTACTTTTTTCTTTTGAGGAGGAAATGAACGCAGGATAATTATTTTTGAATTCAGAGCAGTTCTAAAAAATCTATTTCCAACTCCCTCTCCTTCTGGAGAGGGATGAGGTGAGGCGGTAAAAAAGCAATTTTTAGAACTGCCCTTCATTAAACAGAAGCAATGACATTCCCCCTTTTCTTTTGGATTGTATTATTTGGTTGCGTTGCACCCGCTTCCAACCAATTTGCCGATGTTATTTCGGTGGAAGTTTCAGGCAGAGAACAAGCATACATATTCAGCGTAGGCATTTCAAGCCCCGACACGGGTTGCGACCAATATGCAGATTGGTGGGAAGTTATTACAGAAGATGGCGCGTTGGCTTATCGGAGAATACTTGCGCACAGCCACGCAGAGGAGCAACCCTTTGTGCGCTCAGGCGGAACAGGAGCAATCAGCAGCGGACAAACTGTGATTATTCGCGCACACATGAATAAGGCAGGTTATGGAGGAAAAGCCTTTAAAGGTTCTTTGAAAAGCGGATTCACGCAAGTAGCGCTTGAAAAAGATTTCGCAGCAGCGCTTGAAAAGCAAGATCCGCTGCCGGATGGTTGCGACTTTTAGAATACATCCATTCTTCTCAACGGATACTTGTTAATTGATAACCACTAATCTGGAAGAAGATTGAGAGGAGTTGTGCATCTGCAAAAGATAAATTCCCGTGGAGCGTTGAGTTGAATTCGCTCGTTGATTTCCCTTGTTCATTCAAGTCTTCGCGCGGTTGATTTTGCGCACAGGCGACACTTAGATGTCTGAATAATTTGAAGTCTTCAGACTTCATTAGCCCGCGCTCGGAAGTCGAAAGACTTCTGCCAATTGCAGCAACCAAGTGTGCTTATACGCAGGGGCAACGCGAAACACTTGATTGAACGGGGGGGCTTTGGCTACAGACTATGGATAGTTGGGGGCATCTTGCCTATTTGAAATTAAAAAACAGAGGATGCCGGAGGCAGAGGAAACCTTCACTTGCGGGAGGTTGAGGTCAACCACGGCAAGGTTGAGGTCAACCACGACAAGGTTGAGGTCAACCACGGCAAGGTTGAGGTCAACCACGGCAAAGGAAGGTGAAGGGAAGGCGAAGGCTTGAATGGAGAATAAAAAGATGAATCTTCGGGGGACACCGGAAGTTGTGCAGCCATTTTAGTTACCACTATCCTCCTACTTTTAGGGGGACAGTGGAAGTTGGAGGGGGTAGGAGGTTCCAGTGTAAACAAGTTATGCCCAATGCTATGACGACCTTGCTAACATCGACATCTGACAAAAAAACGAACTCATCAACAAGCTGACCGAGATTAAAATTGTAACTTCGCATTATGGATTTAAAAGAGAAAAACAAATATAAAATAGAGTTCAAATAAGGCATTAGACACCTTTACAGAAAAACTCAAAAAATACGTTTCTACAGAAAACGGAGATTGGTCTGTAAAAGGATTTATTGACGTTTATAAGAATATTTACACTATTTCTTCCGACACTAAAATTGTATCTAAAATTCTCGAAATTCATATTTTTCCTCAAATTTTACAGTTTGCGGAAGAGAACGAATACAACATAATTCTAACAGAGCATCAAAACTACTATCCCGACCTTACTTTTATTCATAAGAAAAATCAAGATGTAAAATTTGCTGTTGACTTAAAAACAACTTACAGGAAGAAAAACGGAGTTTCAAGTTTCACTTTGGGTAGTCACGGAAGTTATTTCAAAGAAAGGGACAAGAAGAAAAATATTCAGTTCCCCTACAATCAATATTTAGCACATTTTTGTTTGGGTGTAATTTACACAAGAACGGATTTGGCAGATGATGCTACTGAAACAGAAATATATCAAGTTCAAGAACTTCAAGAAGAATACGAAACGCCTAACCAAAAGGTAGGAGAAAGAGAAGTAACAACGGTTAAAAACTTAAAATCAATTACTTCTGTAATTAAAGATTTCGACTTTTTTGTAGCAGAGAAATGGAAAATTGCTAATGACAAACAAGGTTCGGGAAATACTGCAAATATTGGTGCTACACTTAGCATTGACGATTTAAGAAATGAAAATGGAATTTTCAGCCAATTAGGTGAAGAATGGTTCGATGAATATTGGATTAATCACGGTTCTGCAACAATGGTAAAAGATGGTAAGCCGACAAAAATTACCACGCTTAAAGACTTTTTAGAATTTAAAGGCAGAACAGACTTATGGGATAAGATAGTAAAGCGTTTAACTTTAAAAAAGGATGCCGAATGAAAGTAATTGTTCCACCCATAAAAAGTCAAGGCATAAAAACCAAGCTCGTTCCTTGGATTATGGAACTTGCACCAAAGGTGCAAGGTAAATGGATAGAACCCTTTCTTGGAACTGGTGTAGTTGCGTTTAATTCAGGTTACAAAAAAGCTATTTTAAACGATACCAATCCTCACATCATCAATTTTTATAAAGGTATTCAGGAAAAAATAATTACTGCACCTTTGATGAAACACTATCTTGAACAAGAAGGAGCAATTTTAAGTGAAGCCGACAATAATGGTTATGAACATTATTTAAAAGTTCGTTCACGTTTTAATTCCGGAGAATTCTCACCTTATGATTTCATTTTCCTTTCAAGAGCAGGATTTAATGGAATGATGCGATTTAATGGTAAAGGACATTGGAATATTCCATTCTGTAAAAAACCAGACAGATTTGCACAGGCATATGTAACAAAGATTACAAATCAAGTAGCAACGGTTTCTCAAATTGTTCAATCCGAGCCTAACTGGACTTTTCATAACAAGTCATTTGCTGACATCATACCATTGGCGACTGAAAACGATATTATTTATTGCGACCCACCATATTATGGCAGACACGTTGACTATTTTAATGGTTGGACAGAGCAAGACGAAGAACTTTTATTCAACTTACTGAGCAAAACAAAAGCAAAATTTATACTTTCAACTTGGCATCATAATGACTGGCGTGAAAATGAAATGATTAATAAATTTTGGGGTAAGTTCAACGTAGTAACAAAAGACCATTTTTATCACAATGGCGGTAGTATTGAAAACAGGCGGACAGTTGTAGAAGCTTTGGTTTGTAATTTCAATACAGACCATTTTGAGTTGCACAACCACGGCTTGACAGAGAAAATTAAAGTTGAACAATTGGCGTTGCATCTTGACGACTAAAAGAAGCACTGGGCATAATCGAGTAGCCCGCCCCGCCAGCGGTAGCTGACGGGGAGAGGCTCTCACACCACTGTACATGTGGGTCACGCATACAGCGGTTCACTAAGCATACCATGACCGCTTTCTTTTTCATCGCTCATGGCTTTGAAGTACTTTAAGATAAGGCTACTCCGGTTTCCCGAACGCTCCTTATCGAATTGGAAGCAACCTGTCGTTCAGTCCTTCGTTGGTTGTGAGTCTTCTCCGCGTTGCGGAACTCGTTGCTCCAACTACTATGACCTCTGCTGACTTCTCCAACCCTCTTTATACGATTGGAGACCTCCCTCGGTAAGGTGAATACCCTTCGGATGAATCCTGCTGCATCTACATGCGTGAGTTTTGGTATGCTTTGGACTTCGTAAAGCTGTGCTTACTCATCCCCTCACACATGCCTCATATGCAGTTTCTGTTCGTCAGTTCCACCCTTCGCAGGCTCGCTTACTTCAGTGCTTCCCTCACGGAAAACCACCTTGCGACTTACTACACTTCGGGGCTTTAGTCCCCGCGTGGAGAGACTTTCACTCTCTGGGATTCCTTTAAATAAATAAAAGAACTATATTCACCATTCAAGGCGCAATCGAGTAGCCCGCCCCGCCACCTGTCGGTGACGGGGAGAGGCTCTCACACTACTGTACATGCGGGTCACGCATACAGCGGTTCGGAAAATTGTAACTGCACCTGGTTCTCACACCTCACCCATAGCGCAAGTTTCTGCATTAGCCACAAGCGCAGCCTAACTTGTGCTAAAGTGTTTGGCACAGGAATGGTTGGCGGAATTTCTTCAAACTCCCAACTTCAAACTACCAGCTTCTTAAATATCCCCACGTGTGCAGCCTGTCCACGTCTTCAAACCAGCGGTCGCCAATGTCGTTGCGGTAATACATGTTGGGTATCATGATGTTGCTCACGCGGCTGTAAGCCTGTGCCTGCGCCTGTTTCATCGTTTGTCCCATGCCCACCACAATCAGCGCCACGCCTGAGCCACCCGCGACAACCCATTCGCCATTCACGAGTTTCACATCTTCGATATGCACGCCTTCAAGGTTTGGCTTCTTGAACATGATTGCAGCTTCCTGCGTGTATGTTTTATGCGTGGCTTCATCATGAAAAGGAAAAGGCGGCATCACAATCCTTACACCGAGTTGAAAGCCGCGTTTCGTTTTAAATTCATTGAGCGTGCCATCTGCCATGCCGTAAAGAAATTCGCCAATGGGAATGCTGATGCCTTCTTCCTGAATGCTGATGGTGGGATAGCCGAAACGCGCAGTGAACTCAAGCGGGTAAATGCCCTGCGCATTCACGATGCAGTTCACATCCATGTAGCCCACGTATTTCTCTTCAGCTAATCGCGCTTCCATCTTTTTGAGCGTGGCTGCAAAGATTTTATTCGGGTCGCTCCAATACATCGTGGTGCCCATTTCGCCTGTTGCGGGTCCGATGTTTCCAGGGAACAATTTCTTATGCTCGAAGTTGACGTTGATGGGTGTCATAAATTGCTTGCCGTTGAAAAACGCGCCCACCGCCACTTCCACACCCGTCACCCTGCGCTGCAACTGGAAGACTTTTATTTTATCCGCCCATAATTTTTTGTATGCTTCAAGCACCTGTATTACATCCTTGCCGTCTTCTTCTTCACCCACAAACAGCAAGCGCTTATAATTTTGCGCCTCACCGCTGGGCTTAATCACATAGCGCGCAGGATTGGTTTGCACAAACGCAATCGCTTCATCAAACGAAGTGAATTCTTGGAATGGAATAATACTTACTCCGTGCTTCTTCAACTCTTCCTGCCCGAACGTGCGGTCGTCTTCGAGCATGTCGGTGTAGGGTGTGCCGCCAATCGCGAGCTTGCCTTTTTTGCGCATGTCGTCAGCCCAGATACCCATGCCGAGCACATCGTCAAAGATGATGATGTCAGCCCATTTGATTTCTTTTTCCCAATTATCTGTTTTCGGTACAAAACCATCGGCAACATCCTGACTATCCTTGTCACGAATCCAATACTTCACATCATGTCCTTCTTTCACCACCTGCCACGCGACATCGCTAATGAGGGCATCGTAGGAAACAAAAAGAAATTTCTTCTTATCCATTAGTTAGAAAATTCCAAGTGATAAATTACAATCTTCAAATGCTTGCGCAACGCAATCATTCGTGGTCGGTTTCAGAAGGAAAGCCGGAGAAGTCAAAGGGCAGTTTCAAAAACTCTTTTGCAGATTGCTCTGTTTCTGTTTGCGCTGCCTGAATTTCTTCAACAACTGTTTCTGCTGTAGGCATTTGTTCCACTGCAACTTTAAATTCAGCAACAGGTTGCTCAACTACAATTTGTTCTATTGATGATTGCTCTATGGTAGTTTGTTCAATTCCAACCTGCTCAGGCGCTTCTCCTAAACTCTCTTTCACTTCCACCAAAAATGAGCGCAATTTTTTCAGCGATTGAATTACTTCGGTATTATGCAGCGTTGTCTCGCGGTTTTCTTTCAGTTTCTTTTTTGCGCCCTCCAGTGTGAAGCCGCGCTCGCGCACAAGATGATGAATCACGCGCAGGTTCTTGATGTCTTCATCCGTGAAGAGCCTGTTGCCCTGTCTGTTTTTTTTCGGCTTCAGGATGTCGAATTCGGTTTCCCAAAAACGAAGCAGCGAAGCGGAAACTTTCAGCATCTCCGCAACCTCGCTGATGGAATAATAGAGTTTGGTTACTTCAAATTCTTTATACGCCACGTGAGTTGAATTTAGTCAAATGATTGATTGTGTTGTGTTGCCAGTTCAATAACCTTTTCATATTCCTCTGGTGAAAGGTCGTTATAGAAATAATTAATCGGGTCAACTTTTATATTGTCTTTCAGCACTTCGTAATGCAGATGCGGAGCCATGGATAAGCCACTGTTGCCCACTGTGCCGAGCACATCTCCACGCTGCACTTTTTGTCCTTTCTTCACCTTGATTTTGTGCATGTGCGCATAGATGGTTTTGAAACCGAAGCCGTGGTCAACCACCACATTATGCCCGTAGCCGGAACCATAATCCGTATCAACTATAACTCCATTGCCCGTACAATATATCTCCGTGCCGGTGGGCGCAGTAAAATCAATGCCTGTATGCAGCTTCATCGTTTTGTAAAAAGGATGAATGCGATAACCGAATCCCGAGGCGATGCGCACCATGTCTTTTTTTGAAATCGGCTGAATGGCGGGAATAGAGGCAAGCATTTCCGTTTTGCTCTTAATCATGTCATTGATGTCAGCATACGACTTCGACTGGATGTACAACTGCTTGCTCATTTTATCCAATCGCCTCGCGGAAGAAATCATCAGGTCTGAATTTTCATAATACTCCAAATCCTGATACTTATTTGAACCGCCAAAGCCCGCTTCACGCACACTGCCCGGAATCGGCTCTGCTTCAAAGATTACGCGGTAAATATTATCGTCCCTGTCTTGCAATCCGCCCAGAATTTTTTCAAAATTGTTCAACTTATCATTCTGCAAATGATACTCAAACTGCATCTTAACAATCTCCCGCTTCAGTTGCTTTTCCTTCGGTGAGTCAAAAAAATCCGTGTAGTAAACAAACAACAGAACGCCCGCGGCAAGCGTAATTACCGCTGCGCTCCGCCCCAGCCACCGCAGGATGCGCTGCTTCCAAGTCACTACGACTTTCTCATACTTCAGCGTGTGCGCGTTGTAAAAGTATTTGGCTTTTTTCGTGGGCATTAAGAATTAATTTTACTCCGCTTTTATCAGAGCGCTTTTCCCTTTTATCAAATTTACCATTCCCGATTAAAAAACAAAACGATTACAATCAACATCCCGCAGCATGATGACCTCTAAAGAAATCAGGAAAACATTTTTAGAATATTTCAAATCAAAGCAACACGACATCGTGCCTTCCGCGCCTATCGTTGTGAAAGACGACCCCACGCTGATGTTCACTAACGCGGGCATGAACCAGTTCAAGGATATTTTTCTGGGAAATAAAAAAGCAAAAGCAGTGCGTGTTGCCGACACACAAAAATGTTTACGTGTTTCGGGAAAGCACAATGATTTGGAAGAAGTAGGCATTGACACCTACCACCACACGATGTTCGAGATGCTTGGTAACTGGTCGTTTGGCGACTATTTCAAAAAAGAAGCAATTGAATGGGCGTGGGATTTACTAACGAATGTTTACAAGATAGATAAGGACAGGATATATGTAACCGTGTTTGAAGGAAACGCTGAAGAAAATCTTGCTGCTGACGAAGAAGCGGAAAACTTTTGGGCAAAGTATCTACCAAAAGAACGCCTCCTCCGCTTTTCGAAGAAAGATAATTTTTGGGAAATGGGCGACACGGGTCCTTGCGGTCCTTGTTCTGAAATCCATGTGGACATTCGTGATGAAGCAGAAAGAAAAAAAGAACCCGGAGCAGCATTGGTGAATGAAGGACATCCGCAGGTGATCGAGATTTGGAACCTTGTGTTCATTCAATATAATCGCAAAGCGGATGGAAGTTTGGAAGGATTACCGGCAAAGCACGTGGATACAGGAATGGGCTTTGAGCGGTTGTGCATGGTGTTGCAAAAGAAAAAATCCAACTACGACACGGATGTGTTTCAGCCGCTGCTCAAAGGCATTTCAGACATCACCGGCATCCCTTACGGCAGAAGCACAAAAGAAGAAATTGCGATGCGCGTGATTGCCGACCATGTGCGTACGGTTGCTTTCACGATTGCCGATGGACAACTGCCCGACCGTGGAGGAGCAGGTTATGTGATTCGCAGAATTTTAAGACGCGCTGTTCGATACGGCTACAGTTATCTGAATCAGAAAGAATCGTTCATTTACAAATTGCTTCCGGTGCTGAGTGATGCGATGGGCGAGCAATTTCCCGAACTGAAGGCGCAGGCATCGCTCATCTCAAAAGTATTAAAGGAAGAAGAAGATAATTTCCTTCGCACATTGGAAAAAGGAATCGTCAGGCTTTCATCGTTTATCGAAAAAGAAAAAGTTGCGAAAGAAATTCCGGGGAGGCTCGCATTTGAATTGTTCGACACGTTCGGTTTTCCGATTGACCTCACGCAGTTGATTGCACGTGAAAATCATTTCACGGTTGATATGGATGGCTATCATCGCAGCCTTTCAGAACAAAAAGAACGCTCACAAAAAGCAGCAGTGCGCGACACGGCAGATTGGGTTGTTGTACACGATGCGCCCAAAACAGATTTCGTTGGCTATGATGAATTAGAAACAGAAGTTGCGATTACGCGCTATCGCAAAGTGAAACTGAAGGATAAAGAGTTTTATCAACTCGTGTTTGATAAAACTCCTTTTTATGCAGAAAGCGGTGGGCAAGTGGGCGACACGGGCATTATCTCTGCGAATGGAGATTCGTTGTTTCTCATTGACACAAAAAAGGAAAACGAACTGATACTTCATTTCGCAGAAAAACTTCCGGAGCATCCTGAAAGGAAATTCAAAGCAGTTGTCAATAAAGAGAAGCGACTTACTACAATTTACAATCACTCTGCAACGCATTTGTTACACGAAGCACTAAGAACAGTGTTGGGAAAACATGTGGAGCAGCGCGGCTCATTAGTGCATCCCGATTATCTGCGCTTCGATTTTTCGCATTTCCAAAAGATGACGGATGAAGAGCTTGCGCAAATCGAACGGATGGTGAATGAGAAAATCCAACAGAATATTTCTTTGGAAGAAAAACGCAACGTGCCTTTTGATGAAGCGAAGAAAACAGGCGCGATGGCGCTGTTCGGTGAAAAATATGGCGATAGTGTGCGCGTGATTCGCTTCGGAACTTCGGTTGAGTTGTGTGGTGGAACGCATGTCCAATCCACCGGGCAAATCGGAGTGTTTAAAATTCTTTCTGAAAGCGCAGTAGCGGCAGGCATCAGGCGTATCGAAGCATTAACAGGACCGAAAGCATTGGAGTTTTTCAACCAGAAAATTGCTGATTTAAAGAAGATTGAAATGCTGGTGAAAAATCCTGATGTGGTTGTGGGAGTTGAACATCTTGCGAAAGAGAATCAAAAGCTTTCAAAAGAAATCGAGAAGATGCAGGTTGTGATTTCGGGAAGCATCAAGGAATCACTCAAACAAAGCGTGCAGCAAATCAACGGCATCAACTTCATCGGCAGCATCGTGAACCTGCGTTCTGCCGATGCGCTGAAAGATTTATCTTACCAATTGAAAAACGACATCAGCAATCTCTTTCTCGTGCTTGGAACAAACATTGACGGCAAACCTCAACTTGCCGTGATGATTGATGAAATATTGGTGAAAGAAAAGAACCTGCACGCAGGCAATATCATCCGCGAACTTGCTAAAGAAATTCAAGGCGGTGGTGGCGGGCAGCCGTTCTTTGCTACGGCAGGCGGAAAGAATGCTGATGGGTTACAAACTGCCGTCAATAAAGCTCTCGCAATTGCGCGAACCGCATAAGGTCTTGTCCCCTACTCTGTCACTATCTTCTCCACCGCCACCCAACTATTGAAATTGATGCGCAGGAAGTACACCCCTTTTGCAAGTTTCGTGAGGTCGAATTCCCTGCGGTAATTCTGCAATGCATCAGGAATGCGCTCTTCGTAAACTGTTTTTCCTGTGAGGTCATAGATGCGCACTAATGTTTGCGCTTCTATTCTTCCATTGATTTCAACGATGAATTGACCGCTGGACGGGTTCGGATAAATATTCACGCTCGCCAATGCAGCAAACTGCCCGATGCCCACGCAGGCATCAACGGTGACGATTGCTATTGCAATTTCACTGCATCCTTCAGCATTGGTTACTTTATAGCTGATGATGTGCGTACCAACACCCGCTGCATTCGGGCTAAAATTATTACCCGATAATCCCGGTCCCGTCAGTTCACCTCCAGCCGGAAATAAATTAATTGCAACATCCGTTTCATACACACAGTACAAAGAATTCAATCCTCCTATTTGTGCAAAAGGCGAATTCAATACAGACGTGCTTTGCGTATCGCGCACGGTGCAATTGTTCGAGTCAGCGTATGCGTAAACGACATCATAAGGACCGCCTGTGCCCGCGCCTGCCGGATTAAACGTATTGCCGCCAACGCCAAAACCGCTGTAAGTTCCGCCTGAAGGTGCGCCTGTAAGTAATGCGACCGGCTCGTTCACGCAATATTCATTTTTCAATCCGGTGAAAGAAACCGCAGAAACATCATGCACAGTAACTGTAATAGAGGTATCTCCTGCACATCCATGAACGTCAGTGAAAGTATATTGTATCGGATGTGTTCCTGCGCCCGCTACATTCGTAAAGAGCGCATTGCTTGTTACGCCTGCTCCCGTGAATACTCCTCCCGATGGCGCACCGGTAAGCAATACAATACCTTCATTCACGCACAAATCACCCGGATTTACAATGATGGGAGACGGGTTAGGATAAACAGTGGTGACTTTAGTTGCAATATCCATACAACCGTTGCTATCAACATATTCATAATGCACCACAGCGGGCGTTCCGGTTACAACAGCAGGAGGAAAGAAAACATCACCCACCATTACAGAGCCGGAGAATATGCCACCAGCGGGAAAACCAGTGAGCGTGTCAGGTTCATCTGCGGAACAATAAATAGAATCAATATCAAGAATGCGCGCCTGCGGAAGTTCATACACTACTACACTCTGCGTATCTCTGCCGGGACAAACAGCCACGGCAAAATACGTGTAAATAATATCATGCGTTCCCGTGCCTGCATAAGCGGAAACAAATGTGCTCGAACTGCCGCTGATGCCCGCACCACTAAACACACCGCCTGCGGGAATTCCCGTCAACACATGCGCAACCGTGTCAGGGCAATATGCCGCAGCCAATCCTGAAAAAGAAATCGCTGGCGCATCCATAATTGTTACATCCGCTGTGTCGCTATCCGTGCAGCCAAACGAATCAATATAGATGTACGCAATTTCATAATCGCCAGGGGCAAGCAGCGCGGGTAAAAACACATCACCGCTCATTCCTGCGCCAGCGAAGTTTCCGCCTGCCGGAGTTCCGGTGAGCGTTATCGGATTATCATTGTTGCAATACGTTGCGTTCAATCCGCTAATCTCTGCATCGGGCAGCGCATGTACCGTAACCGTGAGCGAAGCCGTGTCCGTGCAGCCGTTGCCGTCTTCAACTGTAACGGTATAAACAGTTGTTGCAAGAGGTGAAACCGGATGTGCTCCGCTTATAGAAGTAACTGTGCCATTGCTCCAGTAATAAAAGTTACCGCCTGTTGCCGTGATGATAACTGTATCGCCAAAACAAATATCTTCATCGGGACCGGGCGAAGCGAGTGGCAATGTGTTGATGTCAACTTCAATTGTATCTGTCGCTGTGCATCCGTTAGCGTCAGTTCCCGTTACGCTATAAGCTGCGAGTGAAGTTGGAATTATGAAAATGGAAGCAAGCGTATCGCCTGTGCTCCATTGGTAAGTTATTCCTCCGGTTGCAGTAAGAATTGTTGGCGAGTTTGAACAAACAACTACATCATTGCCTGCGTCAGTTACCGGAGTTGCAAATACGATAACGGTGACATCATCAGTTCCGCTGCAACCGTTGCCATCAGTAACGCTCACCGTATAAGTTGAATCTGCGATTGGGGAAACAGTTGTCGTATCCAAAGTTGAGCCTGTGCTCCAAGCATAAAGCGTTCCACCTGTTGCAGTGAGCGTTACGCTTCCACCCGCGCAAATTCCTGTATCAGGCAAAGCCAATGCGGGAGGCGCGGCAAGCACTGTAGTTATTGCAGAATCAACTCCCGTGCAGCCGTTGCTGTTGGTGAACGCATAATAAATTGTGTGAACGCCCGCGCCTGCTGTCGCAGGATTAAATGTGGTGATGCCAACTGAATTAAAATTAAGTGAAAAGTCTATAATGTTTCCTTCATCGTCTGTTGCAAGGTCGGCAACCAACAGCGTCCACACGCCATTCGGATTTGTAACGCCATCGTTAATAAAATCAAGGTCATCACCGGCTGATGATGATGCGGTGAATGTGCCGGAAAGCGCTGGCGAGACAACACTACACACAGCGTTATCCATACTATTACCAGCGCCCGTTTCAATACATGCATCTATGTCGTCAAAATCTCCGCAAGGTTGCGTGGTAAGCACAACTGAAAGTCCGCCCGGAGAAACAAGTTCCACTACAATATCTTGTAAGAATGTATGTTCAATTCTGAAACAAACACTTTCAAGAAACACATCCACGCCCAAAACGCTGCCAATGATTCCGCTTACCGTATCAAACGCTGCCGATGTTGTATCGCTTGGAATAAAAATGGTGTCGCCTGCATAATTTGTTATCGTGTTTCCACCGCCTGAAGAAATAATTCCTGCACCGAAAAATGCTCCTCCGGTTGGCGTTCCTGCAAGGGTATCTGCATTTTCGTTCAAACAATAATTTGCAGCAAGACCTGAAAACAAAACAGTCGGCACCGCGTTTACAAATACCGTTACAGAATCATCATCCGAGCAGCCGGAAGCATTCGTTACCGATACGAAATAAGTTGCATCTGCCGCAGGAGTTATTGTGATTGATGCGGTTGTCTCGCCTGTGCTCCATGAATAACTCGTGCCTCCCGATGCAGTGAGCATTGTTGTGTCACCGGCACAAATCGTTTGATTAACGCCTGCATCGGCTGAGGGAGTTGGATTCACTGTTATATTTTGTGATGCGGTGCCGCTGCATCCGTTGCCATCGGTGAATGTATAAGTAATGGTGTGATTGCCGGGTCCTGCTGTTGCCGGATTAAATACTTCCACTCCGAGATATTCAAACTCAAGCGACCAACTCACCAACGCGCCATCATCGTTGGCAAAGTTGTCAATGATAAGCAGGTTCCAGTTTCCATTAGGATTTGTGCTGCCGTCATTCAGGCTGTCAATATCTTCGCCCACCGAAGCCGTGAATACTCCGCTCAGTGCAGGCGCAATTGGATTACAACTTGCGAGGTCAATGCTGTTTGCCAATCCGCGTTCGATACACACATCAAAATCATCGCCATCACCGCAAATAGAATTCACAAGCAGTTCCTGCGCGCCTGAAGGTGATTCGAGCAAAATATCAATATCAGAAACATATGGATGATTGTACTTGAAACATACTTTTGTCAATACCACGTCAACGCCCAGCACACTGCCGGGAACAGAAACGGCTTGCGTTGCAATATTCAATCCGACCGAAGTAATATCAGGGGCTCCGATATAATCGCTCGTGACAGGCAGCCCGCCAACACCGGGTCCGCTGAAACTACCACCGGCAGGAGTTCCGATGAGCGAATCAGGCGCGGCATCTTCACAATAGGCAACTTGCAGCGCAGCAAATGAAACAACAGGCAGCGTATCAACTGTAACTGTGATATTGTCTGTTGCTGAACAAAGATTATCATCCGTTACGCTGTAAGTTAAATTGAAAATGCCTGCGGCAGTCGTGTTAAAATTCACAACAGGATTTATGAGTGATGAAATCTTTGACGTACTTCCCGTCCATGCTTGCGAAATAAGCGCCCCTGAACCGGCAGCGAGATTTGCATCCAGCGTGAGCGGTGTGTTCAAACAAACCTGCGCGGGATTTGGCGTGATGCTCACAGATGGATTTTCATTTACAATAATCAAAATAGTATCTGAGCCGCTACATCCGTTCGCATCTTTTACATTGTATGTCAGACTGTAGTTCCCTGTGAAAGCGGTTGTAAATTCAGGATTAGGAATGTTCGCAACATTCAATGAAGATGTGTCGCCTGTCCATTCATGTGTGTAAGGACCAGTGCCGCCTGAAAAATTTCCCGCAAGTGAAACAGTTTCGCCTGCACATGCTTCAAGCACATCGGGAATCACCGTTGCAACAGGATTAGCAAACACAGTTACAGAAATATTGTCTGTCGCGGAACATCCGTTGCTGTCGGTAACAGTATATGTAACCGGACCATACACGCCCGCCAATCCGAAATTGACAGTAACAGAATCAAGATTCGTTGCGCCTACAACAGGACCCGTCCATGCTTGCGATGCAATGCCGCTTGTGCCGAGCGTTGGATTTCCAAATAATATCAAATCCGTCAGTGCGCATGTTTCAGCAGGGTCGGGCGTGATGCTTGCAGCGGGCGGTGTATTCCTCGTAACAGTCATTGTGCAAGTGGCGGTATTTCCAACAGAATCAGCAACTGTCCATTCAACCGTAGTTACGCCAACGGGATATGTTCCTGTGGCGTCACCCGTTCCGTTGAAATCATTGAGAAGCGAAGCGACAGAACAATTATCACTATTCGTTGGAACGGGAACCGTTGCGAAATTTCCACAAGAAGGAATTACAATATTCGGAGGACAAGTAACAATCGGATTTTCTTCATCGGTAATCGTAATCGTGTGCGAACAAGTTGCAGTGTTGCTGCTGTTATCTGTCACTATCCAAACTACAGTTGTGAGTCCGATAGGATAAGTATCTGTGCCGAATGCTGTTCCGTTAAAATCATTTACAACTGTTGCAACTGTGCAGTTATCAGAAGTTGTTGGAGTCGCAACCGCCACCAAGGCATCGCAAACTCCGGCATCCGTTGTTTGCGCATAATTTGGCGGGCAAGTAATACTTGGATTTCCTATATCGGTGATTGTTACATTCTGCACGCAGGTTGCAGTGTTTCCGTTTTCATCAGTGGCAGTCCAAACGATGGCAGTGTTGCCAAGCGGATAAGTATCAAGCGCGTTGTTGGTAAGATTAAAATCATTCACCAATGTCACCGCGCTGCAATTATCGCTTGCGGTTGTCGGCAAAGGATTCGCCACCGCGTTGCACACGCCCGGGTCGGTGGTTTTAAATTTATCCGCGCCACAAGTAATGATTGGCGCAACTGCCTCAACCAATGTAAGGTCAAATGTTCCGACATCCTGTTGCGAGCTGCTGAATCCGCCAAGTCTCAATATATATGTAATGCCGGAGGTGACAGCCCAGGTGATGGTTGATTGCGTGATTAATAATGATGAATCATCATTACATGCAAGAATTACGCCCGCGCATGAATTCAGATACACCGCAATGCGCGTATCATACGCAGTGCCGCCTACGGTGGTGAATGTTGCGCTGCCGTCACAATCGGGAGTGAATGAATACCACAGGTCGCTGTATATCTGGTCGCTTCCTCCAAAGAAACAGAGCGCATCATTTGCGCCATCGGTAGTGGCTCCGTTATTATCAAATGGAATATCCAATGCGGGCACAATGATTAATGCAGAAGAACAACTGTCGTTTGAAACCGTGCAAGCTGTGTTTTGTGAAATATTGGAAACGCCCGGTGAGATGCAGCGCTGGCTGAAGTCAACATTATTAATATCGGAATCGCCTCCGTCAGGAATGCGTGAAATGCCCATGCCGGAAACGGTGGAATCATCTTCCAAGCCAACGCCCGATGTTTCGGTGAAAAGTGCGCCCGCATCGCCATTGTAGCTCACTGCATCAATCACATTTCCCGCAATGGAAATCGCAACCGCGTCAGGCGAGCCATCGCGCAGCCATTCAGCGGCTGCCAATTCATAATCGCAGTTTGCAACCGTTGAGTTGCTGCCGCACACCACAAAATAATCTCCCGCTGCAAGATTCACATTGGGCAAATCAATCGTGTCATAAATCACTGCTCCCCCACCCGACCCGTCAACAAGCAACAACTTCACCGCAGCAAGGCTCACCGTTGTGCTGCCCGTGTTTTTTATTTCAATAAATTCTGCACTGTCAACTCCTGTTTGCGCATAATCTATTTCATTGATGATAAGATTTGAAGAACACGTGACATCCAATTGAAAAAGTCCGGTAGCCGCTGTATTGCCCGACACATAGAGATAATAGTCTTTGCCCAGCGCGGAATTGAAAGTCACTTCCGACTGTATGCCGCAAAAATCTTCATTGCCCTCCACACATGTCAAATCGAGACACGGACCTTCAAACACACCGAGGCGCGTGTCATAGCCATTCAACCCACAGGTGGAAACGGTAACATCCATCCCGTTGCCCGCAAACACATACCACAAGCCGGGCGCGTCACTCTGGCTTACTCCACAAGCGGCAGGTGCGCCTGCCGTTGATGTTCCTGCGCTTGTTGCATCCGTAATTGTTTCTCCACAGGCGATTGCAATTGCATCCGCGCAAATGTCATTCACTTTATTTGTGGTGAAAGAAAACGCACCTGACGTATCGCTCAACAGCAATCCGCAATCTTCGCTCAGATAAAAATCATAATTGGCGAAGGGCGACAATCCCGCAATCGTTTCCACATTATTTCCCGCCACAACAATTCCACTTTCAATGCCGAGCGAGCCAATGTTGCCGGGCGTGAAGCCGGGCACTCCATATTCTAATGTGTAGGTTGCTCCGTCATTTGCCGATGTCCATCCCACGGTTGCGCTGTTGGAAGTGGTTGAGATGCCATTGATACCGGGCATTTCGCAGGGCGGTAAAAATTCCAACTGCACAAATTTCAACGCGCCCACATCGCCCCCGAAGCCATCGCACACCACAAGTTTCCAGTTGCCGTTGGGGTCGGAGCCATCATTAACTAAATCCAAACTTTCGCGCGGAATGAAGTTGCCGATGAAAGGAGGAGCGCCTGCGGTGATGTCGCCATTCGCGCCCGTTCTGCTGAAATGCGTTACGCTCGTACAAGTAACATCAAGCGGATTACCGTAATTGTTGCCTGAAGATCCGAGTCCCGAAGCAAGCCCCACCACCACATTGTTGGGCGACACAAGCTGAATGTTCAAATCGCCATCAAACGTATGCGCGATAATAATCGAAACGGAAGCCACCACAATGTCGTTGCCCAATTGCGTTCCGTTGGCGCCACTCACAGGAATATTAAAAGTAAGCGGAAAGTTGCCGCATGAAATGTCGGGAATGTTTGCGTTTATGCCG
>Ga0163152_10003558_pt1 | contig 20138 bp, 20 predicted proteins | sample OliLakLV19MP8IB2_FD_148635 | JGI IMG/M metagenome (GOLD analysis project Ga0163152, IMG submission 148635) | Freshwater microbial mat bacterial communities from Lake Vanda, McMurdo Dry Valleys, Antarctica - Oligotrophic Lake LV.19.MP8.IB-2 | ecosystem: Environmental > Aquatic > Freshwater >...
GTCCGGTAGCGATAATCGCTGAAAGCATCTAAGCGAGAAGCGTGCCTCAAGATAAGCTCTCCCGGGGCGCAAGCCCCCTAAAGACCACTTGTAGACTACGAGTTTGATAGGCTGGGTGTGGAAGGCCCGTAAGGGCTGTAGCTGACCAGTACTAATCGGTCGTGCGGTTTAACATCATCATCTTTGCTCCTGATAGACATGGTCTGACGCGCGCAAGAACGCACGAGTGCTGAGTTGAGAGTTCTGAGTGCTGAGTGATAACTCACAACCCAGAACCACGAACTCAGAACTCGAAGGAAGTTCCCGGTGGCATTACCGGAGGGGCCACACCCGTTCCCATCCCGAACACGGAAGTTAAGCCCTCCAAGGCCGATGATACTGCTGCTGTGAGGCAGTGGGAAAGTAGGACGCTGCCGGGTTACAACAAAGGTCCGCTGGTCGAAAGATCAGCGGGCCTTTCCATTTTGAGGGGGAATGCAGGGCAGCCTGGCTCATCTCCCGTGCTCGCAGAACGTGCACGATACGAATGTGCTCGTTCGATGCGCGCAGTAGGAGACAAATCCAGGCCGTCCTGCCAATACGAAGCAAGGAAGCCTGCTGGCTAGACCGCCAGCAGGCTTTTTGATTTACAAGACAGCGTTGGGAGGGGGTCATGGAATTAGGGTCAGGCATGAGTATTGACTTGTTGACTGGAGTAAAGCTGCTAGGCTGCCGTGTGTTTGAACCGGAGCTCTGCGCGTGGCCGGTAGCGACGAGGACTCGGATGAGCACGCCGGGCGACACCCCTGGCCGCCAAGTCAGGGCCACCTCAATCTGACCCCATCGCTGTCTCATGCTGCCGACGGGGGTGGTTTGCAGGAATTCTATGTAGTACGATGAATGTATCGGAATCGGCATGTCGAGGCTCGGGGGTCAGATGGAGAGAGCTGAGGCGCCCAACAGACAGGCCGGCATTTTCTTCAGAACATCTCGATCGGCGAGTTTCCACCATTCCCTTCGGTTCCTTTCCCTGACCATATCGTTCCTCGGGGCGCTGATAGGAGAAAACATCTCCAAATCTTATGCGCAGGAAAGTGGGGGCAACGATTCGTGGAACCCCACGTCAGTGCGTTCATTACCCGGAGTCAGCCTACCCGCGGGACTTATTCCTATCTAGAAGATGGAATTCCTTCATTGACTGTCGGTTCGGGAACAGGTGGAGGATTCAAAGTAGGCGCCTATGCCCGCCCTTACAATTATGCGTTCGGGGCGGAATTCGAAGGGTCTGTCCATGGAGGAACGCTCTCTGCCCCTCAAATGACCATCAATGGAGTGACGCGTTTTGCGAATCAGGATTTCACCATGGTGAATGGAATGGTCAATGTCCTGGCGCGATATCGGGGAGATTTCATTCAACCGTATACGGGATTGGGATTCGGTTTTACCGGAATATTTACCGACGGACAGGCGCAAAGCGCAGGCGGACTCCAATCGGGCTCTCACGGTCTTCTCGGATTTGCCGGGCAAGCTATCGCCGGAGCCAGACTCGTCGTCACACAGCATATCTATTTCTTTGCAGAATATAAGTACCTCGTGTCGTACAGCAATCTCGATCATTGTGGAAATGGGGAAGAGAGCGAGGCGGGTAACTGCCGCATCCTCAATCAACTGAGGTACCAAAGCCATTACACAACCGTTGGAATAGGATTCTCATTTTAGTAGGGCGAAGAGACATAGGTTACAGGCATGGCAAAGTTTCCACGATCATTGACGACTATCTTGCTGGGCGCCTTTCTTGGAGGCTGCACATTCAGTCTGCCGATTAAGCTGAACGAACTCGCCAATGTGAAAGAAACGATCCAGGAAACGTCGCGGGACGACCCGCATATGACGATGACACTCCACTCCGACGGGCTGGGGTGGCAAGTGTTCGTGACCCAGCCTGTGACGAGGAGGACGGTTACGGAAGCCGATGAGTATTGGCAGTATCGAACCTATGACACCTCGGGTCGCAGTTCCCCCGCCCGGCCGGAAAACTATGACGACGTGTGCGGGCTTCTACTCGTAACCACCCCCTTGCTGGCTCCGATGAACGTGGAAGATCCTCCCTATTGGACCCGATGGAACAAGGTGGCGTCGGCTTGCAGCATGACCTCTGTGAATTCCTCGTTGGTGCTCCATGATCGCCGAAAGGTGCGCGACGAGGAAAGGGAGGTGGTAGAGGCGGTTCGAGAAGGATATTTGTCGCTGGCGTGGCAGGCCCCAGGGCAGGCGGTGATTCAGGCCAAGGTGGCACTGAGCAGCAACACAAAGTCGACCGGCACAGCGGTCAGACTGCGCTGGCTGGCCGAGATGATTCGTCGAACGACGCATCCTCCGGTCATTCCACAAATCGGGGTGGTGGAATTACATCTCGTACAACAGGACCGGATCGTGCTGCATAGACGCCTGTCCGTATCTCCTGTGGATCTGGTTGCGTCGCTGAGCGACCATCGGGTGATCAGTGTTCCTGCAGATCATTGGCCGAGGGATATCGTCGTCCGGATCGAACATGAGCCAGAGGCTTTGCCGGCCGATGCTCATGCGGAGCTCATTCGTCAGGCGGTGTTGACGTTGAATCGGCTGGCGCTCCCTGTCGTCTTGCGGGGGAAGGAGTTTGAACAATGGCGAGCCGATCAGGTTCGCTTTCACCATCCGCCGTTCAACGAGCTGCCTTCAGTGGATTCCGCCCATGCGATGGGAGCCACAGTTCTGTTGCATCTGGCAGTTCAGAAGCCGTTCCCCCAAACGCGCGTCCTCACCATGCATATGGCCAGTGTGGAGACCGGAGAAATTCTCGCCATGCTGACGACCGGAGGCCATGAAAGCCAGTGGCCGTTTGTCGTCGACATGGGAATGCGAGAGCTGGATCTCATGCTTCAACACCTCTTTCAACGGGGCAACGGCAAACCAGTACTGGGCAATCCCGCGTTGAAACGTGGAGGGCGACCATGAGCTATGATTCCCGCTCGATGGGGCAGTCGACCCTCTGGGCCGTCATGTTGTCGCTAGCGACGACCGGCTGCATGTCGATCATGCATGAAGAACGGGTCGGCCAGCCGGTTCGGTCCGAAAAAGCACTCGAGACCCATGTGGTTGGAAGTCCTCGCATGACGTTGATACCCCATGATGACGGGCTGGGATGGACCGTGGTTAGCGAAACTCGGGTGGAACGTACGAAAGAATTCCATGAGGTGCAGGAATGGCGGGGACGCCGATACGTCTTTTCCCCCTTGTCACTGATTCCAGGGATTTTCCAATGTCCGATCGGCCTCGTGCATCTGTTCAACAGGAATCAGACCGGCAACATCCTTCGATTCGGTTGTGCGCGACTGGCAATGTTCGAGCCGCTTGACGGGGCCACGCCTCTACCTGCGACAACGGCTTCGAACGTGAGCACGCAGACTGCTTGGGAACCTATGCAGCACGGGATGGTCCAGCTTGTGTGGCCTGAGTATCCGGAACAGCTCGTCAATTACATCCTCTCGAGTGACGGGAGGACTGATGTTCGGTTGCCCCATCTTTTGTCCCGGTTGGTGGCCATGGATAATCCGATCACCTTTGGGCAAGGCCAATCGGTTTCGGTGCGCCTTCGGTATGGCGATGGATCGATAATCGAGCAGACTATGGCGGTCAGTGCGCGGCAGATCCAGCAGGCTGCCCGCACGATCCGACACCCGATTGCTTCGGATGAATGGCCATCGCCCGTTATCGTTCAGATTCGTGTCGAATCAGCGACCGTCTCCCCACAGGAAGAAACATTAGTCCGCGAGCAGCTTGCCCGCCTGATGCTTCAACGTCGCCTATGTGTTGTGTTTGAAGGGCTTCATCAGCATCTGTTGGATGAACAGCGCGTGCAATATTCAGGCGCAGTCGATAGCCAGTTTCAAGTACGCCTTGGTACGCTCCTTTCTCCTTCGGTCGTCCTGAACGCCTCCTCCAGCCTTGTGGAAGAAGGAGGACGGTCGGTACGTCATATGACCGTCCAAATCAGAGACGTTCGGGAAGGACAGATCTTCGGAACCGCGTTCGGGGTATCGCGATCCGGTTCAGTCGGACATGCCATGGAACGAACCATCACGGAATTGGATCTCTTGATGTCCGATGCTCCTAGAACGGGCTGCCCCCTCTAATCCAGTGGTAAATCTCTACCTGTAAGGAAGGGGGGAATGGTGTTAGGAACCAGTGTGCGCGCCAGGAACCGTACCAGCGAAGAATCAGGCTGTCGGTGAGGGGCTAGCGAAGGCGTAGTAGAGGAAGATGTCTGCCCCTGCGGCGCTGGCGGAGGGAGTTTGGTAACCCCTGATGGTTTAGTAAAGAAAGATGGGGTCGCGTCTTCCCAATCCTTTACTTCATTTTCAATGGTATCCTGGTCGATCCTCGATTGCGCGCGTCGAACAGCACATTCTTATCGTGCGCGTTCCGCGAGCAGGAGGACGACCTGGTTGCCCTGCCTCTGTTTCTGCGAATACCACCGATAACCTTGAGTTCCCAAGACACGGGCTTTCTGGACTCCCGGACTATTCATTGGGTAAAGAAACGGGTCGAGGTTGCTCTGGGTCAGGGAGTCTTGTACACTTTGCTCAGATTGCTGCTGCGAGGGTGCTGGACAATGCGACGACCAGACGACAATGCTGAAGACGCGCGGATCGCCGATAACTTGCGCCGCACAATCGAACTGACCGAACTCGGTCTGGCTTTGCGCCATTCGGTGGTGCAGCAAGATACTCTCATCGGCAATGCCATGGCACAGGTCATGCGCGAGATCCGACGCGCGAAAGAGCAGGCATGGCAGCAGAGTCCTTCCTAGTTCGGGCACTTTCCACTCTCATCGCTGAGTTTAATCGACGTGACCTTCACTATGCGCTAGCCGGGGGTTGGGCCTACAGCGCGCTTGTTGAGCCACGACGGACATCGATCTGCTTTTGCTCATTGAACAGCCCACTCGTGAAGGCATCCAAGCCCTGCTATCGTCCCAGTTCGACTCGACCGTGGTCCATCCTGCCCCCATGGTGTTCAAAGGAATTTCGATATGGCGTGCAGTGGGCATTCGCAGCGGTCAAGATGTGGTTGTCGATCTTCTATTGGCGGATTCGGATTATCTCAAGACGGCGCTCTCCCGTCGGCGAACGGTTATCTTTGGCGAACTCAACGTACCAATTCTGGCGATAGAGGATCTGATTGTATTGAAGACCCTGGCGGGTCGCCTTCAAGATCAAGCTGATCTCGAAAAGATCCGGGCTCGTCAGGATGCGCTTCATGTGGACTGGAGCTACGTCGATGGGTGGAAAATTAAACTCAATCTTTGTGGGTAACGGCTTCTGAAACGTATGGGGTCATTGGGCACGCACACATCTCGTCTTCCCGTAGAACGAGTCCTTCCCTTGCCGCTGCGCTCTCAGCAAGGGTGACAAGACTGCCATTCGCTGTGGGTGTCGACTCGTTGTAGCAAGAACGCAATCAGCTTTCAGCCGTCAGCTTTGAATGGCCAATTCAGAGTTTGTGCTGATAGCTGACTGCTGACAGCTCTCTCGCTTACTTCTGTGAATACCACCGGTAGCCTTTGTTCTCCGAGAAGCTGGCTTTCGGGGCCCCGCCGGGTTTTTCGAGCAACAAGACTTTGAAGTCGAGGAGGCCGAACCAGGCTGGATCTATCACGTCGTGATAGTGGCAGCCGTGGAGTTTTGGGAGCATGTCGCCCAGGGTCTGCTGCAATTCTTTTTCCGTGTAGGCTCGCACGATAAACGGTTTGTTCATGGCCTGGCAGAATCGTTGAATGGTATAGCCCGCTCCGGTGCAGAGCACTTTGGTATCTGGTTTGATGGCGAGGAACTGAGGCAGCGAAAGATAACGTTCCTGGAAGCCGAGCCAGCGGACAGCTTGGCGCAGGTGGCTGTACTGAACTTCATATTCTGTATGCCCTGGCAACTTGACCGGAGCCGGCCAGCCTTCTTCGATCCCAAATTCGGTGAGAAACGCCCTGCCGCCAGGCTTCAACACCCGCCACAGTTCTGCCACGAATCGAAAGGGGCCGAGGTTGAAGATCACGTCCTCGGGAAGATCTGTGCCCAGCGGTAGCCGCACACGCCTGATCAAATCCAGCGCCTCCTGGTGCTGCAGCGTCGTGCCGGTTCCAGTGAGGAGTTCTTCCCTGGTCAACTTCACCGGCGTCATGTCGGCCATGTTTTCGTTGTCGATGACGAGATCGACAGAGTTATTCTTGAAGGGGAGCCATTCGCCGTTGGCGCGTGTGCCGATGCCGCTCCAGCCTCCGGTCTTTGCGCGGGTGACTTGCAGGTTGAGGAACGGTTGCGTGATGTCGAGAGAGATGTACCGGATGGTCTGTTTCTCAAAGGGCAAGAGTTCCTTGCCCAATTCACGGGCGAGGTAGCCCAGTCCACCTCCCACTTCCACGATGACGCGGGGCTTGGGTGTGAACCAGCCCAGCTTTCGCAATTGCCGCATGAGCAGCCGGCCATAGGTCAAGCCGTTGAGGGTGTCGTTTGGCTCTCGGAAGAGATGTGAGACCGTGGTTTCGATCAGGTCGAAGTGACCGTCGTCTTCACCGCTATCGGTGAGTGCATGATGATGAAAGTCTTCGAGGTGCTCTTCGCCCTCGAATCCTTCCTGTCCCGACCAGCCTTCCCGAACCTGTTGGAGCAGCAGGTCCCACTTGGTCTTGTGACGGTGGCCGCCTGGGGGCTCTGTGCCGAAGTAACAGAACGAGTAAGTAGGGAGGGCCCAATGTTCCAAATGCCATTGCCCAGGTTGGCCATCTGGCCCGCAGATATTCTCCCCATATTTTTCCACTAATGCGCCCACGGTCGTGTGCCCATTCATCGCCTGTAACATGTCAAGACCGGTGCGATTCAGTCGCACGATCGGCAGGTTATCATCGAGGGGGGCGAACCACCATTCGTCGTGGTTGTGTTGATAGGCGACGAGATCGGGGATTCGCCACGTCAGGAGGCTGAGTGTCTCCTCGGTCAGACGAAGCGGTTCGTGAGCGGCGACAGCAGGTTTCATCATTAGCGTGATCTGGTTACGCGACGCAGCCTACACGGCAAGCCAGGATTCTCGCAAGGCCTGAATGGCTGTGAAGCGGTATTTGGGTCTATCGTGTTGTCGCCCTGGCTCTCTGGTATCAGACGAGATAGCCAAATAGACCAGACAGACGAAAAACGGGTTCTAGAGCTGGGAGGGGGTGGGGGCAAACGAATCTGTGACGGTCACGATGCCGTACATGATGGGATGGATGCGGCAGAGATAAGGGTATTGACCGGAGGCCAGCCCAGAAAGTGTAAAGTTGCCGCTTGGCCGGACAACTCCAGAATCGAAGGCGCAGGTGCTTCCCGCTTGCAGGCAACCGACGTGGGTGATCGTATGATCGGTGGCTGTGGGGTTGTCCCACGTGATCGGAGCTCCACGGGGGACGGTGGCCGACTTCGGGACAAAATAGGGCGATCCGCTATCGATAATGATGGCGGGGTCTGGCGGCGTGGCAGTGGTTGGCCAGGCGGCGAACAGTCCCAGCGACAATATCGCGATGAGCATCCGTGTTTTCATGGTCGTGCCTGCTCGGGGTCGCATTGTACCATAAGATTCTTTGATTTCCCCCCTTGACGCCGTGGTTTGTTTATAGGATTCTCCCATCCGTCGGAATCAACACCGAACGTCGCTCTTGCAGGTTGCCTCACACCGTACACCCGTCCCTCCGGTTTCTCACCTCTGGTGTGGTCAGTGTGATGGGCCGACCTGGGGATATTGAGGTGGAAGGAGAAGGCTTTTGCCTCCTAATGAGAGATTGAAGGGGTGTGAGTTGCAAGATCCTATACGTTATGCTAGATGGAGATCACATCAGACATCCAACGGATGAGAGAGGAGAATATCGATGGCGAAGATCAAGAAGAAGTCGGCGAAGAAGACACCTGCGAAGGCGAAAGCCAAAGCCAAGCCAGCGGTGAAGAAGGCAGCCAAGAAATCTACAACCAGGAAGGCAGCCAAGAAAACTGTCAAGAAGGTCGCTAAGAAATCGGCTGCAAAGACTACTGCCAAAAAAACTGCCAAGAAGCCTGCTGCAGCAGCGCCCAAGGGAGTTCAGAAGAAGCCTGTGGCATTGAAGGGATCAGTGGTTTCGTCCAAACCGGCGGCTCCAGCTTTCGACAAGAAACCTGTGAAGCCGTTTGCGGATGAGAAACAGGAGAAGTCCTTGTTCTCGAAGGCGGGGGGACCATCGATACTTAAAGATGCGGATCTTGATGACGACCTGGTCGATGATGATGTGGATCTCGCTGTCGAAGCCGATGAAGATGTGGAAGAAGAGCTCACGTTGGACGGGGATGATGAAGACGCTGATTTCACCGATAAACGCGAAGTCTTGCTAGACGACGCTGACGATTACCATACGTCTTGATACGCGCCTGAGATGCCATTCTGGACGGCTCGGTTCGAGTCGTCCGGGTGGATGACCCTCTGGTCTGTTCCTGTAGCATGGCGTGGGTCCCCTCATGTGTATCGCCCTCCAGTGAATTTTTTCCGGCATATGTCTCATGAACCATTTTCTCTTTGTAGCCGGGGCTTTGCGCGAACGAACCTCGGAGGAAAGTGCTGAGCTTCAACTCGGGCACGGTCTCTGGGGGCTCTGTACAGAGCTGATTCGGAAGAACTTGGGCGCCTATCTCGATACAGAGTCACGTGGCCTTGTCTATGTACTGAAGGCCGGGCTTTGTGCGGAGTTTCAGCTTGTGCCGCCGGTGTTGGAGTTCTCTGCACTGGATGCGTTCCTCCGAGACGAGCTGCGGACTGAGGCCCGATTTGGCTATGTGCGAATCGCGGGAGTGCGCCGGTTTGTCTGCTCGCCTGCTGCGAGTCACTCGTTGTTGCTCAACGAATTGCAGATACCCGATCAAGCCGAACTCGCTCGACGGCTGAGGCTTGGCATGCATCGGCTGACGCAGGCGGAATATGACGCGATCATGCAGGAAGCTACGAGAGACGCGACATAAGTAGGATGCTCAAAAAGGCCGTTCAGCAAGGCCGCAGCGAGTGACGAGGCGAGGCGTACGCTTCGGTACGTTGAGCCTCTGAACGATGCGAGAACGATGCTGGCGGGCTTTTTCAGCATTCTGCCCTAGATCCGTTGGCCTGTCATGAGCTGATACGCCTCATCGACCGTCTCGACTTCCTTTACCGTCACATTGAGCTGAAATCCCAATTCGATGAGGTTCCATCGCGGGTCATGCATCTGTCCGCGTGGAACTAATACCGTGCGATAGCCCTCACGGACGGCGGCACGAATCTTATCCGGGATGCTGCCTACCGGACCGATTTGTCCTCCCGGTTCAATGGTTCCGGTTAGGGCAATGCCTCGCTGAATATGGTCGCCCTTGAACAGGGCAATGAATCCCACCGCCATGGCCGCACCGGCGCTTGGGCCGTCGCTGCCTATGGGTTGGTAGGCCACTCCCTGTACCGAGACGGTTCCGCTATGTTGGACGGATGGTGTGCGTTCGACCGCATAGGCAAAGGCCTGCGCCATGGCTCCCAGATGATCGTTTCCCAATCGCACACCGCCGAGGAGCCATTGGAGTTGAATAGGATTCGGCTCCGGTTTCTTGTCCCACCACATCATCAGGATTTCGAACACGCCTAGATTGTTCTGGCGAATCGCTGCCAGGACCGGGAGCTCGATGACCGTATCCGCCGAGGTCGAGACTGGGACTCCACACAGCAGGATGGCAATCAGGAGAGAGGGAAAAGCAAGATGGCGTGACATCGAGGGCTCCTAAGCAGGATGCTGAAGGAAGGTTAAGGCTCAGGCTAAGGTTGAGATAAGGAAAGTCTGATCTTTGCTCAACCTTGACCTCGACCTCAGCCTCAATCGAGAAAGTGTAGCAAATCCTGGTAGGTCGTAAAGCGAATGAGCGGTTCTCGCCTTGCGTTGAGCCAGGGCATTCCGTATAAGGGCTGCATGATGAATCGACTCTGTGCCTGGATTGTCGTGGGCGGGCTGACCATTTTCTGGTTCCCGCTTGGCGCTGGCGCCTCGAACTGTCAGGTGGCAGCGCCTACGGCAGAGTCACGAACGGTGTTTACGCGTCATCTAAGCGTCGGCTGCACGGAACAGGAACGGGAGGCGCAAGTGGTGGATGCGGCGCAGTTGCTGCAGGCATTTAAGGAAGGGAAGGGGATCGACCTCTCAGGGGTGATTGTGCGCGGCGATCTGATGTTGGACACGTTGCCTGTGAGCCAGCTGCCACCGGAGCTGGACGGGATGAAGGAGCTTCAGGGTCGTGAAATACGTGTGGTTCCCGGCTCCATGATGATCGTGGATTCGGTCGTGCGCGGAACCATCAAGCACAGATCGGTACAAGGGCTGTTGGTGGTACAGGGACCTGTCACGTTCAGCGGAACCAGGTTTGAACAGTTGATGGATCTGTCTCGGTCGGTCTTCCTTCAGCCGGTGACGCTGTCAAGGGCGGTGTTTCTGCAAGAGAGTTTTTTTGTGCAGGGCCGGTTTCTGCGCGACGTGGTTGCTGAAAAAACGTCGTTCGGCCCACACACAAGATTCCATCGATCTGTCTTTCAGGGACCGGTCACGTTCCAGCAGTCGGGATTCAACGGGATGGCGGAGTTTTTGGAGGTGGGCTTCGAGAAGGATGTGAATCTGTCGCGTACCTCTTTCAAATTGGGCACCGGGTTCTCCGGGAGCCGGTTCCAAGGCCTGGCGAATTTCTCTGAGGCCTCGTTCAACGGTCAGGCATTTTTTACCTTTACACAGTTCGGTGGAGATGCTGACTTTCACCAAGCCACGTTTCGATCGACGGCAGATTTTTCCAATGCCCAGTTTAAGGGACGAGACGACTTCTCCAGTACGTCCTTTGAACAGGGCTCGCAGTTTACCAGCGCCAACAGATCAGCGCCCGCACAGGTACCCTCAGGTCGCAAGAGTGAGTTCATGCAATATGCCGTGATTGCCATACTTCTGGCGTTCGGCGCCGTGTTGATTGTCTATCGGATTCGCCGCAGAAAGGCGTAAGCCTTCTCGTCCCGACCACTACTAATAGATGAATACTTGCTCCGCCTCCCTAAGTCTGGTATAAGCTGGCCTGTGGATAACCACCTTGACGCCGACGAACAAACTGAATTGCCCTATCAGGTTCGTATCGAGAACTTTGAAGGGCCTCTTGATCTCTTGCTCCATCTCATAAAGAAGAGCGAGATCAATATTTATGACATTCCCATCCATCTGATCGCCCAGCAATACCTCACCTATATCGAGGCGATGGAAGAGCTGAACCTGACTGTTGCGGGAGAGTTTCTCGTCATGGCAGCTACCCTGCTGCAGATTAAATCAAAAATGCTGCTTCCCGCCGATGAGACGGTCGCCGATGAAGAAGATGGGCCAGACCCTCGTGAGGAATTGGTACGGCGGCTGCTCGAGTACAAGCAATTCAAAGAGGCGGCTCGGCAGTTGGACGAACATGAACGGTTGTGGCGGGAGATTTACAGTCGAACACAGAGCCCGGCGGTCGAATTAGAGTCGGATGAGACGCTGATGGACAATGTCAGCCTGTTCGAACTGGTGGATGTGTTGCAGGGAATTCTCGATCGCAATCCCGGCAAGAAGTTCATGGAGATCCTGCCTGACAACGTGACCGTTCGGGAACGGATGAACGCAATTTTGGAAATATTGGAGCGGCAGGAGTCGGTGAATTTTGTCGAGCTCTTCGAGTCGGCTTGCCATCGGCTTGTCATCATTGTCACATTCTTGGCGTTGCTGGAACTGATGCGGCTTCGAACGGCTCGGGTGTTTCAGATGGAACATTTCGGGCCGATTCTCGTGTCGCGCGCCTTTTCACTCGTACCGGACCCGGCAGAATTGGACGATGCCGAATGGAGGGGAGCATGAGTGTAGTCGTAGAACAAGAAACAGAAGACGTCGTTCTCGCAGAGACCGAGCCAGTGAGTGATGGCAACGGGATGCTGGACGATGCAACAAAAGATGTCGTCGTCGAGGCGATGAATAGCCAAGCCGCGGCCATCGATGCGCGAGAACTCAAAGCCATTCTCGAAGCGATCTTGTTCGTGTCGCCCGAACCAGTGCCGGTCGCTCGGCTGATGTCCATCGTGGGGACGGTCTCAAAAACCGAAGTGGTTCAGGCCCTGGAGATTCTCACGCACGATTTAGATCAGCCTGGGCGAGGTATTCAGTTGGTGCAGGTCGCAGGTGGGTATCGATTGGTGACGAAGCAGGAGTATGGGCCCTGGCTGAAGCGAATGGAGAAGGCCAAAACGACACAAAAGCTCTCTCGCTCCGCGCTCGAATCCCTCGCCATCATCGCCTACAAACAGCCGCTCGTGCGGGCTGAGATCGAAGAGATTCGTGGCGTCGAAACGTCCGGCGTCCTGCGTACGCTGTGCGAGCGCAAGCTAGTGCGAATCGTCGGGCGCAAAGACGTGCCTGGCCGGCCCATCATGTATGGAACGACCAAGTTTTTTCTCGAACATTTCGGGTTACAAGATTTGAGTCAGCTTCCGCCGTTGCGTGAATTTAAAGAACTCGGCGAGTCCGAGCAATCCCTCCTGCCGATCGAAGATGAGTCACCGGAGGCAGTCGAGACTTCCGAGATTCCATCCTCAGAAGAATTCCCCCTCTTAAATGGTCTTGCAAAAGACGAGGCCGTAGTGGCCTTCGAGCCAGAGAGCAACGGGGCGCTCATCGAAGAACCAATCGAACAGTCCTAATCAGGATGCTGAAAAATGGACTGGTAGCCTGGCCATCCTCTTGCTCGCGGAACAGAGGAGGGGATGGAGCCTGTGATCTCTGTGCTCGCGCAAGGCGCGGCCTCCGAAGGCCCTCATTGGACGCGCACAATCGAGGATCAACCAGGCTACCCTTGAAAACGAATGAGAAAGCAGTGCTAGTGCAATTCTTTTCCTCGAAACTGGAATATCAACTCCTGAATCCGATTCTCCAGTCACGTTACCTTACTTTAAAGAGGTGCGACATGGTCATAAAGTTGGTCACCTTCGCTCTCGTATCCTCGGTCGCATTTACTGGAAACGTGCTGGGCTCTGCTGCTGTCGAGATCGGATCTCGCAGCGATCAGGAATATCCTGCGACCACTCTCACTACAGTCCGCCCTCCGACCAGTGGACTTCGCGCCAAGCCGGATGATCAGGTCGGACCGCATCTATTCAAAGTCCGCGATGACCACCCTGTTTCCAACAAGGATGCCGGCCCGGTTCAAGTCTCGAAAGCAGGCGGGGAGAAAGAGTCACTGGGTCAGCTTCAACAACAGCTCCTGGCCAAAGAGAAGGAGATTGTGATTCTGCGCGGGAAGATGGCGGCGGCGACCGATCTCTTGAGCTTTGAAAAACAGCGTGCTGGTGCGTTGGAGACGCAGCTAACCCAACAAGAGCAAGAACTCAGGGCGCTGCGCAGCCGAGGACAGGCACACGACCAAGTATCAGAGGAGCTGGTTATTACGAGAAGCAGTCTCGATCAAACCAGGCAGAAAATCGTCGATCTCGAGCGACAGCTTGCCACCAGCAATCTCGAACATGCGAAGCAACGGATCGCCGAACTCGATCGACAGCTCGACGTCAAAGACAAAGAGATCACGGCCATGCGAACGAACGGTGACGACAAGGACAAACTTAAAGGTGACCTCGCTTCGCGTACAGAAGAATTGAAACAGGCCAAGCAACACAACCTTGGGCTGGAGCAACAGCTCCTGCAAGCCAGGGAGACTACCGACAAGGTCGATCGTAGGTTGACGGATCTGGAATCCCAGCTCACGACTCGGAACGCCCAGCTGGAAAAAGCCAACCAGTTGCTCGCGAACCTCCAGCAAAGTGAAGCGAAGGAACAGGAAGTTCCTCTATCTCAAGCGTTTGCCGCTGCTGACAAGAAACCGCCTCGCTCAGCTTCAATCGAGTCAGGCCAACCCACCACGAACAGAGAGCAGTCGAACCTCACACATTCTGACGAAGCGGAATCATCAGGTGGTGATCTCGCCAAGCTAAATGATGACCTTTCCAACGAGCTGCGACCCGAGTTTATTGGAAGAGGCGTGTTGCTGCGGCAGGTGGGCAACAACAAATTGAGCCTCGAATTAGCAACCGGTGATTTGTTTGCACCAGGTCAGGCCGTCCTGACTCAAGGCGGCAGCTCGTTACTTCGGCGGATCGGGACTGTCCTGCAAAAATTCCGTTACCAGACCATAGAAGTTGCCGGTCATACCGACAGCAAGCCGCTCCGGAACGGTGTTCGTAAAACCTTCCAAGATAACAGCAAGCTCTCCTGGGCACGAGCTCAACAGGCCAGCCGAGTCTTTATCAGCGGTGGACTGCAGGCCGACCGGGTCAAGGCCGTCGGGTACGCCGCCACCAAGCCGATTGCGAACAATGATACCGAGCAGGGTCGGAGTAAGAACCGGCGCATCGAAGTCATCATTACTCAATGGTCAGAACCGGATGACAATTCAGGCGATACGACAACGCGAACCAGCAGCAAACGGCAGCTGTTCTCCGCACACAAGGTCGTGCATCGATGACACTACAGAAATGACCGTGTTTCCCCGCTCAAGGCGGCAGCAAAGGTTTACATCTTAGAGGTGGCCCCGCTTGATTGGATAGCCTGGCCCATTCCGTAAGTGGTGCCCGCGGTATTCTGCTCACACGGCGATACCCCGTGTAGACAGGTGGTTCAACAGCGTGATCGCGTCGATGCAAGACCAGAGACAGGAAGTACACAAGACACGATCTCATGGCGTAAGAGGAGGTGACCGATGCAGTGCTACGGTTACAGTTGGGAGGCCGGACAGTCGAAGCAGGTCGTCTATCAGACAGCCGATCATCACATTCACGAGCTCTATGTGACGGTGGGAGGGACGTGGCAGCACGCCGACCTGACCGCCATTACCGGGGCTCCTCCCGCCCATCAAATAATTGAGGGCTACAGTTGGAGCATGGGGCGGTCGAAGTCGTCGAAGCAGGTTGTCTATCAAACAGACGATGGCCACATTCACGAGTTATCTGTGATCAAGGGGGGGGCATGGCAGCACGCCGACTTGACCGCCATTACCGGGGCTCCTGTCGGCGTTTAGAATGCCAGGATTAAATCGGCACATCTTGTAAAATGATGTGTTGTTAGTGCGATGATTGAGAGCGGGGCTTTGCAAGCAAACACAGGGCCGTTCGATGGCGCTCCTCCGCCTGGCGCGTTCGACAGCATCGCCGCATAGACCGTTCCTGATCGACGGTCGTGGAAACGGAAGGCGGGCCGGCCTTGTAGTGCGAACTGTCGTGCAGGCCGTCACCCTGCGGTTCAAATCCCCACGTCATTTTCCATGGAAGTCCAGTGGTCGGAACTGTGAAAAGGTGTTGCGAGTTTTCTTCAGGCGGACCGCTGCCTGCCGAGGTGCGATTTTTACCTCCCTTCATTTTGGCTTCTGAACGAGAAAGGTTTATACTCCCCACGTGACATTTGAGTGGGACCCCAGAAAAGCTGCAAGAAACGTAGAGAAGCACTGGGTGACGTTTCGGGAGGCCTCGACAGTCTTTCGCGATCCGCTTTCGGCGACAGCGCAAGATCCCGATCATTCATTCACCGAATTTCGGTTCGTGACCATCGGACTCTCACACCAAGGACGGCTATTGACGATTTCTCACAGCGAGCGCGGATCTTGTATCCGATTGATCAGTGCTCGCCTGGCGACAAAACAGGAGCGAAGAATCTATGAAGAAGAAACCTGAGTCTGCCGATTGGCTTCGGCCTGAGTACAAGCGGTCCGATTTTGGGAAAATCGTTCGTGGTAAGTACGTCGATCGAATTCGTGTTGAGAGTAACGTGATTGTGCTCGACCCAAAGGTGGCAAAAGTGTTCCCAAACGATGAAGCCGTCAATACGGCTTTGCGTGGGATCATAAAAGTCGCGCACACTTCAGCCCGCGTTGCAACGCGTACGGCGAAAAACCGTCGCAAGCTGGCCCGCACTGGTTGATGTTGCGCTGTCGATGAGAGAACACTCTCCCACTGTTGAGATGTCCGTCAAATCCAGGCTTGCCCAACGAGGGTCGTCTGCGACCGCGCATTCCCAAGCAGTGCTCATTGGATTCTCTTACTCCTACTCCTTCTCCGGAAACGGGGCCCCTCGCTGCACTTCACTGCGCGCATTGAGGAATTCTCATCTATCGAAATGATCCTCCCAAGCTTGCTTACCTCTCCTCATTGGGAATGGCCTCCGTAGTAGTCCAACTGCGCCCGTCGAACGAGCACATTCTTATCGTGCGCGTTCCGGGAGCACTGGACCACGCGGGTGCCGTTCCCACCTCCCCGTTGACTCTCTTTCCGCCGCTTTGTTAGACTCTGCAATCCAATTCTACGTCGTTGAAAGACCCCTCGTTTCTTCTAACGGGGCGGCTTTAACAGGATGTATCACCACATGATCAAAGCTTGGCTGCTCGACGAGATGTTTCGTTGTGATCGAACGCATCTGACCATTGATGGAACCTTGAGCGAAGAATGGGGTACCGGCGATTCGATCGCCGCTGAAGAAGAGCTTCCATCGCCTCCAGCGAACGTGGCCGCAAAATCGGGGAACGGCCGGGTCACCCTCACGTGGGATCCTGTTCCCGACGCCATGTACTACAATCTCTATTTCCAAACCACCAAGGGCGTGATGATCAAGTTCTCAGATCTCACGCGTCCGATTGCCGGCGACGAGGATTTCAAAGCCGTCATTGGAGTAAAAAAAGAGAAAGGCACCTGCCTGGAAGGCGTTCAGAGTCCGTTTGTCCATGACGATCTGGCGAACGGGACCTGCTATCACTATGTCGTAACCGTGGTCACGCAAAAGGGAGAGAGCCTCGAGTCGCAAGAAGTCATGGCGATTCCCTCACCCTATCTGTTGGCCATGTGCATTGGTCGGGAAGGGGTGGACGACGGGGAATTCAGTTCGCCTACGGGGATCACGCTGGACAAGGACGGCAATATCTACGTCGCTGACACCGATAATCATTCGATTCAAAAGCTCGACAAGTCCGGGAAGTTTGTTGCGCGATGGGGCGGCGATCCGTCTTCACAGGAAGGGAGCTTCTACTATCCGCGTGGATTGGCAGTCGGGCCGAACGATGTGCTCTACATAGCAGACAGCGGCAATAACCGCATTCAGAAATTCGACCTCAACGGCAACCCCATGCAGGCCTGGGGCAAGTTCGGATTTGCCTGGCGCGGGGCCGATCTAGGTAAGTTCGATGTGCCCTGGGGACTGGCAACAGATGCTGAAGGAAATCTGTATGTGTCCGACACGAGCAATGCGCGCATTCAGAAGTTCACGTCTGACGGGCAGGCGCTGCTCAAGTGGGGCCGAGACGGGAGTTTCGACGGCGCCTTCTTTTTCCCTCGTGGCGTGGCCGTCGATTTTGTCGGCAACATCTTCGTCGCAGATGAAAGCAACAATCGCATTCAGAAGTTCGACGCTCGTGGGAGCTTCTTGGCCAAGTGGGGCCGAGAGGGGGCTGGACCAGGACAGTTCAAGTCTCCATGGGGACTCGCATGCGATGCGCTCGGCAATGTCTATGTCGTTGATACCGGCAACCACCGCATTCAAAAGTTCGACGGCAACGGGACGTTCCTCTGTGCCTGGGGAAACCGTGGACGAACAGAAGCGCAGTTGAATTATCCCTATGGGATCGCGGTCGACAAAGAAGGTGCGGTGTATGTGGTCGACAGCGGCAATGGCCGCGTGCTCAAGTATGTGCCGACGGAAGAAGAACTCAATCGGGGGAAGGATGAGGCTTCAACCAGTCAGGCGCCGAGTGAGACTCCGCCGCCCCGCAGCGTCGCGGTCAAATCCGGGGATACAGAAGCCTTCCTGAGTTGGATGGAGGTTCCTGGCGCTCAGTCTTACAATTTGTATTTCAATACCATCCCGAAGCTCACGACCCAGTCGGCGACGAAAATCGAGGGTGTGACGAATCCCTATACGCATACCGGCCTCTCGAACGATACTCCCTACCACTATGCTGTGACCGCGGTCTTCGAGACCGGCATCGAAAGCGAGTTGTCGAATGAAGTGATGGCGACGCCGGTGCTCATCGATATCACGGCACCGCAAAATCCCTATGCCGTCATCAATCATGGCGCCTTCATGACGAACACGCCGGAAGTCATCGTCACGGTTTCAGCCAACGATGTCGATACTGGAGTGGCAGCCTACTTTGTCTCCGAGGCGCCGATGACTCCCATGGCGGGAACGCCGGGATGGGTGGAGGTGACGCCGGCCACCAAATTCGGCGCGACGATTCCGTTTATTTTGTCGCTGGGAGACGGGCAGAAATCGATCTACGTGTGGTTTAAGGATGTGGGAGGGAACGTCTCGACACCTGCGAGCGCCACCATTCTGGTCAACACGTCAGGATATCTCTGCGTGGCTGAATGGGGCCGCACAGGCCGTGGCGCATCGTTGCTGCATGGCGGCGAGTTCATGGCCCCGATCTACGGACTCTGCGTCGACCAGCAAGGCTCGCTGTTCGTCGTCGACAACGGCAACAATCGAGTGCAGAAATTCGACAATACCGGCAACTTCATCATCTTGTGGGGGAACTTCGGTTCAGCCAACTCGAACTTCCATAACCCCACCGGAATCGCGTGCGACGGCAAGGGCGATGTCTGGGTGGTCGATACGAACAACCACCGCGTACAGAAGTTCGACGGGAAGCTCGGCGGCTATCTCATGAAGTTCGGGTCGCGCGGTAACGGCGAAGGGCAGTTCAACTCACCCTGGGGCATTGCAGTCGATCGGGTGCGAGGGTATGTGTACGTGGTCGACAGCGCCAATTTCCGCGTGCAGAAGTTCGACATGAATGGCGAGTTCATTATGTCCTGGGGCAGCTTCGGGAATGGAGACGGCCAATTTTACTTCCCGCGTGGCGTAGCCGTGGACCAGACGGACGGGTTTGTGTATATCGTCGATATGGGGAATCACCGGATTCAGAAGTTCGACACCAGCACCAACGTGCTCCCGCAGTTGCTGGCCAAGTGGGGCGGCAGTGCCGAACCAGGTCATGCCAGCAGTCCGCTCGCGCAGGAGGCCGGTCAGCTGCGATCACCCTGGGGCATTACGGTGGATGGAGCCGGTGATGTGTTTGTGACGGACACCGGCAATCACCGAGTCGAAAAGTTCGATAAAGAAGGTAATTTCATTACCCAGTGGGGTGGGTTCGGGAACGGCAAAGGGCAATTCAACTTTCCCTATGGTCTCGCAGTCGATGTGAGGGGTAGTGTGTTCGTCGTCGATAGTGGGAACACCAGAGTCGAACAGTTCATGCCGGCAGACGAGGGAAGCGAGCGGCTTCAGGAAGTTGCCGAGTCTGTGGCAGAGATTGAGAACCCGCAAGGCACATCACGGGCGTAAGTAGCGATGAAGCTTTGACAGACTGCGGAGAAACGAATTCGTGACGCTAGAGTTTTGATGGTCGGCGTGTGTGACACAACAGGAAAACATTCCCGCTGGATGCTCAAAAAGACTGTTCAGCAAGGCCGCAGCGAGTGAAGGGTCGAGGCGTACTCTCTGGGGCGCACGGTGCGACGAATAAGGAGCACCACGTCTGTGCGCGCCGCCGAGTGGTGAGGCGGCCGGGTCCCCGTTGAGGGTCTGAACGATGCGAGAACGCTGGTTGGTGAAAGACGCATCTCGGCGCGCCGGGGTTGGGCGGGTCAGAAAAGCGACTTTTTCAGCATCCAGCTAGTGGGGGGACGATATGCTCGACAAAGAACCACGCTTAGGACTGACCTACGATGACGTGGTGTTGGTACCAGCCAAGTCTCAGATCTTGCCGAGTGAAGTCGACATGCGGACGAGACTGACTCGCCACATCAAGATCAACATTCCCATCATCAGTTCCGCGATGGATACCGTCACGGAGTCCCGTTTGGCTGTTGCCATCGCCCGCGAAGGCGGCCTGGGGATTATTCACCGTGTCCTGTCGCCGGAGGATCAAGCGACCGAAGTGGACCGGGTAAAGAAATCAGAAAGCGGCATGATTCTCGACCCGATCACGATCTCGCCCGATCAAACGATTCGCGATGCCCACGCGTTAATGGAGAAATAT
>Ga0163152_10003560_pt1 | contig 20136 bp, 14 predicted proteins | sample OliLakLV19MP8IB2_FD_148635 | JGI IMG/M metagenome (GOLD analysis project Ga0163152, IMG submission 148635) | Freshwater microbial mat bacterial communities from Lake Vanda, McMurdo Dry Valleys, Antarctica - Oligotrophic Lake LV.19.MP8.IB-2 | ecosystem: Environmental > Aquatic > Freshwater >...
GCAAAACGGCGCGGCTGACAGTGGCTTGCACGGATTGCGGCATGGTCGACAGCGTGCGCGCGGTTGAAGTCAAAGATGAAGGTTCGGGCCTCGACGTCGTGGCCGGCGGTGTGCTCGGCAACCAGGTCGGCGGTGGGCGCGGGCGCACGGCGATGACCGTGGTCGGTGTCGGCGTCGGTGCTTATGCTGGAAATGAAGTCGAGAAAAACATGAAAAAGAAAGTCAGTTATCAAATCCGTGTGCGTATGGATGACAACAGCTATCGCACTTTTCACTCGGCACAGCCCGACGTCGGTATCGGCCAGCGGGTGAAGGTCCGTGATGGCCAACTGGTGGGGGCAGGTTGAACCGCGGCAGATGGAGGATCATGGCCTGCGCACTTCCCGCACTGTTGCTGGCAGCGTGCGGCACACCGCCCCAGCAAACCCAAAAACCACGCTTCAACCTGTCCGGTTATTCGGCGACCTTCAAACAAGGCCATGCCGATGGTTGTGCTTCGGCAAGCGGCAGGCAGCGTCGCGATGAGCAGCTGTTCCGTGACAACGCGGATTACATGATGGGCTGGAACGACGGCCGCAGCACCTGCAAATAATGAAAGCGGCAGAATTAGGAAGCGGCTGGAAGCGCGCCGCAGCTTGAGAATTAAGAAGCGGCTGGAAGCGCGCCGCAGCTTGAGAATTAGGAAGCGGCTGGAAGCGCGCCGCGGCTTGAGAATTAGGAAGCGGCTGGAAGTGCGCCGCAGTTTGAGAATTAGGAGGCGGCGAGATGCTTGCCGCAGCTTGAATCGGGAAGCGGCAAGATGTGTGCCGCAGTGGAATTCTAAAGCGGCTGGAAGCCCGCCGCGTCGTTAATTGCGGTGCAGCGATGTTTCGTTGAGCGTCAGCCAGTACGCGCCGATCTGCTGCACGGTGCTGATGTAACTCTCGTAAGCCACCGGCTTGATCACATAGCTGTTGCAGCCCAGGCTTTGGCACAGCGCAATGTCCCGCGGTTCGCCCGAGGACGTGAACACCACCACACACAGGCGCTGCGTGCGTGCGGTTTCACGGATCTGCCGCAGCACTTCCGTGCCGTCGAGTTTCGGCAGTTTCAGGTCGAGCAGCACCAGGTCGGGCAGCTCTGTCATCGTGGCCAGCGTTTCCAGTGCCGCTGCGCCATCGCGCGCGACGATGACCTCGGCACCCCAGTCGCCGCGGCGCAGCGCGCGCTGGGTCAGCGACTCGTCGTCGGGGTTGTCTTCGACCAGCAGGATGCGGCGCCGGATCACACTGATGCCCGTGTGGACTGGCCGGCAGGGGCTGCGGCCGGCGGCTCGAGGTGCCAGTGCGGATGTTGCTGCAGAAAGCGTGCGAGGTCTGCCGCGGGCACCGGCCGGCTGATCAGGTAGCCCTGCATCAGATCGCAGCCATGCACGCGGAGGAAATCTGCCTGTGCCGCGGTTTCCACCCCTTCGGCGACCACGCTCAGGCGCAGGCTGCGTCCCATCGCGATGATGGCATGGGTGATGGCGACGTCGTCGGCGTCTGCGGGCACGTCCTGGATGAATGAACGGTCGATCTTGATGGTGTTGACCGGGAAACGCTTGAGATAACTCAGCGAAGAATAACCGGTACCGAAATCGTCGATGGCAAGCTGCACGCCCACCGCGCGCAGTTCGCGCAGGATGGCGGCAGCGCGCTCCGGATTGTCCATCACCATGCCTTCGGTGATTTCCAGTTCAAGGCTTTCCGGCGCGAGCCCGCTGTCCTGGAGGATCTGCTGCACATCTGCGACCAGTTCGCTCTGAGTGAACTGGCGCGGCGAGAGGTTGACGGCGATGCGGAAGCTGCGGTTGCCGGCAACCTGCCAGCGCCGGGCATCGGCGCAGGCCTGCTGCAGCACGATGCGGCCGATGGGGATGATCAGTCCGGTTTCCTCGGCCAGCGGGATGAATTTGTCCGGAGCGATCATGCCGACGCCGGGGCGGTTCCAGCGCAGCAGCGCCTCCGCGCCGATGACGCGGCCGCTGGCGATTTCCACCTGCGGCTGGTAGTGCACGAGGAATTCATCGCGCTCCACTGCCTGGCGCAGCGAACGCTCCAGTGCAACGTGTTCGGTTGACCGCGCGTTCATCTGCGGAGAATGGAACTGGAAATTGTTTTTGCCCTGGTCCTTGGCGCGGTACATCGCCAGTTCGGCGTTGCGCAGCAGCGCCGTGGTGTCGACGCTGTCGCTGGGGTAGGTGCTGATGCCGATACTCGCAGACAGGTGGTAGTCCTCGCCGTTGAGATGGTAGGGCTGGGCCACCGCGTCCAGCACGCGGGTTGCCGCGGAGCGAGCGGTTTCCGGGTCGTCGATGTCGCGCATCAGCGCGGCGAATTCGTCGCCGCCGAAACGCGATACCAGATCCGATTCACGCAGGCACTGCCGCAACCGGGCGGTAACCTGACGCAGCACTTCGTCGCCGCTGTCGTGGCCGGCGGTGTCGTTGATCAGTTTGAAGCGGTCGAGGTCGATGAACAGCACTGCGATCGGTTTTTTCTCGCGGTTGGCGTCGCGCAGGGCCTGCTCCAGCAACTGGCGGAACAGCAGGCGGTTGGGCAGGCCCGACAGTTCGTCGAAGTGGGTCAGGCGCCACATCCGCTCCTCGGAGCGCGCCCGTTCGCTGATGTCGCGGATGACCACGGTGAACTTGGAGGCGTTGTTGACCGTCATCCGGCTGGCGCGGATTTCCACCGGGATGGAGCGGCCGTCGCGGGCGCGGGCGTGGGTCTGCAGGTCGGCCGGTTCCGTCGCGGTAATGTCCCGTGGCGCAAACAGGGCCTCCCCGAAACTGGTGTCGGCCGCGTCCGTGTGCAGCAGGTCCTGAAAGCGGGTGCCATGCAGTTCCGCTGGCGCATAACCGATCATGCGCGCGAGGGCGGGATTGGCGAATTCGACCTTGCCTTCGAGGCTGACCATGGCAATGCCGTCGGCCGCAGTGTTGATGATCGAGTTGAGCAGGGCTTCATTGGCCTGCAGGGTGTGGGCCGCAACGCGGGCGGAGCGTCGGATGTCGGCGTCACCCAGTTCCCGGATGATGACCGCGCCCAGCCGACCCAGACTTTGCTTCATCACGAAGTCCTGGGCACCCCGGCGCATCGCCGCCACTGCGGTTTCTTCGCCGATGGCGCCGGAGACGATGATGAACGGAATGTCGGGGTCGTGCGCTTTGACCATAGCCAGCGCCGACAGGCCGTCGAACTGCGGCAGGTTGTGGTCGCAGAGCACGACATCCCAGGGCTGCTGCGCCAGTGAGCGGCTGAGGTCGGCACGGCTCCATACCCGCTGCTGGCTGATGTTCAGGCCGCTGTCTTTCAATGAAGCGAGAATCAGTGCGGCGTCCGCTTCATCGTCTTCAACCAGCAGCACACGGGTGATGGCGGTCATGCGGGACAGGCCGGCGATAACGCAGCAGTGGGGAAATGCGCGCAATGAGGGGTCATTGGCGTCGGAGTATAACCTACTGTATTTGATTGCTATTCGGCTGGCCGGGGGGTGACGGCGACCTGCGTTCAGCCCTTGACGCGGCTGATGCGCACGACTTCGGGAATTTTGCGCAGATCGCGGACGATGCGGGCAAGATGCATGCGGTTCATCACCTGCACGGTGAAACGCATGCCGGTATAGGTGCCGCCGTCCTCGGGATCGACGGCGACGTTCTGGATGTTGGATTCGGCGGCGGCGATTTCGGCGGCGACCTTGGCCAGCACGCCGCGCTGGTTGGCCACCACCAGCCGGATGCCGACATCAAACAGCTTCGACGGATTGGCATCCCACTGCACGTCGAGCACACGCTCGGGATCGCGGTGGCTTTTGGCAATAATCGGGCAGTCGTGGGTGTGCACCACCATGCCCTGACCCTTGCTGATGATGCCGATGATCGGGTCACCCGGAATCGGCCCGCAGCAGCGCGCGAACTGGACGGCGATGCCCTCCGAACCGCGCACCACGACGGCACCTACCGGGCGGGCTTCTGCCGGCAGCGGCTCGCCCAGTGCCAGCAGTTGATGGGCGACCACCACCGCGAGGCGTTTGCCGAGGCCGATGTCGGACAGGATGTCGTCGCGCGAGCGGCCGCTGGAATCGCGCACCAGCTTGTCCCATTGTGCTTCGCTGACATCCGGCAGGCTGGCCTTGAAATTCGCCAGTGCCTGCTGCAGCAGGCGGCTGCCGAGCTGCACCGACTCGGAAAAATGCATGGTTTTGAGGAAGTGCCGGATGTGCGCGCGCGCCTTGGCGGTGGCGACGAAATTCAGCCACAGCGGGTTCGGCTTGGCATGCGAGGCGGTGATGATTTCGACGCGGTCGCCGTTGCGCAGTTCGGTGCGGAGCGGCATCAGTTCCTGGTTGATCTTGACGGCGACGCAGCGGTTGCCGATGTCGGTGTGTACGGCGTAGGCGAAATCGACCGCGCTGGCGCCGCGCGGCAGCGACATGATCTTGCCCTTGGGCGTGAACACGTAGACCTCGTCCGGGAACAGGTCGACCTTGAGGTGTTCGAGAAATTCGACCGAGTCGCCGGACTCGGACTGCATTTCGAGCAGGCTCTGCAGCCACTGGTGGGTTTTCTGCTGCAGTTCCGACAATGACGTATCAGAGCTTTTGTAGAGCCAGTGCGAGGCAACGCCGGCTTCGGCGATCTTGTGCATTTCCGCAGTGCGGATCTGGATTTCGATCGGGCTGCCGAAGGGGCCGAACAGCGTGCTGTGCAGTGACTGGTAACCGTTGGCCTTGGGGATCGCGATATAGTCCTTGAACTTGCCCGGGATCGGCTTGTAGAGCCCGTGCAGCACGCCGAGTGCGACGTAACAGGCCGGCATGTCCTTGACGATGATGCGGAAACCGAACACATCGTGCACCTGCGCGAAGGACAGGTGTTTTTCACGCATTTTCCGGTACACCGAGTGCAGGTGTTTTTCGCGGCCCTGCACCTGCGCTTCCAGTTTGAAATCCCCCAGCCGGCGTTCGATGCCTTCCAGCACCTTGCTGACGCCTTCGCGGCGGTTGCCGCGCGCGGTGCGCACCGCTTTGGCCAGCACGCGGAAACGATCCGGGAACAGGTGCTGGAACGCCAGGTCTTCCATTTCCTGGTAGATGCTGTTCAGCCCCAGACGATTGGCGATGGGGGCGTAGATTTCCAGGGTTTCGCGCGCGACGCGCTGGCGTTTCTGCGGGTTCACGGCGTCCAGCGTGCGCATGTTGTGCAGACGGTCAGCGAGCTTGATCAGCATCACGCGCACATCGCGCGCCATCGCCAGCAGCATTTTGCGGAAATTTTCGGCCTGCGCCTTTTCCTGGCTGTCGAATTCGATGCGGTCGAGTTTCGACACGCCATCCACCAGCTCGGCGACGGGGCGGCCGAATTGTTCGGCGATCTGGTTTTTGGTGACGTCGGTGTCTTCGACAACGTCGTGCAGCAGTGCTGCGGTCAGCGCCTGTGCATCAAGATGCCATTGCGCGAGGATGCTGGCGACCGCCAGCGGATGCGCGATGTAGGGTTCGCCGGATTTGCGGAACTGCCCCTGGTGCGCCGACTCGCTGAAGTCGTAGGCGGCCTGGAGTTGCGACAGATCTTCCGGCTTCAGGTATCCCGACCACTCCTTGAACAACGCGGAAGCGGTGAGCGGTGCGGCAACGATGGGGCGGGCTGAGGCGGTCATGCGTCCGCTGAAGTCTGCCGTCCGCGTTCAGGAGCAACGCCTCAGCCGGAGGCGTGTGCGGCCTGTTACGTCGGGCTTTTGTTGAGGATGTCTGCGCCGTATTTTCCCGCTGCGAGTTCGCGCAGCGCAATCACGGTCGGTTTGTCGCGGGTTGCATCGATCATCGGCTGGGCACCGTTCGCCAGCAGCCGGGCGCGATAAGTGGCCGCCAGCGTCATGTCGAAACGGTTGGGGATGATTTTCATGCAGTCGTCTACAGTGATGCGGGCCATATGGTTTCCTACTTGAGTCGTTTGATCAGTGCGGGATGCCGGTTCAGCTGGCGCGGGGTGCGCAAACGTTCGGCGCGGATCACATCCTGAAGTTCGGATGCGGCCGCCCGGAAGTCGTTGTTGATAATAACATAATCGAAGTCCGTAACGTGGGCGATTTCCTCGCGCGCGTTGGTCAGACGCAGCGTGATCACATCCGCGGAATCCTGGCCGCGGCTGTTCAGGCGCTGCATCAACGCTTCGAACGAGGGCGGCAGGATAAAAATGCTGATGGCGGCCGGCATCAGCCTGCGCACCTGGGCGGCGCCCTGCCAGTCGATTTCAAGAACGATGTCGACATCGGCGGCCATTTGCGTCTCGACCCATTTGCGTGATGTGGCGTAACGGTTGTCGTGCACCAGCGCTGACTCCAGGAAATCGCCGGCCAGCGCCATGCGCTCAAATTCGGCCACGCTGACAAAATGATAGTGGCTGCCGTTGACTTCACCCGGTCGCGTTGGTCGCGTGGTGTACGACACCGATTTGCGGATGCCGCGGTCAGCTTCGAGCAGCGCGCTTACCAGGCTGGTTTTGCCGGCGCCGGAGGGCGCGCTGACGATGTAGAGATTGCCGCTCATGCTGAAGGTTGCTGCTCTTGTATTACTGAAATTGCCGGGTATACCCACATTGACGGGGGCTCTTGGATACTGCACTTGAGGCTAACAGGAGGTGTCACGAGCAGCAAGCGTCGTGCGCAGTCGACTACGGCGTAGCGGGCAGATGTCCGGGCGCCAGCCTTGCGCTATGTCAGCAGTCTGTCGGACAGGATCATCAGGAAAACCCCTGCCACTATGCTGGTCGTCGCGATGCGGCGATTGTTGCCGCGATGCATTGCGGGGATGATTTCGTGACTGATCACGAACAGCATGCCGCCGGCGGCAAACGCCAATCCCCAAGGCAGCATGCCGTGCATGGTGGAGACCATGCTGGCGCCGAGGAGCCCGCCCAGTGGTTCGACCATGCCGGTCAGCAGCGCGATGCAGAACGCCCTCGCAGGCGACAGGCCGATGCTCAGTAATGCGATGGCGATCACCAGACCTTCAGGCATGTTTTGCAGCGCGATGCCCGCGGTCAGCGCATTGGCGCCGGCCGTGCCGTTTCCCTGCGCGACACCAACGGCAAGACCTTCAGGGAAGTTGTGCAACGTGATGGCGAGCACGAAAAGCCACGCCCTGGAGAGTCCAAGCAGGTCAGCCTGCACGCTGTCTTCGTGTTGTCCGTGCAGCAGAATCCGGCCAATCATGAACAGGAACGCGGCACCGAGCGCGAGTCCGGTCGCGACAATCAGGCTGCCGCCGATCGTGCTGCCGGTCTGCGCCGTTCCGGCTTCGAGAGCCGGCGCAATCAGCGATACAAAGCTGGCGGCGAGCATGACGCCGGCGCCGAATCCGAGCAGGCTGTTCTGCGCATTCCCGGAGATTCGCCGCAAGAACAGCGCTGGCATTGCCCCGGCACCGGTGGCGAGGGTAGTGAACAGCGTGGCCGTCAACGCCGCCCCGATGGCGGAGTTCTGCCAGCCTTCGTCGCCTGAGACAACCGCGATCAGGGCCAGCAAGGACCCGGCAGAGAGTGTCAGCCAGGGACCGTTGCCCGCGGCCCAGCGATGCATGCGCATCACCGGCCCGGTCATTTGCCGATCCGCAACCGGTTCGGTGACGGGGCTGCCGGGCATTACGGGCGCACCCCCATCTTGTATTTCGGGCCAACATCGGTCTTGAGCCGGCCCTGCGCTGCATTGAAAAAGCGGCACAGGTACTGGCGGGTATCGCGTGGGTCAATGACATCCTCGACTGCAAAAGCTTCGGCGGTCAGTATCGGAGAGGCGTAGCGTCGCAGTTCGGTTTCGATTTCGGCCTGCTTTTGCTGCGGATCCGGCGCGGCCTCAATCTCGCGCCGGTATGCGGCGGCGACACCGCCCTCCACCGGCAGCGAGCCCCATTCTGCAGACGGCCATGCGAGCTTGAGGTCGAGGCCGTTCTTGTCATTGGTGCCCATTCCGGCCATGCCGTAGCATTTGCGGATCACCACCGTGACCACCGGCACGCTGACCTGCAGACCGGCGTACACGGTGCGCATGCCTTCGCGCAAGGTTGCTGCGGCTTCGGCTGCGGTGCCCACCATGAAGCCGGGCACATCGACCAGATAAATCAGCGGGATGTGGAAGTTGTCGCAGAGATCGACAAAATGGGTCTGCTTCCTTGCCGCTTTGACGTCCATGGCGCCGCCGAGCACCATCGGGTTGTTGGCCACAACGCCAACGACCTGACCGCCGATGCGGGCCAGGCAGGTGATCACGGATTTGCCGAAGGTCGGCTGGATTTCAAACAGCGAGTCGCGATCGAGTATCAGCGACATCAGCTTGCGCATGTTGTAGGGCTGGCGACGTTCGCGGGGCACGATCGAGAGCAGAGCCTCCTCGCGCCGGTCGACGGGGTCGTCGTTGGGCAGATGCGGCGGGAGTTCCCACACGTTCTGCGGGAAGTAAGACAGAAATTTGCGGATCTGCAGGAAACAGTCCGCCTCGTTTTCGGCGACGTTGTCAACGGTGCCGGCGAGATCGACGGCCACTTGCGCCCCCCCCAGCGCTTCCTTGCTGACCTTTTCGCCGAGTGCACGCTCCACTACCGGAGGGCCGGCGGCGAAGATCTGACTGGTGTTTTTGACCATGATGGACCAGTGCGACAGGATGGCGCGCCCGGCGGGACCGCCGGCCGCCGTGCCAAGCACGGCGCTGATCACAGGCACGATGCCCAGCAGTTCAACCGAGCGTTCAAAACCATGCACACCGGGAAACACGGTGTAGCCGCGCTTCTTTGCGGAACTCACGGTGCCACCCGCGCCGTCGATCAGGTTGATCAGCGGAATGCGGTACTGGCAGGCCAGATCTTCGACGAAACCGCCCTGGCCGCCTTTGCGCCGCTGGCCGCCCCAACTGGTGCCGCCGCGCACGGTGAAATCCTCGCCGCCGATGGCAACCGGTCGTCCGGCCACGCTGCCCAGTCCCATCACGTAAGGCGCGGGCACCACTTTCAGCAGATTGCCCGCAGCGTCGCGCACGGCATTGCCGGTCAGCTTGCCGACTTCCTGAAAGGAACCGGGGTCGAGCGCCGTCTCGATGCGCTCACGGATGGTCAGGCGGCCTTGCTCGTGGTGACGCTTTACCGAGGCTTCACCGCCCAGTTCTTCCGCCCAGCGGTAGCGCTGCTGAATTTCGTCGGTTTCGGGTTTCCAGGTCATGGTCTGTTTCTAGATGTTTTTAAGATATTTTTCTTCGATGGTGCGCCAATATGCGGAGTTGACCGCCGTTTCGCGGTCATTGAAGGTGGCGAGTTCGCTTTCAACCGATTCCGTGTTGCCGTCGCGCCTTAGCACGGACAGCACGCGGATGGCCGCCGCGATCGCAGCGCGGTGTGTCTGCGACGGATAGATGCCCAGTCGGTAGCCCATGGCTTCGAGTTCCTGCGCGGGCAGCGCCGGAGTCTTGCCGCCCTCGAAGATGTTTGCAACCGCCGGTTTGGACAGGGCGGGTGGTATTGCCGCAAGCTCCTGTATCGACTGCGGGGCTTCGACAAACGCCAGATCGGCGCCCGCCTCGAGATAGGCGTGCATGCGGTCGATCGCAGCCGCCAATCCTTCGCCGGCACGCGCGTCGGTGCGCGCGATGATCAGCATATCGGTGTCGCGGCGCGTATCGACGGCCGCCATGATCTTGCCCGTCATTTCTGCCGTGTCGACCAGCACCTTGCCCTCGTAATGACCGCATTTCTTGGGTGATATCTGGTCTTCGAGGTGAAACGCCGCGACGCCGGTTTTTTCGTACTCGCGCACGCTGCGCACCACATTGACCGCATTGCCGTAACCCGCGTCCATGTCGGCGATGACCGGGATGTCCACCGCTTCCACCGTGCGGCCGATCCATTGCACGACCTCGGTCATCGTCAGCAGGCCGATGTCGGGGTAACCATTGGCGCGGGAATAGCCGCCGCCGGTGAGGTAGACCGCGGAGAATCCCGCGTTCTGCACCAGCCGGGCGGTGAGCGTGTCATAAGCGCCGGGCGCGATGACGTAGCCGGGCGCATCCATCATTTGCCGGAATTGTTTGCGTGGGTTGATCATCGCCTCGCCTCCTTCTGCTGGTTCAGCCGCTGCCTGAGTACATAGTGCAGGATGCCGCCATGTCGGTAATAGCGGACCTCCTGTCGCGTGTCGAGCCTGCATAAAACATTGATTTTATGCAGTATTTTTAAACCTTTCCGGATGTGGACCGGCAGCGTTGCGCGTGCCTCGAGTTCGCCCTCGAGCTCCAGGACATCGATTTCCTCGCTGCCGTCCAGTCCCAGCGTCTTGCGTGTGGCGCCGGCGGTGAACTGCAGCGGCAGCACGCCCATGCCGACCAGATTGGAGCGATGGATGCGCTCGAAAGATTCGGCGAGTAATGCGCGCACGCCGAGCAGCCGCGGTCCCTTCGCCGCCCAGTCGCGCGACGAGCCTGCGCCGTACTCGGTGCCGGCGATGACCACCAGAGGCACTTGGCGTTTGCGGTAGCGCTGCGCCGCATCGAATATCGACATCGCTTCGGCTTCCGGATGCAGCAGCGTGCGGCTGCCTTCCACTCCAGGCGTCATTTCGTTGCGGATGCGTATGTTGGCAAAGGTGCCGCGCATCATGACGTCGTGATTGAGCCGGCGCGCGGCGTAGTTGACGAAGTCCGCAGGCTTGATACCGATGGATTGCAGGTAATCCGCAGCCGGTGTTCCGGTCGATATCGCACCGATAGGAGAAATGTGATCGGTGGTCAGCATGTCGCCGAACATCGCCAGCACGCGCGCACCGCGGATGTCGCTTGCCGGTGGCGGCATTGCGCCGAAGTCGTCAAAGAAGGGCGGGCGCCGGATAAATGCGCTGTCGCTGTCCCAGGCGAAATTGGCGCCGCCGGCCGATTTTATCTTGTGCCACTCGGCAGGACCTTCCTCAATGTTCGCGTAGCGCTGGCGAAACAGCGCTGGCGCCAGCGTGTTGCTGATCATGCGCTGGATCTCGGCATCGTCGGGCCAGATATCGTGCAGGAAAACCGGATTACCGTCGCGGTCGATGCCCAGCGCCTCGGTGCTGAGGTCCTTGCGGATGCTGCCAGCCAGCGCATAGGCAATCACCAGCGGCGGCGACGCCAAAAAATTGGCGCGGACAGCAGGATGTATGCGGCCTTCAAAATTGCGGTTGCCTGACAACACGGCGCAGGTTGCGAGGTCGTGCGCTGCGATGGCCGCCGCCAGCGGCGCATCCAGCGGTCCGGAGTTACCCATGCAGGTCATGCAACCATAACCGGTGATGTCGAAGCCGAGCGCCGCCAGTGGTTCGAGCAGGCCGTTCTTTTCGAGATAGTCGGCAACCACCAGCGAGCCCGGCGAGAGCGAGGTTTTTACCCATGGCGCAACGCGCAGTCCGCGGGCGACGGCGTTTCGGGCCAGCAACCCCGCGCCGATCATCACCGACGGGTTGGAGGTATTGGTGCAACTGGTGATCGCGGCAATCACCACGTCACCGTCATGCACCTGGTAGGCGTGTTTGTCGGTCTTGACCGCGATGGTTGCGCCGCGGCCGGGGTAGGCGGTATCGAACACGGCCCGGGTATCGGCGAGGCGGGTGCGCTCATGCGGCCGCCGCGGGCCTGCGATGGAAGACTCGATTGCCGCGAGATCGATGTCGATGATCAGGCTGTATTCCGGCAGCGGGAGCGTGGCGTCGCGCCACAGACCCTGGGCATGCGCGTACGCCTCGACCAGTGCGATCTGCTGCGCGTCGCGGCCGGTCAACCTCAGGAAGTCGAGCGTCACCGCATCGATCGGAAAATAACCCATGGTGGCGCCGTATTCAGGCGCCATGTTGGCGATGGTGGCGCGTTCCGGCAGCGCCAGTGCGTCAACGCCGGATCCGATGAATTCAACGAACTTGCCGACCAGCTTGTGCTGTCGCAGTACCTGGGTGATGGTCAAGGCAAGATCGGTGGTGGTCACTCCAGGGCGCGGCCCGGCGTTGAGGCGCACCCCGACGACTTCGGGGATCAGCAATGAGACCGGCTCGCCCAACGCCGCGGTGCCGCCTTCGAGACCGCCAACCCCCCAGCCGACGACGCCCAGGCTGTTGATCATGGGGGTGTGGCTGTCCATGCCCAGCACCGAGTCGGGATAAGCCGTGACCCGACCGTTTTCGCTGCGGGTCCATACCACCTGCGCGAGATGTTCGAGGTTGATCTGGTGGCAGATGCCGACACCCGGCGGAATCAGGCGCATGTTATGAAAGGCCTGGCTGCTCCAGCGCAGGAATTCGTAACGTTCGCGATTGCGCTCGAACTCCAGCGCCATGTTGCGGGCATAGGCATCGGGTCTTGCCGTGACGTCAGCCATGATCGAGTGGTCAACGATCAGGTCCACCGGCTGCAGCGGATTGATGCGTTGCGGGTCGCCGCCAAGCCGGACCATGGCATCGCGCATTGCCGCCATGTCGCCCAGCAACGGAATACCTGAAGCTTCGACCATCATCACCCGCGCCGGGGTAAAGCCGATTTCCCGCGTTGAGCTGCGCGTGGCGAGCCAGGCGGACAAGGCGCTGATGTCCTCTGCTGCGGCACCGTGGCGCAGCAGGTTCTCGAGAACGATCTTCAGCGTGTAGGGCAGGCGCGAGAGGCCTGCGAGTCCCAGCGCTTCGGCCGCGCGCAGGCTGTAATAGTCGTAGCGTTTGCCGCCGACCTCTAGCGTTTTAAGTGTTTCTTTGTGTTCAAAGCGCATTACGAACCCCCGCCCGCTAGAAACTGGTCGGCCACGACGCCAGCAAATGGCGTCCGACGCCCTTGCTGTGGCGCAACTGATGCACGTCGAGCATGCGGATCAGGTAGTCGCGCGTCTGTTCGGGCCGGATCACGTCCTGCACCGCATAGATCGAGGCGATGTCGTAGACGGAGTTGTCTTTCTGCATGATCCGCTGCTGTTCCTCAAAGCCCGGATCACCGGGTTTAAGTCCGGCCACGACCGTAACTGCGTAGTTCGGATCCATGAAGCTGATTTCTGCGGTCGGCCAAGCCAGGAACTCATCCGAGTTTCGACCGCCGCCCATGTTGATATAGGCTTGGCCATAAGTCTTGCGCACCAGCACCGTGAGCTTGGGCACGCTCACCAGTGCCAGTGCATTCATGAAATTCATGATTTTTCCCGGCGCGCGCTTGCGTTCAGCCTCAACGCCGATCGAGAAGCCCGGGGTATCCACAAAAAACAGGATGGGGATGTTGTAGGAATCGCAGAGCACGAGGAAGCTGACGATCTTGTCGCAGGCATCGGCATCCAGCGCACCGCCCTTGAACAGCGGATTGTTGGCGATTACGCCTACGGTCTTTCCGCCCAGCCGTGCCAGCGCGGTGACGCTGGTCTTGCCGAAGCGCCCCTTGAGTTCGAACCAGCTGTCCTGATCGGCGATGCATTGCAGGACCTTGCGCATATCGTAGACCTGGGTGCGCGACTCCGGCAGCAGTTTGAGGATGTCCGCGCTGCGCTCGCCCGAGCCCGCGGGCACCGGCGCGACCGGGGGCGCTTCGCTGCTGTTTGCCGGCAGGTAGGACAGGAAAGCCTTGATCGCGTCCAGCGCCTGTTCATCAGTGTCAACCACCTGATCGGCGAAACCGGTGATCTCGGCATGGACGCGCCAGCCGCCAAGCTCCTCGGCCTCAACCGTCTGGTTCATTGCCAGCGAGGCCAGCAGCGAACTCGATACTGCAATGATCGCGCCCTTACGCATGACGTTGAAATCGGCGAGCACGCAGTACCAGGTCGAGGAGCCGTAGCAGAGCCCCAGCGCAGCCGACACCCACGGACTTTCGCGCTGGCGCAGGTATTGCTGCGAATCCTGACCGAGCAGGGTTCCCATGCCGCGTGCCCCCATATTGTCCGGCAACCGGGCGCCAGATGACTCTCCCAGCATAATCAACGGGATGCCGCGACCGGCCGCAGTGCGCTTCATGTGGCCGATTTTTTTCATGTTGACCGCTGCGCTGGAAGCGCCCATCACCGTGAAGTCATTCGCGACCACTGCGGATTCACGACCGCGAATCTTCCCGAAACCGGCTATCTTGCCGTCAGCGGCCGAGCGCGCCGCATCCTCCGCCACGATGGAAGTGGCCAGCAGGCCGGACTCGACGAAGGTGTCGGGATCGCACAGATAGGCGATGCGTTCGCGGGCATTGAGAATGCCGGCGGCACGTCGCTTCGCCAGTTTCTCGGCGCCGCCCATGGACAGGGCCTGTCCGCGCCGCCGCTCCAGTTCATTCAGCAAGTCATCATATGGCATGCGGCGCCCCGGTCATCTGGAATGGAATTTCAGTTTCCTGCAGTCTGGTGGTCACAGGCGATGATGCCCCTGGACTCCAGTGCGCTGATCTCGTCATCGCTCAGTCCCGAAACTTCACGCAGCACATCGCGCGTGTCCTGGCCGATACGGCGGCCGGCGTGGCGGATTTTTCCCGGATTTGCGGACAGCCGCGGCACGACCGCGGGCATGGTGACGCTGCCCAGTTCATCGCAGGGGACTTTTTCCAGCATGCCGCGCGCCGCGTAATGCGGATCATTGAAAATATCCTCGACGGTGTAGATCCGGGCGGCTGGAACATTCGCGGCATGCAGCCGCTCTTCAAGGGCGCTGCAATCGTGCTGCAAAGTCCATTCGGAGATGATGGCGTCCAGCGCATCCTCGTTTCTGGCACGGTCGATTGCCGCCGCATACAAGGGATCTTTGGCAAGCTCCGGGCGGTCTATTGCAGCAGCCACGCGCCGGAATACGGCGTCGCTGGCGGCGGTAATGTGGATGTACTGCCCGTCGCGGGTGGGGTATTGATTGTTGGGGGCGACGCCCGGCAGTCTCGCCCCGGCGCGCATCGCGATGGCCTGGAGTTTCTCGTAGGCCGGGATGTGCGGCTCCATGAAGCTGAAGGCGCCTTCATAAAGAGCGGCGTCGATGATTTGCCCCTTGCCAGTCTTGTGACGGACTTCAAGCGCAAACATTGCGCCCAGCGTGGCGTAGAGGCCGGTGATGTAATCGGTCAGTGAGCTGGCGGTACGGCTGGGTGGCCGGTCCGGGTCGCCGGTCAGGTGCCTCAGGCCGCTTACCGATTCACAGATGGCGCCGTATCCCGGCCGCTCGCGGTACGGACCGGACTGCCCGTAGCCGCTGATTCTCACCAGGATCAGGCCGGGATTGAGGCGGGCCAGCGAGTCGTAGCCTAGACCCCATTCCTCCAGCGAACCCGGGCGGAAGTTCTCGACCAGAAAATCCGACTTGGCCGCGAGATTGCGCACGATTTCCCGACCCTCGTCGGTGCGCAGATTGACGCTGATCAGCCGCTTGCCACGAAAAATGCTCGCCGCGTATAGGGAGACCCCCTGATAGTGTCTGCCCATCGAGCGTACCGGGTCGCCGTCGGTGGGTTCGACCTTGATCACTTCCGCACCGAAATCGGCAAACAGGCGGCCGCAGAACGGGCCAGCAACCGTGGAGCCGAGTTCAAGTACGCGATAGCCGCTGAGTGGTGGTGTGCCGGGCAAAGTCAAATTCGATCTTTAAAGGACGAAGCTCTGGAAGCGTTCGAGGAATTCACGTGAGGAGCGGATATTCCTGCGCTTGAGTTTCTCGGCGAGTGCTGCATCGCCTTTGCGCATGGCGGCGAGTACTGCGCGGTGCTGTTTCAGGCCTTCCGCGGCGCGACCGGGAAGAATGATGATGCGGCGCATGATTTCGCGTGTCTTGTCGTTGATGCTGTCGAGCATTTCCGCAAGCACCGGATTGTGCGCAGCCTCGGCCGTGCGCCGTCTTACCAATTCCAGCTTGCCGATGTATTCCTCGTACTCCCCGTTCCTGACATGCCGCTCCATGTCGCGGCCGAACTGGACGACCAGGTCCTGCCACGATTCCGGTTTCGAGTTCTGCACTGCGAGCCTTACGCACAGTCCTTCGAGGATTTCGCGGACCTCGTAGATGGCGAACATCTGCGTGAGATTCAGCCTTACCACTTCGGCGCCGCGATTGGGGATGCGCTGGATCAGGCCGCGGCTTTCCAGTGCGCCGAAGGCTTCGCGGACGCGCGCGCGCGACACATTGAATTCCCCGGCGATGTCGTTTTCCAGAAGCTTGGCGCCCGGCTGATACTCGTGCTGCGCGATGCGCTCGCGCAGCACCTTCACCAGGTCGTTGACGCTGTTGCGGGGGATGCGTTGGGTTGTCTTTGCCAAGATATATACAAGGTGAAAAGCAAGATGAAAATACAGTCAACAAGATTGTCGACAAAACGGCTGCCATGGATTGCTGCCACAACCCTGTCCGGGCTGCGGCCTGCGACCAGCCGGCATCAGCGCTTCTTGCGCGCTTTCTTGTAGAACGCTTTTTCCACGGTTTCGCGTTCGACGCGGTAGTAGTCCTCAAGCCCGATCAGATCCTCGACCTGTTTGCGCGCGATCACAAACTCTTTTTCGCTGATCCCGGTGTAATCCCCGGTCTTGCGCAGCTCGGTGAGCGCCTTGCGCATGAAGTGGAACTGCACACCCACGGCGAGAATCGCGTCGATGCAGCCCGCATAACCCATGTCCTTGAGTTGGGCGAAGGAGTACAGCGGGCGTCCGTCGCGATTGCCGCGGCTTTGGACGTAAACCATGGGCAATTTGCAGGCCTTCGGCGTTTTCCTCGTTTCATCCGGTGTCCGGGGGAATATCAGCCCCATGTCGGCGCCCTGGTCACGCGCAAGATTGATGCGCTTGACCGCCTCCTTGAAGCCCTGTTCGCGGCAGGCATCGGAGCGCGCGATGATGACAAAGTCCTTGTCAATTTCATCACGCTGCCTGCACGCCAGCCTGATTTTGTCGCGAAACTCATTGATCGGGATGTTGTGTGCCACATACGAATGGTAATGAGCCCGTTTGGGGTACAGCTGATCCTCGATGTGGATGCCGGCGATGCCTGCGCGTATACACTCCCGGACCGTGCGCATGGTATGCAGCGGCTCGCCCCAGCCGGCGCCGGCGTCCATGATCACAGGGATGTCCACAGCCTGCGCCATGTTGCTGGCGACGGTGATCTGCTCGTTCATCGTAAGCAGGGGCTCGCTGATTGTTGTGCTGCCGCCGGTGACGAAGCCGCCGTTATAGACGCTTTTGAAACCGACGCTTTGCGCAAGCTTCGCTGATATGGGGTCATATGCGGAAGGCAGTTCGAGAAACTCGCTGCGCCTGACCATTGTGCGCAGCTTTGCGGTGGCTTTTTTCATGGTGTCCTCTTCTTTCTGCTTTATTGAACCGTGATCCCGGCCTGCTTGATGACCTGTTCCCAGCGCGCCATTTCATCCACGATCTGTTTGGCGAACTGTTCTGGCGGGTTGCCCCCCGGGTCGAATCCGCGGGCATCGAGGAATTTCTTCATGTCCTCGCGAGCCAGAGCCTTGGTGATTTCGCTGTAAAGGCGGGAGATGATGGTCGGTGCGGTTTTTGCCGGCGCCATCAGCCCATACCAGGTGTCGACCTCGAATCCGGGGAGCGTCTCGGCCACGGTGGGGATATTGAACGGCTTGAGCGCAGGAACGCGCTCGCGGCAGCTCGTCCCCAGCGCCCGCAGCTTGCCGGATTGAATCAGCGGCATCAATCCGGGAACGCTGCTGAACGTGATCATCACGTGCCCTCCGGCGAGGTCGGACAGCGATGCCCCTGTGCCTTTGTACTGGACGATCAGGAAGTTGATCTTTGCCATCTGTTTGAGCAATTCGCCGGACAGGTGTGACGGCTGTCCCGCGCCGGACGCCGACATTACCAGTTGTCCGGGCTTCGCCCTCGCCAGCGCCACCAGTTCCTTGACGGTTTTAGCTGGCAACGAGGGATGAACGGCAAGCACGCTGCAGGCAGTGGCGGTCATGGTCACCGGCGCAAAGTCTTTCAGGGTGTTAAACGGCAGCTTGTAGAGCCAGGGGTTGGTGGTGAGTGCATTGGTCGTCATCAGCAGCGTATAGCCGTCGGCCGGGGCTTTCGCCACGATCTCCGACCCGATGATGCCGTTTGCCCCGGTTCTGTTCTCGATGACGAACTGCTGGCCAAGGCTGTCAGTCATCCTCTGCGCAAGTGCGCGGGTGACGGTGTCCGTGCCGCCGCCGGCGGCGTAAGGCACCACGATACGCACAGCCTTCTCCGGGTAACCCTGGGCCTGCGCCTGCGCCAGGCCAAAGCCGCCGCATATCACGGCGATAGATGCGACGGCTGTTGCTGTTTTCCTGCTCATGATCTCCTCCGTTATGAACTTGGTTTCTGAGTTATCGGGTCCCCTGTCCGCATCCCTGTGCCGGATCTCATTCTGTGGTCTGCATCCCGCTGCGCAGTGCTCCCGTGCAATCGGTCCAGACCGTGGATTTTGTAAACAAAGAAAATTACAATCCTGTAGACTTTATCAAAATAACCCGCCAGCGGTAACAAAAATCATCAGGATGCTGCGGCCGGGAAAATCGGGGGGGCTCGCGCTGGCGCGAGCAAGATGTTTGAAGGGGCGACGAGGAGGACGTTAATGAAGGCGCATTGTTGGTGCGGCGCAATGACTCGCAGGGCCTTTAAGCTCATCCTGGCGCTGGCACTCCATGGCGCGATCCTCTTTGCGCCCGCAGCAATGGCGCAATGGAAACCCGACAGGAAGGTTGAGTTTGTCATCGGCACGGGCGCCGGTGGCGTGCTCGACTTGACCGCGCGCCATATTCAGCGAATCTGGAGCAACACGGGCATCGTAGCCGATCCCGTCGTGGTGGTGAACAAGCCGGGCGGCGGACAGTCCATCGCGCTCGGCTACCTTAACCAGCAGGCCGGTGACGGTCATTATCTTGCAGTGGTGTCAGGCATTATTTTTTCCAACTACTTGACCGGGAAATCGCCGCATGCCTACACCGGCTTCACGCCCGTCGCTATTTTGTTTAATGAAGCCACGGTGTTTGCCGTGAATGCCGGCGCCTCGATGCGCACCGCCGATGACCTGATGGCGCGGCTGCGCAAGGAACCCTACGGTCCCAGCTTCGCGGTAGGCAGCACCCTCGGCAGCATTACCCATATTGCGGCTGCGCTGGTCGGCAAGGCGGCCAACGCCGACGTCAGGAAAATCAAGGCCGTCGTCTTCAATTCCTCGGGTGAATCGGTGACGGCGGTCATGGGCGGGCACGTGGATGTGATGGTCGCAGCGGCACAGCTTGCAGTGCAGCAGGCGCAATCCGGAAAGTTGCGGGTGATTGCCTCGGCATCCGCCCAGCGCTTGCCGGGCATCCTGTCGGAAGTGCCGACGTGGAAGGAAATGGGGGTCGATGCCGTTGTCGCGAACTGGCGTGGCGTGATCGGGCCCAGGGACATGAAGCCGGAGCAGGTCGCTTTCTGGACACGCGCTTTGGAGCGCACAGTCGACAGTAATGAATGGAAAGTCGAAGCTGCACGCACGTTCAAGGAAGGTTTATTCTTGCAGGGGCGCGAGGCGAAGGCTTTCCTCGATGCGGACAATGCGAAAACCAAGTTGATGCTGACGGAACTCGGAATGATCACGCAGTAATAGCAAATACCGAAGCAAACACCGAATCACGGCGATTCTGGCCCGATAAGGCCAAGCCAGTATTCTGCCGATTTTGCTCACCCGATTTTGGAGCCAATATCATGGATATGCCGGAGAAACCGCAAACCAACAGGGATGCTACGCTGAAAGTGATCGATTGCGACGTGCATCCGTATGTGAAGGACGGCATCAAATCTGTTTTTCCGTATATGCCAGAGGCATGGAAGCAGCGATTCATACGCAAGAACGCGCACGTGAGTTCGCATGCCCGGCCGCTCAAATACGAGCATCCGAACGGCAACGTGAACCGGGTTGATGCCAGACCGCCGTGCGGGGGAGTTTCAGGCTCCGATCCGCATTTTCTGGTCAAAGATCTGCTCGAAAAGAACAAGATACAACACGCGGTGCTGAACTGCCTGCAGACCGGATCACTGTGCAGCACACTCTCCGGAACCGACGAGTCTGTGGTCCTTTGCTCGGCCTTCAACGATTTTCTCGTTGATCAGTGGCTTACCGTGGACAACCGGCTCAAGTTCGCCATGTCGGTGCCGTCA
>Ga0163152_10003561_pt1 | contig 20134 bp, 19 predicted proteins | sample OliLakLV19MP8IB2_FD_148635 | JGI IMG/M metagenome (GOLD analysis project Ga0163152, IMG submission 148635) | Freshwater microbial mat bacterial communities from Lake Vanda, McMurdo Dry Valleys, Antarctica - Oligotrophic Lake LV.19.MP8.IB-2 | ecosystem: Environmental > Aquatic > Freshwater >...
AGGAGCCGTATGCGGGAAATCCGCCAGTACGGATCTGCGCCGGGCCATATACAGACATTAAATGACTGTCAATGTGATCTACGGCGACTACTTATTACAGTAAGACAGTTCTGTATATAAGCAGTGCAAGACAGGCACGTTGATCTGTTTGTGTGCCAACGAGTTACATCACTAGCTAGTTTTAACCGTGAAAATCCGCCCCCAACCCCCAGTCGTTTCGGGGTAGTGTCGTAATCTGGTGCTGATGGGCATGACGGCAGAATGGCAGTCGGGAAATGTACCGACGACTCGGGTACGGCGGCGTATTTCTCGGTGGGATAACGTCCGGCATTTACTTTCGTCCAATTGTGGATCAGAGGCCGGATTCTGGGGCGGTGTTGGGTCACCGGTCTCATCTAATGGTTCGGATGATGGTAAGTGTTCGACCAACAGAACTAGCACGTACGATAGTTGGGTCGTAGGTGCTAGTTCTGTTGGTCGAACGCTTACTGTGAAACCCCCCAGGGCATCGGTCAAATCAATACGCCAGTGAAATCGCTGGCGTATTGATTTGACTAGACGGCTATTACGTAGATTTACGATAAAATGAAAATCAATTGTGCTGGGGCCATTTCTGCCGTGACACGTGTTTTTCCGAGAGAGATGGCGATACGTTCAAACGGTTATCTGTCATTCAGCACCACGAAGAACCAACATACGACGTTGAAATAAGGCTACAGCGCGCGCCGTGAATTGCCCAAGCAAGCAATCCTTACCCGTTGACGTCTTCAACGCAGTAAATGCAGTAATGGCGTCTGGAATATGCTTCTCGATGCAATACGCAGAATAAAAAATTTTCTGCATTCCTGCTTTTGGTTTAAACGTGAGGCCTGCATTTTTCAATAAGCCGCGTTGTTGTTCAGTATACTCCGCCATACGACCGGTAATCGCGATGGATGATGGGAATGCGGGACCAGCGAGGGTCGCCGAGGTGGCGGGGATCCAGGTAATACTCCCGGCATCCACGACACCAGCATCTGTTTTGGCGATGACAAATAATTTTGGATTCCCTTGTTTACTGTTCACCAGCTGTAAATCATCTTCGACAAATAATTTAGCATGACGTAACGGATCAAAGGAACACGTACGTAATGCGGGCGTCACGAGAGTAGCCTTGGTCGATGATGCGTGATGATCCATGGTTCTCTACTTTCCTGGGTTTTGGCCTGGTAGCAACCACTTATGATTTTTGCATAAACGAGACGACTTCTTGGATCACTGCGTTTTTTAACCGTGCACCAATACCAACCAACGATGCTTCAGTGCGCGCTTGTTCCTCGGTCATATGAGCACGTTTACGAACTGGACGATCTTGATCGACATGCGATGCGACCGCATCCACTAAATCTAATAATGTTTCAGGGGTTCGATTATCATTATGTACTAATAATGTTTTTTCAAATATTTCGGCATTGGCTTGAATGTTATTGTGCCGTCCTTCGAGCGATCGATTCATTGAGGCAATCACAATGGCACGCATTTCATTCTTCGTAATAATGACGCTGCTCATATCCGTTAATGTTTTGGCGGTCTCAGCCGAGAGATTCACGGTATCGCCCCACGCGTCCGTTAATTCTTTCATCATGTCATTTACCGAGCGTGTATGACGAACGCTGCGTTCTTTAGCAATGCCATTTCGAACAGAAAACAACGGCACATCACCACCGCTCGGGAGATTGAGGGTCGGCGAAACACCAACTGCTCTATTGGCGGCATGCCCATTCCAAAAACCCATACGTAAGCGCGCGACACCCTTGGGCGTTTCAAACCATAAGCCGGTGTCTTTTGCTTCCATAACAATTAAAACCAGCGCGCCACCTTTCAACGCCTCAACACGTACGGCGTCCATGCGATCGAACATGCCGGCACGGTACATTGAGTCGACTAAGAAGGCATTTTGACAGGGTGTAAATTTGATCGAGCTACTCCCACCCGCGTGACCAAGAATAGCATTGGTATCGGAGCGACAGACAGCGCGTAAATTTGTCGCATCTTGTGGCTCAAGGTGAGAATATGTCACTCGATGATATTGATCTGCGTCCACCTGCCCCGTGGTGCGAACGGCGAGCAATTGGGTGTCATAATCTATATGAGCATGAATACGTAAGAATTTATTGGTTTCTGGCAGCGGTACAAACATGGACACAGGTGCTTCACTATCAGCGGCAGACACGGGAGCAGCGGCCTCAGCCGACTCCTGATGATGTACGTGTGGTACAGCGGCTATCATTTCCGGAAGGGGAACATCCTGAGAAGTTTCTGGTGCTGCCTGTATTTGTGCCGTGGCCTGTTCGGAGCTTGGGGTGGACGGTGCTGGCGCATCGACAAGGAGAAATTGCTCGGGTGCTGGTGTTGGGAGCTGAGCCCGGTCTACACGTTGGGTCGATGGTGAAGCGGGAGAGGGGACTGTTGTAGGCGCGGGTTCAACCGACTTGGGTACCGTATGCGTTGGTGCTACGGGAGCGCGAAACGGTATTGGAGACGTTAAACCCGTTTGATGGTCACGACGATACAGATCCGGTCCAATGAGTGGCAAGAAGAGGCCAGTTGTCAGGATAATGGCCGAGGCGGGCCGACGAGTGCTAATAACTGGTGCTAAGGTTGGCTTGGTAATGATGGCGGTAGACATAGGTAGCTCCTGCGCTCGAGTAGAACGCGCCATTGGTTCACGTGGAAAACGACGCGCGGAGTAGTGCGTGATAAATTCGGCGGCAGTGGTACATACCATATGCTTACCCGACTCCCGGCTTGTATTGGGAAACATTACCGACCAGTTGCGGAACTGGGGGCCGGTGTTTCAGCGACGGTGTATCGCTGTGAAACCAAAGACGGTCATCATGTTGCCGTGAAAAAATTTACACCAGTGCACAAAGAGGGGACCTACCGGAAACGCATGGCGGCTGAAGTTCTGCATTTAGCGAGTAGTGCATCGCCGCATGTGGTTAAGCTAATTGATTGGGACACAGATGCTGATGGTTGTCCCTCTGTTGTTATGGAGTTAGCAGATGGTTGCGTTGCTGATTTGACAGCGTTTGGCGCTGTCGGCTTGCCATTAGCAGCGTGGATTGTGTATCAAGCGGCTTCAGGTTTACGCTCCTCGTCCACAATTCATCGTGATCTCAAGCCAGAGAATTTATTACTGCATAATGGTCCAGGGAATGACCCCGCATTTCACATTGGAGAAACCGATGGAGCTCGCGTGGTGGTGGCAGATTGGGGTTTATGCCGTCCCGATGGCGCTGCTGCCTTGACGAGAACCGTCGAGGTGATGGGGACACCATTATACATGAGTCCCGAACAATGTCGGTCCACGCATTATACGGATAAACGAACGGATCTCTATGCACTGGGGGTTATTTTCTGGGAGCTGGCGCTGGGTACCGTGCCTTTCCAAGCGCGGGATCCCCATGAGATGTTGCGTATGCAGTGCGATGACACGCCCGATTGGCCACAAGGGCAACCACCCGGTGTCATGCGGATACTTACCCGATCACTTGTGAAAGATCCACAACAGCGGTATGCCTCCTTTACAGAGTTACAGGAAGACCTCATTCCCCTTTTCACTATGCGTCGAGATTGGACCTACCCCTTTGATGGCCCGCCTGATGCACGCATTACTACGCGGTTGAGCGTTCCGGAAAGCATTTGATGACTATTCCTAAATCGATTGAAGTAACGGATCGACATTATGCGATCAAAGAAGCAATTACCGATGCCTTGGGCTTACTGCCATGGCCCACAGAGGTAAATTGGTTCCATGACTTTGGATTCATTCATTTAGCCGCGCCGAATTTTATTTTGCGCGTTGCTATCTCAGAGCGTGATTCTGCCGCCGCGCGCGACCCATCCTATAAAGCCTTGGTCGCCTCGCTCTTCCCCATAGGTGGTTGTGAAATTGTCCGGCAGGAATTTCCATTCCATCATTATGATCGCGCAAATCCCAAAACGAATCAATTAGCCGTTGTGCTGACCCTGGGAAAAAAGGGGTATCAATTCCAACAAGTAGCAGAGACGCGCGGGAATGCCATCGCCAGCGAAGAACTCCAAGAACGTTTTGAGCCGTTATGTTCAGCGATTATACGTTGGGCGTCCTATCATACGGGCGTGAAAAAGGTAGACTCTCACCGCCATGAACGCTCGCATACCATTGTCGATGCGCCCCCCGTTCCGACGACAACCATTAAACGGCAAGTCAGCACCACTGACGATGAAGCGTTTGTAGTCGTTGAAGAACCTGGTGAGAGTGGAGTTTAACACGGGCGGCATCATGTAGGCGGTCACAAATCTCGAACGAATACCGATGTTCGTCCCACGTATGATATGACCTACAAATTATTGTGTAGGAAAGGGGCTGCCCGTTTCACGCGGTGATGCCGAAACAAATTCAGGCTCACGACAATTATTTAGCTCAACAAACGAAATCCACTTCATGGGATTACTATAAATCCATCCATAAAATCGTGGTGGCACCGGCAGGCTCCGAAAGCCATCGCGTCGACCGCGCAGCGTAGAATCAATGGCTACTATTTCTGACCGTTTGGCAGCGGGTAAGGTATTCCACAAAGGACCCAACACATTAAACGACCACACCCAACACCCTTTTTTATCAGCGAGTGCGAGATCGTCTTGCGCGCCAGACCCAGCGATGCGTTCATGTAATTTTGGGAATAAGACTTTATTTCTAAACATGATTTCAATGGAATGGCGATCGTGATCCACCACTTGATCCCGCGCTGGACTGCGAAAATTTAACAACCGCGTCGCGCCCAATGCCCATGCCGTGTCAACGGCCCATTTTGCCGCATCATGCGCTGTTTCTGCGCGAGAGGTCATGGGTTTATAAATCCAAGAATCAGGTTGATCAGATTGCTTCGTGGCAAAATCCATACGCACTAATGCTGTTGGGTATAATTCGTTGACGTGCACCAAATGGATCCAGCCCGGCGCGCGCTGACTTTGCGACAACGACTCCAAAAAAGGGTTTATTTCCATCGAGGCGACACCGGGTCGCTGATAGACAAAGGCAGGTGCTGTTGATTTAGAACGGCTAAATAAACCCATGAGTGACCTCGGTTAGTAGATACTTAGTGATGTGATTGTCGGTTTACGCCGCCGCCCACGAGCGGGGATTGACACGCCACATGCGTGTAATGATTTCTGTAAACGAACTGATGCCACTAATAATTGCGAAGCGGCACTGGGAGTGAGTCGATTCCAGCGTAATAATGAGCACGCCTCAGTGATGTGTGCTAAGGCATCGTCACACCAGGCGTCGGGATGGACGACAGGCAGGGGTTCTGGGTAGTCTCCGCGCACCAAGTAAGCACAACGCTCTCGTAATTTGGTTTGAATGGTAGTGGAGTAGGAGTGCAGAATAGTGAGAGGAATATCGGTGCGCGTTGCGAGCCATCGGTGCTGACGAGCCCTGGGAGCTGTGCTCCAAATCTCAAACCATTTTCCGTGACGACGTAAATGCATAGGTGATACGGTAGTAGGGAGTGAACGTGTTGAAGTAACAATATACGCACGGAGGCGTGCGAAATTCAGCCGCTCCCGCTGCGTTGCGCTTAGTAAACAACGAAAATCGATATACTAATTTTTGAATGATCAATATGACAAGTTTTTCAATAACCATTTGCGTTGGTGACGAGAAAGATTCTCGATAACCAAATGCATGGGTTACGCGTTTCTGAGCTAGGTCAGATATATGTGATAAGATTAGCGGAAAAATCATACGCATATGGTGACTAATAAATATCATGCTATGCCATTCACACCCGCATTCTTCACGGGTGAGGCCGATCTTTAGAGACGACTGATTGGCAGTGTGCCGAAAGATCGGTGCCCGTCTGTGATACCTCTCCGGTGGTACTGATATGCCGTAGGCATTGGAACGTAGTGACGGGAATACCTACGTGATCCAAAGTGGCGAACTGGCGCGTCTATACGCGCCCCGAAGGCTGTCTTTTGGGATGACTGACGGAAGTTGGCGAGCATACGTCTAAAGAATACTTAGGCTGACAGCGCTGCGCCCACGGACGGTCGAATCACTATAACCCTCTTTCAATACGTTAGTAAAAGAATTTATTCGTGAGTCTTTCGGCTTCAGTCCTTATGCAGATGAGGATACGTCTAAAGAAATCATGACGGCATGCACGTCTATTGTAGCGATATTAAAACAGAATAATAGGTGACGTAAGTATATTCATGACAAGTATAAATAACTAAAAACATTGTTATTCTTCATGCTATGCGTCCAACCGTTGTTCCGCTATGCGACCAATTACTACGTTGTAAATCCTTGTGATGACGAGGGCGAGAGTCCAGATGTAAGCGACACTCCGTCTATAGTAGAAACATAGACAGTGGAAGAGCGGTAACGTATCACAATATTTGATTTAAATATTTTCAGCGTGTTGTTTATCCTTTCTTTTAGCATTCCGTGTTATTGACCTGCATAGCAGGGAACTGTGTTCCCGTTCGTTACCAATGCCCCTTACTCGCCTCGTAGAGGCATATCTCACCAGCCACGTAGTGGCCGTAACCATGTAGCCACACCGTGGCGTAATCGCAGTCTGCGCTCAAAATAAACAGCCTCGCCAGAGGCGTCCCCGTTGCGACAGCTGGCACATACAAAATGTTCGATCCTGTCTTTGGGGCGAAGGAAGCCTCCGTCCCGTAGAATACCAACGCAGCCCTGTGGGAGTGCCAATCGCTAACCAGCACAATTGGTGGCGTAGGGAAGCTGGTGTGATAGAAAAAAACCATGGCGAGGAAAACGACAAAAAATAAACGACCTCCAACAACTACGGGGCCCTTATTGAAACAACAACCTTATCGCACGATCAGTCGCCTCGGGTTGGCTGATCGTAAGCAGACCATCGAACGTACGCTCGCCGCAGCGCAAAGGGGGCTGCTTGTTTTTAAGCGATCCACGCAGCCTTCCAGTAAGCGGTCCAAAGCGGGAGCCGGACGGGCTTCACATCCCCAGCCTTGTGCAAACACGCAAGGGCGGAGATCTGTCAATAAACTGACTGGGAAGCCTGCGGTAAAATCCGCACGGAAGCTGGTTAAAAATATCAGGCAACCGAAGTAATCACGCACACAGGTGAAACCAGACCTTTTCAGATCGGGTCAATCGGAATCCGTATTGGGACCTAAACCCCGTCCTTTAGGACGGCTTCACTACGTTGGCTCTTCACGTACCGCTGAATGACTTCCAGCGGGGCGCCGCCGCACGATACCGCACAATAACTTGGGGCCAAAAGTGCGCGCCAAATAGCATTGCTCGTATAGGCTCCAGGCAGTCGCGGCGAACAATACCGTGATAAATATTTTAGCGGCTGGACAAGCCGTGTTACGCGTGGAGCGGATGTAAGCCCAACCAGGGTGTTAAAACCGAAAGCTAGCAAACCGCCGCGACGAAACGTGAACCTACCCGATAGAATCACGTTGTGCGGTTAGCGGGAATCCCTTGGCTGATGCCACAGACCATGGCCGGTGTCGAGGAGATCTTCTGCTATACGACCCACGGTAACCTGGATCACGTCGTTGAGGAACTGGGCATCAACCTCATCGCCGATGTTGGAGACTCAACGGCCACGTTCTCGACTATGTGCGTGTTACCAGATGATCATCCCGCCATTCGTCTTTATGAGAGGCGGCGCACGAGTGGCATCTCCTCCATGGGATGGCCCTGGGGTCTCGCAGCGCTCGACGCCCTTGATCATCGGGATGCCCGTGTCCGTCAGGCTGCCGAAGATGCCTGGAATGAGTGGATCACGAATCAAGACATTGAGGCCATGAAGCACCGGACGAGGAACGGTTAATGGCCATTGAACGCAGCGTCGTCGAGGCCCTTACCAGCTTCATCATCGCCACCGGCACGCAGGAGCGGGCCATCCTCATTGGCGGGCAAGCCATTTGGGATTGGTATGGTGCTCAGGCCCACGCCTTGACCGGTGCAGCCATTTCATTGCCGATTCCCCGAGCAACCACGGATATGGATGTCCATCTCCTGATTGAGAAGGAAGAGCGTGAGGATGTTACGCGGGCCATTGAGGTGGATTGGATTCCCACAACTGAGCGAACGGGCGAGCGGGTGTTCCAGTTCACCTGGCGACGTGACGCCGCGATCACCCTCGACCTCATAGCCGCCACCGCTGCGCAGTCTGGCAATCAGGTCCAGTTTTTCGCCAAGCTCGGCACCGGCACCACCATCGGAGCCGTTCGTGTTCCGGAGCCCTGGATCATCAGTCACCATCTTCATGAGCGATGCTTCGGCCCAGCGCTGGCCCAGTTGCGCATGCGTCGGCTGAACCGTCTGGGATTGGCGGCGTCAAAGGTCGGAGCCATCAACGTGACCATCAGCGAGTTGATCCTTGCCGAACGGGAATCACGCGAGCCGCAGACCTGGGCGCGGCGTCTCGACAAAGACCTCCAAGATCTTGATCTGCTGCTCCAGCCCATGTGGGTTGATGGGCTCTGGGAGCCGCAATACGAGGCGGTCGGCGAGGAGATTCAGCGCGCGTGGGCAAGCACCATTGAGCCACTGATAAGCCTGCGAAATCAGCCTCGGTTGATGAAGCCAGAGACGTATGCGGAGATTGGGCGGATGCTGCCACGAATTCCACGCAGGCTGTCGAGATAGTTTGTCGTGCATAAGCATGAGCCTTCTGCGTTCGTCAAAGCGCTGATGGGTTCGCTCTTAACTGTAGACTGCACATGCGCTTGGAGCGCATGTCTAATAGCTTCTGTTGTAAGTGGGTAAATATGGGCGACTTGGTTATTCCGGCGCTATAATTAAATTAACCCCACAGAGCCGGATTTTAAATTTTAGAAATTGCTGTTTTAATATACTCATGATGACCGATCTTCTCGTCATTTTTTAGACAGCGATTTAAGGTTATTTTGACTGGGCGAAATACAATGGTTATGCTGCGTTGGTGCCAGCCGGAGGGAGATGCCCAGGTGGTGCTGGGATAAGCGCCGGGAAACGTCCGTGGCATTCTCCCGTCTGTAGTGGCTGATTATAATGTGGCTTAAGCATTTAGGCCCATAAGGGCTGATAATATCAAGCCAAAAACCCTATAAGTCTTTGACCTACAGGGCTTTATCTGGTGCGCGATGATGAATTCGAACCATCGACCCAGGGATTAAGAGTGACCAGCTATTCGTGACCACACCGATCAGACGTTCAGCGGATCAGCCATAATGTGGTGGCTACGGGAGAGGAGTCACAACCACCATTAAATCAGCTTCCGCGCTTTCGGTAATTGCGTTAAAATAGCGGATGCGACTTTTGATTTTTGTTCCCGTACACTCATGCCCTCTTCGCGCATAATCGCATAAATGCGTTGATGAGTCAGTCCGGCAGCTTTCGCCACAGCGAGCACAGGCACATCGCGCTGGAGGCGCTCAATAATTTCCTCGCGTGATAACCGAGATTCGGACACTCCCGGTCGACGGGGTGTTTTGGCGGGAGTGGCCTCAGCGGCCTTCTTGGCCTGTAATCGAGAGGCCTCGGCGCTGCGCTCTTCGCGCACCGCATCAATTTGGAGAACACTGTCCTGCACGGAATTTACCCTCGGCTGTATCGTGACTAACCCAGCGGGTCCATCGATACGCAGTTGGAGCCCGAGGTGAGCATACAAGACAACGTGATGATCGAGCGCCGTATCTGGGCCTCCCTCACTCATACGTAAGGTTAAGCGGCGCGAATAGCCGGTCAGTAATGGGAGGTAGGAGGTTGGTAACCGCGTATGGGCCGCCTGGAGCAGGGGAATGACATCCATAGCATACGCGACCGTGGTCGTGGTGAAGGGGGACGGTGGTTGACGCAATAATCCGACTAACGTGTTGGACAGCCCCGTGAGGGAAATCACGTTCGTAGTCGAGTAATATTGTTTGATGCGGGCGAAGCGCGCGAATTCACGTTGGCATGCCGCCGGGGAAATCTCCGCTAAGGCGATTCGGCGCGGCAGGCTTTCGCGCAGTTCACGATTGCCGTTTTCGTTATAGGGGATCCCGCGCAGGGAGGGTGGTCGCTCAGCGGAAAATATTTGTAATTGGTATCCCAACATACGCAGAGTTGCCTCAAAGGCGCAGAGTTGGCGTTCATGCGTTTCTAGAATCGACACATTCTTAAATGATTGACCATCGAGGGCCAAACCAACAGCGGCATAACGTGATAAGCGCAAGATGCCGGAGATTGCTCGCGTACAGTGAATAAGGCCAGATGTGGGCACAGGAGCGCGAGGGGTCATGAGATGACGTTATGTCGAAATCGGTACTTTTGCAACTGGTGAACTAAAAAGGTCAGCAATCACACAATGATCGTTAGCTTATTGCATTGTTATCAAAATGTGATACAATAAAACAACGACCATGGCACGCTGGCCATCCTATTGACGCCTCATCTTTCAAGGACATCACACATGCCCATCTCATTAAATCACATCATCATCGCGGGTAATCTGACGCGTGATCCACAGGTCCGCACGGTGGTCAATGCGAACGGCGAACGCGCGGTCGCAAACTTTTGTATTGCTGCGAATCAACGGTATAAAGGGAGTGATGGTGAACAAAAAGAAAGTACGGTTTATATTGATTGTGAAGCATGGGGGCGCACGGCAGAAATGGTGGGACAATATTTAACCCAGGGCCGTGCGTGTATCGTGGATGGAAAATTAAAATTTGAAACGTGGACCGATAAAGAAGGTCGTAAATGTAGCCGCCATAAAATTCAAGCGGACTCGGTTCAATTTGTTCCGAGTGGTAAATCAGGACACGACGACCACGTCGCAACAGATCCGGCGCACGCTGATGATGCCGACACCGCGTCATTCCCCAGCTGTGGCGTGGGTCCACGCTCACTCGCACCGCGTGCGCCCACGCGCCGTGGCGGTTCCGTTCCAGCAATGGCGCAGGATGAGCCACCATTCTAAAAACGCGGGTCATGTTCCCCGCGTTATACGATGACGACGTAGGGACACTGAGCTGGGTAAACGGACGGTGCGAGCGACGCCTTCCAATCCGCCACATCCACCTGAACCGGACGTGAAAGTGACTCCATGAGTGTTCCTCTCCTCTCCTCTCCTCTCCTCTCCTCGCACGCAGCGCACGACCGTTACCAATTGATCCGCAGCTGGTTCGCTGCGGACGCTGGCCGACCCTCATCACGGGGGGAAGCGATTCATTGGTGTGATGACGCATATGGATTGTTGTGTTTCCTGGTGCCACCGGCAAATGTGATGGCGTGGATACAGGAATATTGACCGACCTGGACGGTGTGCCGCGACACGCCACATCAGGCGCAAACTATTGTCAGAACGGTAGACAATAAATAAGTCGCCGCCGGACCTACTCAACCACACCCGTCACCCCTCGGAGATCACGACATGAGCACACGACTCCAGCAGCTGTTAAGTTCTCTCGAACGCAGTGGGCAGAGCGAATATCGGGCTATTGCCGAATGCGTACAAGATGGATTGGAGGAGGTCGCACCCGTAGATCATGAGAGGGTCGCGAAAGCCATAGGCATACAAGTTCACTGCTGCGGAATAGGGGTGCCCACGCAGGACGACAAAAAAGAAGACGCCCGATGGTGGACCAAGGGCGCGATTGGCAGTGAGGTAGACGCGGATGACGACCGGTGGCTGAACGTCAGGTGCAGTCGGCTGGACCACGCTCGGCGGTGCGGACTGCGGCGGGCCGGCATGAACCGGCGCGATCAACCCAAGCAGGAGCGAGAAGACGGCGAAGACCAACCGTGCCGAACTATTCCACAGACTTGAAGGGCGGAGCACGTCGATCCTGCAGTTACTTCCCGAACAATTCAGCGTGGCTGCTGGTTCGGGTGAACGTGATCTCGTTCCCTTTGATCATGTACGCGAGCAACCAGTCGGGTCGGACGTGGCACTCCCTGAAATCCTTGTTGTTGCCGCCAAGTTGATGGTCCTTGAACTTCGGCTCCAGCGGGACGCGCTTGATGAGTTTCTCGATGACTGATTGCAACTCATCCATCGGAAGATGGGACTTCCGGCAACGCTTCCAATCCCTCTTGAACTGGCTGGTATAAGCGGGCTGGAGCGGACCCTGGCTCAACGGTCGAGGTCCGCGAACAGGTCGGCCGCGTTCTTGGCCTTGTGGACCCGTCCATTACGGGCGTCGTTCATGGCCGCAGCGGTCTTCTTGGTCGGAATCCGCAGATCAAAGGGCATGGCCTTCAAGAGCTCAATCTGCGCGTAGAGCATGTTGATGGCCTGCGACGGTGCGATGCCGAGCTTCTCAAGCACGGCCTCGGCCCGGCGCTTCCGGCGAGGCTCGATACGGGCACGGACCATCTCGGTACGAAGGGCGGTGGCGGTCATGGCTTCAATGTAGCACACCTGTGCCACAAGAGCAACCTCTACCTCCCGCCATCCAGGGCGATTGCATTACTCCCTTGGCCCCGCGCTGGTCGGGTCGCAGCCGCAAGTGCGGTTGCTGTGGGTCATGGGCTGCGCCAGGGTCGATCTTTTCATAACCCGTGGCGCCACGTTTAGTGTCCTAATTGCCGCGTGGTAGGCAGGTAAATGTCACTGCGTCGCACGCCGTATGACCGGACATTATGGCTGCATGGATTGGTCACCGAGTGACGTGGCGTCCGTGCGATGTGGTGCGCTGGCAGATGGCCGGCTTTTCACAGCGGGCTTTTTTTTCTGGGGTGCTCGTGCCAATGACTTTTTACCGCGAGCCTCTTTAGTCCCCTTTTTAATGCCAACCTGTGCCTTGGTGTGAGTGGTGCGTTGCACGGGAATTATCGTTTTTTTTTCCGCGCCAGGGGAGGGTAATGTCGCGGCTGTGGACCGGACTAATTTAAGGACATGGGCTAGTCCCGTGCGTGTTTCGGGATCTGAACTCAATATCTCTCGAATAAACGCATCACTTTCCCAGGACTCAGTGAGCTCGATTAATTGGGTGACGTGCTGCATGGAATTTTGAATGTCAGTATGCAGGCGCGCGAGTTCTCCTTGATAGCGTGTAAAATCGGTCTGTATGTGCCGAAGATGCTCAGTAAGACCTAAGGCCGATTTGGATTCGAGCGCGGGCAAATGATGGGGACGCCGCCGCTGCGTTGAGGCCGCATCATTTGCCCGGTCATGCGGCGTGAGTGCCGCTGTAGCCGCATTTAAAAATGCTTTTGTTGGCTGTTCATCTGTACTGAACGAATCAGTCCCCGTCTGACGCAAAAAAGAACGGTAACGTGAGGCCGTGCGCGTATTAGGGCGACCACCTTCCAGTACCACCTTCACGGAATCAGCATCGACACCAATCTCCTTCGCTAACGCAAAATGATTATCAATGTGCAGCCTTTTTGCTGCTCGCAGCAACGATTTTGCTAAGCGAGAAAGGCCAGTAACGCTGATTTCAGTTAGTTGCATTTTATCACCGTAGGGACACTTACCCGCTGCGAGAAGAAAGGAAAGTGCGGCACGCCTGAGGATTACTCATACACGCGGGGGATTTCCCGCGCGAGAATCTCTATCCCAAGTAAGGGCACCAGAGAGATAAGGGCTCATAGTCGCAAGGACAGTCCGATACTGGGAAAGATTCCCAGAGGCCGGCGGTACACAGTCCCCCCTGGGGAGTCAGCTGGTTTCCCGGCCACCATGGCGAATCGTGTCTGCGCCGATTTCCACCTGGTTACCACCTAAAGTTGTCGTCCCGACACCGTGCACCATGGGTATAAGTAGGCCGAGGAGCGCATCATGAGTACGAAAGAATGGTCACAGACCACCCGGTCCATCACCCTGGCACCGATTTTGCACGCCACCATGGACCGCGACGCCCGTCAAAAGGAACTGTCGGAGTATACCTATTTTACCCGCTATGCACCCTTTAACCCAGACCACGCACGGCGCCAAACGTGGGCGGAGTCCGTGCAACGCGTCTTCGCGATGCATGAAACAAAATACGCCGATAAATTGGCGGATCCGGCAACCGGTCCACAGTTACAGACTCACCTGCAAGAAGCCCGCAGTGCGGTTGATAATAAATTAGTCTTAGGCAGCCAGCGCGCACTGCAATTCGGTGGCGCACCGGTGCTGTCGAAACATGCGCGCATGTATAATTGCACGGTGTCCTATTGTGATCGTCCGCGTTTTTTTCAGGAAGGGTTGTGGTTATTATTATGTGGCTGCGGCGTTGGATTTTCCGTGCAACAACATCATGTAAAAAAATTACCACCTATCGCTAAACCATCAGCGCAGCGGGTGGTCCATACGGTTGATGATTCCATTGAAGGCTGGGCGGATTCACTCGGTGTCTTAATGTCGAGTTATTTTACCCGCGATCAGTCCCATCGCCAGGTCGCCGGGAAACCGGTGGCGTTTGATTATAGCGCGGTGCGACCCAAAGGCGCAACCATTGCTAATGGTATGGGGAAAGCGCCGGGTTCAGAGCCGCTGCAACGGTCACTGGAACAAGTGCGCAGCGTGCTCGATGCGCGAATCGCTGAACAAGGCGATGGCACCACACTGCGTGCTATTGATGCCTATGATATTATGATGCACGCCTCAGATGCCGTACTCGCTGGTGGGGTCCGTCGTTCAGCAACCATTTGTGTCTTCTCACCCACTGACCACGAAATGGCGACTGCGAAAACGGGCAATTGGTTTGTCGAGAATCCGCAACGTGGGCGCTCAAATAATTCGGCGTTATTACTACGTGATCACACCACCAAAGATGATTTTAAACGCCTCATGGAAAACGTGAAAGATTGCGGGGAACCTGGCTTCGTGTGGGCCGACTCGACGGAAGTTCTGTATAATCCCTGCGTTGAAATTTCCATGTATCCGGTGGATGTGGCGACCGGTAAATCCGGTTGGCAATTTTGCAATTTATGTGAAATAAACGCCAAGGCGTGCGCGGATGAAGCGACTTTCCAAAAGGCCTGTCGGGCTGGCGCTATTCTCGGGACGATGCAAGCCGGATATACCTCGTTTCCATATCTCGGTCCCACCACCGAAGCCATAACCAAACGCGAAGCACTGTTGGGCGTGTCGATGACGGGCATGGCCGATAATCCCGCTATCGCACTCGATCCTGCGATTCAAAAACGCGGTGCAGAAACCGTCTTAGCGGTGAATGCCGAAATGGCCGGTCTCCTGGGTATCAACCCAGCGGCGCGCGCGACCTGTGTGAAACCAGCGGGATCCACCAGCTGCTTACTCGGATCCGCCTCGGGCATCCATCCGCATCATGCAAAGCGGTATTTCCGACGTGTCCAGGCAAATAAAAATGAATTACCATTTCAATATTTTAAAGCCCACAACCCCCGCGCGGTGGAAGACAGTGTGTGGAATCCCAATGGCACGGATCAGGTCATCACGTTTCTCATGGAAGCTCCGGTGGGAGGAACCGTGAAGGAAGATTTATCCGCCATCGATTTATTGGGTCGTGTGCGCTCGACGCAAAAGAATTGGGTCGACGCCGGAAAACGCAGCGAGCGCTGCACGTTACCTGGTTTGCGTCATAATGTGAGCAATACGATTGAAGTGCAGTCAACAGAATGGGATGCGGTGACGGAGTATATTTATGCCAATCGCCAAGACTTTGCTGGCATCTCGTTGCTTCCGCGTGGTGGTGATCTCGATTATCCGCAAGCGCCTTTTTGTGCGGTCCCCACGCATGATCATATCGTGCGTGAATATGGAGTCGGCGCGTTATTCGCGAGTGGTCTAATTGTCGACGGGGTGCGTGCGTTTGATAATAATTTATGGGAAGCCTGCGCGCAGGCGCGTGGTCGTGGTCGCCCTATATCATTACCGAGCATCCCGGCTGATGGTGATTTAACCACCTACCGGATCCATCACGATAGAGCACTCGCACAAAAAGACTGGGTCCGTCGCTCACATAAATTTGCGCGGAATTATTTTAAGGGCGATGTGCGCGCCATGACCTATTGCCTAAAACAAGTCCATAATTGCAAACAATGGGAAGATCTCGCGCGGGAATATATACCCGTTAATTATGGATTATTAAATGAGAACGAAGATAACACGGCCCTACGCGAGACCATCGCCTGTGCCGGAGGGAAGTGCGATCTCGTTTGAGGGTGGTCAGTTAGTGCGAGCACCCGCCAACACCAGTCCCTCACTTAAATCACACCGGAATCTACCTTGAGTAACATCTCTTCGTCCGCGTCGGCATTACCACCCCCAGTCATGTTGAGGCCGGACCCACACACGTTTGGTGAGAGTCCGTTTATGACGAAGGCAGGGAGTGGTCGGCCTAAGGGTAGTGATTCGCTCAGGGAAGATAACCTTACCGTGCAGCCTGGCCCGATAGTGCAGCGAATGAGCAATGAGGTCTAAATCGGGCGACAAACACCTCGCTGTCAACGCTTCACGGGCAGAAACGAGCCCTTTCCCGATGGTCGAGTCAGCGACCGCCCGATATTGCACCATTTCACTGTATTGCCGCACAATCGGGCTATTCTCCGGCCATGGCGAAAATCTCTCACCACCCAGAGAAGTCCCTACTGGCGAACCGCACGGGAAATCCGGCCTTCGTCGTCCCGCAAAACGAACTGGAGCGGCACGCCCTCAAGCGTGCGGCTGCGGCGGGTAAATGCGAGCGAGCCGATCGTGGGCTCTATTTGGTCAATCCCGCATTATTTTCGTCTTCCCATGAACTCGCCGCGATCGCTGTCCGCAAGCCGAACGCGATTATCTGCCTAGAATCGGCCGCTATCTTTCATGGATTAACGTCAGCTCCGCCCCTCAAGAATCAGTTCGGGATTTCGCGTAGCTCCCGCCCACCACGATGGAATTGGCCAGCAATCCAGACGGTTATCCTCGACCTGGACACAAAAATTGGCGGAATTGACCAACACGTCATCGAAGGCATTCCGGTCCTGATCACGAATCCAGCGCGTACCGTCGCCGAGTGTCTAAAGCACAACCGGATCGTCACTCCGAGCAGCCTTCAGGAGATCCTTTGGTCAGCATGGAGGAAGAAGAAGGCACCAGTAGACGACATGATCACCTCCGCGCGCCATTTTGGCGTTGAGGATAAGATGTCTCTCATGCTCCAGACGGTGATGGGTCCATGACCATGGACCACACCTCCGATGCATCTATTAAACCAGTAGTGCTGGCGAGTCGGATCCAGCATATCAACAAGATCATCCCTCCGCCGACGAACGCCCAGTCTGAAATGGAGCGGCTTCGTAACATCTCCCGTTCGGAAACCAACATCACCAACAATATCCTGAAGCTGTATGGCACCGAACGTTCGGTGGCACGCCTGTCGGTTGCGCCCATCAGCGAGAGTTTAGTCCTCAAGGGTGGTTTTCTTTTGCGCGAAGTCCTTCCACCAGGCGTACGGTGAACGACACTTGATGCAGATTTTTATTCAACCAACGACCGCGCGGATGAGGTTATCGCAGCGATCACCGAGGCCCTGGCGAAGCCCCACGAACAAGACCACGGCATCTTCCACCGCGACTCCGTGGAAGTGGAACCCATTCAGGGGAAATGGGCCTGCGGATAACCTACAAGGGAAACCTCGGGATGGGCAGTATCGACGGTATGATCACCTCTTAGCCCCGCAAACCCATCACCTTCAGGGCCAGGTAGCCCAAGATTGACGCTCGATTACCCGTACTTGGAGGCGGCTTTGTTGGTGGTTGCGCATCAGGTGGGCTTCCTCTTCGCTGCATCTGCCGCCCGCACCGCGCGGACAGTCCATGGCCATGGGATATTTTTTGGCCAAGGAACAGGATAAATTTGGCTACCTTACCATCGCGTTGAGGAAAGGCGTGGTAACAATCTCAAGTCCCGTTGCGAACAATAACTGCGCTGTGCGAATGATTCCTGCGATGCGTGAACCAATCCAATACCAATCGTACTGAGCCCAGAGCGACGCGACGCTGCAGCATCGACATGACTAAACCAACATTATCAAAATGAAGCCATAACAATGTCATCACGATAACAGCGAACGATTGCTGCAACATGCGAACAAATTTTGCTTGCCGCGCACTAAACCTGCACGATCATAACGACCATTGTCATGCCGCCCACGCCCACCGCACGTCAGAAACGAGGCAAGTCCATGGGTACCGCAGATCATCACCATGCTGTACCAACGGTTACCCCAGGGACGACCTGGGGTCGCGTGGCCACCAGCCAGCCAGAAACTCCCATTGGCTACGCGGCCCTGTGCCGCGACCTTGGCATTACCAATTATATCCCCGTCCATCAATCCGCACTCGCGCAGAACGCCTCGACGCGTGGGCGACCACCGGTCGTTGATACCTACGGACGGACGCACCAGGTGCTGGCGGGCACCACGGCAGCGCCTCGCAACACGATCACTGATCATCTCTTCGCCGCTGTCCGCTACGATGGCATTGATCTCGAAGCCTTACGACTGACTTTCGCGCAGATAAATGAGAAAGAATTAACCACGGCTATTCAAGCTGCGCAGTCGTCTATTCCGGCACGGCAATGTTGGTTTCTCTATGAATGGATAACGGGAAAAACACTCGATCTCAATAATTTACAGAATCGCGCGCGCCATGTACCGCTCTTTGATCCCAACACCTATGTCACCTGTGAGCAAACTCGCAGTGCACGTCACGGTATCATTGTAAATGGGCTTGGCGTAGCGGGACTGTGTCCGACCATTCGCCGCACCGCCGCGTGGGAAGCGGCGACAGCCACCAAACCATTAGCGGCGCGTGATCGGCTGGCAGTAAATCTCGACGTCACCACCGAGGAACGCATCAATAGTTTTTTGGCGACGCGCGAATCGCACAGCACCTATGCCATTGAGGGTGAACAATCGTCGCCCAAGAATGACGATATATTTTATGCCTTATTAAAACAATGCACGGCGCGTGACCAACTCCTGCTGTCAAAAAGCGTTTTGTGTTATTTGCAAAGCACTCTGCTGCACGACCACCTGGGAACCCAGCGGGGTTGTTATCGCACACACCAAATTTGGGTTGGTGATCGTGTCGGTGATCGCGCCGTCCCCCATCACATTGCACCAAAAGCAGCTGATGTGCCCGCATTTATGGACGCCTTTTGCCACATCGCGAATAGCATCACGACCGCGTCACGTACTGGGGCGATTGATCCGATTGCTGGCGCAGTCGTCACCAGCGGATTGCTGGCATATATTCATCCGTTCGATGATGGAAATGGACGTGTCGGTCGCCTCCTGCTCCAACAACCACTCACGAACACTACAGAGAATCGTCGTTTATATATTCCGGTGTCAGCAGCGATTAACCGGCGGCGCGAAGCCTACTACGATAGCTTAGATGCCTGGAGTAAACCCCTTCTCGGTCGCATAAAATTCGATCATGTGCAAGGCGGTGTTGCGGTCACCAATGACACGACGCAGCTGTACCGTTTTCCGGACGTGACCCGGTATGCCGAATTTATTGCCGAAGCATGCAGCGAAGCCGTGACGAAGGATCTGGTCGAAGAACAACAAACCCTTGCTGTCTACGACCTGGCGCACCAGCACCTCCAACGTAGTGGCTTAGGTGACCGTCAAGCGCACTTATTTTTCAAATTGTCGCTGCAAAATAAATGGAAAATTAGTAAGCGAAAAGAACGATTTTTTCCAGAGCTGACGCAGCAGGATTTCATATCACTGTCAGAAAAGCTGGAGTCTGCTGCGAACAAGGCTGGGCTAGGAAGCCGTGCACCAGCCATCGGCAAAGTCTAGACCTAGAATCACGCAGCGCTCTATGATCTCCACCTAGGAAAAAGGTAAAATAAAGCCACGTGGGAACGTAAATCTTATCAGTTGGGTGGTTGCGTTTCCTGACTGGTAATATTTTACCCCGCTCTTTATAAGCTGTTCCCATTAAAAAGGGAACAGCGCCCCAATAACCTCAAATGTTTGAAAATAGCAGCTTAACACACCCGTATCGGCAATGCCCACAAACTCTTCCTTTCAACCGAAGAGCCCACACGCTCCCAAGCACCACATCATGACCGATCAGCAACCACCACTCACCATCAATAAAGCTGCCAAGCTCCTCGGCATCAGTCCATCGGTGCTCCGCATTTGGGAAATGCGCTACAAC
>Ga0163152_10003563_pt1 | contig 20120 bp, 18 predicted proteins | sample OliLakLV19MP8IB2_FD_148635 | JGI IMG/M metagenome (GOLD analysis project Ga0163152, IMG submission 148635) | Freshwater microbial mat bacterial communities from Lake Vanda, McMurdo Dry Valleys, Antarctica - Oligotrophic Lake LV.19.MP8.IB-2 | ecosystem: Environmental > Aquatic > Freshwater >...
TGACTCCGACAACAAAAGCCGCCGCAGAAACAGACCAGACCCTGGTTCCGATGACCAGGAACAGGGTGACAAAAAACAGGCTTATCCCCCAGTTTAAGAAAGGATCATGCCGCCACGTGATCTGGCTGTAGTCCAGAAGCACCTCGGGAACGGCGAGGTTCACTCCGGTGGTATAGTTCCAGCCGATGGTTCCAAAAATGCCGTTCAGAAGTGTGAAGGCGGCGATGGTAAAAAAATATTTCGCCCGCATGGATATCGATCTGCGGACAATGGCTTTCTGGATCTCGAATCCAATCGGATCGTACATGCCTTCCGACTGAACAATCTCTGAACGATCAACCAGTTTGAGTTCCGGGAAATTGGCAGCCGTGGACCAGTGGGTTTGATCGCTTCGTTTGACCAGCGTGGCCGGTTTTACCTTTCCAGAAGCCACCATCCTCTTGATTTCAACAAAAACGAATGGTCCCTGCTCTTCGTGGGCGCCTGAAGAAATATAATAGCGTTGTTTCGCGGCCATTCGGGATCTTCATAGCTTGAATGGAAGCGAAATCGATAGTCAACAAGAGACTCTATGCCAGTCAGATTTGAGACAAATCAAGACAGGGAAACAAAACCGGATTTATGGTTTTGCGGATGTCGGGGCTGCGTCGGGAAGTTCCAAAAGTTCTTTTGCAGTCCAGGGCTCGGAACGGCTCTTGGTCGCTTCACGGACAGCTTTGACATGTTCTGGAGAGACTGCTGCGGCGGAATGGCCCCAATCTTTGTTGCTGCGGATATAGGTGAGCACGGCGGCCATGTCTTCATCAGAAGAGATGACCTGCCCCCACGCCAGCATGCCTGGAAGATTGTATTCCTGGCCTTTAACCTTGATAGGCCCCGTCAAACCACCGTTCACGATCCTGGCCAACCGCTCATGCCCAGCCGAAGTCACCCATTCCGATCCTGCCAGCGGCGGTGCAGTCGGACTTCCCAACCCATTCGCCATGTGGCAGGCGGAACAATAATTCCCGTAAATTAATTTTCCCTTTCGTGCCAACTGCTCCTCGGGACCGAGTACCGGCTGGGGGATGTCTTCAAATTTTGCGTAAGGAGAATAAACCAGACGGTTAAAACCACCGCCGTAACGGTCGAGGTAGAGCATCCCTCCAAACAAACCCAACGCGAGCAGGATGAAAAAAATCACCGGAATCGAGTTGGTTCCAGCCGACGGTTCATTCTCAATGACGACCGCGTTCGACCGGGATTCCCTGGGCTTGTTAGCGGTGGTTTTTGATTTGTTTTTCTCCGGCTTCATTTCTCCGTCGCCTTCCCGTTCACTTTGCCTGCGGCAGGATTATTCGTTGTGGGGGTCGCAATGGGAGCTTCCAAAAGAGAAATATCTGTGCGAAGGCTCTTGAGGTATTCGACCAAAGCTCTTGCCTCCTGCAACGGAATGATTTCAAAACCTTTTTCCAATCCGGCAGAAGGCGGCAGATTTAAAGCCTGAGCCGACGGAACTCCTCCGGATATTTTTCGTTTCTCGAATAAAAACGGATAGGAAGGCATGAGTGAACCGGTCACGACCAACTGCGGTTTGTAAAGGTGAAGAAGATGCCATTCATCCGATTTTTGACGTTCACCGATGTTGGCCAGATCGGGTCCGACACGGATGGCTCCCACCATGGCCGGGGATTCAAACAGAAAGTCGGCCGCCACGGAGCGGCGTTTTCCAAACTGGGGCAGATCAGCCGCATTGCCCTGCGCAGCCTGGGAATGACAATAATAACAGCCTTGCGACCGGTAAACTTCGCGGCCCTGGTTCGCCAGCCCGGAACGAGCAACGGGGTACAATTGTCCATCCTGCAGCTCTGATTCCTGATTGCCGAACTGGCGTTGCGGTGTGGCAACCAGACTGGTCCAGCCGATGGCCATGATCAAAAGCATAGCTAGGAAAATGAGCGGAGGATGTTTCATCAACGGTTTCCTCTCCTTTCACAAATCCAAGTGATGAACGCGGCGGACTGTCTTTTTCCAGATTGAAGAAGCAAACGGGTCAGACATACGAGAAGCACCAAATTACCCAGAGCGAAAAGATTCTGACCAAGGGTTGAGATCCCCATGAAAGGAACAACACTGCGAGTGACCTCCGAAAAATTGCCGGAGCCTGAAAGTTTTCCACTCTGCACCAACCCGCCCAGAGCATGCCCCAGAGCGATCAACAAGACACCCGCCAACGCGATCCAAAAATGCCATTTGCTCCATCTCAACGTAATCCCGGTGTGCGGTGCAATTTCATTCATCATCGTATAAAAAGCACCCAGGAGGGCGAAACCGAGAAATCCCGAATTCCAAAAGCTCGCGGCCGCCAGAGGCATAAAGGTGAAATCCAGGGGATAACCGGTCCGTGCCAAGGCTATAACCGTCGAGAAGGCAGAACCAATCAGCATGAAAAAGGCGGAAACCTTAAAAAAGACCGTATAGGGCTGGCTCGTTTTAGAATCCTGCCAAGTCATCCACAGATTTATAAAAATGGAAAGCGTTGCCAGGAGAAATAATCCGGTGCAAACAGAAGAAAGACCCGAGATCCATGATGGCAGTGGCGCAGTCTTGGGAATGCCGGAACCTGATCCGAAAGCAAAAAACATCCAGAAGCCAAAGGCCGCCAGTTGATAACTATAAAGCGGACGTCGGCTTTGTTTCGGAATAAAATAAAGCAACGCCGCCACTCCAAAACTTCCAGCCGCAACCACTGTAAGATTGTTTCCCAGCCAGAAACTGGAGAGAGACTGCATCACGCCACGGAGCGAATGGGTTCCCAAAAGCACCAGACCAGAGCATAAAATCCAAGCCGTCCAGAAAAGCCCGCCCAGGATGAACCAATGAGCGACATAAAGTTCACGCACATTTCGCCGGATGAGAGTGAGAAACGCCGGCACGGAGAGGGAAATAAATGAAATCGCGAAAATTGCAGCGCTGTAACGGGGAAGTTCGTAAAATTCGAACCCGGTCAAATCCCCACACAGAACGCCCGCTGTTCCACTCAACAAACCGAGCGTCCACAAAACGGTTCCTAGAAAAATCACGGGGCGGCCGGCGGGAAGAACCTTTCCAAGATGAGCCAGTATCCAATAAGAAACGCAAAGGGCCATCGGCACGACAAATCCGAAAGTGAAGAGGATAGAGTGGGCCGCACGAATACGTCCGTAAGAAAAAATTTCAAAACCAGACAAAACACCCGGTGCGTGCATTTTGATCGAGGCGACCAGAGCTAGGATGGAACCAGCGGCCAGAGATACGACACCAAGGACAAAAAGCGGAAGCATACACGGCACCAGGGCGCTTTTGATTTGAGCGTCCTGAGGCATGGAGGCAAAGGTGATTTTTTCCTCTGTTTGAGTCATCACAGAAAAACTTGGGGATTATTCGTAACTTGGAACTTCGTTGGCCTTCACAGCGCGCGACAAAAGTTTGGCACGACCCTCTTGGGGATTTTTCCATTCCTGAACCATCAACTCCATGGACCGATCAATAGGAATACGGACAATTTCCTTGCCCTGATCCTGCCAGCCATAAGTGGTGATCGACTGTTTTCCCAACTGGCGAACTTCCTGCGCATCCTTCAAGCGTTGTTCACCGCGTTTGTGATCGACCACCGGACCTTTGGTGCGGTCAATCAGCATGGAAGACATCCAGCCCATGATCAGCAGCGCCCCGATCACGGCAACCGAATAGACAATCGTCGAACTGCCCAGCCCGCAACATCCTCCACGACGCGGTCCCTCAGATTTGTAAGCGACATCGGAATCTTTCATTTGGCACCTCCAACAACTGCATGGGAATCGCTTCCTTCAGGCAGATAGACACCCATAGTTTCCGCAAAACGGGGATCCTTCTGCGGATAGGGAGCGTGAGCACGGAAATACTTGATGAAAACAATCGCCAGCACACCGCCGATGAAAGCCAGGCAACCGATGTCCATCCAGTGCACCACAAAATTATCGGGTTTGGCTTTGGTCATTTCCACCGCCAGGTCGCCTCCCGATTTAGCGGCTTTGCGAAAGATCTGTAAAACCGGTGTGATGTTGAAGGAAAGATCACAAAAATGCATGAGCCAAGCCCAGATCGCCAACGGAGCCATCACGGTAATCTTCAATTTTGCGTCAATCCGCAGCAAGGCAAGGAATGGAAGAAGGAAATGACCGAAAAGAATCAACAACCCGATCTGCCACCAAGTTCCCTGTTCACGGACGACATACCAGAACGTTTCTTCCGGCACAGCCGCATTCCAGATGAGGAAATATTGGGAAAAATGGATGTAGGCGTAAAACACAGTGAAGGCGAAAAACAATACGCCAAGGTCATAAAACTGTCTTTCCTTCACCACTTCTGCCAGGGGACCGGCCTTCTTGAGAATAGTGGCGATGACATAGACAGTCACCAGTGTCATCCAGACGCTGCCAGCGAAATAATAAACGCCATACATGGTGGAAAACCATTGGTGCTGCAGCGATTTCATCCAGAAAATGGCCCCCAAGGTGAGGCTGAAGCCGAAGGCGAAGATTCCCCATGCGGCATGGAATCGCATCTTGCGAGTGCAGAGGACGGCACCCGTTCGATCCTGTTCCAAAGACCAAGCCCGCAACCTCCAGGAAAGAAGTGTCCAGACCAGGAACAAAATCACCGAGACAACATAAAAACCAGGCACATTGATAAGAGCGGCTTTTGCGCCCAATGCATGGTCTGTCGCAGGATTGATGCTCATCCAAGGATATATCTTCTTCGCTAGGAGGGCGATTGGAATGAAGAGTATGCCAAGAACCGGTAGCAAAAAGGCGAGATGTTCGTTGATACGGCGGACCGGAACCGACCATGCCGCGTCAAAGAGATGGTGCAGTATGACCAGGAAGAGGCTTCCGAGCGCGATGCTGAGGAAAAACATGAAGGCCAGCAGATAGGAATAACCAAACTGCTGCGGGTCCACGAAAAGACCAATGCCGGCCACCACCGCCCCGCCGATGGTAAGGATTTTCGGGACCGCACTCCAGCGGGCCAGCGCCTGTTGAAAAGAAGTATGTTGATGCGAAGCCATATCTTTATTTGTTAAAACTGGCGCGCTTCTCGGCAGGCACATCGTCCGTACCCGCCAGGCGGCTCCGTTGCAGCGCACGGACATAGGACACTATCGCCCACCTGTCGTTGATTGAAATTTTATCCCCATAGGCTCCCATGACTCCTTTCCCATGAGTAATGATGCTAAAGAGCTCACCATCTTTCATCTGCACAACCTTGCGAGTTTTGCTGTCATGCAGATCAGCAATCACCGCCATGCCGTATTTCGTCGTAATGCCGTTTCCGTCGCCAGCCTCTCCGTGACACGGTGAACAGCTGATGTTATACCGCTCCTGCCCTCGCTTCAGAAGAAGTTCAGAAACAGCCAGGGGAAGGGTTTCAACAAAGTTGGTGGTCCCCGTGGTTCGTCCGGTGTTGACCGGTGAATCCTCAAATGCCGCGCCCCTGGCCACGGTCCCGGCAACCGGAAGCCGGGAGCTCAAACCGTCAGGTGAAAAATCAAAAGAAGTCTGTGGACGCAATTTGAGCTGCCTGTCCATATCGGGAAAGACTTCAATGGGAGGTTTCCGGGAAAGACTGCCGCGAAATCCGGCGACACCCACCACAAGAACACAAATCAAAATAAATCCTGTCAGAAAGTAGCGCATATTAGTCGTGGATAATGTCGATATGCTTACCACCCAGTTTTTCTAAAAGTTTCCGCGTCTCGGTTTCGGAATATTTTGGATCACTGGTTTCAATCGCGATAAAAAACTTGTCGTGCGTGACCTTCTTGAACCGCTCGCTTTTCAACAGAGGATTGTAAAGCCTAGGCAGCCGGTTTAGAAAAAACATCCCAAACAAGGTGCCGAACGAGGTGAGCAAGATGGTCATTTCGTAACTCACAGGAAAAGCAAACAGCGGACTGAACAAGGGCTTGCCGCCCACAACCAGGGCATAATCAAATTTGTTCATGAACCAGATCATTGACATGCCTAGGCTGAGTCCGGCGACTCCCCCAAAAAATGAAAACCAGCCCACTTTTGAGTTTGGTATCCCCATGGCCTTGTCCATGCCATGCACGGGAAACGGCGAATAAACATCCCAACGCGTGAAACCCCCGGTTCGCAACTGCTCCGCAGCGTGCATAAGGTCAGCCGGTGTGTCGAACTCCGCCAGGAGGCAGAACGGGAAACTGGTCACGTATTGCACGTTGGTTTCAGTCGATTGTTGAAGCGTGCTCATCAATGATGTCCTTCCTTGGCACCACCCAGGGGATGATGCGGATCTGCCTGTGGGGTGACCCCTTTCACTTCAGATATGGCCACCATCGGCAAAAATCGCATGAACAACAAAAAGAGCGTGAAAAACAAGCCGAACGACCCGACAAAAGTCAGAATATCCACCGGGCTCGGCATAAAATAGCCCCAACTCGAAGGGAGGTAATCCCTGTGCAGCGAGGTGACAATGATCACAAACCGTTCAAACCACATCCCGATGTTGACGAAGATAGAGATGATGAAAACCACCACCATGTTGCGCCGCACCCATTTGAACCAGAACAAATGCGGCGTCACCACATTGCAAGTGATCATGATCCAGTAAGACCACCAATAGGGACCGAACGCTCGATTCTCGAAGGCATAACGTTCGTAAGGATTTCCGCCATACCAAGCGATGAAAAACTCCATTCCGTAGGCGTAACCAACGATGGAACCGGTAGCCAAGATCACCTTGCCCATCAGTTCAATGTGCCGCAACGTGATGACATCTTCCAGACGGCAGACTTTTCTCAGCGGAATCAAAAGGGTGAGCACCATTCCGAATCCTGAGAAGATCGCTCCCGCGACGAAGTATGGCGGGAAGATGGTCGTATGCCAGCCCGGGACTTGGGACACGGCGAAGTCAAATGAAACGATACTGTGAACCGACAGCACCAGCGGGGTCGAGACACCAGCCAGGATCAAATAGGCTTTTTCATAATTGCTCCAATGCCGGTTCGCGCCGGTCCAACCCAGTGCAAAAAGTCCATAAAGAAACTTGCGAGCCCTTGTTGTAGCACGGTCCCGCATGGTCGCGAGGTCCGGGATCAAGCCGACATACCAGAAGAGCAGCGAGACGGTTCCATAGGTGGAGACTGCAAACACGTCCCACAAAAGCGGCGACCTGAACTGCGGCCATATGCTGTTCGAGTTGGGGATCGGAAACAACCACCAGGCAAACCAGATCCTTCCGACGTGAATCATCGGAAAAATGCCGGCGCAGGCCACCGCGAACAAGGTCATGGCTTCCGCCGCGCGGTTGATCGAAGTTCTCCATTTTTGGCGCAAAAGGAAAAGGATGGCCGAAATCAGCGTTCCGGCGTGACCGATGCCAATCCAAAAAACGAAGTTCGTGATATCCCACGCCCAGCCCACCGGCTGGTTCAAGCCCCAGACGCCGATACCCGTTGAAATCAAGTAAGCGATCATGGTGAAGCAAAGCGTCATCACCAGCACGCTGGGAACAAACGCCGCCCACCACCATTTCGGAGTTGGACCTTCGATGATTCCGGCGACACGGTCGGAAATCCAGCCAAGGCTGCGGCCATTGAGCACCAATGGTTCGCGCTCGAGCTCACGCGGAGGGGGCTGCACCTTCAAGTTGTGGGTTGCTTCGGCCATTAGTGGCCTCCTTTCGATGGAGCACGGGCCGGTTGTGCGGAAGTTCCGTGAGCGCCGGAGCCATGGGCCTCAAACGGACTCGGATTGTGGCCCTTGATATATTCTTCCATGGTCAATGGCGATTCGGTGAAATCGGGCATGGCATGATTCGGATTGCGGATTCTGGCCAAATAAGTCGTTCGTGGTTTTGTGTCCAGGAAACCGAGAACTTCGTAGTTGCGGTCACGTTTCTTCAACTGTTGCACCTGCGAGTTTTCATCCAGGATGTTGCCAAAAACGATCGCTTCAGCTGGACAAACCTGGGCGCAAGCGGTGGTGAAAGTTCCTTCTGGAACCTGGACATCACCCGAGGCGCCTGCCTTCACTTTTTGACTGATTTTTGCCCCTTCGATCCTCTGAATGCAGAAGGTGCATTTTTCCATCACACCACGCATCCGGACGGTCACGTCTGGATTTTTGGCCATCTTGATCAGGTCATATTCCAGCGGCTCGCGTTTGGCCAGAGGTCCTTTGTAGAGCGGCCCCGGCATCAAACTGCCATCCATCTTGGCGTAGGCATTGGGGCGCTTGTTATAATCAAAAAAGTTAAACCGGCGGACTTTCCATGCGCAGTTGTTCGAACAATAGCGGGTGCCGACACAACGGTTGTAGGCCATGATGTTCAGACCTTCTTCGTCATGGACGGTGGCGTTCACCGGGCAGACACTTTCACAGGGAGCGTTCTCACAATGCTGGCACATCATCGGCTGATGCGCGATCTGCGGACGATTCACGTCTCCGGCAAAATATCGGTCGATTCTCAACCAGTGCATTTCGCGGCCGCGGTTGACCTGGTCCTTGCCCACGATCGGTACGTTGTTTTCAGCCTGGCAGGCGATGACACAGGCATTGCAACCGACACAACTCGAGAGATCAACGGCCATTCCCCACTGATGCACCTTGCTTTTCAGCTCGGGGTTGCTGTCGTAGGGGTGTTTGTAAATCGGCCCGGCATTCGGAGCATGGGCGTCAATGTCCATGTTCCTGGCAAAATCGGTTTTTTTCCGATATTGCTCCAGGTTTGCCTCCCGGATGATCGGGCGCCCTTCCATGGCTCCATGTTCCTGGGTGCTGACCACCCGAACAATTTTTCCGGTCTTGGTCACTTTCGCGCCCACGGCAAAATGCGGGGATTCTGATGTTCTTAGAAGATAGGCATTATACCCTGCACCGGCACCGACGCGTCCCGTCCGGGTGCGTCCGTAACCCAATGCCAACGCAATGGTCTGGTCGGCCAGTCCGGGCTGAATCCAGACCGGACCTGTGATCTTGCGCCCGCCTATTTCTAGCTCCACCACGTCGTGACCTTTCACGACTCCAATGTCATTGTTCTTGTAATCCTCTGGATCACGCCCTGCAGCCAAGCTCAGTGAAAGCGCCTGGGCCGTTTTAGGGCTAACCAAAAAGGCGTTTTCCCAGACAATCTTGGTGATTGGATCGGGAGTTTCCTGCAACCATCCGTTGTTGTTGTAGCGGCCATCATCAACACTGTAGTCGCGGTGAAAAACGATCTCGTATTGATCGCCGCCCGCACTCTGGGGAGGAGCAAATTGTGCAACGGCGTTGTTCAATTTTTCAGCGGAAATCTGGACAGCAACCGGTTTAGGGGCGGAATTTTCCAATACTCCGTCGTGAATGAATTTCTTCCATGAAGCCTCGAAATCCCCTTCAGGAACCAGACCTTTTAATGTGTCCCGGACAACATCATAAGGCCTGAAACTGTTCATACCGGCAATCCGGGCTAAAATCTCAAGATCAGAAATCCCACCAAACAATGGCTCGATCAAAGGCTGAATTGAGACCAAGGTTCCGTCGCCAGTGCGTCCGTCTCCCCAGGTTTCTAAAAAATGAGCCTCTGGAAAATGTAAAGTTGTGACAGCGAAGGTCTCGTCCTCATAATAACCAAGCCGGACAACGTGGGAGGCTTTCTTCAGCTGAACAGCAAAATCAAGGTTGGCAGGAGCGGAGTAAGCCGGATTCGCACCAAGAATCACCACGGCCTTCGTCTGGCCGGAGGAAAGGGTTTTGGCAAGATCCTGCAAATTGCCTTTGAGCGGTGCAGGAGCTGGAATGAAGGTAACAGTCTCACCCACGGATCCCAGAGCCTGATTGATGGTATGAGCAATAAGGTGCACCACCTCGGGTTGTCTCTGACCCGCCACAACCAGCGCATTTTTCCCGGCCGCAAGAAGATCCTTGGCACATTCGGTGATCCATTTTTCTTCCCCCTTGTAGCCGTCTGCCACTTTCTGCAGCCCCGGACTCTGACCTTTTAAAATCTCCATGGCCACGCGGGCGGCCACACCGGCCACTTGGCTCGGAAGCACTGGAAGTCGATGATCGGCAGCCCCGCCGGTGATGGTAAAAAGAGCCTCGACAGAATAGAGCCGGTTTAGCTCGTTTCCGGCGTTTTCGATCTTTCGGCCTCGCGAGAACCCTTTGATGGCCACAAAGGAATCCTGCTCGGTTCCGAGGAAATCGCAGTCCAGGGAAAGAATTCTTCTTGCCTTGTCAAAATGAAAAACTGGCATCACCGGCTGTCCTGCAGCGTTGGATGCGATTTGCGCGTGAACATCCAAGTCCACGGGATCAAAGGAATGCCAGGTGGCCTGGGGAAACTTTGCAGCGATCACCGCCTGCAACCTTGCACGCGAGGGCGAGCTGGACGGTTCCAGGAGGAAACTCAAACCCTGACCGCCGTTTGCGCTGAATTGGGCCACCACGCTTTGGAGTTCCTGAAACGCCTCTTCACGCGAAACCTGATTCCCATTGCGGGCGCATCGCATGGCCCGGTCAGGATCGTAAAGGTTCAGGATCGACGCCTGGGTGTAGCCATCTGTTCCGCCGCGACCGCCCGAAAACTGGGGATTGCCTTCGATCTTCGACGGGCGTCCGTCGTTCGACTTGACCAACAACGGGATGGCGGAACCGCGGCTGGGGCGCGCGGTTGCGTAAAACTGAGCTACTCCGTGAACATAACCCTCGGGAAGCCGGGTGAATGGCAGAATATGCTCCTCGGGACGGCGACAGCCTGTCAAACCCGCCACTCCCATCAGGAGGAAGGAGGCCGACATGATCTTGACGAAATTGCGACGGGAAACCGGATCGGTGAACTCGCTGGCACCGGCAGGAAACTCCCGCTCAACCCATTCATTAAACTCCGGCGTTTCCGCCAGTTGATCGAGGCTGCGCCAGTATTTTGGCCCGACTTCAGGTTCAGGGCATGGAGGAGGAATGGTTTTCATCGGTGACAAGCGGAACAATTTTGGGAGGCGTTCACCTTCCATTCATGCACAAATTTTTTGCCGTTCTTTTCCTGAGTTTCCGGGCTGATCTGGAGGTCGAGATTATAAACATCCTGCGGGTTGCGCAGATGATTTTCAGGATTCCGATGGCAATCGAGGCAGAAGGACATGCTCAACGGTTTTTCGTGGCGCACCTCATCCATGTGATTGACCTGCCCATGGCATTCAACACAACTCACCCCCCGGTTCACGTGGACCGAATGGTTGAAATAAACGTAATCCGGCACTTTGTGGACCTGAACCCAGGGAATCGGCTTTCCCGACTGGGCGCTTTCTCTGACCAGGGCCAGACGGGGATCATCCTTAAGCACCTGGTTGTGGCAGTTCATGCAAGTGGTGCTGGAAGGAATGTTGGAATACCAGGACTTTTCCACGCCATCGTGACAATAACGGCAGTCCACTCCGAGCTGACCGGCATGGATCTCGTGGGAAAAATTCACCGGCTGGATCGGCTGATAACCGACCCTCGTGTATTTGGGGGTGCAGTAATAAGTGATCCCGGCTGTGACCGCGCCACCAATCAAGATGAGGCCAATGGCCACCTTGAGTGGCAGACGATTCGTCCATCTTGGAAAAATGTCTGACATCTAGTTTGAAAAATTTAGCGTTGCCAGCAGTGATGTCCTCTTGTCCAGAGGACAAGAAACGTCGCATTCTTTCGGGTCTCGACTTTCAGTCAACAGTTTTGTGAGCATTAAAAACAAGGAAATTCCACCGCCGACCGGCACTGAGCGGCAGTTGGTCTTTTACTTGTCGGCATGGTGTACGGAAGTTTGAAGAGGCTCGCAAGAAAGTTTGTGAAATTTTTCACGAATTAGGGTTTCTTAATGTTGTCTATTAGATTCCTTAAGACCGGCAATGGCTGGTTGCGGAGCTTTTTTCTCCTGGCACCATGCCGGTTTTCGACAGAATGGGGCGGTCGTCTCACGAAGAGTCTCCAACCATTGTCACGATCGTAAATTCGGCGCTCCCATGACCATGGAACCCAGGAATCACCTACCAGCAAATCCGCTTATGCGAGCATTGCACATACACCGGCTCAAAACCAAGTTGTGACATGGTTAAGCTCACCTCATTTTTGATCGCCGCAATCACTGTTTTCTCCCTGATTACAGCTTGTTCCACCAGCAACAACAAAAACGTCACCTTTACCCCGGGCCCTGACCCGACCGGGCATGCCTCGCAGATCACAACCGGTCCGGACGGAACTTTGTTGAACGAAAAAGCCGGTGCTGGAATTGATGTTCAAAATAAGAAAAACAAATGATCGGCTATCAGCCTGTCGACGGCGGGAGCGAGGCTTGTGCCATTTGCTGATCCGCGAAAAACTGTTGGATTTCCCTCATGGGATCCGGGGTCACCAGTTCGAGTGGGGACGATTGATACCAGTCACGTGGAAACAGAGATGAAAAGGTGTCTTCGCTGAATCGCTGGCAGATAAGCGTGATAATCCCGAAATCTTTTTCGCTGCGGATTAGCCTTCCGGCGGCTTGAATGACCTTCGTCATGCCGGGAATGACGTAAGCATAGTTAAAACCCTCCTCAAGTTCCCGATCAAAATAACCCCTGAGCAGTTCTCTCTCGATGGAGATCTGCGGCAGACCCGGAGAGATGATCACGATCCCTTTCAGCAGGTTTCCAGGATAGTCCAACCCTTCGGCGAGCATTCCTCCTAAAACGGCAAAAACCATGCATTTCCGGTTATTCTCCAGCTTGGTGAAAATCTCCGATCTCTCCCGTTCTTGAAGCCGTGGCTTTTGAAGAATGACCGGCAGATCCGTGGGCGGAAGGTCGTTCGCCACTTCGTTCAAAAAAGTGTAACTGGGGAAAAGGACGAGCAGCGAACCTGGGACGGCACGGCAGATTTGTCCGATGATCTCACAGGTTTTGGCCCGGTGTTTTTTCCGAACCTGAAATTGAGTTCCAACTTCAGGAAACACCATGATCTTCCGGTTCCCGACGGGAAAACCCGACGCAACCTTCAACCATTCAACCCGATCTCCGCCAACCCCAAAAAGCCTTTCATAAAACCGGCGCGGGCTGAGTGTGCCCGACATAAGAACGGCCGAAAAACTTTGTGCGAGAATTCTTCCGACAAACGGGCCGGAATCCAGGCAGACGATTTTCAGGATCAATCCCGATTCCCGCATTTCCAACAGGCAGCGAAAACGATGATCGAATAGTTGCAGCACCGCCATGAAGCGGGTGAGGTTGGCATGAAAAAAAGGAACTTTGTCCTCCGCTGCAAATCCGGCCGGCTGCTCCGCTTTCCACTGCAAATATTGACCGAAGAGCGGCAACCAGTCGGCATAAAAATCCCGGAAGCTGAAGACCGGCGCTTCCGTCATCTGCGACTGACCGGTTCCAATCTTGGAGCATGATCGAAAGAAAGTTCCAATTGAAGTCCACAGCAGCTCGCTCATTTCCTGGCATGTTTTTTCCGAATATCCCGCCAAAAATCTGGAGATGCCCGCGAAATCAACCTCCGCAATCTCGGGTGAGTAAATCTCCCGGACACGGTCCGGGAGATTGTGCGCCTCATCGATCAGCAGGACAGAACGCTCCAGCTCCTCGTCCGACAAGGAGAATAGTGCGGTTCCGGGTTCGAAAACATAATTATAGTCTGCGATCATCAGGTCAGCAGTTTTCGCCAGCTCCAGCTGAACTTCGAACGGGCAGACTGTCTCTCCGCAGGCCGCCTCGAAAACAGAGTCTGGAGAATGGTGCCTGCGTCTGGACATCATCCGGCCCAGTAGATTTGATTTCTCCATTTTCTCCGGGTAATCACGGGCATACGGACAAAAATCTTCGTGACATAAAACTTGTCCGTTGGCGCACATCTTTTCCTTGGACCGGATTTGAATGGATCGAAAACCGCCATGTTCGTTCAGCGTTTGAGCAACCTCCACCGCCAGATTTTGCTGCATGGTCTTGGATGTCAAAAATGCCAGCCGTTTTCCAATCATGAGAGATTGTTGCAGTGCGCTGTAAATTGTGGCGGCGGTTTTTCCCACGCCGGTCGGGGCCTCGATGAAAAGCAGCTGACCCTGGGGAAGACATTTTTCGATTCGTTCGACAAGCGGGATTTGGGCTGGCCGGGGCGATTTATGTGGAAACTCCATTCCGCGCGCGAACAACGCCTTCAACCCGCGGGCCGAGATTTCCGTCTCAACCTCGGTGCAAAAAAATTTCAATCGCGCCAACAGCCCTTGCTCCCCGGTTTCTCCCGCAGTTTGCAACACCACGTGGACTTGGCGCCTGGTAAAAAAATCGACGTAAACCAGGGATCCTTCCACCGGCTGACCAGGATTCAGCAACCTCCAGATGTCGCAGTAATATTGGAGCTGCCGCTGGTGCCACACAGGAGGGTTGATTGATTGGAAACCTCCTCGAACAGATTTAAATTCCTCGATCAACCAGGAGCCCGGCAACCGCTCGCAAGCCCCGTCAAGACGCCCGGTGATTTCCACCGTCCATTCACCAACCTGGACCGATGTCGAGAGATGAACCTCCGCCCGGTAGCCTGGAATTGTTTTCGTACGGTGCGCAAGTATGTCGGCATGAAGTTCGTTCCCCTGCCCGACGGTGCCCCAGGCTCGCGACCACCTGGAACCGAGGCGGTGGAATTCCGGGATGCGGGCTAGGTCCCGGACTGAAACAAATATTTTTTTTTCGAGTGCGTGGACGCGAAACGCCATCAGAAACGTTAATTCAGGGAAACGAAACCGTCTTGAAAAAATTGATCAGACCACGGGCTTGCTGGTCCCGGCCAGGATCTGGCTGAACGTGGTCACACATTCCGGACATACATTGGCGTTGAAAGGTGCGATATGGGGAAGCGGAAAACAATTCTCACCCACTTCCAGGTGGTCCACCTCGCTCCACGAGCCCGCGCGATCAACCATCCGGTTACACCAGCCACAAGGCGGTCCGGCCTCGATTTTATGCGAATCAAGAGCTTCCGGGGTCGATGTCTGGAAACGGCTTATCTTCTTTTCCACAGCGTTGGAAAACTCGATCGAGCCATTTCCCAACGGAAGCATGGTGAGACGAAAAAACCTCTTGTAGGTGACGCTGTCGTATCGGAAATAAACCTGGATTTTCTTATTGGTCCTCCGGACAAGCTTCAACGCCTCCTTTAAAAAGGCGTGAACTTCATGGGATGGGATCAAATCCCAAAGGATCCTCCCCTGAATACTCGATCTGCTTAGGTCGACTCGTTTTTGTTCCTTGAAAAAATCGTCCCAGTGAGAGTTCACAAAAACGACGTGATCATCTTTATCTATGTGATAAACGAGCAACCTGTGATCTTTGCCTTTTAGTCTGATGATCATGGTTAATACTTCGCAGACACATCGTCATTTGGGCAAAATCTCTTAAGCCCGTCCGGAAAATGGAACAAACAGGGGATATTCAACTCCTTGCAGCAAGCGGTTTTCAGGAGCGAAATAGGCCGACGAACGGGTTAATCATTGGACGTGGCAAGCACTTTCAGGCTGGTGTCCGCGCCGGGAGACCAATGCAACAATTCCCAAATTTATAAACTACCTCCAGGGAAATGTTAAAAACAGCACTGCTGATACTGCTGATTGATGCCGATCGTTCTTGAATAGTACTCTTCGGATTCGGTCATATTGAGGCGATGTTTGATTTCGGCCCATTATGAACCCGGAGCCCCCGAAAAAGTTTCTGGCTTTTCGCGATTCCGCCCTCATTCGAGGAGTGGTTTTTTCGGTATTATTCCACCTGCTGGCATTCGGGGCCGGGTTGTTGGAGAGTAAATATAAGTTTTTAGCGCGGGCGCAGAAAGCTTTCCGACCCGAAAAGCCGACTCCACCCCAGGTCGATCCCAGGCGCGATGTGGGCCGGATCAAAATTGAACAAGCGCCGCCTGAGTTGCTTTTTGTGGACGTTGATCCACTTAACACGGCTCCGGAACCCCCGAAGGACGCAAAATTTTATGGTGCCGCAAACAGCGAAGCCGCGAATCCGAAACCTAAAATTGAAAGCGAAATGCCCGACTTGGACGGTTCACAGGATAAAATCCTCAGGCTTAAAGACGCTCAGAAAAACGACCCAAAACCACTTCAACCCGCACCCGATCCTGCCTCTGTGAAAGAAGAAGCCGAGGAAGCGCCAACCGCTCCAAAACCCTCCAAACCTGCAACCTACGTTCCAGGACCGCTCTCCCTGGCAAAACCGGACGAAAAGCCCGACAAGGAAAAATCCCCCAAGGTCCAGTCCGAGTCCGAAACACCAGCCGACCGGCCCAAAGAGACGAAACGAACCCGGCCAAGACTGCTGGAAGAGGCCAGCAAATCGATGCTCAAAGGGGAAAAAATGAAACAAGAAGGTGGTGTAAACCGACTTTCATTGGATTCATCCCTGGGCGTCAAAGCCACGATAGTCGGAGAATACGACAGGGAATTTGTGGCTGCTGTCCAGCAAAGATGGGACACATTGCTTGAAGGACGCAGCACAGCTGTTCCGGGAAAAGTGGTGTTGCAGTTCCGACTGCATCAAGACGGACGAATCACCGACGTTCTGACAATTGAAAATTCAGCCGGAAGCATGCTGGGGTTGTATTGCGAAATGGCCATTCGCGATCCCTCCCCCTATCGAAAATGGCCCACAGCCATGCGCCGGGAGCTGGCGGCAGATTTCAGGGATGTTAAGTTCACCTTTTATTATTTGACACGGTAAATGGAGACTGCATCAATGCCGCCCCGCAGCAAAAAATACGCGCAACGATTTTGACATGGATTCACTGATTATCGGATTACTGGTTCTGGCTTCCCTGATTGGTCTGACCATCATCATCGAGAGAGGAATCTCACTTCGATGGCGTAAGGTCGTGCCCTTTCCAATCCAGGTTGCCGTGGAAAAATTCTCGGGAAAATCCGATCTGGCAAGACTACGCCAGGTTTGCGAGGAAAACCCTTCGCCGCTAGGCCGCCTGCTAATCCTGGCGGCGGATCATCAGGACTGGACGAAGTCCGAGAACTCCGAGGTGCTTCAAAGCCGCGCACGACACGAAATTGTTCAATTGGAACGTGGCCTGGTCGTCCTAGAAATCATTGTTGGAATCGCCCCTTTGCTGGGTCTCATAGGAACAATCTACGGATTGATCTTGTTGTTCGGCACCATGGGAATCACCGGACCGGCGGACAATACCAAACTGGCAAACGGAATTTCCATCGCACTGAACGCCACGCTGATCGGGTTGCTGACCGCCATTCCGTCGCTGGTGGCCTGGAGCTATTACAACAAAAAAATAGAGACTCTAAGCGTAGAACTGGAACGGCTGTGCGAAGAGTTTTTGCGCAACATCTACCGCAAACGTTCCTGACATTTTCCTCATGCAATTCGCGCCCAAAAAACGCCGCCGCAGCCCGCCTTCCATCATCATCATCTCGCTGATCGACGTTTTGCTCGTAGTCCTGATATTCCTGATGGTCACGACGACCTTCAAACAACAACCCTCCATCAAGCTGGCGTTACCGGAATCCAGCCAAGCGACCCAGGGTTCGAGCGAAGGATTGTTGGTATTAACCGTCACGAAAGAAGGCCCTCTACTCCTGAATCAGGAGCAAATACCCATCGGACAATTGCAGAAAAGACTGGAGGAAGCAGTGAGGCAGAATCCGAAAGTGGTGCTGTCCATCCGTGCCGATCAAAACACTCCGTTCGGACAGATTGTCAAGGTCATGGACGCTTCAAAAGCCGCTAAAATCACCGCAGTAAATGCTTTTACCAAACCAGCACCTTGAAGAAGCTGGCTTTCGGTCCTCAGGCTTCCCCCGGATGAGAGACAAAAATCCTACCGGCTTTCTGCCCGCTGAAGCCGGTCCAGGATTCCCCGCCATTCAGCTGTTTCCGGCGGTTTCTCCACCACAATTATCTCAGCTCCCATCGCATCACAACGGTGCAGTTCGCCGTATATAGCGCGGGCGTAAGCCTGCACGTCATGAGGAATCACCGAAACTTGGGCGGCTGGGAGAGATGCCGGAATCTTGTCGTAGGCAATTACGTAAACCCGGTTTGACGCACCACCAGTTCTGGCAATCAGTTGCTGAAGGGTTGCTTCATCATCCCAATTCTTCAATAAAAGCCTGCCGTGAGGTGCATAATGCTTCTCCTTCATCCCGGGACTTTTGGTAATGTTGTCCAAGTTTTTGCCCATCATGGTCAGCTGGCCCATAACGGAAACGAGCGATATCTCATGGATGATCCCCGGTCGGAGAACATTCGGCGGATTGACAGTCACATCGACGACAGTTGATTCGATTCCCACCTGACACGCACCGCCGTCAATGATCAAAGGAAGGTGGGCACCGAAACTCTTGGCCACATGTTCTGAGGTGGTCGGAGAAAGCTGGTTGGCAAGATTCGCACTAGGAGCCGCAATGGGAAATCCACAAGCTCGGACCACCGCTTGAAAAAAAGGGTGGCTGGGCCACCGCACCGCAACGGTCTCACCGCCGCAAGTCACCAATCCGGGAATCCCCTCGGATTTACGGAGCACAAGCGTGAGCGGACCGGGCCAGAAAGCCTTTGCCAGAAGATTTGCCACTTCGGGCCATTCCTTCGCACACCGCTTCAACATCTCAAAACTACCTATGTGCACAATCAAGGGATTGTCCAATGGCCTCTTTTTAAGAGCGAAAATTCTTTCTACGGCATTTTGATCAAAAACGTTGGCAGCAAGCCCATAAACCGTTTCGGTTGGAAGCGCGACCACCTGACCAGCTTTCAACAATCGGACCGCATGATCCACCGCAATTTGAAATCGTCCTGGTGTATCTGTGGGGAGAATGAGAGGGAGAGTTCCCATCAAAGAAAAAGCGCAAGGTGTTAACCTTGCGCTTGCAAATCAATATTGGAGGCCTATCAGGCTTTCTTACGACGTGCGTAAGCAGCAACGGCCAAGGCCAATCCCATTGCCCCGAGGGCGAGAGTTCCGGGTTCAGGAACCGCAGTCACCTGGGCACCGAAATCCAAAGGAGTGTTGTCGTTGGCTTTACGGAGTTCCCATGTTCCACCGTTGTTTTCCCAGATGTCAGTGAAACCATTACCAATGGTGGGCGGGCTGTAGACATTCAAACCGGCAACTTCGCCGTTTTCAATACCACCGAAAGCAATTGTGAAGGTGAACGAGTCAGGAACGTTGACTTCCAACCCGTTGAAATTCAGATTCAAACCAGTAGGAGCCATCCCCAATGCAAAGGTGCCGCTATCATAAAGAACGCTCGAAGGAGCCACACGGCCACCAGAACCAGCACCATCGTTGGCGTAGAAACGGAGACGACCGCTTTCGTTGCCGCTAAAAGTCCCAGTTGTGGAATATTCCATGCTGAAATCAGTAACTTTGCGACCGGAACCGCCCAAGATAATCTGATCACCGAATTCGTTCGGGGAAGAAAAGGTGGAGCCAAGTTTTGTGGTGGTGTTCTGATAAACCACTTCAGCGGACAATGTCCCAGCTGCTGAAACAGCGGCTAACACACTTAATAGTTTAACCAAGTTGTTTTTCATAATTATTTTAGATCTCAGGATTAATCGTACTCGCAAATCCGCACTCTGTGACAATTTCGAATAGTGTTCCTATTTCGCGGTTTTTCTATCTATTAAATATCGCGGTGTCAATGAGTTTTTTTATTTTTGCGACACCCAAAAACAGATTCCTGTAAAATCCCCCCTTTTTTGAACATTTTTATTTCTTTCAGCCACTTTTATTTTTCCAGGATTTCACTTCCCCTCTTAAATCTCCCGAAAAAAAATGGTAGTGTCCTAATTTGAAATCACAAATCTGATTCCGACCCCGTTGGGCGCAAGATCTGGAAGGCGAGAACGACGAAGTGGAGAGGATGGTTGCAGCTTTGGAGATCCCGCCTGACAAAGATCTGGTTCGAATAGCTGGAGAGAACATTGGGAAAAAAACCGCTTGCCGCGTCCTTAGCTCTCGCCGAAGAAATCCTGGCGCACAACTCAAACGGTTTGTGCAAAGAAGATCTCACCCGGTGGCGGGAGGATCTCCAGACCCGTTTGCAGCGGGTGCAGCAGCATCCCGAGCAGAATATGGGCT
>Ga0163152_10003564_pt1 | contig 20118 bp, 14 predicted proteins | sample OliLakLV19MP8IB2_FD_148635 | JGI IMG/M metagenome (GOLD analysis project Ga0163152, IMG submission 148635) | Freshwater microbial mat bacterial communities from Lake Vanda, McMurdo Dry Valleys, Antarctica - Oligotrophic Lake LV.19.MP8.IB-2 | ecosystem: Environmental > Aquatic > Freshwater >...
CAAGTAAAGCGGCAGCGCCAGGCGACGTTCGTAATGCGCCCAGGCCTCGTCCCAGAGGCCGGCCCGCAACATCACACGCGCCAGCGCGACATGGAGTGGTACCGATCCGGGATTCTGATCGACACCGCGCCGCAGACACCCGACCGCATCGGTCGTCTGGCCAAGCGCGAGCAGGATCGGTGCGAGCCGAAGATAGTTGCCGGCATCGCGGGGATCGCTGGCAATGCCGTCTGCGAAAGCGGTCATTGCGGCCCGCTCGTCGCCGGCGGCCAGATGAAGGTCGCCGATTCCCGCCCAGGCCGGCCCGATAGTCGGTGCGATCGACAGCGCGCGTCGATCGCACCAGATTCCACGGCCGTCGCGGAATCGCCGGCGGCGGCCAGCGCCCGCCCCAGTGCCACATGAAACTGCGGATCGGACGGACACCGCTCGACGGCGGCGCGAAAGCGGGCGATGGCGTTGCGATGGTCGCCGCGCTCCAGATAGATCACACCGAGATTGACATAGGCGTCGGCGAAATCGGCGTCGGTTCGCAATGCCGCTTCGTATGCGTCGATTGCATCCGCAATGCGGCCGGCCGCCCGATAGGCGAGGCCCAGCGCATTCCGGTACTCGGCATTGCCCGGCCGGCCGCTGACGGCGCGTTCGTGACTTCGGACCGCCGTTTCGGTATCGCCGTTCTGGCGTTGCAAGAGACCCATGCAATGCAGCGCATCCGGCTGCTCCGGGTCCGCCTGCAGGATATGCCGGCAAACTTTCGACACGCCTTTGAAGTCGCCGCGTTTTGCGCAGTCGAACGCGACCCTAATCAGATGGGGTTGATTCGGCGACGGCATGGCGACCCTTTGCTCCAATCCTTCGGCGATCTTGCGGACGGCCGCGCCTGGTCGCAAGTCTGGCGCCGCATCCGAGTTTCAGGGTCATGGCCGCGCCATAATCGGCCGATAGCGTCGGATCGGCATCGAGGTGGCCACCCGGACTGTTCCGGAGCAAGGCGGCCGGGTAGGGTTGCCGGCGCGAACCACCCGTGGAGGGGTCTTGGCTCAAAGGGACGAAAATCGGCCGGCTGCGGTCCTGCTTGCCGCCGGCAGGGGCACGCGGATGCGCTCGCGTCTGCCGAAGGTCATGCACCGGGTCGCCGGTCTGCCGCTGATCGGTCATGTCCTTTCCGGCCTCGCGCCGCTCGGGTGCCGGTCCGAGATCGTGGTCGTCGCACCGGACATGCCCGAGGTCGCAGCCGCCGTCGCACCGCGACCGACCGCCATCCAGCCAGAGCAACGCGGGACCGGCCATGCTGTTGCTGCTGCATTGACGTCGCTTGAGGGGCAAACCGGCGACGTGCTGGTGCTCTATGGCGACACGCCGTTCATCCGCACCGAAACGCTCCGCCGCATGCTCGAGCGTCGTCGCGCAAGCGACAATCCAGCCGTCGTGGTGCTCGGCTTCCGGCCGGAAAGTCCGGCCGAATATGGGCGGCTTATTGTCGATGGCGCCGGGCGCCTCGAACGGATCGTCGAATTCCGCGATGCGAGCGCCATGGAGCGCACGATCGGTTTGTGCAATTCCGGAGTCATGGCGATCGATGGATCGAAACTGCGGTCGCTCATCGACCGGCTCGACGATCACACTGCCAAGAAGGATGCCAAGAAGGAATTCTATCTGACCGACATCGTTGCCATCGCCCGCAAGGACAATGCGGCCTGTGCCGTCGTCGAGGCGGCGGAAGACGAGCTGCTCGGCATCAACAGCCGCGCCGATCTGGCTGTCGCCGAGGCTGTGATGCAGACGCGGCTGCGCGCCGCCGCCATGGCGAATGGCGCGACGCTGATCGATCCCGCGTCGGTCTTCTTCGCCTGGGATACAATCATCGGACAGGATGTCGTCATCGGGCCGAACGTCGTGTTCGGGCCCGGCGTGTCGGTTGCCGATGGCGTCTCGATCGGCGCCTTCTGTCATATCGAGGGAGCGGCGATTGAAAGCGGTTGCTCGATCGGGCCCTTCGCCCGACTGCGCACCGGCTCGAAGATCGGCCGCGACGCAAAGGTGGGCAATTTCGTCGAAGTGAAGAACAGCCGCTTCGGCGAAGGCGCCAAGGCCAACCATCTTTCCTATGTTGGCGATACGGACGTCGGCGCGAAGGCCAATATCGGTGCGGGAACGATCACGGCCAATTATGACGGGTTCGACAAGCACCAGACTCGCATCGGCGACGGTGCGTCGATCGGCTCGAACGTGGTGTTGCGGGCTCCGGTTGAGATCGGCGCCGGTGCGATTGTCGCTGCCGGAAGCGTCGTCACGCGCAATGTTCCGGCCGATGCGCTCGTCGTTGCGCGCGGCGAAGAGACGATCAAGGACGGCTGGGCCACCGAGTTCCGGGCGCGCAAGCAACGCGGCCGGAAGGACAGGAAGAAGGAATAATCCGATGTGCGGCATCATCGGCATCGTCGGCAAAGCGCCGGTCGCCCCGCTGCTGCTCCAGGCGCTGAAGCGGCTGGAATATCGCGGCTACGATTCGGCCGGCATGGCGACGCTCGTGAACGGCCATATCGAACGCCGCCGCGCCGAGGGTAAGATCGCCAATCTCGATGCGCTGCTCGCGCGCGAACCGCTGGCTGGCGAGACCGGCATCGGCCATACGCGCTGGGCGACACACGGCCGGCCATCCGAAGTCAACGCCCATCCGCACGCAACATCGCGCGTAGCCGTTGTTCATAACGGCATCATCGAGAATTTCCAGGAGCTGCGCGAAGAGCTCGAGGCGGAAGGCTGCCGCTTCGTCACCGAGACCGATACTGAGGTCGTAGCACACCTGCTCACCCGCCAGCTCGAACAACAGCGCACGCCGCAGCAGGCGATGGAATATGCGATGGGCCGGCTGCAGGGCGCCTTTGCGCTGGCAATCATCGTTGCCGGCCGCAGCGATCTGATGCTGGGCGCCCGCCGCGGCAGCCCGCTGGCGATCGGGTTTGGCGACGGCGAGATGTTCCTCGGTTCGGATGCGCTGGCGCTGTCCTCGTTCACCCGGCAGCTTTGCTATCTTGAAGAGGATGACTGGTTCGCGCTCTCGCCGGACGGCGTCGAGATATGGAACAACGGCCGGCGCGTCGAGCGGCCGGTCACCCAAAGCGCATTGAGCGGCGCCGAAGTCGGCAAAGGCAACTACCCGCATTTCATGCTCAAGGAGATCCACGAGCAGCCCTCGGTCATCGGCGACACGCTGCAGGCTTTCCTCAATCCGCTGGCGCGCAAGGTGACGCTGCCTGATCTGCCGTTCGATTTCGCCGCCGTGCCGCGCGTCACCATCGTTGCCTGTGGCACTGCGTACATCGCCGGACTGGTCGCGAAATACTGGTTCGAGCAGGTGGCGCGGCTGCCGGTCGAGGTGGATATCGGATCGGAGTTTCGCTATCGCGCTTTCGCTATCGCGCGGCGCCGATGCCCAAGGGCGGCGTGACCATCTGCATCTCTCAATCGGGCGAGACCGTCGATACGCTCGCGGCGCTGCGCTATGCGCGCGAGCAGGGCCAGATCATTCTCTCCGTCGTCAACATGCCCGAGAGTGCCATCGCGCGTGAATCCGATGCGGTGCTGCCGACTTTGGCCGGGCCCGAGATCGGCGTCGCCTCGACCAAGGCCTTCACGACACAGCTGACCGTGCTGGCCTGTCTCGCCATCGCGGCGGCCCGGGCACGGGGCGCCATCGACGAAGCGCGCGAGGCCGAACTGACCCATGCTCTGATGGAAGTGCCGGCCAAGGCGGCGGAGGTCATGAATCACGACGGTGCCATCCAGAAGATAGCACACCGCGTCTCCGAGGCGCGTGACGTGCTGTTCATCGGGCGCGGTACGTCTTATCCGATCGCGCTCGAGGGCGCGCTCAAGCTCAAGGAAATTTCCTACATCCACGCTGAAGGCTATGCCGCCGGCGAGATGAAGCACGGACCGATCGCGCTGATCGACGAAAACGTGCCGGTGATCGTGGCCGCACCCTCGGACGGCGTCTTCGACAAGACCGCCTCGAACGTCCAGGAAGTCGCGGCGCGCGGCGGCCGCGTCATCCTGTTCTCCGACGCGCGGGGCGTGAAGCGCATCGGCAAAGCCGCCGAATCATCCGTCACGCTGCCGGACTGCGATCCCTTTGTTGCGCCGATCCTCTATGCAATTCCGGTGCAGCTTCTCGCCTATCATGCCGCGGTTGCCAAGGGCACCGACCTCGACCAGCCGCGCAATCTCGCCAAGGCCGTGACGGTGGAGTAGGGGCGGGATGTGAGGGAATCCCTAACCAAAACTGCCAACATTTATTGTATTAATTAAATATAGTTCCTCTTTTAGATGTGTTAATGTTCCCTTGTTGTTCTTTTGCAATAATGGCAGAATGATTCCCAGCGAATCGGGGGGACTGATGACTGAATTTTCTAAGCTGAGACAAGAAGCGGGGCTCTCGATTGCAGAGGCCGTCCAAGCGCTGGGCTACTGCGAACGCACCATTTATCGTTGGGAAACCGGTGAAGGATTGCCCCGCAAAGCTGCGTTGGAAATTCTCCGAAAGGTCGCGCTTTCGAAGCCTAAAGCGAGTAGCGCTTTCACATTCATTGATTTGTTTGCTGGGATTGGCGGGCTTCGCAGGGCATTCGAGCCAATTGGCGGAACCTGCGTCTTTACATCGGAATGGGATCGGTTCTGCGTTGAGACCTATCGCGCGAACTATCGTTGCGATCACGATGTAGCCGGAGATATCACGAAGATTTCTGCGGACCAGATTCCTCAGCATGATGTGCTTCTCGCCGGCTTTCCTTGCCAGCCGTTTTCCATCGCCGGAGTATCAAAAAAGAATGCATTGCATCGGCCGCACGGCTTTCTCTGCGAAGCGCAAGGCACACTTTTTTTTGATGTAGCACGAATAATTGAGCATCACCGTCCTAAGGTCTTTGTACTCGAAAACGTCAAGAATCTGTTGAGCCATGATAAGGGCCGTACGTTTGAAGTGATTCGCCGTTCCCTTAGTGTGGATCTGGGTTATCACATTCACACACGCGTCATTGATGCACGATCTTTTGTTCCGCAACATCGCGAGCGGATTCTTATTGTTGGCTTTCGAAAATCCAACAAATTTTCGTTCGATGATTTGACGCTACCTGATCCAACTCAAGGACCGCGGCTCGCGACGATTCTTCATCCTGAGGACGGAAGCGAGAATGCAGATCTCCGATATATCGAGCTAGGTAATGGTCGTGTTCTATCGAAGTACACACTGTCCAATCATTTGTGGGGCTACCTTCAAGAGTATGCTGAGAAGCATCGTGCGAAAGGGAATGGATTTGGCTTTGGTCTCGTCGGAAGAGAGGATATCGCGCGGACGCTTTCAGCCAGATATTATAAGGACGGCTCCGAAATTCTTGTCCGGCAAGGGGGGCGTAAAAACCCGCGGCGTCTAACTCCGCGAGAATGCGCACGGCTTATGGGTTTTGAGAAACCAGGTGGATCACGGTTCCTGATTCCCGTTTCCGATACACAAGCATATAAGCAATTCGGCAATGCTGTCGTAGTTCCAGTTGTAGAGGCAGTGGCGAGGCACTTGGCGCCGTGGATCAGTGGCGTTAGGACGGTAGATTTTGCAGATACCGGAAAGGAAACAAGGGCGGTTGCCTGATATCGTTAATCGGGAGACACGCAGCCGGATGATGTCCGGCATTAAGGGGAAGGATACGAAGCCCGAAATCCTCCTCCGTACCGGACTGCATCGCCTTGGTTTTCGCTACAGATTGCATGCTCGGAACCTTCCGGGACAACCCGATATAGTGCTTGCCAAATGGCGCGCTATAATTTTCGTACATGGTTGCTTTTGGCATGGCCACGATTGCCACCTCTTCAAGATGCCCAGCACTCGCACGGAGTTTTGGCGTAACAAGATCGCCGGAAACGCTCAACGGGATAGCAAGGCAATTTGGCAGCTAGCGAACGATGGTTGGCGGATTGGTACAATATGGGAGTGCGCCCTTAAAGGCCGTACGCGACGTCAATTGAAGGACGTGCTCAGGCAAACGAAACATTGGTTGAAGCATGGAAGCGGAAACCTTGTGATTTCCGGGACAGAATGAAAAATGGCGGCGAAGAAGGCGCCCTTACCTAACCTATCGCTTGACCAGCTTCGGAATATGCTGGCAACGCTCGGAGTCAAACGGCTGCTGCTAAAAGAGCTGGCTCCAAACGACAATTCAAAAAATCAACTCTACCTGTCGGGTAGTATGGAGGTAACGAACATCCTGCCGTCGGGAAACGTCACTCTGGACGAGACCGACAAGGGTAATCGAATCATGAAAGCGCCACTTCCTCTGGAGTGGTTACAACCGGACGGAACAAGTGCTCCTGCCCCGTACGCGCAACTAATCCTTTATCCGCAGTACCCAGAGGTTCGTAGCTCGGGATTTCTTCGAGGTGCACAAAATGCCCCTTCATTTCTTCTGACTACGCGAATGCCGGGACGGCTTTTGTTGCTCGGAATTACGGGTGATCGCCGAATCATCGGTTGGTGTGCCGGTCCGGATAGTCAAATCGCGCGTGCCATTGCGGCATTGGGGACGTTGGAATCAATCGGCGTATTCCGGCGTGTGCCCCTTGAAGCTCGCGAAGCGTCCAGTCGGGGAATTCTTCTCAGCGAATTGCGCAGAATTCATATTCGGGACTGGATCACTTCCCGGGCTCTAAGGATGGATGGAACGTTTGTCCCATGCGCGAGCGGTCAGTGCGTTGGTTATACGCTTGAAGCTGAGCTTGGTGTCTCCCGCAATGGGAAGGCTGAACCGGATTTCGAGGGTTGGGAAGTTAAGGCGAGCCAAGTAAAAAATTTCGCACGTACGCCTGCCTCGAAGGTAATCACGTTGATGACGCCAGAACCGACAGGTGGAATGTACAAGGAAAACGGCGTCGAGGCCTTTATCAGGGAGTTTGGGTACAAGGACCAGCGCGGCCGTGAAGATCGGCTAAACTTTGGAGGAATCCACAGAGCGGGCGAGCAACATCTGACTACGAATCTAACGCTTGCGCTGGTTGGTTTCGATTGTGCGACGCAAAAGATCACCGATCCTGGTGGATCGTTATGTCTGTTCACGCATTCAGGTGCTGTGGCTGCATCTTGGGGCTTTACGGCTCTGCTTCAAATTTGGAATCGCAAGCACGCTCAAGCCGTGTATGTACCCGGGGAGGTTAGGACCGAACCAGAACGACAGTATCGGTACGGGAGGGTCGTGCGGTTAGCCGAGGACACAAACTTCAACCTGTTTGTTAGGGCTCTCGCGGCAGGTCAGGTTTATTATGATCCGGGGATAAAACTTGAGAACGAGCGCGGACCGAGGCCTTTAGTAAAACGGCGAAGTCAGTTTCGGATTCGATCGGTGGACCTGCCAGTGCTTTACGAAAGAATGTCGGAAGTCGACGTAATGGGGATCTAAAAAATTGTCTGACGCTATCTTCCAAGAAGAACTGGGGCCGATCGTCGCGGTGGGCTTCGTAAAGCCGCCGATCTTTGGGTGATGGGTGATGGTCCGGAACGACCCCAATGGCGTGCAGGTTTTCCACGATATTACGCGTTAAACGTATATACGTTAGATTAAGATCGCCGGCTGACGCGCGTTTCTTGCCCCCTCGTTACCAACAACCCCGGTTGCGATTGAAACCGCGGCGCGCGCCGCTATAGTCCGGCCCAATCCCGTCGACCGACACGTCGAATTGCAGAACCAGCGAGGACATCCGCGATGAACCAGGCCGTGAAATCCGTTGCCGCCGCTTTGCCGCTCAAGGACAGGAGCCTGTTCCGGCAGCAGGCCTATGTGAACGGCAAGTGGACCGATGCGAAATCCGGCAAGACGGTCAACGTCTCCAACCCTGCGACCGGCGAGGTGCTCGGCACGGTGCCGCTGATGGGCACCGAGGAAACGCGCGCCGCGATCGAGGCAGCGAACGCCGCCTGGCCAAAATGGCGCAAGATGCTCGCGAAGGAGCGTGCCGGGCTGCTGCGCAAATGGTTCAACCTGATCCTCGAGAACCAGGAGGATCTCGCGATCCTCATGACGGCCGAACAGGGCAAGCCGCTGGCGGAATCGCGCGGCGAGGTGGTCTACGGCGCGAGCTTCATCGAATGGTTTGCGGAAGAGGCAAAGCGCATCTACGGCGACGTCATTCCCCAGCATCAGGGCGACAAGCGCCTCGTCGTGATCAAACAGCCGATCGGCGTCGTGGCGGCCATCACGCCGTGGAACTTCCCGAACGCGATGATCACCCGCAAATGCGCGCCAGCGCTGGCCGCCGGTTGCACCGTCGTGATCAAGCCCGCAACCATGACACCCTTTTCGGCCTTCGCGCTCGCCGAACTCGCCGAGCGGGCCGGCTTCCCGCCGGGCGTGATCAACATCGTCACCGGCTCGTCGAAGGAAATCGGCGGCGAGATGACCTCGAACCCGATCGTGCGCAAGCTCTCCTTCACCGGCTCGACCGAGGTCGGCAAGCTGCTGATCAAGCAATGTGCCGATACGGTGAAGAAGGTTTCGATGGAGCTCGGCGGTAACGCGCCGTTCATCGTGTTCGACGATGCCGATCTCGATGCGGCGGTCGAAGGCGCGATGATGTCGAAGTTCCGCAATACCGGCCAGACTTGCGTCTGCGCCAACCGCCTGATCGTGCAGGACGGCGTCTACGAGGCCTTCGCCGAAAAGCTCGCGACGGCGGTGCGCAAGCTCAAGGTCGGCAACGGGCTCGAGGATGGCGTCAATCAGGGTCCGCTGATCGACACCGGCGCCATCGAGAAGGTCGAGGAACATGTGGCCGACGCTGTGGGCAAGGGCGCGCGCATCGTCGTCGGCGGCAAGCGTCACGATCTTGGCGGCACGTTCTACCAGCCGACCGTGCTCGCCGACGTGACGAACAAGATGGCGGTCGCGCGCGAAGAGACATTCGGCCCGGTCGCGCCGCTCTTCCGCTTCAAGACCGAAGACGAGGCGATCACGATGGCGAACGATACCGAGTTCGGCCTTGCCGCGTACTTCTATGCGCGCGATCTCGGTCGCGTGTGGCGCGTCGCCGAGGCGATCGAATCGGGCATCGTCGGCATCAACACTGGCATCATCTCGACCGAAGTGGCGCCGTTCGGCGGCATCAAGGAATCCGGTTTTGGCCGCGAAGGTTCGAAATACGGCATGGATGACTTCCTCGAAATCAAATATCTGTGCATGGGCGGGATCTGATCGGTCGCGCTTCCATCGCGTTTTCGACATCTCAGAGAGGGGCGCGGCCTGCGGGTCGCGCCCCTTTTTCGTGCGTCCCCGGAAGAGCGCGTCCGGTGGACGACGATCCTTGTTTCGTGATCTAAACGAGAGCGCAGGCATGGACGCTCGGAGGATCCGCATGGCGGCGGCCAATCGACAGATCAGGCTGGTTGCGCGACCCGGCGCCGCCGGCGTCGACGTCGATTGCTTTGCCATCGAGGCGGCCGAACGGCCGCAGCCCGGCGCCAACGAACTGCTGATCCGCGTCATCTATCTCTCGATCGATCCGGCGATGCGCGGCTGGATCGCCGAGGCGCCGAACTATCGCGATCCGGTGCCGCTCGGCGCGGTCATGCCCGGTTTCACGCTGGGCGAAATCGTCGCATCGAATCATCCGGATTTCGCGACGGGTGAGCTCGTCTATGGCCGGCAGGGCTGGCGCGAATGGGCGATCTCGGACGGCACGGACATCGTGCGCCGGGCTGATCCCGCGCACGGTCCGCTGCCGCTCAATCTGTCGCTGCTTGGTCTCACCGGCGTCACCGCCTATCTCGGCCTGATGGAGATCGGCAAACCGAAAGAGGGTGAGACGGTCGTGGTCTCGACCGCCGCCGGCGCCGTCGGATCGACCGTCGGACAGATCGCGAAGATGCTGGGCTGCCATACGGTCGGCTTGACCGGCCATGCCGACAAAGTCGGGCTCTGCGTTTCCGAGTTCGGTTACGACGCGGCGATCAACTACAAGGCGGTGGACGATCTCCCGCGCACGATTCACAATGCGGCACCGCACGGCGTCGACATTTACTTCGACAATACCGGCGGCGCGATCGCCGATGCGGTCGTCGAGAATCTCAATGTCGGCGCCCGGATGGTGATCTGCGGCACGATCGCCCAGCCGTCCGATCCGACGCCGGAGGGGCCGCGCTGGAACCGGCAGTTCCTGATCAAGCGCGCGCGCATGGAAGGGTTTCTGGTGCTCGATCACATCGAGCGCTTCCGCGAAGCGGCGGCGCAGCTCGCCGATTGGTATCGAGACGGCAAGATCAACAGCCGCGAGGAAATCGTCGACGGGCTCGAAAACGCACCCGAAGCGCTGATGCGTCTGCTGCGCGGCGCCAACCATGGCAAGATGATGGTGCGCGTCGGCCCCGAGCCGTTGGCTGAACCGCGCAGCGGGGGATGATGCAACCGTGAGCGACATTGCGCACGACGCTGTCGGCCCGCTGGTAACGGTCGAGAATCTGGTTTTCGACTATCCGGGCCGCCGCGCGCTTGCCGACGTGTCGCTGACGATCGAGCGCGGCACGATCACGGCGCTGGTCGGCCCGAACGGTGCCGGCAAGACGACCTTGCTCAACTGCATCGCGGCTCTCGCGCTGCCTGCTGCGGGCCATGTCATCGTCGACGGCATCGATGTGCACGCGGCGCCCCGTCGCGCGCATCAGCGCATGGGCTATTTGGCCGATTTCTTCGGCCTCTATCGCGAGCTGACAGTTCGGCGCTGTCTCGATTATCGCGCCCGCGCACTCGGCATCGATTCAACACATCGCGCGGCGGCGATCGAGCGGGCCGCGGCGCGCATGGGCATCGTCGACCGGCTCAACGATCGCGCCGGCACGCTGTCGCGCGGCCTGCGCCAGCGCCTTGCGATCGCCCAGACCATCATTCACGAGCCGCCCTTCGTGATGCTCGACGAGCCGGCCTCCGGTCTCGATCCCGCGGCGCGCGTTTCTCTGTCGGCGGTTTTTCGCGAGCTGCGCGATGCGATGCCGGCATGACCTTGGTGGTCTCGTCGCACATCCTCGCCGAGCTCGAGGATTATTCGACGCATATGCTGGTGATCGATAACGGTCGCGTGGTCGAGCATCGCGCGCTGACCGGCACCGACGTCGGGCAGCGACGATTGCTCCATATCCGCCTCGTTGCGCCGGATGCACGTCTCGATGCGATCGTCGCCGAGATCGATCCGAACGGCATCGTCGAGCTGGCCGGCCTCGAAGCGCGTTTCGGCATCGAAGGCGGTCCGGCCGAAGAGGCTGCGTTGCTGCGCCGCCTGATCGAAGCCGGGCTTGCCGTCGCTGCGTTCGGGCCGGTGAGCGGCGGCCTGCAGGATGCCTATCTCGCCCTTCTGCGCGAAGGGATGACGGCATGAACCCGGAACTCCGCCGCAATCTCTGGATCGAGCTGACGCCCTCGCGCCTGCTGATCGTGCCCATTCTCCTCACGATCGTTCTTCTGCTGGTCTGGTACATCGCGGGCCGCTCCGTGGACGAGGTACGGTTCGCCGCCCGTTACATCTTTCTCGCGCTGGTGCTGCTCTGGGGCACGCGCCGCGCAGCGAACGCGCTCGCCGACGAGATCACCGGCGGCACCTGGGACGCCCAGCGCATGACTGCCCTCGGCCCCTGGTCGATGAGCTGGGGCAAGTTCGTCGGCGGCACCGCTTATGTCTGGTACGCGAGCCTGATCTGCCTCGCGGTTGCGACGCTCGCCGGGATCGAGCCGGCGGAAGTGATGGAGCGGTTGCGTCTTGCCCTCGAGCTGCTGTTCGTCGGCATGGCCGCGATGCTGACATCGTTTCTGGTCGTGCTGCTGCACCTGCGCCGGCCGCGCGATCCGGGGCGGCGTGCGTCGTTCATGGCGCAGGCGGCCGGTGTCGCGGTCGGGCTTCTGGCATCGAGCACGGCCGGGGGTTTTCTCGACGAATTCACGGTCGACCACCCCTACACCGTCCTCTGGTATGGCGAGCGCATCGCCGAACCGATGTTCCTGCTGGCGACGCAGGCGGCGCTCGCTTTGTGGCTCGGCTTCGGCGTCTATCGCGCGATGTGCGGCGAACTACAGAAGCCGACCTGGCCCTGGGGCTGGCCGGCTGTGTCGGCTTTCGTGCTCGCTTATCTACTGGGCTTCCTGTTGCCGCTCGAGCGGGGTGAATCGCCGTCGATGGCACTCATGGGTGCGGCGATTGTGTCTGTTGCGCTCTTCTATGCGGCGCTGCTCTGCGACGGGAAAGACGGCATCCGTTTGCGCTGGTTCCTGCGCGCCATCGCCGGCGGCGATATCGGACGCGCAGCGCGGCTGTTTCCGTCCTGGCTGTTCTCGTTCGTGCTTGCCGCCGTTTTGATCGTCGTCTGGGCGATGTCGTCGCCCGATGCGCAAACCTACGAAATGTTCGATCTCTACGACGATTTCACCGATCGAGACAGCATCGGGGGCGGCTCGCTGCTGGCCTGGTCGGTTGCCGCGATTCTGTTCATGCTGCGCGACACGGCCCTCGTGCTCTGGCTCAACATGTCGCCGAAGACCCGCTCGCCCGACGTGGCCGCCGCGATCCTGCTCGCGGTCAATTACGGCATCCTGCCGATGCTGTTGAGCTTCGTCGCACCCGACGAGGCCTATGCCATCGTCATGCCATGGCCGTTCGGTCATCCCGCAATCGCGATTGCCGGCCCTCTGGCAACCTTGCTGCCGATCGCTTATCTCCTGTGGCGGCGCTGGCGGTCGCTCGCGCCCCATTCGGGATGAGAGGCGCGATGCCGAGCCGCTACGACTACGATCTCTTCGTTATCGGTGCCGGCTCGGGCGGCGTTCGCGCCGCGCGCATGTCGGCCGGTTATGGCGCGCGGGTCGCGATCGCCGAGGAGTATCGCGTCGGCGGAACCTGCGTCATCCGCGGCTGCGTGCCGAAGAAACTGCTCTCCTATGGCGCGCATTTTCACGAGGATTTCGAGGACGCCGTCAATTACGGCTGGACCGTTGAGGGCGTGCAGTTCGATTGGGGCCGCCTGATCGCGAACAAGGATCGCGAGATCGACCGGTTGAACGGGATCTACAAGGATCTGCTCAAGAATTCCGGTGTGACCGTTTTCGAGACGCGCGCCGTCCTGGAAGATGCGCATACCATTCGCCTCGGCGATCGGCGCATCACGGCCGAGTATGTGCTCATCGCGGTTGGCGGCCATCCGATCAAACCGGAAATCCCCGGCGCCGAGCTAGGCATCACCTCCAACGAGGCGTTTTATCTCGAGACCTTGCCCAAACGCGTTCTTATTGTCGGTGGCGGCTATGTGGCGCTGGAGTTCGCCAGCATCTTCAACGGGCTCGGCAGCGAGGTCATCGTCACCTATCGCCGCGACCAGATCCTGCGCGGCTTCGACGACGATGTGCGCCGTTTCACCGCAACCGAGATGGCCAAGAAGGGCGTCGATATCCGCGTCTACGAAGATCCGGTGCGGCTGATGAAATCGCCCGCCGGCATTCATGTTTCGCTGACCGGCGGCACCGCGCTCGAAAGCGACGTCGTCATGTTCGCGACCGGTCGCGTTCCGAATACCCAGAGCCTCGGTCTCGAGGCGATCGGCGTCGAACTCGATGTGGACGGCGCGGTCAAGGTCGATCCGTTGTCGCGCACCGCGGTCGAGAACATCTATTCGATCGGCGACTGCACCAATCGCGCCAACCTGACGCCGGTCGCAATCCGCGAGGGTGTTGCCTTCGCCGATACGGTTTTCGGCAAGCGCCCCTGGTCCGTCGACCACGACAACATTCCCTCGGCGGTATTCTCGCATCCGCCGGTCGGGTCGGTCGGGCTCGGCGAGGCCGAGGCGCGACGGCGTTTCGGCGCAGTCGACATCTACAAGGCGGATTTCAAACCGCTGAAGCACACGATGACCGCGCGCACCGAGCGTACCCTCGTCAAGCTCATCGTTGACCGTGCCTCGCAGCGCGTGCTGGGCGCTCATATGGTTGGCATGGATGCGCCCGAGATCATCCAGGGCATCGCGATCGCGGTGAAGCTCGGCCTCACCAAGCGCCAGCTCGACGAGACCGTCGCGATCCACCCGACCGCGGCGGAAGAATTCGTCACCCTCCGCACGCCCTTGCCCGATCCGGCCGAGGCCGCAGCGGAGTAAACGCGTCGTCGACGGCCGCGCGCCGCCACGCCGGTCGCCTCGGTCCGCAGGTCGTTGAAAAAGTTATCTTTTCCGAGCGTTTCCACTAACCGGCTCCGGGCTGCCGCGGTTGACCCTTTGTTCGCTTCGGGCGTATACGCATGCGCTTCGGTTCGCCGGCCCCCTCGTGAACGGGCCGCAGCCGCGAAAGGATACGACGATGACTGCCACCTGGAGCCCGGATAGCTGGCGCTCAAAGCCGATCAGCCAGATGCCGGAGTACCCGGATGCCGACCGCCTCGCAGCGGTCGAGGCGACCTTGCGCACCTATCCGCCGCTGGTTTTTGCCGGCGAGGCGCGGCGCCTCACGGATGCGCTCGGCCGCGTGGCCGATGGCAAGGCTTTCCTGCTTCAGGGCGGCGACTGCGCGGAAAGCTTCGCCGAATTCCATGCCAACAACATCCGCGATACCTTCCGCGTTCTGCTGCAGATGGCGATCGTGCTGACCTTCGGCGCGGCGTTGCCGGTCGTGAAGGTCGGTCGCATGGCCGGCCAGTTCGCCAAGCCGCGCTCGACCCCGACCGAGAAGCAGGGCGATGTCGAGCTGCCGAGCTATCGCGGCGACATCGTCAATGCGATCGATTTCGATCTGGCCTCGCGCCAGCCCGATCCGGAGCGGCTGCTGCGCGCTTACAACCAGGCGGCGGCGACGCTCAATCTCCTGCGTGCTTTCGCGCAGGGCGGTTTTGCCGATCTGCACAAGGTGCATCGCTGGACGCTCGATTTCGTCGCCGACAGCCCGCAGGGCCATCGCTATGCGGAACTGGCGGATCGTCTCTCCGAGACGCTGAACTTCATGGAGGCCTGTGGCCTGACGGCGGAAACCGCGCCACAGATCCGCGAGACCGATTTCTTCACCAGCCACGAAGCGCTCCTGCTCTGGTACGAGCAGGCGCTGACCCGCGTCGATAGCCTGACCGGCCGCTGGTACGATTGCTCGGCCCATATGCTGTGGATCGGCGATCGCACGCGCAATTACGACAGCGCACATATCGAGTTCCTGCGCGGCGTCGACAATCCGATCGGCCTGAAATGCGGGCCGTCGCTGGATCCCGACGACCTCCTGCGCCTGATCCACATCCTGAACCCGAAGAACATCCCGGGCCGCCTGACGCTGATCTGCCGCATGGGTCACGACAAGATCGGCGAGAAACTGCCCGGGTTGATCCGCGCGGTCACGCGCGAGGGCGCCAAGGTTGTCTGGTCGAGCGATCCGATGCACGGCAATACCGTCAAATCCTCGACCGGCTACAAGACGCGGCCGTTCGACCGGATTCTGGCCGAGGTGCGCGGCTTCTTCGAGGTCCATCGGGCCGAAGGCACGCATGCCGGCGGCGTCCATGTCGAGATGACCGGGCAGGACGTGACCGAATGTATCGGAGGCGCGCAGGCGATCACCGAGCAGGCGCTTGCCGATCGCTATCACACCCATTGCGATCCGCGTCTCAATGCGTCGCAGTCGATCGAGCTTGCTTTCCTGCTCGCGGAATCGCTCAAGACCGAGCGCCTGAGCAACGGCCGTCGTCTCGCCGAAGCTTCGTAACGAAATAGAAGAGGGCGGGGCGATGATTCCGGAACCGGATCAGATTCCTGCCTGGACGGATCATTACTTTCTGAAGACGAAAGAGACCGTCGCCCGTTTCGGCGACATGCCGGTCACCTACGCCGTTTTCATGCGGCGTCCGGTGATCTCGGCGCCGCGTTTGGCCATCGAATGGCTTAACGCGGTCGCGAAGGCGCGCAGTACCTCGTTCAAGATCGAGGTCATGTATCAGGAAGGGCGCTGGGTCGGCGCCGGTGAAGTTATTCTCTATATCACCGGCTCGTTCGTGCAGCTCGTCGATCTCGAGACGATCTTCCTGCAGAAGATCGGCCCGGCCTGCGTCGCCGCGTTCAATGCCTATACGATGTGCGCCGATCTGCCGCGCGTCGCCTTCCTTGCGATGGATGCACGACATTGCGCCGGTCTCGAGATGGCCGAGCTCATGGCCTATGCCGCGAGCGTCGGGTCGGATCGCGCGCGGCGCAAGGTCGGCGCCAAGGGCTTCATCGGCAATGCGACCCAGGCGACTGCGCATTATTTCGGCAAGCGCGATGGCATGGGTACCATGCCGCATGCGCTGATCGGCTATGCCGGTTCGACCGTGCGCGCGGCCGAGATGATGCACGAGGCCTTTCCGAACGACGACATGACCGTGCTGGTCGATTACTTCGCGCAGGAAGTGACCGATACGATTGCCGTCTGCCGGCGTTTTCCGGAACTCGCGAAGGCCGGTCGCCTCTCGGTGCGAATCGACACGCCCGGCAGCCGCTTCATCGAGGGGCTCGATCCGCCGCGCTCATACGCAGTGCTCGATCGTCACGCGCCGCATGCGATCCGCGGCTATCGCAGCGAATCCGAGCTGCGCTATCTGGTCGGCGGCGGCGTCTCGGCGGCGGCCTGCTTCCATATGCGCGGTGCGCTCGACGAGGCCGGTTTCCGCGACGTGAAACTGGTCGCGTCATCGGGCTTCGACCCGGCGAAATGCAAACTGATGGCCGAAGCCAGCGCTCCGATCGACGTGATCGGCACCGGCTCCTATCTGCCGCATCGCTGGCCCGAGACCTATGCGACGGCCGACATCGTCGCCTATGACGGCACGCCGCGGGTCAAGGTCGGGCGCGAGTTCCTGCTGCGTCGCCTCGACGCCGACAAGGAATAGCGCGTTCCCGTCAGGCTGCGAGCTTCTCCAGCCCGCACCATTCGGCCACGAAGAGCGCGATCGCCTGGGTGACGCGCCGGGTCGATGCGATATCGACGCGCTCGTCGTATCCGTGGATGCTCTCGGATGTCGGTCCGTAGACCAACGCCGGGATATCGGCATAAAGCCCGAAGAATCGTGCATCGGTCGTGCCGGTGATCGCGTATTGCTCGAGTGCGGTGCCGGTCGCGGCGCCATGGGCGCGTTCCAATACTCCGATCGGTTCTTCCGCATTCTCAAGCACATACCCTTCCGCCTGGAAGCCGTGATAGACGATCTCCGGCGGACTGTTCGAGAGATATGAATCGCGGCGTGCGGCGGATGAAACGGTCTGCTCGACCGCTTCGCGAACCGTCTTCAGATCCATGCCCGGATAGATGCCGATCCGCATGTCGAACGTGCACCAGGCCGGTACGCTCGACGTCCAGTCGCCGCCCTCGATCCGGCTGACCACGAAGTTCAGCGGATGATGGACCGCGTGGAACGCGGCATGTTTGTCCGCATTCCATTTCGCCTCGAGCTCGTGCAGTGCCGCCATGATCGGATAAGCGGCTTCGATCGCATTGGCGCCGGTGCCGGCGACCGACACATGGACCGGACGGCCCTTGATCTTGACCTGGAACCACATGACGCCGACCTGCGCCGCGACCAGCGTATCGCTGGTCGGTTCGGGAATGAGGGCGGCATCGGCACGATAGCCGCGCTGCAGGCAGGCGAGCGCACCATTGCCGGTGCATTCTTCTTCGACGACGGATTGCAGGTAGACGTCGGCTGCCGGCTGATAGCCGACGCGGCGCAGGGCATCGAGCGCGAACATCCCCGCGGCCAACCCCGCCTTCATGTCGCCGGCGCCGCGGCCATAGAGCCAGTTGCCTTCGACATGCGGTTCGAACGGCGGTTTCACCCACATGTCGGCCGGCCCGGTCGGGACCACGTCGATATGCCCGTTCAGGATCAGAGAGCGGCCCTTGGTTTCACGCGGCCGGTGGCTGCCGACGACGTTCCATGCATCGTCGTAGCTGACCATGACGGGCGAGAAGCCGGGCAGATGCTGGATGTCTTTCACGTCGATCTTCCAGCGGTCGACCGCGAGCCCGCGCTCGCGATAGGCCCGGGCCATGAAATCCTGTGCCGGCGCCTCGCGACCCCGCAGAGAGGGAATCGCGGTCAGATCGCGGGTGAAGGCGAGCTGCGAATCGAAACCGGTATCGACCGCCGCCATGATCTCTTTGGTAAGGCCGGAATCCGCCATGGTCTCTTCCTCTCGGGCCGCTTTGTTGCACCGGATCGCAGGACCTTGGTTGTAAGGCAGGGGCTGCGCTACATCTAGATCCGCATGACCGACAGTCTCGCCATCGCGCTGGCCCAGCTCAACCCCGTCGTGGGCGACCTCGATGGCAATGTCGCACGCCTGCGCGACGCCCGGGCCGAGGCGGCGCGCAATGGCGCCGAGCTGCTGGTCGCCTCCGAACTGGTGGTCAGCGGCTATCCGCCGGAAGACCTGGTTCTGAAGCCGTTTTTTCAGGCGCGCTGCCGCGAGGCGGCCGAAGAGCTCGCTGCCGATACTGCCGATGGCGGTCCCGCGATGCTGGTCGGTTGCCCCTGGGCCGAGGATGGACGGATCTATAACGCGGCGTTGCTGCTCGACGGCGGGAAGGTGGCTGCGATCCGTCGCAAGGTCGATCTGCCGAACTACGGCGTATTCGACGAGAAGCGGGTTTTTTCCGCCGCGCCGCCGCAAGGGCCGATTGCGTTTCGTGGTGTTCGGCTCGGCGTCATGGTCTGCGAGGATATGTGGACGCCCGATGTCAGCGAGACATTGGCCGAAAGCGGCGCAGAAATCCTGATCGTGATCAACGGCAGTCCCTATGAACGGGACAAGCATGACGAGCGCTTTCAGCTTGCCGGCGCGCGCGTCGCGGCGCACGGCCTGCCACTCATTTATGTGAACCAGATCTGCGGCCAGGACGAATTGATTTTCGATGGCGGCTCGTTCGTGCTCGATCCGGACGGCATTCTGAAGGCGCAGCTGCCGACCTTCCGCGAGCATGTCGGCCTGACGCGCTGGCAGCGCGAGGGCGACGACTGGCGCTGCCGCGAGGGCACGATCGCGCGGGTGGTCGAGGGCGACGAAGAGATCTACAGCGCACTCTGCCTCGGCTTGCGCGACTACGTTGCCAAGAACCGCTTTCCTGGCGTCGTGATCGGCCTGTCCGGCGGCATCGATTCGGCGCTCAGCGCCGCCGTCGCGGTCGATGCGCTCGGTGCCGATCGCGTCTGGTCGGTGATGATGGCCTCGCCCTACACCAGCGACGCGAGCTTCGAGGACGCGGCCGAATGCGCGCGTCTGCTCGGTATCCGCCACGACGTGCTGTCGATCGAGGCGCCGATGAACGCCTTCGGCGATATCCTGGACCCGATCTTCGCCGGCCGTGCGCCCGATACCACGGAAGAAAACATCCAGGCGCGCAGCCGCGGCGTGCTCCTGATGGCGATCTCGAACAAGTTCGGCCATATGGTGCTCTCGACCGGCAACAAGTCGGAAATGTCGGTCGGCTATGCGACGCTCTATGGCGATATGTGCGGCGGCTATTCCGTGCTGAAGGACGTATACAAGACCAGCGTGTTTGCCTTGTCGCGCTGGCGCAACAAGGCGCGGCCGCATGGTGCGCTGGGACCGGAGGGGCGCGTCATTCCCGAGCGGACCATCACCCGTCCGCCCACCGCCGAATTGAAGCCGAACCAGACCGACCAGGATTCGTTGCCGCCCTATGACAAACTCGACGACATCCTCGAATGTCTGATCGAGCGCGATCTCGGGATCGACGAAATCGTCGCGCGCGGCCACCAGGCTGCCACCGTGGTGCGCGTCTGGAACATGCTCGATGCGGCCGAATACAAGCGGCGTCAGGCGCCGCCCGGCGTCAAGATCACGCGCCGTTCCTTCGGCCGCGACCGGCGCTATCCGATCACCAATCGTTTCCGGCCCCGCGCGGGGTGATGCGATGACCCCCGCCGCGAACCTGCGCGTGCGCTTTGCGCCGAGCCCGACCGGCCGGCTGCATGTCGGCAATCTCTATGTCGCGCTCGCGAACTGGCTGCAGGCACGCCGTCACGGCGGTGCGTTCGTGCTGCGGCTCGACGACACCGATGTCCAGCGCTCGCGCC
>Ga0163152_10003569_pt1 | contig 20101 bp, 12 predicted proteins | sample OliLakLV19MP8IB2_FD_148635 | JGI IMG/M metagenome (GOLD analysis project Ga0163152, IMG submission 148635) | Freshwater microbial mat bacterial communities from Lake Vanda, McMurdo Dry Valleys, Antarctica - Oligotrophic Lake LV.19.MP8.IB-2 | ecosystem: Environmental > Aquatic > Freshwater >...
GAGGGCGCGGCACAAGCCCACCGCCGCGAGTGAGAAGCAGATGGACTGCGCGGCCTCGGTCAGCGGCGGCGTGCCGCGTGGCAAGCGCGGCCCGGCGAGCGTGTAGACCGTCACACCCGCTCGCCGCGCTGCGTAGACCTCGGCGACTTGCTCGCCCCCCACCGTGGGCACGGCCACCCGCGCCACTGGCCGGCGAGCGGGCCGCGTGGCCCCGCCCAGCGGCACCGCCACGCGCACCTCGTGGCCCAGCGCGGCCAGCGACTTCGGCAACGGCGAGGCTTGCGCGCCGGCGGCCAGGAACAATATTTTCATGCCGCCGCGTCTACTTGATGGCGCAGCCGCACTTCGACCACGACCTGCGAGCGCGGCGGCAGCGCCACGCGCACGCTGGCCTCGACCCGCAGCGCCAGCAGGTTGTGTTTGCATTCCACGCGGTAGGCGGCCGGCAGGGTGCTCAGCCGCAACGCCGTGCCGGTGAGGGTGTTGCGCACCGTGGCCCCGCCGCGCTCGCCGGCCCCGCGCCTGGGGGCTGGGGTCTCGCGGGTGTAGGCATAGGCGGCCTGCCCGGCCGCCAGCGCCTGGGCGTAGTCGGGCGTGAGTTCGTGGGTGGAGGTGAGCACCAGTTTGTGCGCCACCTCATCGCGGTTGTCGAACACATAGCGCACGTTCAGGCCGCCCTCGGTCTGCGTCACCTGCTTCTCGATGAACACGTCCGGCGCGGGAAAGAGCAGGAAGGTCAGGCCGTCGCCCTCGAAGCGATAGTCGAGCAGCATGTCCTGCGGCACTTCCGGGCCGCCGTCTACGCGCAGGGTGTCGACCAGCGCGCCGGTCTGCGCGGTGAGCAACTGGCGCTGGGCGGGCGCTATGTCGGGCAGCGGGTAGACCGTTAGCTCCGCCGGCTCGCCCTCAAAAATCCACGGCGGAAAGTGGCGGCCGAGGCGGGTGGGAGTCGCTTCTTTTTGCTTGAGGTTGGGCCAGGGCTTGACGCTGGCCTCAAAGGTGTCGGGCAGCCAGGCCACCGGCCGCACCACCGTGGGCGGCGGCTTGCTGGCATCCACGTTGAAGCGGCCGGGCGGCACAGCCAACTGGTTGCCCACCCACTGCCGCCCGGCGTGCAGGTCAAACCAATACAGCACCCGCCCGCCGTGCGCGGTGAGCATGACGGCCTCGCGCCCGTTGCACAGCACCAGCTCGTCCGAGCCGTCGCCGTTGAGGTCTTCGATCCACAGGCCGGGGCGCGGCTCGTCGGCCAGCTCGACGGCGCGCGCCAGGGTGAGGGCCGAGCGCACGTTCTCCCAGCCCCAGTAGCCCGGCCCGCCCACGCCGATGCAGCCGAACTCGTATTGGTGATGGCAGAAGGCCTCAATCGCCTGGCGGAAGAACGCATCGCCGGGAGTGACGGCCGGCGCGGGCAAGCCGGGGTCTTGGCGGGCCGAGCCGAGCGCCTGCAGCCGCGCCCGCACCACGGCGTACAGCCGCTGGAACTTGGCGTGCTTGGGCGAGCGCGCCAGAAAGTCGAACCAATCGGCGTAGCCGTCCTCGTGGTAGGCGGCGTCCGGCTGCGTGAGGGCCACGTCCATCCAGCGGGCGGCAGCGTCGGGCACCGGGCCGAGCGGCTGCTGCGCCTCCGCTTCGGCCAGATGGCGCAGAGTCAGGCCGGGGGTGCTCTCGATCTCGCCCAGCAGGTGATCGAGATGCTGCCAGGTCGCCTGCGGCAGATAGCCTTTCTCCCAGCCAATCAGGCCCATCGCCTCGGCGTCTTCGGCGTAGACCGGCAGGAATTTGTCGGCCCCCGGCGGCGCGGCGAGTTGCTGCAAGTATTTGAACAACTGCGCCCGCCGCCCGAACCAGGCGGCATAGTTGAAGCGCGTGCGCAGGATGGTGTCGTCGTAGACCAGCGTGAGCGCCTGGCCGCCGAACGAGGTGGTGACGGGCAGCGGGTCACGCAGCCCGGCGGCGTGCAGCATGTGGTCTTCGACCGGCACGACGCGGTAGCCGCCCTCGGCGATGACGGGCACGAGCGACTGCCGCCAACTGCGCTCGGAGAGCCAGAACGAGGTCGGGCTGACGCCGAACAATTCGCGCAGCACCGCGCGATGCAGCGCGATCTGCTGGGCGTTGTCCCAATCGTCGCAGGCGTAGGGCACGTTTTGGGCGTAGGTGCTGCCCAGCAATTCGAACTGCCCGGCGGCGAGGCCGGCCCGCACCAGCGCCAGGCTCTCCGGGTCGAACCACGGCCAGGCGCGTAATAACGTGCCCGACAGATGCAGGTTGAACTTCAGTTGAGGATGCGCGCGCAGCACCGTGAGCAGGCCGCGATAGCAGGCCCGCGTGGCCAGGGCGACATTTTCGTTTGTGTGCTGATTGAAGTGAAATACCAACGCGATGGATAACGGCATATACAGATTATAACAACGTCTGTGGCAGCGGATGTTGTAACCGCTTGGCGTGAAACGGATGGTAGGATGTTTTAGCGAGCGCCACTGGATACAACCAGTGTGGCTTTATGAGTCTCATTGTGTTTGACCCAGCGTGGGCGGGTCACTCGCACGGACCCGCCCACGTTGAAGATTCAGCAACCCTACTTCGTGCGGCGCTGCCAGGCGAAGACGGCCACAACAGCGGCGGCGGCGACGGCGACGGCGGCCACGAGCAACCCGACCGTCACCAGCCACCCGGCAGCGGGCGCGGCGCTGGCGGTCGAGGCCACCACAAACACCACCGCGCTGCGGCCGGGCACCGTGAAGCCGCCGGTCGCCGCGTCGTAGGCGGCCCCGGCCAGGGCCGCGTCGGCGGAGGCCTGTTGGATGGGATGCAGCGCAAAGCCCGCGCCCGCTAAGGCGGCGTCGGCAAACGTCACGCCATCCGGCGCAGCGTTGAACAGCACCACCACGCGGTCGTAGGCGTCGGCCAGGCGGTCGGGGCCGGCGTTTTCGAGCGCCATCACGATCAGGCCGGGGGTCTGGTCTGGCCCGGTGTTGTAGAAGGCCAGGTGCTGCTGCACCTCGGCCAGCGTCTCGAGCCGGAACAGGCGCGAGCTGCGGCGGATCGTCAGAAATTCTTGAAAGCTCGTGACGGCCGCCTGGATGTCGGCGGGCGCGGGCTTGAGGCCGGGGTTGCCCAGCAGCGCGGCCATCGCCGGCCACTGGTCAGTGGCGAAGCCGGGCAGGCCCACGCCCCAGTTGTCGGTTTGATAAGTGAAGTCCAGCCGGTTGAACCAGTCGCCCGAGTTGTAGCTGTTGCCGTCGAGCGACTTGGAGCGCAGCAGGTCGTCGCCCGCGTGGAAGAACGGCACGCCCTGCGCCAGCAGCACCAGGCTCAGGCCCAGGTTGTTCATGCGCACCCGGTCGGCCACGGTCGCCTCGGCCGGGGCCTTCCACTGGATCGCGTCAAACAACGTCTCGTTGTCGTGGGCCGAGATGTAGACGATGTTCTCCTGCGGGTCGAGCGTGTAGCCGGCGGGCGCGCCGTTGTAGTCCAGGCGCCTGCCGGGCACGCTGCGGCCGAGCATATTCACCAACTCATAGTCGGCCAGGTTGCCGGCCAGGCCGAGGCGGATCAGGTCGGTGGCGTGCAGCAGGCGCTGCCGCTGGTCGGCGGCCGTCCCCTGCTCATAGTCGCTGGGCGCGGTGAACAGCCCGGTGATAAAGCCTTGCTCCGGCTTGGGGCCGAACGGGCCGCCGCCGCGCACCGCGTCGCGCAGGCGGTCGTTGAACACGCCGATGCCGCTGCCGCCGATATTTAGCTGTGAGGCGTTCAGGCCGCGCGCGTTGAGCGCCACCTCACCGAAGTCCCAGCCTTCGCCGTAGACGTACACCTCCGGCCCAACCACACCGTCGGCGGCGGGCGTCAGGCCGTCGAGCGCGGCGCGCAGGTTCTCCATGTTGCGCAGCAGATGGTGGCCCATCAGGTCGAAGCGGAAGCCATCCACTTTGTACTCGGTGGCCCAAGTCAGCACCGAATCAATCATCAGCTTTTCCATCATGGCGTGCTCGGTGGCGGTGTTCTGGCAGCAGGTGCTAGTCTCGATCTGGCCGTCGGCGTTCAGGCGGTGATAGTAGCCGGGCACTACTTTGTCGAGCACCGACTTGTCGTTTTGGCCGCTGGCGTTGGTGTGGTTGTAGACCACGTCCATCACCACGCGCAGCCCGGCCTGGTTGAGCGCCTGCACCATCCGGCGGAACTCTAATATGCGGGCGGCGCCGTCGGGGTCGGTGCTGTACGAGCCTTCGGGCGTGGTGTAGTGGAAGGGGTCATAGCCCCAGTTGAAGCCGTCCGCGTCGCGCACCGCGCCCACGGCGGCCTGCTGCGCCTCGCTGTCGGGCGGCAGCGCGGCCAGCGCGGCCTCATCCACGCTCTGCCAGGTGGATTTGTCTTCGTCCACGCTGGCGATATCAAACGCGGGCAGCAGGTGAATGGTCGTCAGGCCGGCGGCGGCCAGGGCGCGCAGGTGCTGCATCCCGTCTGAATTAGATTCGGTGAAGGCCAGGTACGTGCCGCGCTCGGCTTCCGGCACGGTGAGGTCGCCCATGCTGAAGTCGCGGATGTGCAGTTCGTAGATCACGCTGTCTTCGGGCGCGGCCAGCGGCGGCTTGGCGAGGGTATCCCACCCGGTGGGCTTGAGGCTGGGGTCGTCGAGATTAACAATCTGGCTGCGGCGGCTGTTGGTCGAGAGGCTGAACGAGTAGGGGTCAGTCACCAGGTTGGTCTCGACCGCGCCGGTGGAGGGCACGTAGACCTCGACTGAGAACAGATAATACTGGCCGGTCCAGTCGGGCGTGCCCTCGGCCGTCCACACGCCGGTAGCTGCGTCCCAGGTCATGGGCACGGTCGCAAACTGCGTGGTCGTGGAGTCGGCGTAGAGCAACAGGCTGACGCTGCGGGCAGTGGGCGCCCACACGCGCACCGTGGGCGAGCCGCTGTCGTAAGTGACGCCCAGCGGCCCGCTGTAGGGGTACAGGGCATCGAGCACGAGTGGAATCTGCACCGAGGTGGCGTCGAGCACCTTGCCCTCGGCATCCAGCGCCGCCACGGCCACCTGCCCCTGGAGCAGGTCGGGCACGCGCGCCAGATCGCCGTCGGACAACTTGAGGGCGCTGTAGCCCGCCAACTGCGGGCTTTGCACCGTGATGCGCGAGTTGAGGCCGCCAAAGCCGTAAGTCAGCGGCAGCGACTGGCCGCCGGTGATCTGCCCCGGCTCGACCGCCAGCCCGCCGTCGGGCGCGTAGTAGAGCACAAAGGTCGTGCCGGCGGCCGGGGTGCCGGTCTTCCAGGCGATGGTGTCCGGCGCGACCCACTGGGCCTGGGCCTTACCCAGGTCGCCGTGCGGCGCGCCCTCGACGCTGATGGTCACGGCGTGGGTCGCGGCGTTGTAGCCGAAGTAAATCTCCTTGCCGGCCTCGGCCACGGTGAAGGGGATGTTGGCCCCGCCGGCCGCGCCGCCCGCGCCGTAGTTCTCGTCCCAGCTTTGGTTGATGGCGATCTTGGCCTGGTAGTCGCCGGGCGGCAGCGCCGTGGTGGTGAAGCTGTACACGCCGTCGCCGTCGGCGTCCTGCATCCACGCGACCAGGCAGGCGGGCTGCCAATCCTCGGCGCAGCCCAACGCGCTTTGGAAGTCGCCGGCGACGGTCGCCAGCACCCAGCCGACGCTATCCATCACCCAGTGGGTCTTGTGGTCATAGATGAAGGTGACGGTGGTTGGCTCCGCCAGCACGAGCGGGCTGTTCGCGCCGTCCGGCCGCGCACCGAGGCCGTAGTTCTCGGTCCAACTGCCGTTGAGGGCGGCCTTGTACTCGTACTCGCCGGCCGGGAGCGCGAAGCTGCCCCACCACAGGTCGGCGGCGGCGTCATAGGTCAGGGCGGTAGTGGTGCAGTCGGGCATCCAATCGCCCGTGCAGCCCAGCACCGACTGAATGGTGCCGGGGATGACGACTTGCTCCGGCGGCGGCGTGTGGTCGGCGCGGGCTGCGGGCACCCGCCCCGCGCCGCCGAGCAGCAAGCCGGCAACTAACACGGCGGACAACCACGGTAAGAAACTTGGTCGAGATCGCATCGCAGACTCCTCATGGGTTCACCTATCGCCAGACCCCTGATTAACATGTAAGCTTACCTGCCTCCCCTTGGGCGGTTGCCTGGCGCTCCGACTTCCAACCTCCGGCCGCCCGATTTCTCTATATAATCCACAGCAATCTGGCTGTCCGCTGGTATCTGGAGTGCCTATGACCCGCCATTCCCGCTTCTCGCTTGTGCTGGCCGCCGCGCTGCTGCTGGGGGCTTGCCAGCCGCCCGCCACGCCCGCAGTCACGGCCACCCCGGCGCCGACCCCAACAGAGCTAGGGCAGGCCGCCACGCCCGCAGTCACGGCCACCCCGGCGCCGACCCCAACAGAGCTAGGGCAGGCCGCCACGCCGCCGCCCTACACCACGCCGGCCTGGTTCCGCGACGGCGGGCTGTATCAAATCTTCGTGCGCAGCTTCTACGACAGCAACGGCGACGGCATCGGCGACCTGGACGGCATCACCGCGCAGCTTGATTACATTCAGGCTCTGGGCGTTAACACCCTGTGGCTGACGCCGATCTTCGGGGCCGACAGCTACCACGGCTACGATACCACCGACTACTACAGCATCAATCCCGACTTCGGCACTAAGGCCGACCTGATCGAACTGGTCGACGCCGCCCACGCGCGCGGGCTGCACATTGTGCTCGACTACGTCGCCAGCCACACCTCGAACCAGCACCCGTTCTTTAAGGCGGCCTACGCCCAGCCGGACTCGGAATACTCCGACTGGTACATCTGGGAGGACGACCAGCACCTGACCTACCAATCGTTCTTCGGCGTGGCGTCGCTGCCGACCCTCAACCACAGCACCCCGGCCGTCAACGACTACATGCTGGAGGTCGCCCAATACTGGATGGACCTGGACGACGACGGCGACTATACCGACGGCATTGACGGCTGGCGCTGCGACTACGCGCTCGGCTCACCGCATAGCTTTTGGCAGCAACTGCGCCGCACGCTCAAGCCGCTCAACCCCGACGTGCTGCTGCTGGGCGAGGTGTGGGTCCAAGACGCAGCCGCCCAAGAACCATACTTTGAAAACGAATTCGATGCCCTGTTCAACTTCCCGCTCTTCATGGGCAGCATGGGCGGCACCGAGCGCTCGAACGACAATTTGTGGACCGGCGACGGCGCGGCCGCGGCCATCACCACTCTGCTGGACGAGCAGGCCCGCATCTTGCCGCCGGAGGCCATCCCGGTCAACTTCTTCAGCAACCACGACACCGACCGGCTGGCGACTGAGCTGTCCGAGATGCCGGACCGCCTGGACCTGATCCCGTGGTTCCTGGCGGCGCTGCCGCACCCGCCCGCCATCTACTACGGCGAGGAGTTGGGCATGTTCGGCCACAAGGGCGGCGGGCCGATCTATGACGAGTACCGCCGCGAGCCGATGGACTGGTACGCCGCCGGGGGCCAAGGGCAGACCACCTGGTTCAAGCCCAAATACACCCTGCCCAACGACGGCATCTCAGTCGAGGAGGAAGCCGCCGACCCGGCCTCGCTGCTGAACACCTACCGCGCAGCGCTGGCCCTGCGCGCCGCCCAGCCGGCCTTGCGCGACGGCCGCTACACCACGCTGCGGGTCAACCCGCGCCCCGGCGTCATCGCCTTCTGGCGCGCCACCGACGACCAAATCATCACGGCCTTCTTTAACATCGGCCTCAAGGCGTCCACCTTCAGCTTTGACCCGACCACCGCCCCCGGCCCGCTGGCCGACACGCCCACCAACTTGGTCACGGGCGCGCCGCAGCCAGTAGACGCCACGGCCATCACGCTGGAGGCGGGCGAGTTCCTGCTGCTCGACTGGACGCCCTAAGGGCCGGCCGCCGCCGCCTTCGGCAACTGGTAAATATCCACGCCGCCGGTACGCGTGCCGATCCACACCCGGCCGAGCGTGTCGGTGGCCAGGGCTAACGGCTCCGCGCCGGAAATTCCGGAGTTGCTCTTCAGAAACGTGGTCCAGGCGGCCCCGGTGAAGGTCGTCACCCCGCCGCCGATGGTGGTGGGCGCGGTCGTGGCGACCCACACCAGGCCGGGCCTGACCTCCTGCACCGCGTTGACGGCGCTGGTGGGCAGGCCCGAGTTGGCGGGCTGATAGTTGGTCCAGGCCGCGCCGTCCCACACGCTGACACCGCCGCCCAGGCTGGCCGCCCACAGCCGCCCCTGCCCATCTACCATCAAATCGCTGATGCCGCCCAGCAGGCCGGTGGCGGCGGCAGGGGGCGTCTGCCAGGCCTGCGTTTCAGGATCATAGCCGCTCACGCCGTGCAGCGTGCCGAACCACACCTGCTCGCCGCCCGGCCCGTGCGTGACGGCGGCCGAGAACACATGGGGGTCCACCAGCCCCGGCGGCAGCGGCGACCAGCGGCCGGCGGCCAGCACCACCACGCCCGACTGCGTGCCCGCGTATAGCCGTCCCTCGGCGTCAAACACCAGGGCTTGCGTCTGGGCGTCGGCCACGCCCAGGTCGGCGGCGCGGTAGGTCTGCCAGGCCGCTCCGTCGTAGACCGCCACCCCCAGCAGCGTGCCAAACCACAAGCGCCCATCCGGCCCCCTCACGGCCGCCTGTACGCGGTTGTCGGGCAGGCCAGAGTTGCCGGTATCGAACACGCGCGGGGTGTTGGGCTGGTCGCTGCTGCTGGGCGGCTCCCAGATCACCACGCCCGCGTCGGTGCCGAGCACCACGCGCCCATCGGCCAGCGGCAGCACCGCGTAGACCGTATTGGTTGGCATGAGCGAGTTGCTGGTGGTCAGGTGGCTCCAACCGATGCTGCCCAGCGCCACGCCCAACACCCCGCCGCCATAGATCACGCCCATAAATGCAACGAACAGCCCGGTGACGACCAGCACCGGGGTCGAGAGGTCCGGCAACATCTGCGACAGCCAATTGTAGTAGTTGTCTTGCGCGCGCAGCCAGCGCACCACCCGCTGCGTGGTCGTGGCCGCGATCAGGCAGATCGGTACGGCGACCACCAGCGCGTATTGCGGCCATTTGGTCGGCCACAGCAGCAGGAACGCCAGCCCGGCCAGCAGCCAGACCACCAGCCAGCGCCGGTCGCGCCACTCGCGCGGCAAGCCGGCCACCGCCAACAGAAAGTAGAAGCCGTCAAAGCCGTAGTAGAAAAAGACGTCGGGGTGCCAGTTCGAGGCGGCTGAGGTCGCCACCCAGATGAAGGGCTGATACCAGGGATAGGCGGCCTGCGTCACGTCCACGCCCTGCGCGTAGCGCCAGTGAAAGAACAGCTCGTCGCCCAGGCGCTCGACCGGCGCGTGCCACAGCGACGGATCGAGCACAAAGAAGACCGCGCCGGCCAGCAGCAGATAGGGCAGCAGCCCGCGCCACGTTAGGTTCTTCTCCCACGCGGCGAGATAGACGATGACGACCGCGACCGGCAGATAGCTGAACTTGGCCGCCGCCGTCACGCCCAGCGCCGCCGCCGACAGCACAAACCACTTATCCAGGCGCGGCGGCGCACCATCGGCCCGGCGTGGCACGCGCACAAAGGCCAGCACCGCCCCGGTGGAAGTCAGCAGCGGCAGCGCCTCCAGATAGGCCTGGCTGGTGTATTTGACCGCCAGCGTGTGCGTGGCGAGGAACAACGCCGCCAGTGGCCCGCCCGCCAGCCCGACCACCAGCGTCACCAGCACACCAAACACGGCCGACAGCGCGCGGCCGGCCAGCAGCGCCCGCTCTAGCACCGCCTGCGGGCCGAGCGCCAGCACCGCCCCGGCATATAGCAGCTTGACCAGCGCCGGGTGCTCGCGGTTGCCGGCGTAATCAATCACGCCGTTCAGGTCGCCCGCGCGCAGCAGGCGAGCGTAGTCGAAGGCGGCGTTGACGTAAACCGGCTCGTCAAAGTCGGTGGGGAGCAGCAGCGCGGCCCAGGCCCGCAACAGCACCGCCAGCACGATGGCCGCCACGAACAGGCGGCGTGGCGTATAGAAGCGCCACAGGCCGCGCAGCGAGAAGCGCCCCGGCTTGTCGTCGCGGGCCAGGGCATCTTCCAGCCGCCACGCGCCGTCACCCGTGCCCCGGCGGGCATCCTCGGCGCGGCGGGCCTTGGCGCGCGCCTCGGCTGCTTGTTCGCGCCACCGCCGCTGCATCTAGGCGACCCAGGCCCCTTCGCCGGCGGGCAGGTCAATCTCCACCGCCGCGCCGTTCGAGCGCACTTCATGTCCGTTCAGGTGATCGCGCAAGGGCGCGGCCAGGCCGGGCACTTCGAGCCGCAGCGTGCGGTCAAACCGGCTGACGTTGAACGCGGCGATCACGCGGCCGGTCTCGGCCTCGCGGGCATAGGCATACACGCCCGCCGCTGCGTCCAGAACGAACACCCGGCGCGTGCCATCCAGCACGCACGGCGCGGCCCGCCGCAGCGCAATCAGCCGCCGGAAGTATTCGCGCAGCGCGCTGTCTTCGGGCCCCACGTCCCAGTTCATGGGCAGGCGCGCCTCCTCAAAGATGCCAAAGTCGTTCTGATGGATCGGCCGCTCCTGCGACAGGCCGGTCTCGGTACCGTAGTAGACAATCGGCGGGCCGGAGAGTGTGAACAGCGCCAGCGCCGCCAGCCGCACGCGCGCCCGGTCGCCGCCGGCCACGAAACGGATGCGGTTCATATCGTGGTTATCAACAAAGTTGGGGCGCGAGAAGTCCGCCGCCGGGGGAAAGTAGGCTTCGTGCGCGGCCAGGAAGGCCTCGAACTGGGCCAGGTCCCACTCGCCATAGGCAAAGGTCTCGCGCAGCGCGCGGCTGAGCAGAAAGTCGAGCGTGCCATCGAGCCGGCCGGTGTACGAGCGCTGGATTTGGGCGGTGTTGATGATCTCGCCGAACAGCCAGGCGTCGGGCTTCACCAGGCGGCAGGCGCGGTAGAAGTCGGACCAGAAATCGTGGCCGGGGCCTTGCGCGTAGTCCAGCCGGTAGCCATCCACGCCCTGCCGCAGCCAGTACTGGGCGGCCTCCAGCAGGTAGTCACGGGCCGGGCCGCGCCGCAGGTTGAGCTGCGGCAGCTCGCGCACGCCAAAGTAGGTCTCGTAGTCGTCGGGCCAGTGCTTCCAGGTGTACCAGGCGTGATAGGGGCTGTGCTCGTCGGCCAGCGCGGCTTGAAAGCTGGCGTGCCGGCTCGACCAGTGGTTGGCGACGAAATCGAGCAGCACCCGCAGCCCGCGCGCGTGCGCCCCGGCGATCAGTTCCAGCAGCTCGGCGTTGGTGCCCAGGCGCGGCTCGACGGTGTAGATGTCAACCGCGTCGTAGCCGTGGTGCGAGGGCGTCACGAACAGCGGCGACAGCCAGATGGCCGTGAAGCCCAGGTCGTGGATGTAGTCGAGCTTTTCGATGACGCCGCGCACGGTGCCGCCGAAGAAGCCGGACAGGCTGGCGGGCGTCAGCCAGGCGCGGTCGGGGCCGGGGTTGAAGCGATCCATGAACACCTGGTAGACCACCGCCGCCCGCGCCCAGGCAGGCACGCCGCCCGCGTCAATCCAGACGGCAAACTCAGTGGCGCTCTCGGGCTGGGCCGCCTGGTTGTCAGCGTACACCCACTGGCCGGGCGTGCCGCTGCCGGCCACATGCGCCGCCAGCTTGTAGCGCACCATCGTGCCGGCCGGCTGGGGCGGAACCACGCCGCGCCAAGTCTGCCCGTAGCCCCACTCCACGGTGTCCCAGGCCGCGCCGTCGCGGTAGAGCGCCACCTGGCCCGCCGTCCCGTCCGGCTCTAGCTGATACCAGGCGCGGGCGCTGTCAAACGGCAGCGGGCCGGTGGTGGTCAGCAGCAACTCAAACGGCGCGCCGGGCCGGGGGTCGGCCGGGGCCAGGCGGTCGAGGTGCTTAACGCCCAGCCGGTCGGCCTGGTGGCGCACCAGCCGCTGGTCAAGGTCTACCAGGTTGCCAAAGGTGCGGTCAGCACTCATGCGAGACTCTTTCTCAAGCGAGGAACACAAAAGCGTAAAACGCACCGGCGCGGTGCGCAGTGCGTTTTACGCTTTGGATGCCAGCCGCGGGGCGCGCCGGCGCGAGCGGCGTTAGCCCTTCACCCCGCCGACCGTCAGGCCCGCCACCAAGAAGCGCTGCAGCGACAGGAACACGATGATGGTCGGGATGATGATGATCATGGCCCCCGCGGCAAAGTAGCCCCAAGGCACGTTCTGGCTGCCGGCCAGGCTGAACAGCCCCGGCACCACCAGCTTCATGCTGTCGGGGGCGGGCACCAGCACATTGGCGAACACGAAGTCGCCCCAGCCGGCCAGGAAGCCCAGCAGCGCCGTCACCGCCAGCGCCGGGCGGGCCAGCGGCAGCGCGATCAGGATAAAGGATTGCACCGGCCCGCAGCCGTCAATCATGGCGGCTTCTTCCAGGTCTATGGGGATGGTGTCAAAGTACCCTTTCATGTTCCAGGTACTGAACACCAGCGTGCCGGTGGTGTAGGCCAGGATCAGGCCCTCGTGCTTGCCGTACAGGCCGATGGCCGTCAGCAGTTGCGCAATCGCCACCAGCGACAAGATGGCCGGGAAGGTCTGGATGGCAAGCAGGAAGATCAGGAAGAACTCGCGCCCGTAAAACCTGAAGCGCGAGAGCGCGAAGGCGGCCGAGGTGGTGATGATGACCGAGGCCACCGTGGTCAGGCTGGCGACGTACAGGCTGTTGCGCAGCCAGGTGAGCAGATCCTTATCCACCAGCATGGCCCGGTAGTTTTCAAAAGTCCACTCGGTGGGGATGAACATGCCGACCACGTTCAGGGTATACAGCCGGTCGCCCAGCCGGCCCGAGGCCAGGATGGCGAACCACACCGGGTAGAAGGCGAAGACGCCGGCGATGATCAGGATGCCGTACTGAAAGACGAGCGCGATGGCGGTCGGGCGGCGGCTCATTCGAGGGCTCCCTTGGTAAGGCGCGTCAGGCGCAGGCTGTAGAGCGTCGCTCCAAACAAGAAGACGAACAGGATCACGGCGAAGGCCGTGGCCCGCCCGTAGTTCTGGGTCTGAAAGATCGTCTTGTAGGCGTAGACCATCACGAACTCGGTGGCCCCCGGCTGGCCCGCGCCGCGCACCGGCCCGCCGGCCGTCATGGCCCAGGCCGTGCCGAACATCTGAAAAGCCGTAATCGAGGTCAGCACCGTGGCCGGCAAGATGGCCGGGCGGATGAGCGGGAGCGTGATGCGCGTGAGCTGCTGCCAGTAGGTCGCGCCGTCTACCTCGGCCGCCTCGTAGGCCTCGGTCGGGATAGATTGCAGCGCGCCCAGGATGGCGATCATGAAGAACGGGTAGCTAAACCACAGGTCGGCAATGACGATAGCGGCGAAGGCCGTGGTGGGGTTTTGCAGCCAACTGAGGCCGTCAATGCCGAACAGCGACAGCACCTGATTGATGGTGCCCTGCTCGCGGAAGAAGAACTGCCAGATCAGGGCCACCAAGATCGCCAGCGACGAGGCCGCCCAGGGGATGAACAGCAGCACCCGGAAAAAGGTGCGGCCCGGCAGATGCTGGCTGTTGAGGATCAGCGCCAGCGTCAGGCCCAGCAGGAAACTGAGCGGCACGCGGATGGCGACGAACAGCACGGTGCGCATGACGACCACAATGAAGTCGCCGCCGGCCATGAGCGTATCCCAGGCGGCGCGCACGTTGAACAGCAGGACGAACAGCACCGCCACCCCGGCCGCGCCAATCCACAGCACCGTGGTCGAGACCGGCCGGTCGCCCATTTTTTGGAAGCGCCGATCCACGGCCCCCACGGCCGCAAAGGGCACCACCACCAGCGCCAGGCTCAGCAGCGCCAGCAGCGTCGGGCCGCTAAACAGGTCGCCGATCAGGTCGGCGTAGTTTTGGTAAAACGGTGTTTCAATGGTGTACGGCTCGCCCAGGCCGGTCGGCACCTTGTCGCGGAAGACCGGCCAGCAGACCGGGTCGAGCACGCCGCTCAGGCCGGCGGCGCAATCGGGATACGGGTGAAATTTATTGCGGTTGGTAATCGAGACGTACGTGTTCAGGATAATCGGATAAACATTGAAGACGAGGACACCAATTAACGTGGGGAAAACAAACAGCAAGATCGTGAAGGCTCTGCGACGTCCGGACCAGGAAACCATGCGCGACCTCCTCAGGCTTAACGGCTTGCCGGCGGTAGGCTAAGAGCGCGGCGGGGAGGGGGCAGCCCCCTCCCCGCCGGGTTACATCCTACTGCATTTGGTCGATGGCCTCAACAATGGCCGCTTGGGCCGCCGTCAATGCCTCTTGCGGCGCTTGCGCACCGGTCCAGATCGCCACCGTGGCATCTCCCACGGGGCCCCACTGCGCCGAAGCGAAGGGGGTGTTGGCCATCGGCACGCCCACGTTCAGGGCGTCGCCAAAGCCGGCCAGGGTCGCCAGGGCGGCCACTTCCGGGTTGGCCAAAGCCGCCGTCTGGGCCGGGATGGTCTTGTTGGTCAGCGCCAGGCCGGCCTGCACCTCGGCGCTGGTGAAGTACTCCATGATGTCGAGCGCCACGGCCTCGTTGCCGCGATCCACCGCGTTCTTGGTCAGCATCAGGGTCTTGATGCCCACGAACGGGCGGCCCATCGGCACGATGCCGTAGTTGATGCCGGCGGCTTCGACGCTGGCGATGGCCCACGGGCCGGTCCACCACATGCCCACGGTGCCTTCGGTCAGCCCGGCCAGGCACAGGTCATAGGTTTGCTCGGCCAGCGACACCTTCGAGAAGTCCAGCAGCCACTGGCCGGCGGCCAGCGCTTCGGGGGTGTCGAGGTAGGCCTTGCCCACATCGTCCACGTACGAGGGCACACCAAAGCCGAAGTAGACCGGCGCCTGGTGATAGGCGTCCGAACCACCAAAGCCCTGATTGCAGACCAGGGTCTTGTCGGGGTTGGCGGCCTGGAAGGCGGTGGCCTTCGCCAGCAGGTCGGCGAAGTCGCTCGGGTCGGTCGGCAGGAATTCGGCGGTGACCAGGTCCTTGTTGTAGACCAGGGCGATGCCTTCTTGGGTCTCGGGCAAAGCCCAGACCTTGTCTTGCCAGACTACACCGGCGATGCCGGCTGGCTCGTAGATGGTCTCGAGGTAGGCCTGATCAATGCCGTAGTCGTTCAGGGCCACGATGTTGCCGTTAAGGGCCTGGGTGCCGATGTTGTCGTTGGCCCAGCCCAGGATATCGGGGCCTTCACCGGCCGGAATGGCGACGGCCAGGGCGCTATTGACGTCTTCGGGCTTCGACAAGTCAATGGTCACGTTCGGGTGCAGGGCGGTGTAGGCGTCAAAGGCCGCCTGGATCGCGACCAGGTAGTCGCCGTTCCACTGATGCCAGATGGTGATGGTGACGTTCTCGGCGGCGGGTTCTTCGGTGGCCGCAGGGGCAGTCGTCGGGGCCTTGGTGGCCTCCGGCGCATTCGTCGCCAACGGGGCCGCCGTGGGGGTGGCAGTCGCGGCGGGGGTACAGGCCCCCAGGGCAAAGGCGGCGATCAACACGAGGCTGAGGGCCGACCACATAGTCTTCTTCATTTTTGCTCCTCCTAATGAGCTTCAAAACGCGGGACAAATCGGTCCCAAATCCGGCGTAAAGGGTAGAACGGGGAATGACTGGGTCGCGATCATCACCTCCTGGCGGCGGTCTGCGCGAGGTTCAATATTCTAGCGCAGAATCCTTACAAGCCGAAATCCATCTCGCCCACGCCCTGCTATCCGGCGGGCCGGGTAACGGCCTGCTGAAAAGTCTGCGACAGGGCCTGTGACACTGCGCCCAGGGCCACGCTGCGCCGGCCAAGTTGGGCCAGCACCACCTGTGCGGCCTGGCGCGACGGGCGCATGGTGCGCTCGGCGATGGCCTGGTGCAGTGGATCGAGCAGGTAACTGCCCGACTTGGTAACGCCCCCGCCCAAGACCACGCGGCCGGGGTTGAGCAAGTTAATCAGGCTGGCGACCGCGCTGCCGATGTGGCGGCCGGCGTCGGCCAGCAGTTGCTGGGCCACCATGTCCCCCTCGGCGGCGGCCTGGGCGACGGCCCTGGTCGTCAGCGGGCCGCTGCCGGCCACTTGGGCCAGGCTGGTGCGCTGCCCGGCCCGCACGGCCAATTCGGCGCGCTGGGCGATGGCCCGGCCCCCGGCCATAGCCTCTAAACAGCCGTAGTTGCCGCAGGTGCAGGGCGGCCCGCTTTCGGACACCGTGACGTGGCCGATTTCGCCGGCCGTGCCGAGCACCCCCCGGTAAATGTGGCCGTCGAGCAGCAGCCCGCAGCCAATGCCGGTGCCGATCTTGATGTAGGCCAGGTTGTTCGCGCCCTGCCCCGCGCCAAAGGTCCACTCGCCCAGCGCGCCCAGGTCGGCGTCGTTGTCGAGCGTGGTCGGCCGCTGCCAGCGCGCCGCCAGCGCGGCCCGAATGGGGTAGGCATCCCACCCTGGCATGATAGGCGGGGCCGAGACGATGCCCTGCTCGGCGATGACCGGCCCCGGCACGCCCACGCCGATGGCGCGCACCTGATCGAGCCGGCTGCACGCCTGGCCGAGCGTGGCCGCCACCAGCGCCAGCGCCTGCTCCAAACACGGCTCCGGCCCGGCCGCAATGGCCAGCGGCTCTTCGGCCCCGGCCAGGACGCGGCCATTCAAATCGGCGACCAAGACTACCAGGTGGGTAGCGCCCAAGTCTACCCCCACCACGCGCCCGGCGTCAGGGTTGATCTCTAACACAATCGGACGCCGGCCGCCGCGCGAGGCGCCGGCTCCGCGCTCTAATACCAGGCCCTCGGTCAGCAGGTCGGCGATGATGGCCGAGACAGTCGTCCGGCTGACCTCCAGGGCTTCGGCCAATTCGGCGCGGGAAATGCCGCTCTCGGCCTGGCGGATCAGGTCAATGATAGAAGCTTTGTTCAGGCTCCGAACAAATTGCTGGTCTGATGCCTTCTCTAGGGACTTTGCGCGGAGATCCATGTCACATATTTGGCAGTTATGAGAGTGATAGTATCCGAAAACTGGTTCATTTGTCAAGTCACAGAACAAAGTTTCAGATTCTGCCTGATTTGGCCGCCCCGCCAACGCACCACTGTTTCAGACTATAATCGCCGCCTATGACCACTTCTCTCACAGACCACCCTCAACGTGATTTGCGCGGCGTGTACGCGGCAGCGGTGACGCCCCTGACGGCGGACCTGGCCCCCGACCTGGCGGCGCTGCCCGCCCTGCTCGACTTCCTGGCAAGCCGGGGCTGCCACGGCGTGCTGCTGCTGGGCACCACCGGCGAGGGCACCTCGTTCTCGGTGGCCGAGCATATCGCGGTGCTGCGCGAGGGGCTGCGCTATCGCGCCACCGCCCGGCCCGAGTTCCGGGTGCTGGCCGGCACCGGCGCCGCCAGCCTGAGCGATGCCGCCGCCCTCACCCGCGCTGCGTTCGACCTGGGGGCCGACGGCGTGGTGGTGCTGCCGCCCTTCTACTATAAGAACGTGAGCGCCGCCGGCCTGGTGACGTACTTCGACGCGCTGATCCGCGCCGCCGTGCCGGCCGACGGCCGCCTGTTGGGCTACCACATCCCGCAGATGTCGGGCGTGGCGCTGCCGGCCGCCGCGCTGGCCGCACTGCGCGCCCGCTACCCGCGCCAGTTTTACGGCCTGAAAGACTCGCAGGACGACCTGGCGCACACGCTCGGGCTGTTGGGCGAGCTGCCCGGCTTCGGCGTCTTCGCCGGGAGCGACTCGATCATGACCGACACGCTGGCGGCGGGCAGCCACGGCACGATCACGGCGCTGGCGAACGTCACCGCCCCGCTCAACCGGGCGGTGTGGGACGCGCACCAAGCCGGGAGCAGCACGGCCGTGGCCCAGGCCAAGTTGGTGCGGGCGCGGCAAGTGGTTAAGGGCCTGAGCGGGCCGGCCGTGATGAAGGCGGCGCTGGCCGATCTATTTGGCCTGCCGCTGTGGCCGGTGCGCCCGCCGCTGGAGCCGCTGGACGACACCCGGCGCATGGCGGCCGTGGCCGGGCTGGCCGAACTGCTGGCGTAGTCGGGCCTTAAACGCAGGCGGGCGGTCCCCTCTTGGAGGGGACCGCCCGCTTTTTGTTCGTTAAGGTTGGGCCGAGCCTAGGCGCGCACGCCAACCGTCACGGTCACCTCGCGCACTTCGCCGCCGCGCACGATCTTCACGGCGGCGGGCTGGCCCACGGTGTCGGGGCCGAGGGCGGCTTGCAGGTCGTCAATCTCGGCCGTGGGCTGGCCCAGCAGCGCCACGATCACATCGCCCTGCATCAGCCCGCCCTTATCGGCCGGGCCGTCCTTCTCCGCGCCGATGATCATCAGGCCGGTGGCCTGGTCGAGCTGGGCGGCCACGGCTTCGGCCAGCGCCACGGGCTGGGTGCTGACACCCAAGAAGCCGCGCTTCACCCGGCCGTCGCGTCGCAGCGCATCGGCCACGTTCTTCAACACGCTGACCGGGATCGCCAGGCTCGCGCCACGCGCCAGGGCGCTGCTGTTCAGGCCGGCCACGCGCCCGCTGGCATCCACGAGCGGGCCGCCCGAGAAACCGGGGTACATGGTCACGTCGCTCTGAATGTAAGCGGCGAAGCTGCGATGCCGGCCGCGCACCGGGCCGCCCAGCGCCACGACGCTGCCGAGGGTGGCCTGCACATCGCCCGGCCGGCCGACGGCAAACACCAGATGGCCGACCTTGACGTTCTCGGCCAACGCGGGCGGCGTCAAGCCGGCGGCCTCAATCTTGAGCAGGGCCAGGTCGCTGGCCGGGTCGCGGCCGATGATGGTGGCGGCGTGGGTGCTGCCGTCGGCCAGGGTGACGGTGATGTTGTCGTCGCGCTGCACCACGTGGTCGGCGGTGAGGATTTCACCGTCGGCGCTCCACACGATACCAGTGGCCGGCTGCCGGCCGCGCGCGTCTACCGATACGGTGGCCTGGGCGGCCTGCTCAACGGCGGCGGCCAGGCTGTCTGAAAACTGTTGGGCATCCATTGGGTTAACTCTCCTGAAGTCGTTGGTCTTGATTGCCTTCAGGTTAACACAGCCGCGCCGCCGGCCCCTCCCCCAAGCGGGGCGCGGGGCGCTAGCCAAATGGGTAGTCAACGGCCGATTTAGACCGAAATCAGGCCGCGCCGGATGGCGAGGGCCACGGCTTCGGCGCGCGAGGCGGCCCCGAGCTTGGTCATCGCGGAGCCGAGGTGAAACTTAACGGTGTGCTCGCTGATGCCCAGCTGCAGGGCGATGGCCTTGTTGGTCTGCCCGGCGGCCACCTGGCGCAGCACTTCGCTCTCGCGCGGGCTGAGGCTGGGGGCCGGGCCGTCGCCGCGCAGTTGTTGCAGCAGCGCGGCCGTGGTGGCCGGGTGCAGCACCGGCTCGCCCAGCACGGCGCTCTCGGCCGCTTCGAGCAGCTCAACGCCGGTGGCGGTCTTGGGCAGGCAGCCGCGCGCCCCGCCCTGCAGGGCCGCCAGCACGCGCCCGTCGGCGCTGGCCTCGCACAGGGCCAGCACGGCCGCGTCCGGCGACTGCGAGCGCAGACGCCACAGCCCTTCCAGCGCGTCGTCTAACTCAAACGACAGGTCGTAGATGACGACCTGTGGCTGCGTGGCGCGCGTCCATTGCAGTGTGGTTTCAATCGAGTCGGCCTCGCCCACCACCATCACCGGCTGCACGTTGCGGCTGCGGCGCGCTTCTTCTAACAGCACGTGCAGGCCGGCGCGCAAGGCAGGATAGGGGGAGGCAACCAGGATGCGGAGCATAGGGGTATTCTATGCCGAAATAGGTTGGCGGAAGGTTAACGGGGTGGAAGTCAGAGGTCGGAGGGCGGAAGCTACTGCATCCGCCAGGTTGCGTGCGGTGACCACTGCCTCGCCGCGCCAATCAGAAATCCGCAATCAAAAATCAGCAATCCCCCTATAATGTCTTCCACCAATGTCTGTGTTCGCGCAATTGAGCCGGCTGGAAGGCGACGGCCTGATTCAAGTGGCCGCCACCCAGCCTGAGCTGGAATACCTCTTCCGGCATGAGCTGATCAAAGACGCCGCCTACTTTTCGCTGGTGAAGGGCGACCGGCGGGCGCTGCACCGCGCCGTCGGCGAAACGCTGGAACTGCACTAC